>Ga0335072_10001432_pt1 | contig 38773 bp, 29 predicted proteins | sample Lox_Sample_21_FD_206725 | JGI IMG/M metagenome (GOLD analysis project Ga0335072, IMG submission 206725) | Soil microbial communities from Loxahatchee National Wildlife Refuge, Florida, United States - Lox_Sample_2.1 | ecosystem: Environmental > Terrestrial > Soil > Wetlands | place: USA... | reverse complement strand
CACCAGCCTGCGCGCCACCGAGCGGCGAGAGGTTACGCCGGGCGGCACGGTTATCGCTGACCAGTTGGGCTACCTGCCGGAGCGGCTGGCCTCCCAGCGACACAACCCGTTCGATCAGACGGGTCGTGAGGTCACCATCCGCATCGATAACGGCAAGATCCTGCGGCTGTTCACCAATGACCTGACCAGCCCCGCCGAGGAGATCGCCGCACTCTATAAAGAGCGCTGGCAGATCGAGCTGTTCTTCAAGTGGGTCAAGCAGAACCTGCGGATCAATAAGTTCCTCGCCACCAGCGAGAATGCGATCCGGGTGCAAATCGCCGTGTCGTTCATCGCCTATATACTGGTCCGAATGGTGCAGACCGCGCAGGACAAGCCGCATGCCGCAAGCAATGTCCTGGCGATCATCCGTGCGCATCTGTTCGTACGCCGGCCGATCGCTGAGATGCTCGACCCGCGACGGCCGCCACCGCCAAAATGCAACCAACCCGCCGCCCAGATGGTGCTGCCGGTAAGCAATTAGCGTGCCGGACACCAGTGGCCTGCGCGCACCATGACGCGGGGGCGCCGGATTACCGGCGTCGACCTGGGACGCGCCGGATTACCGGCGTCGATGTGGGACGCGCTGGACTGTCGGCGTCGATGTGGGGGCGCCGGACTGTCGGGCTCGATGTGGGACGCGCCGGACTACCGGCGTCCACGTGGCGGCCGGCGGAGTGCAGACGTCGTTACGAACCGACCGTCTGCCCCGGCTGAGGCGGCGGCAGCAGCAGGCTGACATGGGCGGCGGCGATCCGCCAGCCATCGTCGGTGCGTACCCAGACATGGCTCTGTCTCCCGGTCGCCGTGGAGCCAAGCCGCTGAAATTCCGTGTTGGCGGTCGCCATGTCGCGACCATAGGTGATGATCGCGGTGTTCATCAACCGGCGAGTCAGGTCGATCGCCGGCCGCCCGCTGCGGAAGCTGGCGATTGCGTCGTGGCCATACAGGTTCTCGAAGATGCCAAAACGCAACGTGTGCGCGCTGTGCCAGAACAATGCGTCCAGCTCGGCCACGTCGTTGGCGATCAGCGCGCGTTCGTAGCGCATGAAGGCGTCGGTGACCTCGGCGACGATCTCAGGAATGTTGATCTCGAGCATGCTGCGGCATCCGGCAAAAGAGCAGGGAACGGCGCGGCCGGCGGGGTGGGCCGGCTCAGGCGGCGGCGCCGCTATTTCGGCTTGCCAATGACGCCGTCGACGTACCAGTCGAGATCGCCCATCTTGTCGCCGCCCAGCGTCTCGCCCGCCTTGAGGCGCAGTGTTCCGGTATTGTCGGTCAACGGACCGGTGAAGGGGTTGAAGCCCTTCTCCACTTTCGCGGCGGCGGCCATCACCAACGCCCGCGTTGCCGGGGGCACGGCGGGGCCGAACGGGGCGATCGCCATCATCTGGCCCAGGCCCTCGCGCACAAACCCCGGCTTGAAGGTGCCGGCGATCACGCTTCTGGCCGTCGCGGTCATGAACGGGCCCCAGGTGAAGCCAAGCCCGGTGATCCACCCTTTCGGTGCCAGCCTGCGCGCCGCCAGCGATTGGAAGCCGATCGAATAGACGCCCCGCTTCTCGGCCGTCTGGATCACCGTCGCCGGCGAATCGACATGCATCGTGACGACATCGGCGCCCTGATCGATCAGCGCGTTCGCCGCCGCTGCCTCCTTCGCCTTGTCGGACCAGCCGCCGGTCACCACCACGCGGACCTGCGCCTTGGGATTGACCGAGCGCGCGCCCATCGCGAAGGCGTCGATGTTGCCGATGACGAAGCCGATCGGCACGCCGGCGACGAAGCCGAGCGTGTTGGTTTTGGTCATCTTCCCCGCGGCAATCCCCATCGGGTACCAGGCGGCCTGCGTCGCACCGAAGAAGTTGCCGAAATTGGGCGCCATCATCCAGCCGCCGGCATGCTCGAAGAACACGTCGGGGTGCTGCTTCGCCAGGTCGAAGGCAAATTGCTGATGGCCGAAGCTGGTGGCGAAGATCAGCTTCGCGCCCTGCTGGATCATGCCTTCCATGACGCGCGTGGCTTCCGCGGTCTCGGGCACATTTTCCGCTTCCAGCAGGACGACGCCCGGGATGGCCTGTTTCATGGCCAGCAGCCCGTCATGCATCGCCTGGTTGTAGCCGTAGTCGTGGACCGAACCGACATAGATGGCGCCCACCTTCAGCACGGTCTTGGCTGCCGCCGGCAGTGCCGCGAAGATCAGCGGCGCCGCGGCCAGGAACGCTCGTCGGTTCATGATTGTCTCCTCTGTTGCAGCGGGTGGGATCGCATCGGGCGGGCCTATTCCACGCCCAGGAAGCCCCGGCCGAGCGCGGCGGGCGCTGCGGACCGGCGGTTGAACCCCCAGAGCACCAGGACAAGCAGGGTCAGGAGGTAGGGGATCATGGTCATCAGGAACGGCGAGACATCGACGCCCGTGGCCTGAAGCTGGAGTTGCAACGCCTCCGCCCCGCCGAACACCAGCGCGCTGGGCACCGCCCATAGCGGGTTCCAGCGGGCGAAGATCACCAGGGCGATGGCGATGAAGCCGCGGCCGGCGGTCATGCCCTCGCTCCAGCTCAGCGCAAGCGCCAGCGACAGATGTGCCCCGCCGATGCCGCCGAGCGCCCCTCCGAGCGCCAGGGCCTGGTACTGCAACCGGTCGGGCCGATGTCCGGCGGCGAAGGCGGCGGCCGGGTCCTCGCCGGTGGCGCGCACGGCCAGCCCCCAGCGGGTGCGGAAGATCAGGCACCACAGCAGGATCGCCGCGGGCACGGCGAGCCAGATCAGGGCGTCGAACCCGCCGATGCCGGGCACGTCGAGGTCCGGCAGGCTGGGGACCACGGCGCCGACAAACGGGCCGCCGATCAAGGCGCTGGCGCCGAAGCCGAACAGCAGCAGGGTCAGGCCGGCGGCAAGCTGGTTGGCGCGGCGGCCGATCACGACGTAGCCCAGCAGCAGATTGGCCGCCGTCCCGGCCAGGGCAGCGGCGGCGACGCCGGCATAGGGGTCGTCGGCGGCCGACGCGGCGGCGACGCCCACCGCGGCGCCGATCAGCATGGTGCCTTCCAGACCCAGGTTGACGATGCCGGCGCGTTCGCCGACCAGCTCGCCCAGGGTGCCGTACAGCAGCGAGGTGCCCGACTGGATCGAGCTCGCCAGCACGGCGAGGGCGAAGTTCATGCTCATCGTCGGCCTGCCGGGCGCTGGCCGAGCACGATGAACAGGATGACCGCCATCAGCAGATTGACCACGGCGTAGGGCACGCTCTGCGTGATCTGCAGGATGTCCCCGACCGAGCTGATAACGGAGAACAGAAAGGCCATGACCAGGATGCCGGCCGCGCTGCCGCCGGCCAGCCAGGCGACCAGGAACCCCATGAAGCCGTAGCCGGGCGACAGCCCCGCCACCAGGCGGCCCTGGATCGCGGAGACCTCGGCCATCCCGGCCATCCCGGCCAGGCCGCCGGCCACCGCCATGGCCGTGATCATATGGCGGGCGACCGGGATGCCGAGCCGCCGGCTGGCTTCGGCGTTGCCGCCGATCGCCCGCATCTCGAGGCCCCAGCGCGTGCGGCGCATCAGGACGCTGTAGAGTGCGAGCGCGGCAAGACCGAACAACAGGCCGGCATTGATGCGGGTTCCGCCCAAGGTGGGCAGCCGGGCGGCCGGGACGAAGGCGGGCGATTCCGGATAGGACGCGCTTTCGGAGCTTCGCCACGGGCCGAAGATGAAGAAGCTGACGATCAGCGGCGCGATGTAGTTGAGCAGGAGGGTGGAGATCGTCTCGTTGACCAGGCGGGCGGCGCGGAGGACGCCGGGCAGCGCGGCCCAGATCGCGCCTCCGGCGAAGCCCAGCACGGTCATCAGCGGCAGCAGCAGCCACGCGGGCAGGGTGGGGAAGCCCAGCGCTCCGGCGGTGGCGAGCCAGGCGCCCATGTAGAGCTGGCCCTCGCCGCCGACATTGATCAGACCGAGCCGGGCCGGCAGCGCGACTGCGACCGCGGTCAGCAGCAGCGGCGTCATCCCGACGAAGAGCTCGGAGAAGCCGTAGACGTTGCCGAACACATAGACGAGCGTGTCGGCGTAGGCGCGCAGCGGGTCCTTGCCGGCGGCCAGCAGCAGCACGGCGAAGATCGCGAGCGATGCCAGCCCGATCAGGACATGTCGCACGCCGGGCGGGAGAGGACGGCGCGGGGCGGCGGGCGAGGGGGGCTTGGAGGCAGGCGGGCGGGTGTTTGAGTTGGCGCGCGCGGCGGTCTCCGGGGTGCCGTGCGGGGCGTTCTTCGGTGTGTTTTGCGCGGCGGCCTGCGGGGTGCCGTGCGTGTTGCCTTCCGGTGTACGGTGCGCGGCGGTTTTCGGTGTGCCGTGCGCGGCGGTCTCGGGTGCGCCGTGCGCGGCGAGGGCGAGTCTCAGCGCGCGACCCTCTCCCTCGGCGCTGGCGCGCCTCGACCTCTCCCACTTCGTGGGCGAGGTTCGGTTGGGGTTGGGGTTGGGGTGGGGGTGGGGGTCAAGCTGCATCGGTGGCGCCGGCCATGCAGGGGCCGACCGCGTCGGTACGGAACGATCCGGGCAGGAAATCGCCGGCAATCCGGCCATCCCGCAAAACGATCAGCCGGTCGCTGACCGCGAACAGTTCGTCGAGATCCTCCGACACCAGCAGCACGGCGGCACCGGTGCCGCTTGCCTCGCGCAGCATGCCACGCAATGCGTCCGCGCTGCGCGCGTCGAGACCGCGGGTGGGATACAGCGCGACGATCAGGCGCGGGGCGTGCGCCAACTCGCGCGCGAGCACGACTCGCTGCAGATTGCCGCCGGACAGCACGTCTGCCCGCGCGTCGTACGCCATAGGCGGGAAGCGCAGGCGGGCCGCGCTGCGGTCCATGTCGGCGGCAAGGCGCTTCCAGTCGATACCCAGCCCGGCGCGGTACCGCCGGCCGGTGCCGAGAACCAGGTTCTCGCGCACCGAAAGGCCGGGGATGGCCGCCAGCGCCAGCGGATCGTCGGGAATGCTGGCAACGCCGCTGTCGCGCACCCGTGCCGCCGGCCACCTGCTCGCCTCCTGCCCCCACAGCCGCTTGGCGCCGCGCCGGGGCCGGCGCAGCCCAAGCACCAACTCGGCCAGTTCCCGCTGGCCGTTGCCGGAGACCCCGGCCACACCGAGGATTTCACCGCCGCGGAGGCTGAGGGAAAGATCGCGCAACACGACCGCGCCGGCCGCCGGGGCCGTGGTGACGCCATCGAGGCCCAGCACGATACCGGCCGGGGCCGCGGAAGGCGGAGACCCCGCCGCGGCGTCCGCCAGCCCCCACGCGGCGGCGTCTTCCTCTGCCCGGCCGGCATCGCCGCCCTTTTGCCTCGGGGAAGCCGGGGATATCGGGCGCAAGCCGCTGTCCTGCGCCGCCTCCGTCTCGCCGAACATCAGCCGCAGCAACACCGGCTCGCTGGCATCGGCGCGCGGGACCTCGCCCGCGACCCGTCCTGCCCGCATCACCACGACCCGGTCGGCACACGCCATCACTTCCCGCAGCTTGTGGGTGATGAACACCACGCCGTAGCCGTCGGTGCGCAGTTCGTTCAGCGTGCGGAACAGGCCGTCCAGCTCCTGCGGGGCGAGCACCTTGGTTGGCTCGTCGAGGATCAGCACGCGGGCGCCGGCCACCAGTTGCTTCAGGATCTCGACCTTCTGCCGGTCGCTCACCGCCAGACGCCCTACCGGCAGCCGTCCCATGGGCAGGCGCGGATCGATCTCCAGCCGCAACCGCTCGGCGAATGCCGCCATGCGGGGCCTCAGCCCACCGGGCCCGATCACCCAGGGCAGGCCGTCGAGGAACAGGGCCACATTCTCCCAGACCGTCAGCGCCGGGATCAGGCTGAAGTTCTGGAACACCATGCCGATGTCGAGCCGGCGCGCGTCCCGCGGCGAGGCGATCGTCACCACCCGCCCGCCGACCCGGAGCTCGCCCGCGTCCGGCCGGTAATAGCCGTAGAGGATCTTGCAGAGCGTGCTCTTGCCGGCGCCGTTCTCGCCCAGCAGCGCGACGATCTCGCCCGGATGCACGGCGAACTCGGCCACATCGTTAGCCAGCACCGGCCCGAAGCGCTTGACGATCCCGCGCGCTTCCAACAGCGGCACGGCGCCGGTCATCGCCCAGCCCGCGGCGCGCCGATTGCATGGCATTTTGCCCGGGAATTGTGCCCCCGCACACCATGCCCGGACAGCATATCGCGGCTGCTCGTCATCCGCTCGCCCCCGCGCCGATCCCCTGTGTTGCGGTGCAGCGTAATGGTTCGCGCGGTCTGCTGGAAATGGCGAAACGATATGCGGGAGATGAACGAAAGGAATGACCTGATGCCGGCGATGACCGAGCGGAATTTACGCGGCATCGATCTCAACCTGCTGGTCGTGTTCGATGCGCTGATGGCCGAGCGCCATGTGACCCGCGCCGCCCGGCACAACGGCCTGAGTCAGCCCGCCATGAGCAAGGCCCTCAACCGCCTGCGCCACCTGTTCGGCGATCGCCTGTTCGAGCGGCGGGACGGGCGCATGGAGCCGACCTCGCGGGCGCTGGAACTGTCCGGCCCGATCCACACCGCGCTGTCCGACATTTCGCGCACGCTGACCCTGCGCGACACGTTCGATCCGGGACAGGTGTTCGCGACGGTGCGGGTTGCCACCATCGATCTGCACCAGACGACTCTGCTGCCGGCGCTGGTGGCGGCGGTTCGGCGCGATGCACCTGGCCTGGACCTGCAGATTCGTACGATCGAGCGCCAGCGGCTGCACGAGCAGCTTGCGGCCGGCGAGCTGGACCTTGCCATCGCGCCACCGTTGCCCGGCATTCGCGAGCTGCGCGCCGATCCGCTGTGGAAGGATCGCCTGGTCACGCTGATCGGGCAGAACAATCCGTTGCCGGTGCCGATGACGCTCGACGTCTATGCGGCTGCCGCCCACGTGGTGGATGCAGGCCATGTCCAGGTTGCGCCGGACGGGCAGGGCATCAGCCTGGTGGACAGCATCCTGGCGGCGCGAGGCCTGCGGCGGCGCATCGCCGTGGTGCTGCCGAGTTCGGCGGGGGTGCCATTCGTCGTGGCCGCCACCGACCTCATCGCGACGCTGCCGAGCAGAATTGCGCGGGATATTGCCGTCGTGCCGGATGTCCGGGTGGTGCCGGCGCCGCTGCCCCAGGTGGAGGTGAGCCCGCATCTGATTTGGCACCCGCGCACGCATAACTCGCCGCTGCGCGCGTGGCTGCGCACGCTGATCAAGCGGATCGCGGCGGAGGTGTAGGGGGAGGACGGGACGGGTGGGTGCTTGGACCATAGACGTCCAGGCGAGCAGCGGGCGTAGAACTGCAACGAGGCAGGATGCCGTGTCATCTGCCCGGGGCTTTACCCCTATTCCATGGTGACTTGGAGCTTCGCAGCCGGCGGTTTTCGGGAACACGCAACGAGATCAAAAAGTCGGCACCCGCACCGCCGATGTCATGTGTTCGGTCGACTCACGCGTGATGATCCTGTCCGCGTCCGCATTGCGGTCGATCTCACGCGAGGCGTCGGCGGCCTCGCTGGCGTTGGTGCTGGCGATCGCGCGCCATGTGTCGGTCAGCCTGCAACTGGCGAACGCCGCGATCCAGCGGTTGGAGGTCTAACCCTCCGTGAGAAGTCGTCACACGGTCGTTTGAGTTACCTATCGAAGCCTGCGGCTCCTACGGAGGATCAGTCCTGGCCTGGACGCAGCGTCATCCCCTCCGCCGCCACCAATGACCCGGCCTGACCGCGGCAACCTCACGCGCGATGCCGAGTTCGCGGATGCCGGAGCCGGCATCAATGATGATCAGTTGCGAGCCGATCCGGACCTCAACGCACAGTGTGTTGCCGCCGTAACGGACGGGGGCCGGGCCGGGAGTTGCCAGGCTGCCGCGGACGCCCCAGAAACGCAGCGCCATCGTTTCGCTCGTCAATGGGCTGGCCCCTTGATTGAAAAGCTCCTGTCCTATTCTGCGTCACATCGCTCGGTCGCCAGCGTAGCAAAGTTCGCGCGGCGGTGGCAGTGGCCCGCGGCGGCAATATGACGGATCGACAACGGCCTTGGTCCGCCGTTCCAGGGGGTCTAGCTTGACGAACGATAGATTCCAGGTCCGGCGGAAGCACCCGGACCAGCCCAAAGGGGGCGAAGCAGATGGCCGCGTTCATGCGCGAGCTGACCAGGGTCGGAGCGCCAGCGCGCGCCAGGGTGCCGCGCGGGCTGTCGGCGGGTGAAACTGCGCCATGACCGCGCGCATCCTCGTCGTCGATGACGAGCCCGACCTGGAACTGCTGATCACGCAGCGCTTCCGCCGCCAGGTCCGCGCCGGCGAGTTCGAATTCGTCTTCGCCGGCGACGGGGTTGCGGCTTTATCGGTGCTGGACGCCGATGGCATGTTCGACATGGTGCTCAGCGACATCAACATGCCGCGGATGGACGGCCTGACCTTGCTTGGCCGGCTGAACGAGAAGGAGGAGCATCCGGCGACCGTCATCGTGTCCGCCTATGGCGACATGGCGAACATTCGCACCGCGATGAACCGGGGCGCGTTCGATTTCCTGACCAAACCCATCGACTTCACTGACCTGGAAACGACCATCGGCAAGACGATGCGGAACCTGGAAATCCTGCGTGGGTACCAGCGCCGCCAGCAGGAGGCCGAGCGCGCGCGGGCGCAACTGGCGCGGTATTTCTCTCCCGCCCTGGCCGATCGTCTCTGCCTGGGCACGGACATCGAACTGGGCGCGCAACGCCGCGTGGTGACTTCGATGTTCACCGACATCGCGTCGTTCACCACGCTGGCGGAGGGGCTGGAGCCCTCGCTGATCGGTCCGCTGCTGAACGAATACCTGACCGGAATGACCGAGATCGTGTTCCGGCACGGCGGCACACTGGTAAAAATCATCGGTGACGCGCTGAATGTACTGTTCAACGCGCCCGAGGATCAACCGGATCACGCCGCGCGCGCGGTCGCCTGCGCTCTGGCGATGGATGAATACGCGACCCGGTTCCGCGCGTCGTGGAAGCAACGCGGCGTCGATGTCGGCGCGACGCGCGTTGGCGTGCACACCGGATCCGCCCTGGTCGGCAATTTCGGCGGCGGGCAGTTCTTCGACTACACGGCGTACGGCGACACGATCAACATCGCCGCGCGGCTGGAAGCGATCAACAAGGTGTTCGGCACGCATGTCTGCGTGAGCGATGAGGTCGCGTCGTTGATCGACGATTTCCGCGGCCGGCCGGTGGGCCACCTGGTGCTGCGCGGCCGCTCGTCGCCGCTGCGGGCGCATGAACCGTTGACCGAGGCTCGGCACGAACACGACCTGACGGCGGAGTACCGCACCGCGTTCGCGCTGGCCGAAGCGGCGGCGCCCACATCGTTGCAAGCGTTCGCGGCGCTGTTGGGCAAGGACAGCGGCGATGGGCTGGTCAGTTTCCACCTGAAACGATTGCTGACCGGCGCCACCGGCGTCTCGATCGCGCAGGACTGATCATATGCATATTGAGCCGGCGACAGGTGGGAGGCGCGCATGAGTGCCGCGGCCGAGGACAAGGATGCTATCATCGCGGCGTTGCGGGCGGACAATGAAGCGCTGCGGGCGCGTAACGCGGCGCGCGACACGGCGTTCGACGAACGCGCGGCGCATCAGGCCGCGACCATCGACGTGTTGAAGGCGATGTCGGCCTCCCCTGGCGATCCGCAACCGGTGTTCGACCTGATCGTTGTCCGTGCCCGCAACATTTGTGGCGCCTACGGTGTGACGGTGACCGAATTCGACGGCACATTGCTGCATTGGCGCGCGGCAACCGGCGTCAGCGATGACCCCGCGTAGCGGGAGGCCGCGAAAGCGGTCTATCCGACGCGACCGTCGCGCGACCGTCTCGCCGGCCGCGCGATCCTGGACCGCGGGGTCGTTCATGTTCGCGATCATCGTACGGAGCCGGGACTGCTGTGGGTCCCGCATTTCGTCACCGCGAAGTCCAGCGTCACGGTTCCCTTGATGCGCGGCGGCCTGCCGATCGGCGCGTTGTCGATGGGAAGCCGGGAAATGGGCGGCTTTTCCGACACCCAGGTCGAGCTGCTGAAAACCTTCGCCGAGCAGGCGGTGATCGCGATCACCAGCGCCGAGACATATCGCGCGTTGCAGGTCCGCACGGCGGATTTGCAGGAGTCGCTCGAACACCAGACCGCCACCGGCGACATGTTGAAGGTCATCAGCCGGTCCACCTTCGATTTGCAGCCAGTGCTGGAAACCGTCTGCGCGACAGCGCTGCGTCTGTGCGAGGCCGATCAGGTCGCGGTCTATCGTTCCGAAATCGGCATGTTCCGGTTCGCGGCGAGCCTGGGCTATCCGCCGGACGGCGAACCGATCGGCGTTATCGTCCTCGCGCGCTAGCGGGTGGAGCCCTTCACCGAGCAGCAAATCGCGCTCGTCAGCACGTTCGCCGATCAGGCGTTCGATCGCGATCGGAAACTCGCCGCCTGGAACCGCAACTTTCAGGATATTCTTGATTTACCCGACGACGCCGTGCGCGTCGGGTTGCCGTTCGATGATTACATTCGCGGCCTGGCGGAACGCGGCGAATATGGCTCGGACGCCGCCGCCGACGAACAGATCGCGCGGCTGACAGCGCTGCTCGGTCAGGCGAACCGGTCCGAGCGCACGCGTCCGAACGGCCGCGTCATCGACATCAGGCATAATCCCATTCCCGGTGGCGGCTTTGTCGTCATCTACGCCGACATTACTGAACGAAAACGCAACGAAGAAGCATTGCGCGCCACGCGTGACGCGGCCGAAACGGCATTGCGGGACCTGAAGGTCGCTCAGGCCAGCCTCGTTCAGGCGGAAAAGATGGCTTCACTGGGCCAATTGACCGCCGGCATCGCGCACGAAATCAAAAATCCGTTGAATTTTGTTAACAACTTTGCCGCGCTGTCGGTCGAGTTGCTGGATGAACTGAAACAGGTCACGGCGCCGGCGCTCGCGACGCTCGACGCGGATGCCCGAGCCGACGCCGACGACCTGACCGGCACGCTGACCTCCAACCTTCACAAGATCGAGGAACACGGCAAGCGCGCCGACAGCATCGTGCGCGGCATGCTGGAACACTCGCGTGCATCGACCGGCGAACGCCGCGCCGTCGATCTGAACGAACTGGTGGAGGAAGCGCTGAACCTCGCGTATCACGGCGCGCGGGCGCGCGATCAGAGTTTCAATATCACACTGGAACGGGATTACGCCGCCGGCATCGCTCCGATCGAGGTCGCGCCGCAGGACCTGACCCGCGTGTTCCTGAACCTGTTCGGCAACGGCCTCGACGCGGCGCGCACGCGGGAAAAGACGGCTCCGCGGGATTCGAACCGAAGCTGCTTGTCTCGACGCGCGATCGTGGCGGCTCGGTCGAAATCCGCGTGCGCGATAACGGCACGGGTGTCCCGCCGGAGATCCGGGACAAGCTGTTCCAGCCGTTCTTCACCACCAAGCCGACCGGCGAAGGCACCGGCCTTGGCCTTTCCATCAGCTACGACATCGTGACACAGCAGCACGGCGGCTCGATCGTGCTGGACAGTGAACCGAACGCTTTCACCGAATTCACCGTGACAATCCCGCGCGGCATGACAACGGGACAAGGAGGCAGGCCATGACCGTTCGCGTATTGATCGTCGACGACGAAGCGGATGTCGAGGTTTTGTTTCGCCAGCAATTCCGCCGCGAGGTGCGGCAGGGGCTGTACAATCTGGACTTCGCGCTGTCGGCGTCCCTCGCGCTGGAAAAGCTCGACGACGCGGTAAGAGAGGACATCATCCTGCTGGTCTCCGACATCAACATGCCGGGCATGAGCGGGCTCGATCTGTTGCCGGAGGTGAAGCAGCGGCGGCCCGATCTGCCGGTGTTCATGATCTCGGCGTACGGGGATGCGACGACGATCGCCACCGCGATGGAGCGCGGCGCCAACGAATTCCTGACCAAGCCGGTGGATTTTCCGAAACTGAAACAGGAAATCCGTTTGGTCATGGAACAACCCAGGGGGGACGGATGAACGCACCGGCAGACGACCTGAGCGGTACGCTCGCCGCTCTGCGGGCCGAGCGCGATGCCGCGCTCGCTGAGAAGGCGGCGCTGGCGACAGAGAACGCGCGGCTGCTCAGCGAGTTGCGCTAACGCACGGCCGAACTGGCCGAACGCAACGCGGCGTTCGCCGAGCGTATCGGTCATCAGGCGGCGACGATCGACGTTTTGAAGGAAATGTCCGCCTCACCTGGCGACGCGCAGCCGGTGTTCGATCTGATTTGCGATCAGGCGAGGGCGCTTCTGGGAACCCAGACTGTGTCGCTGTTCGAATATGACGGCAGGTTGGTCCATCGGCGGGCGGGAAGTCAAAGCGATTCGTTCTCAACGCCCGCGGCCAGGGCGGCTTACCTTTCCGGTTGGCCGAGAGTGTCGGACCGCGGCCCATTGTCCTGCCGGGCCATCCTGGACGGAACACAGATTCACGTTCGCGACATGGACGCTGAACCCGGCGTCTCCGCGGAAATTCGGGCGCTCGGAACAAGGACGCAGCTCTCCATCCCTCTGATGCGCGATGGCCGGGCGATTGGCGCGATCACGACATCAAGTATGCGGGTCGACGGCATTTCCGACACGCAAATTGAACTGCTGAAAACCTTCGCGGAACAAGCGGTAATCGCCATCACCAGCGCCGAGACCTGGCGCGCATTGCACACCCGCACGTCCGAGTTGCAGGAGTAGCTGGAATATCAGACCGCCACCAGCGACGTGCTGAAGGCCATCAGCCGCGCGACGTTCGATTTGCAGCCGGTGCTAGACACGCTGGTCACGACCGCCGCGCGTCTTTGCGAGGCCGAAAACGCATTCCTTCTGGATCGCGAAGGCGACACGTTCCGGGCGAAGGCGATCTTTCAGATGTCGCCCGACCAGGCAGCGATTCTCCAGATCCTGACTTTGAAGATGGACCGCGGTACCATCAGCGGCCGAGTCGCGCTTGAAGGGCGTGTCGTGCAAATCGCCGACGTCACCAGGGATCCGGACTCGGTTTGTCCATCACGTACGATATCGTCACGAATCAACATCGAGGCACGATTACGGTGGAGAGCCAGGTCGGATCGTTCACCGAATTCATTGTGACGATTCCCCGCGAACCACGCCTGAGCGGAGGTGCGCCGTAATCGTCCGGGACGCGGACCCGAATCGTCGCGACCGCGACCTCACGCGCGCCTGATTTGGAACCGGTGATCGGAGTCGGTCGCCATTTGCGCGGCCAGATTGATTTCCCAGGCGAGATAGGCGCGCATCGCCGCCTCGACGCCACCCGCCTGCTCGCGGGCGCGCAGCCGCATGTCATCGGGCGGGGTGGCCATGCGCGTGGCGCCGGTCTCCATCGACAATCCCGCCGCGGCCCACGCCCGTGTGCCGCCTTGCAGCGCCAGCACCGGATGCTCGCGCGCGGCCAGTCGTGCCAATGTGCCGTCCGAGGAGGTGACGACGATGGTACGGCCGGCGGGCAAGGTCGGCAGGATCGTTCCCAAACGGGAACGGATGCCATACCACGCGCCCGGGATATGCCCGGAGCGGTAGCTTCGGCTCCAATCCAGATCGATCACCACCGCCTCGTCCCGTTCCAGGAGTCGGCGCAGTTCATCGACGGCGAGGCCGGGGACGGGCTCGTCGAGCCCCAGTACGGTGGGCTGCCACGGCCCGGTCGCGCCGATCATCGCCGAGGAATCGAGCGTCAGCGCCGCCGCCTCCCAGCCCATCTGGATCAGCCAATGCGCGGTCACCACCGCGCGCACGCCGTCATCGTCGACGCAGACGATCCTCGCGCCCCATGTGGCGGCGTGGCGGTCCGTCTCCTGCACGAGTTGCCCACCCGCGACGTGCTTCATGCCGGCGATGTGACGGGCCTCGTATTCCTCGGGATCGCGGACGTCGAAAACATAGAGTGTGCGGGCATCGGCTTCGGCGCGCCAGGCGGCCAGCGTCGCGGCGTCGATCCGCAGCACGCCGAATCGTTCGGCCATCGTGGCGGCCCGGGCGCGCGCGGTTTCATGTCCCGCCGGCGATACGGCTTGCATCCGCTCCGTCCGTCCGCGCAGCACCTCGTAGCCGGCCAGATGCCAGTCCTGCGTGCCATTCCGCAACGACACCACACGATTGGGCACCCCGGCGTTGATCAGCGCCTGGGCGCCGATGATCGAGCGCGTCCGTCCGCCGCAATTCACCACGACCAGCGTGTCGCGCGACTTTACCAGGTCGTCAAAACGGTACACCAGTTCGGCGCCGGGCACGCTGATCGCGGTGGGTATGCTGTTCTCGTGGAATTCGGCGTAGGAGCGGCTGTCGAACAGTACGATATCGGCCTTGTCGTCGATCATCCGCTTCAGGTCCTCGGCGGTGATCCAGGGGGTGCCGACCTCATGCTCCACCACCTCGGCGAAGGCCTTGCTGGGGACGTGGACGCCTTCGTAAAGCGGATGGCCCGCGGCTTTCCAGGCGGCGATGCCTCCCGCGAGTACCGAGACATCGTTCCACCCCAGAGCGATCATTCGCGCGGCGGCAAGATCAGCGAGTCCTTCGCCGTCATCGCACCAGACGACGCGCGTGCCGCGACGGGGCACGCTGGCGTCGATCAGCAGTTCCAGCCGGCTGAACGGAACGCACGCGGCCATGAGGACGTGACGCGCGTCGAATGGGACCTCCTCGCGCGCATCCAGCAAAGCGATCTCCCCGCCATCATGCAGCGCCGTCTTGAGCGCGGTGGCATCGATCGAACGAGGTGAGGCTGGCATGGATCGTCCTCCGGTTGGCGCGGCGGATTTCGCGGAGCCGCGTGAAGATCAGAATTTCAGCGGCCCGAATGATGGCGGCGGTACGCGGCGCATCGACGCGGCCTGATGGGCGGAGGCTATTTCAGCAGCGTGCCACGCCCAGGCTCGCAACGGAACACGCGCGAGAACGGCATGCCGGGATCGGCGAGAGGCGTCGGTTCGTCGGACAAAGTGGGCACGTAACGCATGACATCGGCACTCAATTTGAACACCGGGTCGTAGACGGTCTTCACATAGCCGGCGGGGATCAGGATTTCGCTGAGGCCGGCCTTTGGGTCGCACAGCGATTCCGTGTGCAGGTTGCCGCCGGTGCCAGCCTCGATCGCGCCGCCGATCGTGCCGGGCGGCGATGGCGTATGCAGCCACACCGTGGCGGTAGGCAGGGACATCGGCCAGGGGCCGAGCTTCGTCAGGAAAAGCGTTTGCCGGTCGAAGTCGGGCCGGACATCCTCGCCGGACATCCTCTGGGATATAGAGCCTCGCCCACGACTGATTGTGCCGGATGGTGGTTTTCGGTGGCTTCCGCATAGGCAGCTTTCCGTGGCGGAAGCCAGCACGACCTTGTCAGAATGGCTTGTCAAAACCGGAGGGCGCAATCCTCTAAGTGACGGAAATTGCTAAAGAAACGACCTGGCGTCCCGTAGGGGATTCGAACCCCTGTTGCCGCCGTGAGAGGGCGGTGTCCTGGGCCTCTAGACGAACGGGACCGCAGCCACGGCGCGCTATCTAAGCCAGAAACCCGCCCTGCTCAAGCGTCCCCACATCGCGCCCGCGCGTCCCACCGCCTGCCCCGCCGCCCGCCGCACCCGCCGGCGCCAAACCCGTCCCCTTCCGCGTCATTCCGCCGCCTGCCGCGCGCCCGCCAGCCCATCCTGCACCGTGAACCGGAACACCGTTCCCCCGCCGGGATTGTCCTCGGCCCAGATCCTCCCGCCATGCGCCTCCACGATCGACTGGCAGATCGACAGCCCCACCCCCATTCCCTCCGCCTTCGTCGTCACGAACGGCTGAAACAGCTTCTCCCGCACCTGCGCGTCCAGGCCGGGACCGTTATCGGCGACGCTGACCTCGATCATGCCGCCGCTCGCGGGCGCGGTGGACAGCACCAGCGCCAGGTGCACCCCGCCGCCCGTCGCGTCCACCGCGTTGCGGATCAGGTTCAGCAGCACCTGCTGGATCTGGATCCGATCCACCAGCGCTGCGTCCGCGCGCGGACCGACGCGCACCGCCACGTCGATGCCCCGGCGCTCGGCACCGGCCAGGGCCAGCGCAACGGCCTCCTCCAGCATCGGACCGAGTTCCTCGGTCCGGCGCGTGCTGTCCTGCTTTTTGATGAAATTTCGCAGCCTGCGAACGATGGCGCTGGCACGCGTCGCCTCCGCCGCGGCCTTGTCCAGCGCGGCCAGCAGCCTCGCCGTATCGCCGATGCATGCCAGCCGCCGGCCGGCGCGCAGATAGTTGCCGATGGCGGTCAGCGGCTGGTTCACCTCGTGCGCCAGGGCCGAGACCATCTGGCCCAGTTCGCTCACCCGGGACACATGCACCAGTTCGGCATGCAGCTCGTTCAGCCGCTGCTCGCGGTCCTGCCGTTCCGCCTGCGACGAGCGGGCCAGCCGCGCGTACAGCGAGATCGTCTCCAGCAGCAACATGACCAGCACGAAGCTTGCCGCCACCAGGCCGTAGAGGCGGCCGGCATAGAAGCCGAAATCGTAGCGGGCGGCGTTCAGCACGGCGCTGAGCGCCACGTCGCACAGCCAGGCGCACATCACGGCCATCAGCCAGAGGTCCAGCACCGCATACGGCCGCCGCCAGAGCAACACGGCCAACGCCAGCAGGCTGAGACCCCACACCGAACCTACGACGAAGATCATCGCCGGGGAGTAGTGGTTGCCGATCATGATCGGCGGCAGCGAGGCCTCGCCGAGGGTGGCGAGCAAGGTCAGGGCGATGACGGCACATGCCGCCATGGCCGCGCTGCCGAGAATGGCCGAGGCGGCGGGGCGGCGAACCACGGCGGCCGGCGGCGACTTCAGCAGCACGTAGCCGATCACGGTCAGCGGAAACCCGCCGTGCCAGAACATGTAAAGCCAGGCCGTGCTCTGCGTCCCCGCGCCGAGCAAGCCGGTGTCGGAGAACACGCCGGGATAGCTCAGTGCGTGGGCGATCTCGATCAGGGCGGTGAACAGGTAGCCGCTGGCCAGCACGAGCAGGGCGCGGGAGCGCCCGATCGAGAACTGGCCGAACAGCAGGGCGGCCGTGATCAGGTCGTTGATCACCAGCGCGGATTCATAGGCGGGGATGAAGGCCGTGATGCGCGGCAGGGTCTGCCGGGCGAACGGAACGGTGGCCGTGAACACGACGACCGAGAGCAGTACCACGGTGCCGGCCAGCCGGCGCTCGGCGGGGCCGGCGGGCAGCGTCGAAAGGACGAAGACCGGTTCGTCCTTCGGCCCCTCCATCATACAGCGCCTCTGCTTGCAGCCGATCGGTCGGGCCGCCGGTAAGTTCGTAGCGGAAGATCAGGGTAAAAGCCGGCCGTTTCGGGTGCAAGCGGCACGATCGTGGTACGATCGCCGGCCGCCTGCGACCAAGGTCGGAGTCAGAGTCTGGGTCAGCCGCCACTGAATCGTGGCGAACCCGGCCGCTTACCTTGCGAGCGCGATCCGTCCGGTCACCGCGCCGGTACGCGGGTCCACCAGCACCACCCGGTCCGCACCGCCGCCCTGCAGTTGCACCGCCAGCCGGTCCTGGGTCGCCGCGATCCCGACGATGCGGGTGCCGGCCGGCTGGTCCAGCGTCAGCGCCACGGGCGCGGATGTCCCCGGCGCGGTGGCGCGATGGAAGATCACCCCGACGATCACCGCCGTCCCGGCCAGGATCAGCACCCCCATGCCGACGGTCAGTATCTTCAGCGCCCGCAAACCATTGCCCACGACGATACCCCCCGGGTCGCGGCCGATCCGATTGACCGCCCGCTGAGCCCTCGCCACATTCGCCGGCATTGGTCAACATGCAGCCGATGGCTCCGGCCGGAACTCAGCCCGCGATCCGTCCCTTCCAGGTCACCGCCGATGCGGCGCAGGCCGGCCGGCGGCTGGACCGCTTCCTGGCCGATGCCATCGGCACGGTGTCCCGCTCGCGCGTGAAGCTGCTGATCGAGGCGGGCCACGCCCGCCAGGGGGAGACAACGCTGCACGAGCCGGCCGAGCCGGTTCGGGCCGGGGCCACCTACTCCCTGACCTTGCCGCCCCCGGCACCGGCCAGCCAGCAGCCGCAGGCGATCGCCCTTACCATCCTCTACGAGGACGCCCATGTCATCGTGGTGGACAAGCCTGCCGGCCTTGTCGTGCATCCGGCGCCCGGCAACCCGGACGGCACGCTGGTCAACGCCTTGCTGGCGCATTGCGGCCCCGGCTTCACCGGCATCGGCGCCGAGCGCCGCCCCGGCATCGTGCACCGGCTCGACAAGGATACGTCCGGGATCATGGTGGCGGCCAAGACGCAGGCGGCGAACGACGCGCTCACCGCTGCCTTTGCCGCGCGAGACCTGGATCGGGCCTATCTCGCGCTGGTGTGGGGCGTGCCGTCGCCGGCGGCTGGCGAGATCGAGGGCGCGATCGGGCGCGACCCGCGCGACCGCAAGCGCATGGCGGTGGTGGCGCGTGGCGGCAAGCCGGCCCTGACCCGCTACCGAACATTGCGTGCCTGGCAGACCAGTGCCGCGCTGCTGGAATGCCGGCTGGCGACCGGGCGGACGCACCAGATCCGCGTCCACCTCGCCAGCCGCGGTCATCCGGTGGCCGGCGACCCGCTCTACCTGCGCCGGATTCCGGCCGCGGCACGGCTGCTGCCACCGGCCCCGCGCGCGGCTTTGCTGGACTTTCCGCGCCAGGCACTTCACGCCACGCGGCTCGGTTTCGCGCATCCGGTGACCCGCCAGGCGCTGTCGTTCCAGACCGCGCCGCCGGCCGATTTCCAGGCCCTGACCGAGGCGCTGGACGCGGCGCTGGCCGCGCCGGGGCGCTAACTTACCGGTAGCTCACGGAAGGGTAACCTTGACAGGACTAAATCAGTCCTGTATATCACGCGCCGCCGGGGAGGTCGGATGCACTTCACCGGTGGGGTACGTCCGGAAGCGCCGTCGCCATTGTCTGGGGCGGGTATCCGGGACGTGAAGGTCCCTCCCGCATCCCGAGTGGTCTTAGCCACAATCAGGCCACGTCCTGCGCCAAAAAATGGGCGAGACGGGTCCTCGACGAAAGGAGCCTCCTGTGGCCTCTGCCGTCATCAATATCGCCCCCGAGGGCAACCTTTCGCGGTATCTCCAGGAAATCCGCAAATACCCCATGCTGACGCCGGAAGAGGAACTCGATCTCTCCAAGCGCTGGCGCGACCACGAGGATATGGAGGCGGCACACAAGCTTGTCACCTCACATCTGCGGCTGGTGGCAAAGATCGCCATGGGCTACCGCGGCTACGGCCTGCCGGTGGGCGAGCTGATCAGCGAAGGCAACGTCGGCATGATGCAGGCGGTGAAGCGGTTCGATCCGGACCGCGGGTTCCGCCTGGCGACCTACGCCATGTGGTGGATCAGGGCCGCGATCCAGGAATACATCCTGCACTCCTGGTCGCTGGTGAAGATGGGCACCACCGCGGCGCAGAAGAAACTGTTCTTCAACCTGCGCCGCCTGAAGGGCCAGATGCAGGCGATCGACGAAGGCGACCTGCAGCCCGAGCAAGTGGCCAAGATCGCCCGGATGCTCGACGTGCCCGAGCAAGATGTGGTGAGCATGAACCGCCGCTTGGCGGCGCCCGATCACAGCCTGAACGCTCCGGTCCGTCAGGACAGCGAGGGTGAGTGGCAGGATTGGCTGGTCGACGAATCGGAAAGCCAGGAAATCACCATCGCCGACCGCGAGGAACTCACCGGCCGCAAGGCCCTGCTGTCGAGCGCGCTGAAGACCCTGAACGATCGCGAGCGCCACATCCTGATTGAGCGCCGGCTGAAGGATAACCCGACCACGCTCGAGGATTTGTCGCAGCAGTACAACATCTCGCGCGAGCGGGTGCGGCAGATCGAGGTGCGCGCGTTCGAGAAGCTGCAGAAGGCCATGAAGGCGCAGATCGCCGAGCGCCGCCTGCAGGCCGCCAACCGCGCCACCCTGCCCGCCTGAAAACAAACAACCTCTCCCGCGTTCGGCGGGAGAGGTCGGGACGCGCAGTGTCGAGGGTCAGCGTGATCGGGTCGGCAGGCCCAACCGCGACAAATCGGCCTCTCCCGCGCCAGGCACGGGAGAGGCCGATTGCCTTAGGGCCAGTGCTTAAGCCCAGTGCCCGTCCAGCCAGGCCCAGCCGCCGCCCGGCTGTTGCGCCCAGCGACCCGGTACCCACGTCGTCTGCCCGGGTGGCACCTGGACGTACTCGCCCCCAGCCCAACGCCAGGGATTGGCCGCCTCACCGGTATATTCCCAGTGTCCCGGCTGCCACACCGACGGTGGCGCGCCCGGCGGCGGCGGGGGCACCAGCTCGGCATGCGGCGGTGGCGGCGGCATCGGGGCCGTCTGCGGCGCAGCCTGCACCATCGGCGGTGGCTGCACGATGACCGACGTGGTCTGCGGCGGCGGCGGCTCGCCGCAGGAAGCCAGCAGCAACAGCCCCGGCGCTGCCAGCCAGGCGAGGTGTGGGCGAACCATCATGCTCTCCCGATCAGCTCTGCCAATGTCCGTCGACCCACACGTAGCCGCCGCTGGCCTGCTGCTCCCAATGGCCGGGCTCCCACACGGCGGTCGGCTGCGGACGCTGCACGTAATGGCCCTCGTGCCAGACCCAGGTGCCGCCATTCCAGCCCCAGTGACCGGCCTCCCACGTCACCGTCGTGCTGGGCGGTGGCGGCACCGTTTCCACCTGCGGCGGTGGCGGCGCGCTGGGCGCGATGATCACCGTGGATGACTGGGCCGAAGCCGGCACGACGGCGCCGCCGATCGCCAGGGCGGCCAGCGCCGGCAGGGTGTAACGCATCACGTTTCCGATAGTCATGATTCATCTCCGCTGGTGTCGATGAAAGATCAGTCAAGACATCCCGAACCTGTGACTTGGTTCGTCGAGAGAACATCGTTGCGCTTAATTGGGGCGACACTAAGCCAAGACCAACAATTCGGGCTTCACAACTGATCGATATCAGGAATTGCGCAATGGACGTGAACCGGCAGGCGGCGCGCATTTCCCTGGCTCCGGTTGATCGGGGCAGCGATGCTCCGGGCATGGCAATGGATACTTGACTCCGTCAATCTTCTGGCGCGATGCTGCAATCCATGACACCCCCGGCCACAGCCCCCGGCTTCGACCAGCGCATCGGCGCCGTCCGCCGGTTCAGCCGATTCTACACGGGCATCATCGGCGCCTTGCAGGATGGCCTGCTGCGCAGCGATTTCTCCCTGACCGAGGCACGGGTGCTGTACGAGCTGGCGAACCGGGACGGCGTCACCGCCAGCGTCCTCGGGCGGGACCTGGGGCTGGACCCCGGCTACCTCAGCCGCATCCTGCAACGCTTCGCCGGGGACGGGCTGCTGGCGCGCACGGTGTCCGGCACCGATCGCCGGCAGAGCGTTCTCGCGCTGACCGAGGCCGGCCATGCCGCCTTTGCGCCGCTGGACCGCCGCTCGCGGGAGGAGGTGGGCGCCATGCTCGACCGCCTGCCGCAACCCGCCCAGCACGCCGTGGTAGCGGCCATGGCGCGCATCGAGACCCTGCTCGGCGGCACGCCGTCCGCGCCATGGCGCCTGCGCGATCCGCTGCCGGGCGAGATCGGCTGGGTGGTCTCCCGCCACGGCGCACTATACGCCGAGGAATACGGCTTCGATTCCCGTTTCGAGGCACTGGTGGCGCAGGTCGCCGGCGCCTATCTCGCGGCGCACGATCCGGCGCGCGAGCGCTGCTGGATCGCGGAACGCGACGGCGTACCGCTCGGCTCGATATTCCTGGTGCGCGTCGATGACGACATGGCCAGGCTGCGACTGCTGCTGGTCGAGCCGGCCGCGCGGGGACTGGGCATCGGCAAGCAGGGCGTGGCCGCGTGCATCGCCTTCGCCCGCGCCGCCGGATACCGGCGAATCACGCTGTGGACCAACGACGTGCTGGTGGCGGCGCGGGCAATCTACCAGGCCGCCGGCTTCCGCCTGGTGGCGAGCGAGCCGCACAGCAGGTTCGGTCCCGCCATGGTGGGCGAGGACTGGGACCTGACATTATAATTTCAGCCCGTTCGGCGCCGGCGTTCGATCCCTGCCCGCGCGACGGCCATGGCGGTCGCGCGCGGCAGCGAGTCTCAGCGCTCGCTGAACAACACCCCGCCTTTGGCCTTGTTGTCGCGCGAACTCTCGACGATCTCGACGAGTACCGCATCGGCGGTGACGCCGAAATTCTTCACCACCGCGGCGGTGATATCCTGAATCAGCGCCCGCTTCTGCTCTTTGGAACGTCCTTCGATGGCGTGGACATAGACTTCCGGCATGCGTTCCCCCTGGGACACGGTGGCGATACGCTAACATTGCGCCATGCCCCGCCACCTGTCCACGCCGCCACCGGACACCTCGCCCGCGAAGCGGGAGAGGTCTGTTGGGCCGCGAAGCGGATCAATCCGCAGGCGTCGAGGGTGAGGGTGATCGGGTGTACGCGACTTCATAGCACACCCTCATGGCGCACCGATTGCAACCGCGCGCCGCGAAAGTGTCGGACTAACCCGGCACCGGTGCCCCGGGATGCAGCAACTGCGCCTGCCGCAGATCCGCCCATAGCGCCGGCGGAATCCTCATCTCCAGCAGCTTGAGGTTCGAGACGAACTCCGCCTCGCTGCGCGGGCCCGGGATGATTGCACACACCGCCGGATGTGCCAGTGGAAACTGCAGCGCCGCCGCCGCCAGCGGCACCTTGTGCGCGTCGCACACCGCCTCGATCCGCTTCACCCGCTCCACGATGTCGGGCGGCGCCGCGGCATAGTTCCACGTGTCGCGTCCCGCCAGAATGCCGGAGTTCAACGGCCCGCCCACCACGATCGACGTCCCGCGCGCAACGCACATAGGCAGCAGGTCATCCATCGGCCCCTGCTCCAGCAGCGTATAGCGGCCGGCGAGCAGAAACACGTCCCAATCGGCGAAGCCCAGAGCTTCAATCAGCACGGCCTTCTCGTTCACCCCGATGCCGATCGCGCTCACCGTCCCGTCGCTTTTCAGTGCCTGCAACGCGCGATAGCCGCTGTCGCGCAGCGCCTGCATATGCGGCGCGTTGCCGGCCTCGCCGTGCTGGTAAACGCCGATATCGTGCACGTAGAGTATATCGATCTTCGCCAGCCCGAGCCGCTGGTACGAATCCTCCACCGAACGCATGATCCCGTCGTAACTGTAGTCGTACACCACCTGGAACGGCATCGGCGCCAGCCGTCCGTCGGTCGCGCCTTCCCCCGTTCGGCGCGGACGCAGCAGGCGCCCCACCTTGGTGGACAACACCCATGCGTCACGCGGTTCATCGCGCAGCGCATCGCCGACGCTATGCTCGGCCGCGCCGACGCCATAGAACGGTGCCGTATCGACATAGCGCACGCCCGCCTGCCAGGCCGCCCGCACCATCGCTTCGCTTTCTTCGCGCGTGACCGGGATGCGGCTGCCGCCCATCGTCGCGGTGCCCAGGCCAAGGCACGTCACTGCCAGGCTGGTGTTGCCGACACGGCGCTTTTCCCATTCAGGCATACCGGCCTCCTGTTTGATCGGCGCCTATCTGGGCTGCCGGAACCACCACGAGTCAACCGCGGCACTGACAAAGTCGTTGCGATTTAATGTAGATGATGTGATCGCAGTTACCAGCCTTCCGAGATTATTATGGTTGTGGCGCCTGGCCGCCCGAGCGGAGGGGAATATAACTATTGACGTTTGTGCAATGAGCTGGGAGGTTGTTCGCAACAGCGGTAGCATGGATCGCGGGGAACAGGGGCGGGATGGTGCAGCCTTGGGAGGGTGGCCGGCTGGCCGGCCGTACTTGGAAACCGACCTGGCGCACCGGACGGCGCCGAGCAGCGCGTACCGTCGCCGGAATGTTGCTATTCGGCAGCGTATCCGCCGCCGCGCCGGCCCTGGCGCAGTCGCAGGCGCCTGCCAATCTGCGCCAGGTGCCGCAGGGTTCGCCGGTGCCGCGCGTGCTGCCGCCGGCGCCGCCGGCCACGGCGCCCGGCACGGCTTTGCCCGCCTTGCCGCCTCCCGGGACCGAGGTACCCAACCGCACCGTCAAGGTCTCCAGCGTCGCGGTGGATGGCGTTACCGCTTTCCCGCTGCCGCGGATTACCCGTTTCACCGCCGGCCTGACCGGTCCAGCCGTTCCGCTGACCAGGATCGACGCGGCGCGCCAGGATATCCTGCAATATTATCGCTCGGCGGGTTACGTGCTCAGCACGGTGTCCGCCAATCTCGACACCGCCGGTGCGCTGCGCTTCGTGGTGACCGAGGGCCATATCGCCAGTGTCAAGCTGGATGGCGACATCGGTCCGGCCGGCGTGCAGGTGCTGCGCTTTCTGCGGCGGCTGACCGAAGTGACGCCGATCGATTCCGCAACGCTGGAACGCTATCTGCTGCTGGCGCAGGACGTGCCGGGTGTGGCGCTGCGCGCGGTGCTGCAACCTTCCACCGACCAGCCGGGCGCGCTGAACCTGATCGCGGAAGTCAGCCGCAAGCCGGTGTCAGGTTTGCTCACGTTCGACAACCGCGCGTTCAACGAGACCGGCCCGATCGAGGGCCTCGGCGTGGTCGACTTCAACAGCATGACCAATCTCGGCGAAAAGACCGAGTTCACCTATTACCACACGTTTCTCAACAGCCAGAATTTCGGCCAGCTCAGCGAGGAGTTCTTTCTCGGCAGTTCCGGCCTGAAGATGCGGCTGTACGCCGGCGAGGGCAACGCCTTGCCGGAAGGCGGCGGCAATTCCGGGCTGGCGGCGGAAAACTATCGCGGCTTTACCGACGTGTTCGGCGGCGTGCTGAGCTATCCGGTGATCCGCTCGCGGCAACAGACTTTGAATCTGTTCGCCGACCTCGACGCGCTGGAATCGGACGTCCGCACCGGCTCGACGCCGTCCACGCTGAGCGTCACCAGCTTCGACTCGCTGCGCGTGCTGCGCTTCGGCGAAGACTACGCCTTGTCGGATCTGTGGCTTGGTGCGGATCGCCCGGCGGTGAACTCGCTGACCGTGCGTATCTCGCACGGGTTGCGCGCGCTTGGCGCCGAAAGCAACGGCACCGCGTTCAATGCCGCACGGCAGAACGAGCAGAGCGACTTCACCAAGATAAACTTCCTGGTCACCCGCACGCAGACCCTGTTCTCGCCGTTCGCCGGCAGCAGCGTCGGGCTGATGGAGCTGCTGACCGGACAATGGACCGGCGAGATCCTGCCGCCGGCCGAACAATTCTATCTCGGCGGGACGCAGTTCACGCGCGGCTACTATGCCGGGCAGATTCCCGGCGACAAGGCGCTGGCCTGGACGACGGAGTTGCAGTTCAACACCGGTACCGATCTGTCGCTGTGGGGCCTGTCGGCCGACGTCTCGACGCAATTCTACCTGTTCTACGACTGGGGCGAGGTCTGGCAGAACCAATCGACCGACTTCGCAACGCGCGTGTCTTCGGCGGGCGGCGGCGTGCGGCTTCAGGTCACCCAGTACGTCGAAGTGGATTTCGAGGCGCTGGACCGGATGAACCGCTATCCCGCCGGCTCGGGCGCCAACGTTTCGGCCGAGAACGCGATTGGCCTGTACTGGCGCGTGCTGGGACATTTCTAAGGGTTACGACAAGACGGGCCGCGCCACGCGCGATCCGCACAGGGGAATGACTATGGCTAAGGCGCGGCGTAGGGGAAGCGTGAAGCTGCTCGGGGTGACGCGACGGCGCCGCCCGGCGCTGCTGGTCAGCACGGCACTGTGTGCGACCGTTGCGATTGTCGTGTCGCTGCCGGCACAGGCGCAGCTTGCGCCGAACGCCATGCCGACCGGCGGCTCGGTATTCGGCGGCAGCGCCTCGATCAGCCAGGGCGCCAACCAGACCACCATCAACCAGGCCAGCCAGCGCGCCGCCATCAACTGGCAGACGTTCAACATCGGCAGCCAGGCGAAGGTACAGTTCAACCAGCCGAACGCCGCCGCGGTGGCGCTGAACCGCGTCACCACGCCTAACCCGTCGCAGATCGCCGGCAAGCTTGACGCGAACGGCCAGGTGATCATCGAGAACCAGTCCGGCGTGATCTTCTACCGCGGCTCGCAGGTCAACACCGCGGGCCTGATGGTTTCCGCTGCGTCGAGCAGTGACGCGGCAACGCGGGCGTTCCTGAACGGCGGCAAGCTGGTGACGGACCTGGCGGCTAATCCGAACGCCGCGGTGATCAACCAAGGCCAGATCACCGTCAGGCAGGCGGGGCTCGCAGCACTGGTCGCACCGCAGGTGCGCAATGACGGCGTAATCGTCGCGCGCCTGGGGCATGTGGTACTGGCCAGCGGCACCGAAACGACACTCGATCTTTACGGCGACGGGCTGATGTCGATCGACGTCACCGGCCTGGTGAAGACGCTGCCGAACGGCGCCACGGCGCTGGTGACCAATACCGGCGTCATTATCGCGGATGGCGGTACGGTGCAGCTTACCGCCCGCGAGGCCGACGGCATCGTGCAGACCCTGGTGGATGCCGGCGGAAAGATCCGCGCCAACACCATCGGCAGCCATGTCGGCAAGATCACGCTGGCGGGCGTCGGCGGCAACATCACGATCGAGGGCCAGCTTCAGGCCGACGGCGTCGCGCCGGGCACATCAGGCGGCAATATCGTCGTCAATCCCAGCGGCAACGTGAATGTCGCCGCGACGGCGCGGATCAGCGCGTCCGGCGACGCGGGCGGCGGCGTGATCGCGCTGGGCACGACGCTGAAGCGGGCGAAGGGTGGGCCGGGCGTCAACGCGAAGCATACGTCGGCCGGCGTTTATATCGCGCCGGGCGCGCAGATCGCCGCGGACGCGACGAGAAAGGGCAATGGCGGGCGCGTGACCGTGCTGTCCACCGGCACCACCGTCATGGACGGCACGATCAGCGCCACCGGCGGCACGCTTGGCGGCAATGGCGGGTTCGTCGAAATCTCCGGCAACGTGCTTGGCATGACCGTGGGATCCGTCGGTCTCTCGGCCACCGCCGGCACCATCGGTACCATCCTGCTCGATCCGCGGGATCTCGATATCGTCGCCAACGGCGCCAATGATGCGGATAAGGGAAGCACGGGCGTTGATGTCGGCTCCCCCGACCAGAACACCGACATCACGGTCAGTGGCAGCGTGCTCACCGCGCTGACCGGCAACTTGCAGATCGAGGCCAGCCGCAACCTCACCATCGACACGCCGCTGCTGTTCTCGAAACAGACGGCGGCCAATTCGTCGGTGGACTTCCTTGCCGGCAACAATCTGATCGTCAATCAATCGGTCAGCACCGGCGGCGGCAGTCTGCTGCTGAGCGCCGCCACGCAGACCGACGGCGTAACCTCATTCAACCATTTCAGCGCCGCCGGTTCCTTGACCGTCAATGCCGCCGTTGGCAGTGCCACAACCGGGACCGTCAGTCTGAGTGGCGGCACCGGCGGCATCACGCTCAATGCCAACGTCGCCAGCGGCAGCACCGTGAACCTGACATCGGCCGGCACGATCAGCCAGACCGCCGGTTCGATCAGCGCGACAACGCTGAGTGGCAGTTCCGTGCGCGGCGCAACGCTGACAAGCACCAATGCGGTTGGCACACTCGCGAATTTCTCCGACACCGGCTCAGGCAACACCACCGGCCTCAGCTTTACCAACGGCCAGGCACTGACCGTCAATGGCGTCAGCTCCACTGGGCCGATTGCGCTGAAGACCACCGGCAACGGTTCCAATATCACGCTGGCCGGCAGTGTCAGTGCGAGCGGGACGACCGTGGCCTTGATTTCGGCCGGCACGATCGGCCAGACCGGCGGTTCGATCACGGCGGCGACGCTGGGCGGCAGTTCGGTTGGCGGCGCCACGCTGACCGGCACCAACGCGGTTGGGACGCTCGCCAATTTCTCCGACACCGGCGGCAGTAACACCACTGGCCTCAGCTTCACCAACGGCCAGGCGCTGACGGTAAATGGCGTAAGCTCCACCGGCCCGATCGCGCTGACCACCACCGGCACCGGCTCCAACATGACGCTGGCCGGCAACGTCACTGCCAGCGGCAACACTGTGGCACTGGTTTCCGCCGGCACGATCGGCCAGACCGGCGGATCAATCACCGCCGCTACACTGACCGGCAGCGCCGCGGCGACGGTCAGCCTGCTCGGCGCGAATGCCGTCGCTAATCTGGGCAACTTCCCCGTCGCGTCCGGCAATTTCTTCCTGATGGACACGTCGGCGCTGAACGTCACCGGCGTTGTTTCGGTCGCGGCCAGCCAGGGCGAGATTTACCTGGAATCGTCCAACTCGGGCGGGATCACGATCGCGAACGGCGGCTCGGTCCTGGCGACCAATGACGGCGAGGCGACGTTCCAGACCAACGCGTTCACCATCGCTGCTGGCGGCTCGGTTGCCACGGGCTTCTATGTCGGGCTGGCACCGGACACCATCGGCGGCTCCATGTCGCTGGGCACCCTGGTCAGCGGCGAACTGTCGCTGGTGTCTCTCTCCGGCCTCACCACCGGCAACCTGCGCATCGGCGCCGTGACGACGCCGGGCCAGATGATCGGCAGCGGCGTAGCTAATGCCGGCAGCATCGCCATCGGTGGTACCTTCGATACCACCGGCCTCCCCACTCTCTCATTCTATACCACCGGCGGCGGATCGGTGACGCAAACGCAGCCTATTATCGGCGGCGCGCAACTTGGGGGCGTTGTTTCCGGCAGCCTCACTCTGCTCAATCCCAACAACGCCATCGGCGGTCTGGCCAACCTCAGCGCATCGGGCAACATCGAGGCACTCGACCAATCGGCGCTTGCTCTGACCGCAGTCAGTTCGAGCGGCGGCAATGTCTATGCGGCGAGTTCGAATGCCTCGGGGGTCACGCTGAACGGCAACGTCAGCGCCGCCGGTACGGTCGGTGTACAGGCCGATGCGCTCACGTTCACCTCTGGCACGATCAGCGCGCCCACGGTGGAGCTCGCGCCGTTTCATTCCGGAACGCTGGTGACGCTGGGCGGCAGCGGCGGGCTGTCGCTGGCGAACCTGTCGCACATAGCGGCAAGCGCGCTGCTACGGATTGGTGCGATCTCCATACCAGGCACCGCCGGTCTAACGACGACGGCCGGCACGATCGTGATTGCCGATGCGTTCGGCAACAGCAGCACGGCACTGGAACTCGACAGCCTCGGTTCGATCAGCGGCAGCACCGGTGTTCTGACTGCCAGCACGCTGAGCGGCAGCGCCGCCGGCACCGTCAATCTGACCGCCACCAACAGCATCGGCAGTCTCGGCACGTTCACCGTGACCGGCGGCGACTTCGATCTCAATAACGGCGGCACCCTTGCCGTCACCGGCGCGGTCAGCGCGGCGAATGCGACGATCAACGCGGGCGCGATCACGCTCAGCAGCGGCAGCATCCTGGCGCCCAGCGGGACGGTGAACCTCAGCACCTCCACCGGCGCCATCGCGCTCAATGGTAGCGCCCTGCTGAATGGCGGGACGGTGGCACTCGCCTCCAAGACCAGCATCACCGAGGCGACCACCGCCACGATCGTCGCTGGCACGCTCGGTGCCTCGGCGTCCGGCGGTACCATTCAGCTTGGCAGCCCGCTCAACATCATTTCGACCGTTAACGGGATCAGCGCGCCCGGCAACAACATCACCCTCGTCTCCGATCCGAACCTGCTGCTGACCGGCACCTATACCGGTGCCAACATGCTGTACGAGGTTACCGGTTCCACCGATGTGTTGCAGATTGGCTCGGCAGCCGTGGGCGCGACGCTGAACGCGACCGGCACGATCTCGCTGGTCGCGGACAACATCACGGAAAGCACGAGCAGTACACTGGTTGCGCTGTCAGGCGCCGTGGAAATCGCGCCCAGCACCGGCACGTCCGTCACTTTGAATGGCACGCAAGGCGCCAGTGGGCTGGTGATCGACAGCACGCTGCTGTCCGAGATCAATTCGCCCCTGTTGCGCGTTGGCCAGGCGCTCGGCACCACCAGTGCGACCGGCATCACGGTCGCCAATGCCCTGAACACCGGCACCGTCTCGCTGGAGCTGGACAGCACCGGCTCGGTCGTCGCCTCCGGCACCAATGCGCTGACCACGCCGACGCTGTCCGGCTCCGCGGCTGCCGGCTTCACCCTGATCGCGGCGGGCAATTCGATCTTCGCACTCGGCCAGCTTACCGCCGGCAGCGGCGACATCCTGGTTGCGGACGCCGCGGCACTGAGTGTGGCCGGGGCGGTGACCGCCAGCACCGGCAACATCGAAGTCAAGCAAGCGCCCAGCACCGGCCTGACGTTCAACGGCGGGTCACTCATCGTGGGCGGCAGCGGCACGATCGGCGTGGTGACGGATTCGCTGACGTTCAACAGCGGTTCCATCGCGACCGGTTCGGGCGGCCTGGTGGAAATCGCGCCGCGCAGCAGCGCCATTGCAGTGGTTCTCGGCACCTCCAGCAGCACCGGCACGCTTGGCGTCACCACAACCGCGCTTGCTGCCATCAACACCGGTAACGGCACGCTGCGCATCGGCGGCTACCACGATCGCATCGACAACGCCGGCGCCTTCACGATCACCGCGGGCAGCATCGGCATCGTCGCGGCGCTGGCTTTGACATCGGCGGCGCAGGACCTGGATCTGAATGCGACCGCCGGAATATCGCAGGCAAGCGGCGACGGCATAACGATAGGCACGCTGACCGGCACTGCGACCGCCGGCAACGTGGTGCTGGACGAGCCGACCAACACCATCGGTACGCTCGGCGCGTTTACCGTATCGGCCGGCACGTTGAGCCTGGTGAACAACGCCGCAGACGCCCTACGTGTCACCGGACCGGTTACCGCAACGGGCATCGCGTTGCAGTCCGGCGCCCTGGTCATCGAGGGCAATCTGACCGCAACGTCCTCCGGCAGCATTGACCTCGTCAATGGCGCCGCCTCGCCCATGCTGCTGCAGGGCGGCGGTCTGAATACCGCGGGCGTTGTGCAGTTGGACAGCAAGGACGGCATCAACGAAACCGGCGGCACGATCAACGCGGGCATTCTGCAAAGCTCGACCTTCGTTACCGGACCGACCGGCGTCAGCCTCGCCAACAGCAACACGATCGGCACGCTTGCCAATTTCGGCGTCACCGGCGCCGGCTTTACCCTGAACGATACCGGCAGCGGCACAGGGCTGTCAGTGCCTGGCACGGTGACCGCCACCAACGTGGCGCTGACGATCGGGGCGGGCACGCTGGCCGTGGGCGGCACGATCAGCAGCAGCTCCGGCTCCATCGCATTGGCCGGCACCAGCGCGGCGAGCACCATCGCGCTGAACGGCACGGCGATCGTCTCCGGCGCCACCGTGACCCTGAACGCGGGCACCATCGGATTGAACGGCTCGTCGTCGGTGGGCAGCACTACCGGCCTGGTCGACCTGACCGCGACCAGCGGCGGCGTGAACGAGGCCAGCACCGCCACCATCGTGGCGGCGACGCTGCAAAGCAGTGGCAATGTGGCTGCCGGCGCCACGCTTGCCGGTGTTGCAAACAACGTCGGCACGCTCGGCACGTTCATCGTCACATCAGGCACTTTCGATCTGATCGATCCGCTGGCCGCGAACCTCGCCGTCAACGGTTCGGTGTCGGCCGCGGGCGTGACCATCACCGGTCCGGGCACGATCAACGTCGGCGCGGGCATCAATTCGACCACCGGCACGCTGTTGCTCAATGGCGGCAGCATCGTCATTGCCACAAGCGGTGTGCTGTCCGATCCCACCGGCGCCGTCGATCTCAGCACCACCGCGGGCGGCATCACCGAGACGGGCGGATCGATCGTCGCCGCGGTCCTGCAGAGCGCGAGCAATGCCGCCGGCGCGGTGACACTGGGTGATACCAACAATGTCGGTACGCTGGCCGGGTTCGTGGTGAACAGTGGATCGCTGCTGCTGGCCGATGGCAACAGCAACAACCTGTCTGTCACCGGGTCGGTATCCGCGGCCGGCGTCACGCTGGTCGCCGGCACCATCGCCACCAGCAACAGCATCGTCAGCACCGGCAGCCTGGGCCTGACGGCGACGGCGGGTGGCATTTCCATTGCCAGCCTGGCGAGCGCGGGGGGAACGCTCGACCTCTCGGCCGCCAGCGGCGTGGTAACGGAACTGAATGGCGGCACAATCGTCGCCGCCACGCTGGTCAGCAGCCAGGGCGTCGGCAACGGTGCCACCTTGCTCAACAACACGAACGGTATCGGGTCGCTGGGTCAGTTCACGGTCACCAATGGACCATTCCTGCTGGTTGACGCTCAGAGCCTGTCGATCGCTGCCCCGGTCAGCGCCCATAACACGATCTTCGTCAAGGATCTGGCAGCCGGCGGCATCACGCTTGCCGCGGGCGGCGCACTGACCGCCAGCGCGGCGCCGCTGATCGAGCTGGTGGCAGACCAGCTCGTCACCGACCCCAGTTTTGGAACGATCGGCGCGGTCGGCGGCGCGGTCGCGATCGCGCCGTTCACCGGCGGCACACCGATCAGCCTGGCCGGCAGCGCGGGCAATGCCGGCACGTTGCTGATCGCCGGCAGCCTGCTGGCGGATATTTACGCCGGCACCGGCACGCTGCAGATCGGCAGCTACAGCGACATCGCCAACAACGGCAACGGCACGGTCACGGCCGGCAACATTTCGGTCGATGGCGTGGTGTCCCTGAACGGCCATGCGAATACGCTGCGTATCGACAGCAACAGCGGCTCGATCGTCGAGAGCGGCGGCAACAGCATCCAGGTCGGCACGCTGATCGGCACCGCCGCGGGCGGCGCGACGCTGACCAACAGCAATACCATCGCCACGCTGGCCGGCTTCATCGCCTCCAACGGCTCGTTCACGCTGAACGATGCTGGCGAGAGCGCCGGCACGTTCGACGTGACCGGACTGGTTTCGGCCAACAACGTGACCATGACCGGCGCCGGCGGCGACACGATCGTCGCGGGCGTCACCGCCACGTCCGGCAACATCCAGGTATCCGGCGGCAGCATCGCGCTGGGAACCAACGGCCTGCTGCAAGCCACGACTGGCACGGTCGATCTTGACAGTACCGCGGGCGGCATTGCCGAGAGCGGCGGCGGTTCGATCATCGCCGCGACATTGCTCAGCAGCACCGGGGCGAACGGCAACGTCGATCTGGCCAGTGCCAACGCGATCGGCACGCTGGGGTCGTTCGTCGTCACATCGGGCACGTTCCATCTGTCCAACAGCGGCAGCCTGTCCGGACTGAACGTCACCGGCTCGGTAATCGCCAGCAGCGTCACGCTGGATGGGCTGAGCGGCACGCTTGCGGTCAGCAACACGATCGCCGCGACGGCCGCGGGCGGGCTGGTGTCGCTCACCGACACCGGCACGGGCGGCAACATCGCGCTGAACACCGGCGCGGTGGTGACCGGGCCGACCATCGACCTGAAGACCGGCAGCATTGCGCTGAACGGCAACGCGGTGCTGGGCAACACCGCCGCGCTGGTGGACCTGACCGCCACCAGCGGCGGCGTCACCGAGGCGACCACGGCCACGCTCCTCGCCGCCACGCTGCAAAGCTCGGGCGGCATCGCGAACTCCGTCAGCCTGGGCGGCACCGGCAATACCATCGCGGCGATCGGTTCGCTGGCCGTGAACAGTGGCACGTTCGCGCTGGCCGATAATGGCAATCTGAACGTGGGCACGCTGACGGCGCCGACCATCGGCATCACCGACAGCAACGGCACGCTGACCGTCACGCACAGCCTGATCGCGACCCACGCGGTCAGCCTGACCGCCGTGACGATCCTGATCCCGGGCGAAGTCAGCGACGGCGGCAGCGGCACCACCAACCTGGTCGCCACGACAGGATCGATCATCGAAACCGGCACCCTGATCGCCGGAACCTTGAGCGGCAGCGCCGCGGCGATGGCCATGTTCGGCACCAGCACTGCCGCGAACCAGATTGCCAACGTCAGCAGCTTCAATGCCGGCACGTTCGTGATGAACGACGGCGTGGCGCTGAACGTCGGCAGCATCAATGGTGGCGCGTTCGCTTCGATCGACGTCGCCGGCAGCCTGACAATCAACACGCTGGTCAGCGCCAGTACCATCGGACTGACGGCGACCAGCATCAACATTCCGGGCCTGGTCAACGCGGGCACCAGCGGGCCGCTCAGCCTGATCGCCACCACGGGGTCGATCAACGAGACCGGCACGATCATCGCCGGAACGTTGACCGGCAGCGCGGTGACGGCGGCGAATCTCGGCGGCTTCGTCAACGGCAGCGTGTTCGCCAACCAGGTTGGCACGCTGGGCAATTTCAGCGCCGCCGGCTTCGTGCTGAACACCGGCACGGCGCTGACGGTGGCAGGGCTGGTCAACGGCGGCAGCAACGTCGCGATCGATACCAGCCAGTCGCTGAGCGTGACCGGCAGCGTGCTCAGCACCAGCCTGGTCAGCCTGACCGGCAGCGCCATCGCCATCACCGGCACGGCCCTGGTCAGCGACGGCGGCAGCGGCACCACCGACATTGTCGCCACCAACGGCACGATCTTCGAAAATGCGGCGCTGGTCGCCGGCACGCTGAACGGCAGCGCGACGGGCGCGGCCAGCTTCTCCGGCAGCAACACGATCGCCAGCGTTGGCAGTTTCGGCGCCAACGGGTTCGTGCTGAACGACGGCACCACGGCGCTGAACATCGGCACCGTGATGGGCGGGACGCTGGCCTCGATCGATGTGACCGGCACGCTCACCATCGCGCATGTGGTCAGCGCCACCTCCGTCGATCTCGATGCGACCACCATCCTGATCCCCGGCACGGTCAATGCGACCCCGGCCGGTTCGGTGGACCTGATCGCGAACGGCGGTTCGATCAATGAAACCGGCACGCTGATCGCCGCCATGCTGTCGGGCAGCGCGACCGGCGTTGCGGATCTGCTCGGCGCCACCAGCACCACCAACCAGATCGGGACGGTCGTCAGCTTCACATCGAACGGGTTCGCGCTGGACGACGGCACCAATCTGACAATCCAGGCTGTCTCCGCCACCAGCTTCGCGACGGTGCTCGACGCTGGCACGCTGACCGTGAGCGGCAGCCTGAGTGCCACGGCGATCGGCCTGACCGCGGGCAGCATCACGATCCCCGGCGAAGTCAACGCCGGCCTGGGCGGCACGATCAATCTCGCCGGCACCACCGGCGCGATCACCGAAACGGGCACGCTGATCGCCGGCACGCTGTCGGGCACCGCGGCCCTGGCGGCGGACTTCTTCGGCGCCAGCGCCTCGGCGAACCAGATCCTCAACGTCGGCAGCTTCGGATCGGCCGGCTTCGTGCTGAACGACGGCACCGCCCTGACCGCCGGCGTCATCAACAGCGGGACGCTGGCATCGATCGACGTTGCCGGCACGCTCACCTTGAATACGCTGGTGGGCAACGGCATCGTCGATCTGACGGCGACCACCATCGTCGTCCCGGGCACGGTGACGGCCGGCACCAGCGGCACCGCCGACCTGATCGCCAGCCCCGGTTCCATCAGCGTGACCGGCACGCTGATCGCCGGCACGGTGCTCGGCAGTTCCGTCGGCACGACCGATATCGCCAATTCGATGATCGGCACGCTGGGCAGCTTCAGCGCCTCGACCTTCGTGCTGAACGACGGCACCAGCCTGACGGTGATCGCGCCGGTCATCGCCAGTTCCGGTTCCGTCGCGATCGCGGTCACCGGAACGCTGACCAACAATTCGACCGTCCAGGCGGCGACCGCGGCCACGCTGTCCTCGACCGGCAACTTCACCAACGCGGGTTCCATCATCGCCGGGAACGGCGATGCATCGCTGGCCGCTTCCACCGGGTCCTTGCTCAACAGCGGGCTGGTGCTGGCGAGCAATAACGCGACCCTGTCCGCGGGCATCGACCTCACCAATGGCGGGTCGATCATCGCCCAGGCGGGCAGCGTGTCGCTGACCGCGACCGGCACACTGGCCAACAGCGTGCTGATCTCGGCGGCGACCAATGCAACGCTGGCGGGGGGCACCAGCTTCGGCAACACCGGCACGGTCATGGCGGGCGGCAACGCGGCGGTGACCGCGGGGACCGACCTCACCAACGCCAACACAGGATCGGTCATCGCGAATGGCGGCAACGCGTCGCTGACCGCAACCGCCGGCACGCTGACAAACAACGGCTTGGTCAAGGCAAGCGCCAACACGACGCTGACCGCGGGCACCAGCCTGACCAACGGCGGGTCGGTATTCGCCAATGGCGGCAGCGTGCTGATCGCGGCCAATGCCGGCACGCTCGCCAACAACGGCGGCCTGATCCAGGCCAGCACCAGCACCACGCTGACGGCGTCGACCGACCTGATCAACAGCGGTTCGGTGGGGGCGCAAACCGGCAACGTGTTGCTCACCGCTTCGATCGGGACGCTGACGAATGCCGGATCGATCACTGCGGGCAGCACGATCGCCGCGACGGCGTCGGCCGGGCCTATCGTGCAAACGTCCGGCGCCAGCATGGTGGCAGCGACGCGGGTGGCGCTGAACGCGGCCGGCAGTGGCGGGGCGACACTGAATGGCGTGGTGGACGGCGGCGCCAGCGTCAGCCTGCAGTCCGGCGGCACTATCAATCAGAACGGCAGCCTGATCGCCCCGATTCTCACGGGCAGCGCCGCCAGCACCGTCAACCTGCTCGGCAGCACGGCAACCGCCAACCAGGTCGCCACGCTGGCAAGCTTCACCGCCCGCGGGTTCACGCTGCGCGACGGCGAGGCGCTGGACGTGACCGGCCCGGTCAACGGCGGGCCGAGCGCCAGCATCGTCGACGCGGCGGCGCTGACGGTGGACGGCAACGTGATCAGCACGGCCGCCGTCAGCCTGACCGGCAGCAGCGTCACGATCAACGGCGATGGCTATGTGAGCGACGGCGGCGCCGGCACCACCAGCCTGACCGCGAGCGCCGGCGCCATCACCGAGACCGGCACGCTGGTTGCGGGCACGCTGAGCGGCAGTGCCACCGGCGCGGCCAGCCTGACCGGCGCAAGTGCGTCCACCAACCAGATCGCCAACCTGTCCAACTTCAGCGCTGCCAGCCTGACGCTGCAGGATGGCGTAAGCTTGGCAACCGTCGGTGCGGTCACGTCGACCAGCGGCGCGATTGCGATCACGACCCAGGGCGCGCTGACCAACAGTTCGGCGATCCAGGCGGCGACCAGCGCGACGCTGACAGCTGGGACCGGGGTCACCAACACCGCTTCCGGTTCCGTGGTCGCGCAGGGCGGCGTTGCGTCGCTGACGGCCTCGGGCGGCGCATTGTCGAACAACGGCCTGATCCAGGCCAGCACCAGCACGACACTGACCGCGGCCACCACCGTTACCAATACCGGTTCGGATATCGCCAGGACCGGCAGTGCCACGGTGACCGCCTCGGGCGGCGCGATGTCGAACAGTGGCCTGATCCAGGCCAGCACCAATACGACTGTGAATGCCGCGACAAACCTGAGCAACGCCGGTTCGGTCGTCGCCCAGGCCGGCAATGCCTCGCTCACCGCGTCCAACGGCACGCTGTCCAACAGCGGCGTGATGTCGGCAGGCGAAACCCTGACGCTGACCTCGCCCCACGGCTCGCTGATCCAGTCTGGCTCCGGTGCCAGCATGTCGGCCGGTGCCAGGATCATCACCAATGCGGCGGGCAACATATCGCTGGACGGCGTGGTGAAGGACGATACCGGCGTGTCGCTGACCGCCGGCGGCAACATCTTCCAGGACGGCGTCCTGATAGCCGACCTGCTTACCGGCAGCGCCGGCGGTACGGTCAATCTGGCCGGCGCGACCGTGACCAGCAACCAGGTCGCGGACCTGGGCAACTTCACCGCCAACGGCGGCAGCTTCATCCTGCACGACGGCGCCAATCTGCTGATCAACGGCGTGGTCACCGCCGCCACGATCCAGATCACCGATCCAGGCCAGATCACGCTTGGAAACGGCAGCTTCGTCACCGGCGGCGCGGTGCGCCCGTCCACGGCGCTGACGACATCGCAGCTTCCCACGGCCGCGACCACGCAGGGCGCCTACCTCACCGCCGGCAGCGTGGTCGAGAGCGGTGGCTTTTCCGTCAGCAACCTGCCCGGCACGCAAGAGAGCATCATCTCGATCGCGTTGGGCAACGGCGCCGGTTCGGTGCAGTTCGGTGGCAGCGGCCTTTTCGCACCGAACACATGGATGATCCTGAGCGTCGGCAACGGCACGGCAAGCGGCTCCTTCAACGTCGAGGCGCTCGACTTCATCTACATTCAACCGGGTGGCCAGGCCACGTTCATCAACGCCTCGGTTGCCGGCCTCTCCGGCAATGCAGCGGCCGGCGCCGCGTTCATCCAACCGCAGCCGAACACCAATTTCCGCATCGACGGCTGCCCGATCCACTCGGTCAACTGCACGATCCTCACCACACAGACGCTGCCGCAAGCCAGCCCGGTCAGCGACATCATAGTTGGCGCCCCGGGCAACTCGCAAAATCCGGAAGACCTGGTGCTGCCGGTGGTGTCGGACGAGCGCTACGAGCTGCTGCCTTGCGTTAGTCCGGATGCCCAGGGGGCGTGCGACGACGGCAAGCGCGCGGCACGCTGAAGGTCACCACGATGACCAGTACCATGCTACGCTTCGCCCGTTCCCGGCCAGGAGCACCGACCATGCGCGCATCGCTTGA
>Ga0335072_10001430_pt1 | contig 38807 bp, 22 predicted proteins | sample Lox_Sample_21_FD_206725 | JGI IMG/M metagenome (GOLD analysis project Ga0335072, IMG submission 206725) | Soil microbial communities from Loxahatchee National Wildlife Refuge, Florida, United States - Lox_Sample_2.1 | ecosystem: Environmental > Terrestrial > Soil > Wetlands | place: USA... | reverse complement strand
AATGTAGAGATTCTTCATTTTCGGCTTCATCAAGGTGTGATTTGACCAGACTTGCCAACAGAGTCAACTCGGCCGTGGTGATGTCAAGGAGGTTTTCCACGTTGATAGATCTTGCGGCAAGCTCGCAGGCCTTGCTCTCCAGGCCTGCAGTTATCAGTTTTTCAGCAAGGTCAGACAGAACGGCAATCATTCGCGAAAGTTCTTCTGCACCGCCTTTGTTGAAGAGTTCGTCGCGCCGTAAGACATCTATCCATATATTCATCGCCCGCTCCACTGGCTCGAGTTCATACATGGCATTATGATACCTAGCAAACTCTTGGACCGTGCAACTGCTCATGAACGAAATGAAACGGTCACAGCACGTGGAGATCCAGGTAAGCCTTTCCAACACCTCGAAGGTGGCGAGTTGATCCTCGCGTAGAAGGTTCTGAGCGGCTTTCGAGCGATCGCGAAGCACAAAAGATACAATAGCTGCTTTGGATTTGATCCTTTTGAAGCACATCAAAGCCATTATTGGGTTGTTCTCATGGGCGAATGACTCCGGTACAAACATCTGCACGATTGACAAATGTTGTGCTGACTCTTCAGCCTTCAAGCGGTCGAGCTCGATATCAATGGTCTTTATTTGGGACTTGCTTGCCGAGCTCTGCAGCTTCAGGTTGAGGTCCATGATGGCGCGAGACTTGTTGTTCATCTCGCTTGCTTCTGATTCGCTAATGTTTCGAGAAACCCGCAGCTCGTTGATCTCATTCTGAAGGCCGCTGACCAGGTCTCTGAATTTCGTCAACGTGTATTCGAGATCTTCAATGATCTTACTCTGCTCGTTGGAGGAGTGCTCTCTTTCGTTAAGTAGGATCTGTCTCATGTCTAGCTCTTCCTGCAGCTCTTTTTGTGTCTCGATATGATACCGCTCCAGCTCGTCGTTGACATTGACTTCCTCCTGCACCGCCTGTAGTTGGGTTTTGAGTTCTGCAATCTCCTGAATGTAGCGATCTTTTTCGAGCTCAAGGTTGAGATTGACTTCTTCATGAGATTCAGCAGCCTCAAGCTGTTCCATCAAGTGTTTGTTGGTCGCTTCAGAATGTGCTAACTTCTCACTCACGTCCTGGTACTTGACTGACACTCCGTCAAACTCCTGCAGGTCGCGTTCCAAGTCTTTTACTTGGCTTCTGAGATCGGATTCGGTTTGTTGGGACATGTCACGAAGCGCTAGAAGGGCTTCCCTCAGACGGTCTTTTTCCCGCTCCAATGACAGCCAGCCTGCGTTGGCCTTCTCCTCAGGACTCATTACTGAGCTGAGCTCGGAATTTTGTTCCCGCAGTACGTCTGTCTCAAGCTCTAGCTCCTCATGCTTGATCTTGAGGGCTTGGAGTTCGGCATTTAAAGATTCCGCTCGCTCTTCAGCCATCTCCTTATCGAGTAATGCATTCTCCATTTCCGACTCATGCTCTCCCTCCTTGCTCTCCAATTGAATTGCTCGAGATTCAGCCTCTTTATACTTCTCGCGCAGCTCCGACATTTCCTGTTGGGATGACTGCAGTTTCTTTTGGAGTGCCTGCATTATAGTCTCGAACTTGTCCTTGTCTGCTTTCAGAACATCAACAGACTTTATCTTATCCCGATCTTCTTGTCGCTTTTTCTCCAACATCCGTATCTTTCCCTTAAGCTGTTCTATCTCGCGTTGAGTAGCAGCCCTGCCCTCGAAACCTCCGCGTGAGCCCGAATGTGTTGTAGACATCGTACGTGCTGTTTCGACCCCTTCGACGGTACGGGGAGAAAGGATGTCCTCTTCCACGTCCGGGGGCTCAGCGTAGTGTGCACCTCCGTTTAGTCTTGTCGTCAAACTGTCGTCCTCCTCTTCATCAATCGTAGGTGAAGCAGGCGTGTCAGAGAGTTTTATCCGTTCTGCGCCGTTGACTTGTTGTCGTTCCGAAAGGCTTTGTCGTAGAGTATTACTTCCGCCTGTTCCAACCAGCGAAGACGAACTCTTGTTTATGCTGTTCTTATTAGGCGGACCAGACAGGGACTGTCGCGAGGTTTTCAATATGCTCGGTCTACCCGCTGGCGGGCCCATAGAAGGGCGGCTGCTTGTGCTCAGTCGAGATTTGACACTGGAATCAGAAGTTCTCGCAGTGGTGGTGGTAGGAGTAGTTGTACGTGGTGTCGAAGCTGCGGAGCTTGCAGAAGACGCCAGTGGTTTCGTAGGCGATTTGGTAGGAGACTGCTCAACTTGGTTAGAAATTGGGATTGGGAAACAAGTCGTCTGGTAACATACACGCAAGGATAATCGCGACGCAGGATTTGAAGCAGTTCCGACAAGACTCTGTCTCTTGCGCGCCGTGTCTCCTACTAGGCCACTTGGAGGTTTTGGTTTGGTAGTGGCTCGGTTGACAACTTTGCTGATAGGTTTGCCGTTCGTGACGACTGGAGCATGCTCAAGGATCTCGGTGATGGATCCGGGCCGCACGAATATGCCAAAACCAGGTTGACAATGGAAGTATCTTTCGCCATTGACGGAGCCATCATTCTTTCCATTGTCATCGGGAAGCTCGAGCCCCAACCACGCGCCTGGCGCGAATGTCGCATTCCCAATGTATCGGATGACCCCTTGACGTCCATCTTTGCTCAGGACGGTTTGTCCAAGCTCGAGCGGAAGATCGCCCATAACAAAGACAAGCTCGTGAGGTGGGCATTGAGATCGTGAGAAGGCGGGCCTGGACTGTGTCTCGACTCGAGCGTTGGATCTGACAAAACATATGTCAGGGCCAAACCACGACTTCTTTGTTGCTGATGCGGAGCCGGGGCACGGCCAACCGGGATTCACGCGTTTGGCAAAACTTTTGCGGGGATTGGGTGAACAGCCAGCCGTAACACGAATACGGCAGCCTAATACCGCGATAGTGCAACAAACCAGCCCCCCTGATTTCTCTCCTCCCTGGCTTGGTTCTACTCAGATTTTATGGTTTGAATGCTAAATCGAGCTCTCCACAGTCTTGTGTAGACTCCGACCATATGGCCCATTCTAGAATTGATAACGTACACCAAAAATCCCCCCCTCAACATACAAGATTTCCTTCTCGTGTCGAGCACTCAACGCCGAGGGCTATGCAATTCCCAAAACCCTTTTGCAGAGTGGTGACTAATATTAGTGAGATATATATGTCATATTCAAAGTTGACCAGACAAAACGGCTTCAGTAGCTGCGGCCAAGATTAGTAAGGTGATCGCTTTGCTAAACGAACAAAAGTCTGAACTTACCACTTCCAATGTAAGCCCTCTTGCTGTCCAACGGGATGCCAAATCTTCTTTCAAGTTCAGTCTTAATGCCCTTCTTTGTGACCGTCATCAAATCCGCTGTTTTCAGTATCTCGCGAATTTCACTAAGTAGTGCATCATCGCTGGGTATGCCAGTAAAGTCAGTCATCTCCATTTCAGCAGCGACAGACGCTTGACTATTGGCACCCATAGCTCCACCGGCTCCTAGCATTTCCGACGGGCCAAGGCTGAGGCGTGACTGATTGTAATGATACGGTGGCGCCAGTTCCAGTTGCGACATCGGCCTCGACCCAGCATAGTTACTGGCAGGATCGCCGTATGCCGAAGCGGCAACATGATAGGATTTAGTACCATAGCTATATCCGGACACTTCGGAATGTGCATCGTCGCGCTGCGTTTGTGCGTCCCATAATTCTGCCTGGTAATCTTCCCACTTCTTCTTCGGAATCGAATCGGGGTCGAATTTGCCCTCGTCGCTGATCACGATCTGTTTACCCTTCTCGCCCGTAATGAGACGAGTATTACCCCACGAGAAGTCGTCCATATGCCAGAATGCGTAAAGTGGTAGGCCCAGTGAGAAGACGGGCATGGCAAGGACGTACACAAGCATCCAACCAATCATTTCCCATTTGCGACGCAGGATGAAGATAATGGCTTGTAAACCATAGATTGCTCCCAGGAGAATGAATGCAGTCAAGGGAATCACACTGCTTCCAATAGCAATAAGAACGATCAAGTAGCCGATATAAGCGACCGTGACAGGCGCAACAATTGTCGACAGCAAATCTAAGAATACGACAAATCGCATGCTGAAACAGCAGAAGCCACAGAGCTGCTGTAAGGGAATGAGCTCTATGAGGTTGTGCACTGTACTGTTGATCCATCGGCGACGCTGCGACATGAAGACTTTCCAGCTATCCGGTGCTATGGTCCACGCATGAGCGTTGAAGATGTATTTCGTCTTATACTTCGAGTGATACTTCAATAGCAGAGTTGTCAGATACCGGTCTTCACCAAGGTGAAGTAAATTCTTCATGTGCAAGGTATCGACCCGTATTTCAGAGTAAGCTTCGATGATTTCGCGACTGACGAAAAGAGGTTTCCCTGTTTCTGCAGCCCGGATACGGTACATGGTGAAACAACCGGGGAGACAAGTGACTGACCCAAACAGCGACTCAAAAGCCTTGGTGAGATTGTGTGAAATGTAATATTCGTAGACTTGGATCATCGTGATGAAGGAGGCCTTGGCATTGGTAAGAGATGTTTCGCCACAAACACCGATAAGCCTCGTGTCATGCAGGAAAGCAGACACCATCCTCGTGGCGGAATCGGGTGCTACGACAGTGTCGGCGTCGATCTGGAGCATAAACTCATAGAAAGTTGGGTTGACACCTATGATATTTCGGATCTGATGGTGCATCTCGAGTTCGAGCGGGCTCATTGGGGCATTGTAATGGACTCTGTTGAGGAATCGCATGAGGACCATTTGAGAATCACGCTTGCCTCTGTTGCCGGGTCGCGAGACTTCGGACGGTTTACCGATTTTGACAATGACCAAGAAGGGTACGATATGACCATTTACCTCATAGAGCCCAGAGTAGACTTTGCCCATGTTATGCTGCTTCATTCCTTCGCCGAGGGATTCGAAGCTTAGCGGCTCAGGGTCAACCGTCTCAGAGACTCCTAAGATGTCAAGGACAATACGAGGAGTTGGACGGTCGTTGCCCTGCCCGATGATCATGCCATCGCAAATAATGACAAGTAGCTTGCGCTTATCGTCATATTTCATTCTGGCAGCTGAATCGATAGCACGCCGGAGAGATTCCTCGTCCTCAGTGTATGCCGGAACCTGGCAGATGACGAACTTGTCAAGATTCTCAGGTAAGGTTCTCCTTCCGAATTGGAGAGCGGCGAAGAATTTGAAGCCAATCACACTGACCATGAGAATTGAGATGGCGAGGAGTATATAGCGTGCGAAAAGACATTGTGCCGAATTCCTGGTGTCTTTTGCACCAACATAGAACAAATTGTCAAGGCAGAGCTGCATCCGACTTCGAAGACCATCGTCAATGTCAAGTGCCTCCCAATACTTGGTCACATCTTGTCCGGATCGTTGCTGGAATAGTGATACGACGGAATCATCCATAAAATCAGTGTCTATCCCAGTCGGAACAGTTTGGCCAGGAGGGGCTCGAAGCGTCCGACCTCCCTGAACATACGCTGTGAAATCGTACACTCGGTTGTAGAGTATCGCAATCGATTTTTGCTTCTTTGCCAAAGTGCTGACGTACTGTGGAGTATAGCCAATGTCACCCTTTTTGTAGTTAGCCTTAAGCATCATCATTTGCTCGAAGAACCAATCAGGCCGAGAGTCGTTGGTAAAATATCTAAAGTCGTGATACATCCAGTTTGTGTCCGTTAGGCTGATAGTATTGGCTGAACCTGTGGTGTTGGTGTTGGTATAGTCCAACTGTACAGTAGGGTTGATGCTGCCATCTTTTCCTTGGCACAAAGCGGATACTTGGACCGGAAACAGTGACGTCGCATCGAGTCCGGCATACTTTTTTAACGCCGACTCTGGGACGATGAACGGGTAATGCGAAGGCGCAAAAGCTCCTAGATCGAAGACGTTGCCCCTGATCGCGATGTAGGCGGAATCTTTGCCCTTGCCGTCATGAGTGGACAGTTCCGCAGCGGAATACACGTACTGTTTGGGGCAAATCAACTGAGGGAAGACGACGATGAAGAAAATGACGAAGGCGCAGCTCAACCAGATGAGGAGGTTGATGGCGAACTTCTCTCGCCATGCAAGGCGCACATCTTTCCGTTTCATGCGGCCCACCCATTTGATTGTGAAATCAGGCAAATAGAAAGTCATAAGGTAAACGATGGCGAGCCACCGTTTCCTGCTGCCGGACATTGGAACTTCGTCAACCTCCACCATCTTCTTCCGGTTGCCTTTTTCAGCCATTTCCTCACGAGTATCGAAATTGCGAAACATGTCGCCAGAATTGAACGCGGATGCGCCTGCTTCGGAACGAGAATCCAGCTCCTTAGCGCCAAAGTACGCTCCGGATTTCGTTTCATCACCGTAGACATAGCCTTCTCCTGGCGTTCCATCGGAGGAGTGAAGCAAACGGACCTTTGAATCACCGAAGCCGCCCACTTTTCCACCAGAGGTGAGGTTGGGCCCTCCCTCGCCACCCGAATACGCAATTCCGCTGTCACCACCCAGATTGGCGATACTCATCCAGCAGCGCTCGCTCAAAAAGACACCAGTGCTCCCAACTCTGGCTTCGTTGGTAGGCCAATGTTTCTCGTCAAGAACAAGCTGGGCTTTCTCCATCTCACTGCCCACGATAGCTCTACTGCTGTCCATTGTGAGGCCTAGAAATTCCCCAAACGGAAGGAATAGGCTGAAGTCTGCGTTGCGCAAGCGCTGGCTGATTTCAGCAATGCCAAAGGTCTGGATTTGAGTTCGAACGCATTTGCTATCAAATTGGTTTGCGATGCGCCGGTCGTTTGGTTTGAGGCAAAAAATAAAGTAAGGGTTCATGTTTGGGGCAGCAAGCGTTTTGGTAATGTTGTCGAGTGAGGAAAGAAATTGAGCAGCAGCCCCTTGGGTCAGACCAGCGTAGTTGACCTTGGGTCGATTTGATTTGATAGTTCCTGGGTTGCTCTCCGTTTCGTCCGCGTCTTCTGCTTCTGACGTAGCCCCACCACTGCGGTCTGCTAGCCTCATCATACGGTCTGCCTTCCTCCTCGCCATACTGGGCTTTCTCAGCGGCTTGGAACTGACTTGAGCTTGAACAATTGCGGTTCGTTCCTTCGGGTGCGTGACCGTGTTCATAGCTTCTTGGCCAAACAGCTGGCTGACAAAGTCGCTTTTGGTGGACTTGATGAGGTTCATCAGGTCACCCGAAACAACGTCACCATTTTCTTCCACAAGACCAGACACCGGGTAATCCACCTCGCCAGCGTAGTGTCTGATCGTAAAAGTAGCGGCATTATTCTGCGTGGCAAAGTTACTTCCCGGCATGATTGCTGTAGCACTCGACACGGAAATTGCATTGTTCTTATTCTTGCCCTCAAATCTCTTGCGGAGGCTCTCCAAAAATTGCATGTCCGTCTTGCCACGTCGAGTCTGGTCGTCGAGTATGCTTAGAAGACCATTCCCATGCTTGAGAAGGCCTCGAACAGCATCGGTGTTATCGAAATAGCTTGTTGCTGCAACTTTGACTTCTTCGCTCTCAAGGAGTTCTGCTCTGCGCTCGAAGAAGCTTTGTAAGCAATTGTTGTAAAGCGATTCGTTGGCGGCATTATTAAGAAGCTGGTCGAGGGTTGAACCGGTGGCTGCTGAGGAAGAAAAGCCGGGAAAGTCGACGATCGAGATAGTGTTAGATATGGCATCCTCAGCAGAACAGGTTCGCTGATTTATGTTCTCCATAATGTAGGCAACCAGCAAAGAATACAGCGTTCTTGCAAGCTCATCGGCATTCTCTCGTGCGCCCTTGGGATCGAGCATAACCGTGACCCGCTCGCGATGGATGGTCTTTGTTTTGTACCCCAGGCTGGCCTCCAAATCCAGTGTGCTCAAACCCAGAAAGGCGGCTACGATCCCGAGAACGTCACTGTTTTTTACCACTGTGACTGTCTCGCTCCCTTCGTGGGAATAGCCTCCGCTCTCTTCTGCTGCTGTCGTGGTCGCTTGGCATGTTGTGAACTCCAATTGGCCTATGTGCAGGATGGCCGCCATTACCTGGCATATCTCAGCGATATCGCCGCGAGGGAATTCGAGCTTTCGTAGGGCGGTCTTGAAATGCTGAAATCCTTCAGAGTCATTTATGCCAACTTTCAACTGAGTTGGATGCCCTAAATACCGCCATCTCTTATGGGCCACAGAGGCCGCCCTATGTAGAGCATTGCCGCTGGTTGAGACGTGGGTCGGACTGTCCAACCCGAGGTGGTCTTTTTCGGCAGCGCTGGTCCCTCCAAGTAGGTAGTAGAAGACGTGGAAGCTTCTTTCGCCGGTTGGAACAGACGTTATCCTGCTTCTTTCAAGTCTGTGATCCAGTAGTTTGCCCCCAATCAGGGTTGGGCTGGCGCCCAAGGACGTCTCATATTGAAGTTCGTAAAAGAGGCCAGCTTTCGAAGCTGTTTGTGTTGTTACGGATTTGGTGGTTGTTAGAGTGTCGAACACGAAGGCTGCGAGCGATAACTTGGACGAGAGAGGCGTTGAAGAGAACGAGAGGAATGATGAAAGGAGGTGTGAACGGACTGTCGTCTTGCCCGAACCGGACTCGCCACTGTAGTACAGTCAATGCTTGCGGCACGTTGGCCATACCATTAGGGGAGACTAACAAGAACACAAAAGCCTGATTCTCTTGTCTGCTTCCCAAACGCGCCCAAGCTCTTCGCGCGAGGCCCTCCGCCTCACCCATTGCACTGCCATCTTTCCCACCGTTTGGGCCCTTGGATGACGAGGTGTATGTGTTCAAGCAGATCAAAGCCTGTGACGAGAGGCGTGCAGTTGGAAGAGAGACATGAAAGCTACGCGGCCTGTCAGGAAGTAATCTCCAGAAATGTCATGAAGCACTTACCGACTGGCTAGATGAGCAGTCAAATGGGTGTCGGATTGAAGATGGGCGGGTAAAGCAGGGAGGGAATCCTGCATGTGAGCAGGAGCGCCCCCTGTGAACGAACGAGCTGCCATCGTTTGGCTATTATCACGTAAGGTTTCCAAAAGGCTCCAAGCAGCCTATACTCATTATGTTGTTTGCGGGAAGAGTTTAAAGACCGGCAGTTGTTTGCGTTGGGCCAGAGGAGTATTCGACCCCAGGTAGAGAACGGTCAAAACTGGTCCAGCTGGGAGTGTCTCTGGGATTAGCGACGGGCTGTGTAAATAACGAACGATGCTATCAGGCACGACGAGCGAGAGGTTGACGGGATAGGGTCGAGCAGCGAAGGCAACGAATATGCATCGAAAATGGGGGGAGCAATGTTACGAGTCCTGGATTTTCGTGTCGTCTTTAATCACAATGTCATTTCAAACATTTTACGCAAATCAACACAAGTTCAAAAATAATCGATGGGTCCTGCAGAGGCCCCCTCGACTCCTATTGGAATACACAACTCCACAGGAATCCTTAGTGGACCAGCCTCCAGACCTGTTGAACAAGGCGCGGCCCTGTATGATTTTCGAGTTTCCACATTCATGGACTGCATGATCTGGCACAGAATTGCCCCTCTGGCGGCGATTTGGAAAGTCGGGTTATTTGTTTCTTAACACACCCGTTACTGCATAAGGTTGCGACCAAAAGGGAATGGCTTGAATTGCGAGCCGCAGGAACCAGGAGTAAGTTTAGCTTTGACGCCGGTTTGTTGGGCGTCCTCTCAAGTCTGGGGAAAATAGCAGCCACGAAAATCCGCAATCTAACAATATCGACGATGCGTTGATAGGGTTAAAGAGATTCGTCAAACCGTAGAATAGATGATTGCCAAACCGTTAATTTAGGACTATGGACGTAAGTCCATCACAAAGATCATGCTAAGTGGCGAGGCGGCGAACTGGCCTGAGACATGCAGACAGCTCTTTTCCTGCCCTCGGAGAGATGTCTTGGACGAGCGGCCTCGAGTAAAAACCTTAGTCTCAGACAGATGATCCGGCCATTGCCTGCAACTGACCTGCCCAAATGAGCCTGACAGCTGCATGTCCACGCAATCGAAAAGACACCAGAGCGAATAGCACGAGCTTCTACGGCGGGCTGGTTGTGGTGGAATCGTTTTGGAGCGGGGGGTCGGCCCCCGGCAGACCCAGCTCCGGACATCCTCTCCCTGATTAGGAGATCTGGCCAGGGCTTGCAGCACTAAAACTCTAGGATCACCCTAGCCTCGATCTGCACCCCTAAGGTGGGCCAAAAAAAGCGTGAGCAGACTGAAAACATCGTAAATTACCAAGACTTTCAAAACAAGCTCCACCAACGTCCAGGACACATTGGGGCTCCTCCCCTGCGTTCGCTGTCGTTATTTTCCTCTCTATTCTGTCAGTCATTTGCTCTTTGCACTCGCTCTTCGACCCTCGTTCTGTTCAAACAATCACCGTTGAACCCAGTCGCCCTCTGTCGTTGCGAGCTTCAATCGTTGTCGCCACCTCCTGTTGTCACGGTGACCAACGAAAACTTTGGGGGAGGGTTACCGTTCCAGGTGCAAGTTGTGGGCAACAGGTGGACCGATTCCCGAAGGGCCGGGCACGCAGAACTAAGGAATCTTCCGGCAGTTGACATTGCGTTTCTGCGAGTCTATCTGTCTATGAAGTTAGCATACACTTGAAGAGGCTTGCCGCCTGAAAGGAGCAACAGGAATCAACATGGCGCAACGCTATTCCACAAATTCGAACAACAACTCTGCAGTTAGTGCCGCTCGTTCAGCTGCTCAGCAGTCCACACAAGTTTCAACGACAACTTTACTCAACGCCCTCCATACGATCTATGCTTCTGGTCTGACTTACCAACTTGACGCCAGCACAAGTCTCGCCGTCAACACCTGGCTTACAGCTGCTAATCCAAACGTGAATGGAAGGCTGGGAGGAACACTCGATGAAGAAATTGCCAGACGAGCTTGGGAGCATGCAAGACGGCGGGCAGAGGATGCTTGTATCGTTCTAGGGTGAGATGAAGCCCTGCGTTCTAGGTGGACCAAATGTGCTGACCCAACTTTCCACAGTTCACTACACCCATCTACTCCGTCAATACTCTCGCCGTTTCTGTCAATTCTCCCATTGCAGACGCCAGAGATCGCATATACCGCGTTGGCAGCTTTGCGGCCTTTCCTTACCTGTATAACACCACTGAACGCAGCAGCCTCGCGTCATTCGTCGCTTGCTGCCACTTACACAATCACACTCTCCGGTAGTGTGACAGGCCTCACGTTGGCGCTTTCGACCTCTGGCATAGATGTTGAGCGGGGTCTACTTCGGATTCCCGCAGAATCTGGTTATCGTGCTTTCGACGTGTTCTACTACCTTCTCACATCAGCCTCTACGCCAGCTGAACGAGAGTTCCTGGGCCTGAAGCACGCTTCCACATATACTCTCCTCCAAAGGTCTGGCACATACGATCCCCCTTCATATCTGCCAACGGCAGACGATGCAGCCGCGGCGGAAGACTTTCGGGCTTCATTGAAGGCGATAGGTATCAAGGGGTCTGCCTATCGAGGTTTCTTGTCGGCTCTGGCAGGGCTGCTCAAACTGGGCGAGACAATCGGGTTCTTGGTGGATCAGGACAATCTGGAAGAGATATGCGAGGATGTTGGAGCGCTTATTGGACTCGAGCCTGAGACTCTCGCCCATGGATGCAGCACCACTGACCGCGAGGTCCTCATCGCTGGAATGTATGAAGCGCTGGTCGACTGGGTGATCACCAAGGCCAACCAAGCTATTGCAAATGAAATTGCAGGAAGAGACGGTGATTCTGATTCCGGGCCTGGAGCGCGCACGCCTCGTTCTGATGAGGATGGCGATAATGTCAGTCTCACAGTGATCGAGATTCCTGGGGAGACCCTCGGCAAAGCAGTGGCTCTTCGAGGCGTTTTTGACGACACCATCGGCATCAATGCAGAGATGAAGGATGACGGCGTTGAAGTTGTCCCTGCTGGACACTCAGTCCTAAAGGAAATGGCTAGTGCTGTCGCAGAAGTGGAGGCTGATCTGGGTATAAGTGGAGGGCCTCTGAGTCGAGAGCGAGAGCATGACCATGACCGACGGCAAGGCATCTTGGAGAGGATTGGCGTGGAAGCCGAGGCGGGCGGATTTCTTAAGACATTGCTCTACCCCGTTGAAGGCGAAGGCCTAAACTTTGGCAAGAACGGGCGGTTCGACCTAGCCAGCGTTCTGGCTAGCAGCAGAATCTGGTACCATCTCTCGTTGCACCCGACTGACGACTCTCCCGCAAAACTGACAGCCCTAGCCTCCACGACCTCTGCTTGGTCGGCTGGAACTGTTTCCAGGCAATTGAGGGCTTGGAGGCTCCCTGAGTGGGCTAACCGCCGGAATAAGCATATCGACTTCACTGCTGATTTCGACGTCGACGAGTTCTGTGATCGATACTCCCGGCTTGGGTGCAAGGAGGGCGTGGACGGGGTCGAGAGCTTTATCCTAGAACGCGGGTGGAGTAATGGCGAGGTAGTTGTTGGCAAGGAGCGTGTCTGGATGAGAGAGTCGGCCTGGTGGGAGGCCGAAACCATGCTGGATATGAAACCCGCCGAACCACAATTTGCGCAAAACTTTGGACCTGCAGATCCCTCAGCCCCAGCGAATCCTTTTGCAGCCGGCTATTCTGCTACGCCTCCCAATGGCAGTGGATTCATTCCCATGCAGGACAATCTCAGTGTCCTCGACAGCCGCGAGAATCTCCTCGACCGACATCTGAGCACCATGACCCGGACTGGGCCGGATGCTGCCCGGTCGATCGCACCAACGACCAACAAGACGGTCATCACGACTGGTGGAGACTATGGGTTGGGTGCAAAAGGCGACGACCCGAGGAATCGAATCACTTACTATGACGACGAAATTGGCCGAGTCGTAGGAGGCCTCGATCCTGAATTTGGTGATCCAAAGAAAATTGAGTCGAAGAGGATCACGCCTGGCCGTCGTGTGTGGGTCGCCGTGGTTTGGCTGTTGACATTCTGGATACCATCACCTGCACTTCGCTTCATAGGCCGTATGAAGCGGCCCGATGTGAGGATGGCATGGCGCGAGAAAGTTGTGCTGATGATGCTCATTTTCCTAGTTAACGCCACGGTCATTTTCTACATCATTGAATTTGGCAGGTTGCTCTGTCCTAATTTTGACAAAGCTTGGAATGCTCAAGAAGTCAGCTACCATCAAGGCGACAACGACTTCTGGGTCAGCATACACGGCAAGGTCTACGATATTTCTAAGTTCTGGAGGATACAGCATAGCGATACTAACGTTAAAACAACCCCTGCCAATATGCAGCCTTTCGCTGGACAGAATCTTGACGTCTATTTTGAGCCACCCTTGAGCCGAGCTTGTCCTGGCTTGAACGTGGACGACACCGTCCAAATGCAGCACAACGACACTACTGCTGTGATGTATCCGGAAGCATTGCATACTTCGGGCCACGCATTTCAGGGTGACCCACAGACAGCGTTGTATTCTTGGGATTGGTATAGCGTGGTATTTCTGCCGAAGATCCAGGAATACTACAAAGGTGACCTTGTCATTACTAAGGGCGATGTCTACTCTCAAGGCCAGAACGACCAGCGCAATTGGGTCATCATCAACAGCAAGATCTATGACCTTACAGACTACTTCTATACGCTTGACAAGATGAACAACTTTCCTACATATGCATTTCTGCCGTCCGAGGTCACCCAGCTAGTGCAGAACAATCCTGGCAGCGATATTACTTCGCTATGGGGTGACACTGCGATCTTCCAGAACAGCCTCAACTGCATGAACAACGCGTTCTATCAGGGCAAAGTCGATTTCCGGAAGACGCCGAAGTGCGAAGTCAACAACTACATTTTGCTCGCCTTCACGATTGTCCTCTGCTGCGTGATTCTCACCAAATTCCTTGCTGCTCTCCAGCTTGGCTCCAAACGTCGTCCCGCCGCACAGGACAAGTTTGTTATATGTCAAGTCCCTGCCTACACAGAAGGCGAAGATCAGCTGAGAAAAGGCCTGGATTCTTTGACCGCGCTGCAGTATGACAACAAGCGAAAACTAATCTGCGTTATCTGTGACGGCATGATTGTTGGTGGCGGAAATGACAGACCTACGCCAAAAATCGTGCTCGACATTCTAGGGGTAGACCCCAAGATTGATCCGCCAGCGCTGCCGTTCAAATCCGTTGGAAATGGCAGCGAACAACTCAATTATGGCAAGGTCTATTCCGGGCTGTACGAGTACGAAGGCAATGTGGTTCCGTACATCGTGGTCGTGAAAGTCGGGAAAGAATCAGAACAGACCAAGACAAAACCAGGTAATCGCGGCAAACGAGATTCGCAGATCTTGCTGATGCAATTTCTCAATCGCGTACACCATCGCTCGCCCATGTCGCCCCTCGAGCTGGAAATGTTCCATCAAATTAACAACATCATCGGTGTCGACCCAGAATTGTATGAATACCTGTTCATGGTTGATGCCGATACCAGCGTCAAGGAAGACTCGCTTAATCGCCTTGTGGCAAGTTGTGCGAATGATGCCAAAATAGCAGGTATTTGTGGTGAGACGAGCCTGGAAAACGAAGAACGCAGTTGGTGGACCATGATACAGGTATATGAGTACTATATCTCCCATCACCTTGCCAAGGCATTCGAATCATTGTTCGGCAGTGTTACCTGCTTACCCGGATGGTAAGGGTCCATATATGCTTCCCCAGCTAGTAGCTGTGCTGACGGACATAGTTTCTGCATGTATCGCCTGCGAACCGCCGACAAAGGCCGCCCTTTAGTCATCTCCGACGCTGTGGTTGGGGAATATGCCGATTGTTACGTTGACACGCTGCACAAGAAGAACCTCCTGGCCCTTGGAGAAGATCGCTATCTTACAACGCTGATGACGAAACATTTCCCGGCTATGTCATACAAGTTCATTCCGGATGCCTACGCCCACACGGCGGCTCCTGAGACCTGGTCGGTCCTTCTTTCTCAAAGGCGTCGTTGGATCAATTCGACCATCCACAATCTGGCCGAGTTGGTATTCCTCAAGGACCTCTGCGGCTTCTGTTGTTTTTCGATGCGTTTCGTCGTCTTTATCGATCTCTTCGGCACCGTCATCTTGCCGGCCACGTGCTGCTACTTGGGCTACTTGATATATAGGGTCGCAACACACTCGGGTCAATTCCCTCTGATCTCGATCGTTATGATTGCATCTGTGTACGGCTTGCAAGCTGTAATCTTCATCATCAGACGGCAGTGGCAGCACATAGGCTGGATGATCATCTATATTCTGGCCTTCCCTATTTATAGCTTCGTCTTGCCTATCTATTCGTTCTGGAACCAGGACAATTTCTCGTGGGGAAACACGCGTATCGTCATCGGCGAAAAGGGCAACAAACAAATCGTGGCTTTGGAAGACGAAGGGTTTGATCCACGGTCAATACCGCTTCAGAGATGGGACGACTATGCTCTCGCGAACAATCTTCCCGGTCGTCGTGGCAATGCTGTAAATCCCTCGGAGAAGTATCAAGGATACACCGACGATCCGGGCATGGAGATGGATGACATCCACTCCACATACTCATCGGTCAAACCTGCCTCAACCATTCTAAGCGGCTTCCCACAGTTGCAACAAGGCCACCAAATGGGTCCGTACATGGCACCTCCATTTTCACCCACCGTCGGCGCCTTTGGGGGCGGGCCAGGACCAAACCGCCAAAGCACAATGACGAGCTTAACGCACTACCACGACCAGCCAACATCCCTCCAGGGACGGCACATGAGCATGGGCAATGGCTCCGCCCGCTCACATCCGAACAGCCCCTACCAGGGTGGTGCAGGTGTGCCATTCTCCGCGTCGCGACCCAGTCTTCTCGGCATGCCGTCCGCGGACGGCAACCCCTTCTCAAATCCATCTACGCCATACCGCCAATCGACAGTGCCCAGGCCAGTGTCGTCAATGATCGACTTCCGGACCGCGGCGAACGCGGGACCAGACGACCAAGCGATCGTCGAGGCAATCCAGGCTTGTCTGGCAGAAGTGGATCTGGACAGCGTGACGAAGAAACAGGTCCGGGCGCTCGTGGAACAGCGGCTACAGACAGAGCTAGTGGGGGAGAGGAAGGCCTTTTTGGACCGGGCGATTGATAATGAGTTGGCTAATATGTGATCGAATCATATTTGGGATTTTCAAATCGCAAAGCGAAAAATTGGAGTTTGCTCGCAACATCTGGGGCTAGCTCTTGTGGATCAGGGTGCATAGCGAAAGGACTTGGGAAAGATTTTGTTCATATCTGGTTTTCATGCATCTGACCCAGATACCTTCATTTGTTTGAGCAGCTAGTTGTAATGGTGTAGATGTATATGTCCACGACCTTTCCGCTGCACCTGCTGGAATACTTGACTCCCCGATCAATCAATAAGGGGAGGCAGATCCGAGGACCTTTTGACTTTCAGGTTCGGAGCTCGGAGTCGCTGTTGGGTGGTTACGTATGACGAAGCGTCTAGTTCGCTGCCCAAGCAGCAAGATTGCCAAGCATAGATGTCATTGGTTATGGGCCCTCAGTCGGTCGAACACGGAGAGATTGAAATCCCGGTCGGCCAGACTTCCCATTTGTGAGGCCTGCATGCGTACTTCGACTCGACGTATTCACTCTGCCTCTTTCGTGACGCATCCACACCGCAGTCGGACGGTCCCTATTCGAGTCGGAGAAACAGATCGGAAGAGATCTTTGATGCTTCATGAAATGTCACAACTATAAATGAGACTGACAGATGCTCCAGCAGTTGCTAACATGATCAACACAGTCCAAGAATCTCTACCTCTTCTCTCTGTGCCTCCTTTGAATTTCCCAAACTGACTAAAGTAGCCTTCTGCACTCCTCGAAGTATTCCGACTACAACTTCCTCAACCCCAGCACCGAAAATGTCGTCCATTACAACTGTCAAGCCTACCATTGCCTTCTTCGGCGCGACTGGCGGATGCGCAAATGCCTGTCTTGCGCACACACTCAAGGCCGGCTACTCCGTCGCTGCCCTTGCTCGAACACCCGCGAAATTGAAGACGCAATTGCTAGCACAAGGTCTTTCGGAAGAAACACTCTCTCAGCAGCTCGTCGTCATACAGGGTGATGCGCTCGATGTGGCTGCTACTAAGCGGACCCTCACTGCCGGCGACGGACTCGTCAACACCATCGTCAGCGGCCTCGGAGGCGGGCCCAGGCTCACCTTCAGCGCCCGGCGACCCTTGCAAATCTTTTCGCTGGACCAACCAACCATCTGCGAGAGCGCGACCAAGACCTTGTTCAATGCCTTGCAAGAGCTATACGTCGAGAAACCGACGTTGGCAGCAAACAAACCTCTTGTCACGTTCATCTCCTCAACCGGTATTACAACAGGGCCGGTCGATGTGCCCTTCTGGTTACGCTTCCTCTACCACCACCTACTTGCCATTCCGCACGCCGACAAAGGAAATATGGAAGCCCTGTACAGGAAAAACATCACGGAGTCGGATGAGAGTAAGCGACTCTTCCGGAACATTGTCGGCGTCAGACCAACACTTCTATTTGGTAGCGAGAGCATCAATGACGGTATTGGCCTGAACAAGATCAGAGCGGGCAGAGAGCAGAGCCCACAACTTGGCTATTCGATTCGCAGAGCCGACGTTGGACAGTGGATATTTGAAAACATCATCAAGAACGGCGCTCAGGGTTGGGAAGACGAGATGGTGAGTCTGACTAGCTGAAGGAAAAGGCGCATCCTCGTTTGAAAAATTCAGAAATGTTTCCCAGGGGTGGTTATGGGGTTCTGGTGGCGTTCAGCGTTGAATGATACCAACTAGCATATCGGTTCCATTTTTCTCCACAATAGTAATAGTTGTATATAGGTCGTTATATAGATCGTTATCATTTACATAAGATGCACATTATTGAACTGTCCAATATACTTAAACCGCTGAAGGCGTCAGTTTTCCAACTCGACCCTCTTCAGTGGGCAATGCTTGTTCTTGAAATGGTACCTAGTTAGGTACTTTTCGTTTTCCCAGGCATGGTTCACACGAGCTTCGCCCCAAATTTTTATGCCTGTCGACTCCGGCGCCGGGCGGACGCGATGAGCGGAATGGGGGCTATATCAAGCAGACCCATCTGAACAGCTGGAAAGCTGGATTGGAGTGATTTGGAGCGAGTGGGTTACATGTAGCTTCGTTCGTCAGGGCGACGCGTCGGTGCATTAGGGTTTGTGCTGGCGTGTATGGCAATATGGCATATAGCGACGTTGCACGAGTTCCTATCCTTCTGTTCAAATCCAAGTTCTCTTGTGTTTTATCATACGAGTCATATCTATCGTATTCTTACGGTGGGATCAAGCGGGATAGGATTGGTGTTAATGGATTTTGAAGTGCTTCCTCGTCTGTGCTCTTTGCGCAGTGTAACTACCGGACTATGGACAGAGGTAAGGTCGTAGGGAAGTAAGGAAATGCGACCTGATGAAAGACACTACCCTTCTCGTTCTACAGAACAGACAAGTTGGGGTATTTCTCCTGTAGTCACACAAATCAGCAATCACACACACGCCTGCAGTATATTGATGGGAGGACATACCTGGTATCCGGGTGGCATCCATCTGCCCTTCTTCACCATCTTTGTAACATACTCGTCTATCTCTGGCGCAGCCTGCGCGACCTCCTCGACAGTCGTCTCTTCCCACGGTCTCGCTCCCTCAATATCGCCCAACGCCTTCTCCAATTGCCTCAACTCGACCTCAACCTTGCCCTTTGTCTGCTCCGCGTTCTTCATGGCGACCTGTTCAAAGCTCTCAATAGCTTTAATTTGTTTGTTCACGTCGTAGGTCTTGGGCTTGAAGGTCTTGAAGTGGTTCTCGATCTCGTCGATTACCGCTGTGTTCTTCAGGAGCGAGCGATAATGCCCGAAGTCGACGGTCTGGGGTTGGTCCTGGAGGACTTGGAGTTTGCGGTGGGCGTCATCGTTGCGCTTTTTGAAGGCAGCAAGGGAAGAGGCGGTGCTGCCGCGTAGGCCGAGAGAGGACTGCAGCTTGCTCCAGTCGAGCTTCAAGGCTGCCCGGGACTAGTGGACAGGGGAGTAGAAGTCAGTCAATTGTGCAGTTGCAGCGGTTGAAGCTGAAGACAAAGCTGGAGAAGCTTAATGCGGTAGTCTCACATACCTGTACGGTAGCCATCGTGGTGAATCTTATGATTACGTGGACTAGAGGGTGTGGGTGAAAGCTGCTTAACGGAGGGAGGTCTCGGCAAGATTCGCTCATCGCAGCTATGAGGGTCACGTGATGAACTCTCAGATGTAGCGTTTGACACCAACGCGGATGTTTGTCGACGCCAGAATAACGACTAACTAACATACGGCCGTGATTGTTAGAACTGGTGCTCCTGACTATGACTACTCAGACTTGCATCTCCCTAGCATCATGCTACATGAACTCGTTATGGCTACATTACCTTGTCATAATTGCTGTAAACACACCAAAAGCAGAAAGAAATCACTATTGAAACGTGCCTTGTTCCAGAGAGACGGGAAAGCACCGATTGATCGCGAGTGACGCGGATATGAAATCGAAACACCATTCGTGGCAACTTTAACGCAGCCTCCCCAAATGCAGTATCTTGCCATCCTATCGTCTGTCACGAGCTCGCCTGTCGTCCCAGTCTGCAGGCCTCGTCGATCTATCTTTAGCAGACCCATAGCCCCGGGCTTGATCCATTCCACCCCTTCCATCGGGTGGTTGGGGATTGTAGTAAACAGGTTTGTCGCTTCGTGAGCGATCCTCAAGATCTCTCATTGGACGTTTCGCTATCGTCTGGCCATACGCGGACGGGGACAATTGCCTGGAATCTCTGTCTCTCGCGTCTTTTTCAGGCCGGAGGCCACCACCATCATCTGGTTGACTTTCCAGGAGTTGGTCAAGATCCACAATATCTCCAGAGTGTGGAAAGCTTTGCTTGTGCGGTTCACCATCTTCTCGGCTGAGCACGTGGACTATAGGATCTGAGCCATGGGAATCAGAGTCAAATATAGGATAAGGCCCATCAGGCTCATCTCGCTTCCGAGGCCGCCTAGAGTCAGGTTCACGGTCGTCGCCGCTTCTTGCTTCGCCACCTCTTCGAGGCTCGTCCTCTCTGCGGAAGCCATCTCCTCTTCTGGGCTCGCCACCTCTCCTAGGTCCATCTTCTCTTCTGCCATCATCATCTCTTCTGAGTCGATCCCCTCTTCTCCCATCATCGTCTCTTCTAGGTCGATCGCCTCTCCTACCATCATCATCTCTTCTGAATCCATCCCCTCTTCTACCATCATCATCTCTTCTGAATCCATCCCCTCTCCTACCATCATCATCTCTTCTGAATCCGTCTCCTCTCCTACCGTCATCACCTCTTCTAAATCCATCTCCTCTCCTACCGTCATCATCTCTTCTAAGCCCATCACCCCTCCTACCGTCGTCATCTCTTCTGAGTCCGTCACCTCTTCTGCCTCCTTCCCGTCTACGGTCATAGTCTCTTCTGTCCTCATAGCCTCTTCTGTCCTTATAGCCTCTTCTATCCTCATAGTCTCTTCTGTCCTCGTAGTCTCTTCTATCCTCATAGTCTCTTCTATCCTCATAGTCTCTTCTGTCCTCATATTCTCTTCTGTCTTCGTAGTCCCTTCTGTCCCCATCGTCTCTTCTGTCGCCGTGACGGTGGTGGTGGTATCTTCTACCACCATAGTCGTTCATGATTCCATCATCTCTCCCATCCCGACCTCCTCTCCTAACCCCATCTTCCCGCCTGTCTCGATCGCCTCTTCTGCCTCCGTCGCCTCTCCTAGCTCCCCCATCTCTGCCGATCTCATCTCTATCCCGATCGTCCCGCCTATCCCTCCCTTTCCTCATCTCCTCATATCTCCCATCATCGTCCCGCCTATCGCCTCTTCTCCCATATCCCCGCGGGGGATCGTCCGGCCGTCTCATTGCTACAGCCTCCTGAGCCTCAAGCTCATCTCGTCTCTTCCGAAATTCTTCGTTCTGCCTACTCGTCTTCCTTTCCAGGTCGACACTCTTCCGCCGTCTGAGCGGCGGTTGGTCTGGCACGCCGTTCTCCTCTCGTCCATGGCGTGGCCTGTGGTGGTAACGACGGTCTGAGTCGTCACGTGCGTCAAACTCCTCATCGTCAACAACCGAATCAGGGATCTTGATGCGGACTTGAGATCGAGGCTCTGATCTCGGTGCCGAACGAGAAGAGATTGCATACGTTGGTCTATCTCGATCTTCATCTTGAGCTCGTAGCACATCCGGCGATTCGTAGCGGTCGCCCATCTTTACAACAGTTGCCCGCGCTAAAATGAGCCAGCAAGGCTTTTGGATTTGGACTCGTTGAGGGATATGCACAGCTAACGCTGGGGAAGAGTGGGCGTACCGATGGATGCAGAATTAGAATAGCAATCCAGTCCAGAATATAAATGCGAACAGGAAGATGGTTTGAATAAGGCTGTAGCGGATGGACGGCGATTCACACGTGATAGGTGGGGGTGGACTCAAACAAGCTACCCCAAGCTTTTCTCGCTTCAGGGCGGCACGTGGTTCAGCTGGAAATTTCAGCTGACCTTGAACAAACGTCAGCTCCTAAAGGATAAACGGTTCTGAAGTTAGGGTCAAACATGCTGGTCACTCTCGTCATTAGGGAGAGCTTGATATGCTGTGTGATGACGACATGCTGCTCTTTCGCGGTTATAAGTCACCCCCTATATGAGTGAAATACGGTCCAATCCTGTACAATCAGCTGGAAAAGGTGCAGTTGTGTTTCACATGGTAACGGTCAAGACAAGCATGAGTGGGGATAGTGGTAGATGGCACTTGTTTCATGTCTTAATAGGAGAAGAGCATGGTGCTCAATGTCCCAATCCCGGACGAAACTCTCCTTGAGCGATATGAGAAGACACAGCCTTTGGAGATCTCTGTGGTCGCCGCACAATTTCCAGCGGTTCACGTCTGCAACATAGTAATTGCAATAGCTGTAGCTCACGGTCATACACTTAAAGCCATGATGGAGTTGACTATGTCATTGCCATTCTCTTTCAAAGCCTTGACCGCTTTCTTCCTCGACACTGAAGCCTGGGTCATGACGAGCTCGATGTCTTTACTCTCCAGGCCAGTGTCGTCGACCTCTTCATCATCATCGTCGTCTTCTTCGGCCTTCTTTGCTTCTTCCAATTTGCCTTTTCCGGTGTCGCCATGGTCGTGGCCTGCGTGCGGGTCGCCAGCATTGGCAGCTTCGGAAGCGGCAAGTTGCTGCGCAGCGGAGGCTTGGGCTTGCGAGTTGAGGTCTTCGATTTTGGCTTCGCCGAAGATGCTATTGCGTGTCAGGGCTAGGGTGTGAGCGGCGGATAGGAAGGACTTACATCCAGGTGTTGCTGGTAGGAGAGCGGTAGACGTCAGGTGAATTAATAACGAAGAGAATCTGCGAATACAAAATTAGGATCAATCTTTTGACGCATATAAGGCTGCAGTAAAAGGATCTGGCAAAGCCCACTCACTCCTTTCGGTCGCCTCAGGGTAACTCTTGTAATGCCTGGGACGTGCTTCAAGCCAAGTTTGCCAATCGCCTTTCGTGCCTTCTTCTCATTGCGACTGTGAACAGCTACGCTCGAGCCGGCTGGTATGGTAGCTTCACCATCCTTTCCTGCTTCAACGTCCGAGTCAGAAGAGCTGGAAGCCTCATCCTTCTCATCCTCGGCAGTCGCAACGCCTTTCACCGTGGTTGGTGGCGCGTCGTCTTCGAGCTCCTCTATTCTTGGGTTCGCCATCTTGGATGGGGAGGAAAGCCTGCTTATTGATAATCCGTCAACCAAGTGAACCAAGAGGTATGCAATGAGCAGGATTGTCAGGCGACATCCGACCAGTTAATCGAACATGAGCAGTTCAAATTGTGAAGAGCGACGAAGAAATAGGTCGCTCAGTAATAGTCTAACAGTGCGCAGAACTCACCTAGGTGATCAAACAAAGCTTTCAATGGCGTCGTCAATTTTAGTTTGTTGGAGACGAACAGCTTCAAGTTGTGTGACGGCTACGGAGGCGCCAAGGGATATTCATGCTAGCGTTTACTCTCAATTTTGGAGGGAGCCATTGTTTACTTCGCAGAGCACAGAGAGCGTTTGCGTCTGCTTTTTCAGTACACCTGGAAGGAAGAATTTTGGACGCTGCTTCGATTGAGAGAAGGTCGTGCAACCCACAAGCCCTGGTGTAGTTCGCATTGACCGCAATTGAGACTCAAGCCTATCGGACTTGTGATTATGCCAGTGAGGCAAGATGGTGACCTTCTTGCGCTGGACACAGCCCAAATGATTGAGTAACACTCTGTGGACTTGCCCACCTCAACCCACAGACATGTCCCATGTCTAGACTGTAAAACTATCCGCCCTTCCCACTTCACTCCACATTGTCACTGGCCTATGATTTGGCTGCCTCCCGAACCTTAGCATGCGCCTTCCTTACCTCAAATCGTGCCTGTGCGGACGGAGAGTTAGTCAAAATGTCATACCAATTTCGCACAAGCTCCTCGCGGAACCTCTGCACACCGGGTAGGGTAGGCCTTAGGATGGTCTGTATCTAACCTGGCATAGCCAGTAGCTTATCATACCTGTTTCTTGAGTCTCATAACCTTGAATCTCTCGAAATCCGTGAGATTCTTCCTCCGCTCCTGTTGTTCTCTCTTCTTCGCCCAGCTGCTCTCCGCCCACTTCTGGTCGATCTCGTTCTTTTCCCATAACCGCTTAACAGGTCCTGTGCCGGCCGACCGAGGCAGTTTTGGAATGACGAAAGGAGTAAGGTAGACGTGATCGAGGGCGATGGCATGCCGTGGGACGACCGCACCCTCTTTGCCAGACGGGCCGTCAACCAATGCCTGCAAAATGCTTCAGTAAATATTGGATGACTTGTCAAACCAGAACCAACATACGCGCTTATTGTCTATTATCTCGACGATGGCAGCCAGCTTTCCATTGTGTTCCCCACCCTGGATGACCACGATTCGGCCAACTTCAACGAGTTTCCACCCTGCCGGTTTGATGTCGATTCCGGCCATAACGACGAGAGTACTGCGGGTAATAATGTTAGCACTGGGAACACTGCAGAAAAAGTAGAGTTCAATGCGCTCACAAGTTCCAAGTCGCTGTGGATAGGGTTCGTCGTTGCCGAAGTTCCTGATCTAGAAGTTTTGTGCCCTTTGGCCGCCAAAAGCGACTAGCAATTAGGGCAAGAGGGCTTTAGCGCGAAAAATAAAAGTCCATGCCAAGGAACTCGAATGCCTGGAAGGCCCCCGGTCTCTTGGGCAAGGTGGTCAACCTGAATCAAAGTCACACCTCAAGCAAGGGCATAAAGATGTCTTTCTTTCTACTTGCCATGCCCATGCTGATTTTCATAGGTAAGATACCACACCCTCCCCTGCCATTACATTCACATGATGCACGTAATTTGCGATTGAACTTTTTGTTGCGAAGCTCTCGCCTGAGCTTCGATACAGCATGAAGGAGATGAGAATCTTTCTTACATATTCTGACTGTTCGAGCATCTACCAACTCTGCTATACACTCTGAGAGACTTTCTGGCTGATATTTTCTACGATGCAGGCCAAAGCTCACGAGACCGAACCATGAGTGACCGCAGCGTCCTCGGATATCAAACTGACTGACCGATCTCAGCAAGTCCACAGTAACTACACGATTGCATCTCGGTCCAAGTGACTCTCGAGTCGAGACTTGCATGCCTCTGCCCTTGCTACTGTCACCTGGCTCAGAAGCACCATACCCTGCAATACAGTCTCGATGGCCACCGACTTGCGCATGATGCTAGAATTGCGCGGTCAATGTCGCTAAAATTAGACAAAAGTGAATGCAAAAGCTGGTCGAGATCAGGGTTTCAGCTGAAGTGTAGGAATGCCTGAGACGGAGAGTGAAGCTTGCCCAGCCATGTAACGAGGTTGCTCCTTTTGAGGCGACCTAGGATACACTCAACACATCTTCGACCGCTAACACGAGTCACCTGATGGACTTACTTCTGTGATTCATTCAGTTACCTCAGGACGGCTGCTAGGTCTGATCAGAGCAACAACTTGAGAGCTCCTCATCTATGTTCATCCCTAGTACATGTAAGTGACACTCACTCCTTCTCCGCCCCTTCCGATGATTACAAACTCTTTGCACTAGATAGTAGCTGATCCCAATGATTGTATCCTTACACCAAGATCTCTGAGGAATATTGCGAGACGTTTCCCTTTCTCTAGCGTTCTCGAGAGATAATGTTTCTGACATCACGTCCAAGCAGGTTGAATACCTACTGTACAGCTCCCCTGACATGAACCAATCGCAAGGAAAATATTTCTTCGACCAGAGGAAAGATACAGCACTTTTTCACCGTAAGCTAACCTATCGACCTAAACTAGCGTGCTGGCCTTCTTTACCGGTCTTATGCCAGTTCCGAAATTTTGAGGCCCTTTCTAGACGCGCCTGTCTTACCTGTTCCTGAGCAACACGATTTGGTAGGTGTAATGAAGGGGTTGAACAGCGAAGGTGGTTGGCCGGAGTGCTTAGGCAGGTACTGTGCGAGTTCTGCTCGAGCCACGTGGATTCGGCGAGTTACTCACCCTGGAATCTGCTTTGAAACGGGCTGCACTTGCTTCCAATTCCACAGGCGTTCGGTCTTCCCGGCCCTATCTTTGATGTGCTAGAGAATGTCCAATCTTCCCTAAGGCCGAGCTGTAGTCAAAGTATCACCCAGCCATTTCCCATGTATGCAGCATTTCACTGCCTCTCTTCAACCCGGAGAACATTAGGAATCCCTCATGTCATGAGTCTGAGTTGAAGGTTCGACATGATCCCTTCGGCTCATGTTCCTATTGGGAGATACCGAAGGCGTCTGGGACAAGGAGAGAGCACTCGCCGACTTTATGGCCTTTCAAATTACAGCCGATGGCATCATAGAGCTTCTCAGGATGACTGGTGCGCGTCAAGCGATATCTGACTGCCGCAAAAAGCCCAAGTACCATATATACTGCTTGGAAGACTCGTCCCGGGCCGGTATCGCTAATGGCGTGGCAACAGTGATATCAAGCGTCTTTCCAGTCCTGCCAGTTATGATACTCTTCTTCGTCCCAAGGCTAGTCGTCAGGCTTGTCTTGATTGTGTTCACAGTAGGATTTGCTGCAGTGTTGGTTTTCGGAATGAACGTGAATTCAGAGAAAGTGCTGGCAATCACCACGGCGTAAGTGTCAGCAGCGAAGTCGTGGTCAAATGCTGAATAATCCCTAGATATGCCGCAGTCCAAACTCCCTCTCCCAGCATACTTCTTGTCAGCGGCCCTCCACCAAGATCGGAATTCGCACCTCTGAGCATCATCTGATTCCTCTTACGTGCCTTCTCCTGCGGCGTGAGGAGGGCGATCATAGCGAGGACGGTAATACACCCTCTCATGCACATGGACGCTGGTCGACCGCGACTAATAGAACTTAGGCAAGGAGCATCACGGAGGGAGCACTCAAACCGTAGATGGCGCCTCGGTGGTCGGTGGAGCCGATGCCGCTTTGGAGGTCGACATGGCTAGTTCTTCTCTTCGCGGTATACCTTACAACGAGCACGACATGGGTTCCGCGGAGACGGACAACCTACAGAGAGCCAATCAGACCGAGCCTGTTGTCAACACTAATGTTTCCGACGAGCATCCTCTCTCGATCGCCGAATCTTCCCGACAGACTCTTGTCCTAACGACCGTTTCGGCCTCGAGCTTACCTGACCTCGGTGAGGGCGGTCCGGTGGTGATCGACATCTCAAACTTTACGGCAGCGAAGATCCTCGATGAACAGCCGAGCCCGTCTGGAGTCGAATACAGATGCGAGTTCGAGCCGCGGTGGTTGGGTGCAGACTTGGTGGAAAAGGCGAAGATGGGACGCGTTCGTATCCGGAATTACAAGAATGGTCTCATACAGGCAAACCGTCTGGGAACGTTGAGGGAACGAAAGAGGAAGCTTTCACAAATGTAAAAGCATGTTAAGCAGGCGACTTTTAATCTCCGTTCCCAGCCCCGTATAGGCTCTCGCCTGTCTATCTACACAGCACGACGAATCAAGTAATTTGTCCATTCCTTTTCTGAAGCTAAATTCACCCCAAGCATCTTCCCGCGGCTCACAGCCGGTTTGGGACGAAGGAGCAGACGGGAATGGCCAAGAAGCGTAAGGCCAGTAGTCTGGACACGCCCACCTGCCACCTTGCCACCACGTCCAAAAGGTGGGCCTAAAGCCGTTAAATAACCAAAACATTCCAGATAGCACATGGTCACGTATGCTGAAGAACTATCAAAAAGGGACTGATATTCGTCCTTAAGCTGATCATGGGATGTAAAGGCTACGGATCCATTGCAGGTTTTAAGAGCATGTTTGATTTGGTAGTTAAGTTGGCGAAACCATTCTCTTATTTCAGTTGAGCGGCAATATCAACAACTCCTAGTGGCTCCGTGCTATATACATTCAGATCACAAACTTTGTGCATATTTACCGAACTGGTAGCCCTTGGTGGTGGACCAGTTGGTTGAGGAGTTCAAATATCTCGACGTGAATAGAGTCCTTTGGCAGATTCCTGGGAATGGCCATGACGTTTCTAGGAAAGTCGCTCATAGGCTGGCATCGCGCATTCCTAGGAATGGGTCAGATAACGCCAAAAGTTCCTGGGAGTATTTTTGCTCCTAGGAAAGACCCATCGTTTCCCAGGAACGCTGGAACAGTTCTTGGGAATATCTATCGCCCCAGTACGTACTCGGGTCTATGATTTTATTTTCCGACCCACATTGCCGGATACTACAGTCGAGGCACCGTAGTCCAGCAATAAGCGCTCAATATCAGTGGTAGTTGCGCCGTTCATCTCATCAATCTCTTCGGTGGTCATGCCACCTTCAAGGTACGGATAAGCTTTGAGGCGACGCAGAATGTAGAGTGGAGCAAGTCCGTGAAGGCGACAATATGGCCCAAGTACTGATGTTTCGACATGCCACTTAATACCTTGCTCGTCTCCTGTATTAGTCGGGTCTGCTCCTGCTTCTAACAGCGTTCTGACACCTGCGAGGTCTCGAGAAAAAACAGCGATTTGCAACGGGGTGACCTGAAACCCTTTGGGATCAGGATTTGCGCCAAGTTGTAGAAGTCGCGGTAAGACGCATGAACCCTCACACACCGTCTCTTCTGCATGGCCTGGCATATAATGGGGCAGTAGGTCGGTGTAGCAGACAAGCCCACGTGCTTCCCGTTGAAAGAAGTCCAATACATCCTTGTCAAATTCGCGGATCTCGGCCAAGAGTTCGACGAGATTGCACTTAAACTCACCTGAGGCTGGGTATTCGATCCAGCCTTTTAATAGGCTGATTGAACCGAAGAGAGTTTCTTGAAGGACACTCTCTATATCCAGGTCTTGGATGAAGTCTTTTGCCAAGCTAAAGCATTTCATCAAAAGAAGATTGGCCAGGATAGCAGTCTTCGAATTTTTAGTAGACTCATGCCACTCGACATCCCAGAATCCAGTAGTGTGGTAGGTGGAGGATAATATTTCGGTTCTGAACTCCGAATCTAATATATAGAGGGCTGTATGAAGGGCCCCAAAGTGGGCTTCGAGAGGATTGAGAAAGCGGAACGCTAAGCTAGGCTCAATGAGTTCCTCAAGGTCTCGCAGTGAACGAACCGAAGCAGCAAGACAATATTCCTGGAAGCTTGAAGTGCTTCCCAGATTCAACGGAGAACCATCCTCCCAATCTTCCGGTGTCTCGATGGGCTCTGACGTGATGGCATACTCCAGGATGAAGGCCAGGATCAAGCCGTAGGAAGCTTTTCGTTTAATGCTGAACCAAGATGTAAATGACGATCGATCTGACTCTAAGAACTCACGAACTGTGTAGTGAGCGATATTCGCCAACTGTGACTGACCTTCCTCGTCGAAAGTAAAGGAAACCAGGCACCCACAACTATCCTTGAGAGTCTCAAGATCGTAGAGATACTCGTCTGAACTCAACCGACTCTTCCCTTTATCTAAAGCGATGTACGCGTCGATCAAAAGACCAGCAGGGAGCGGCACTGAGCCTTTCCATAAGAAATCATGGAAGCACACCCAATGGAGTGTATGCCGAACGAACTCTTTCTCGTCGTCGACAATGTAGGAAAATATCCTTTCGTAAGTCTCGTCCATGGTTTTGGGGAGACTTTTGATTGCTTCTCTGATTTTCGACTGATGGTTTAGCCGCCGTAAGATATCCAATTGACAGACAGCCCACCGGAACATCCCCTTGGCTCCAGTCGATAGAGTCGCCTCCACGTCAGTGCGAAGATCCGAAGGCCAACGTTGGAACTTAGCTTCAGCCATTATCTTAGCTGCGACGTAGATTCTGATATCTGCCTCCACAAAGCAGTTAGACATGGACAGTGACTGGGAGAAGCGGCCCATCTTAAGCTTGATATCTGAGTACTCGCGACTTGTCGCCAAAAGTTGTATCTTCCAGAAGCGAGGGTCAGTAACGAGAACATTTAAGACACTAAGGAGATTCTGTCTCGACTGGCTTTCGTCCAGCGCGTCGATTGCGACATAGACTAGATCAAAGAAGTCCAGTGTCACATGCAGGACATCCAATAGAAGTGCTGTGTCGGGCTCCCTGCTCCCAGTGTAGGCTTTCCAGGCAAGGGTCGGGACTGTGTCTGCTTCTCGAAGTAGTTGGCTGACAAGCCACCGGAGGAAAGGTACCGACTCATCCTGATTATGGCCGTGGTAACAATAGTAATAGACACATGTCGTACGCTTGTCCTTTGCTTCGCAGATGCGGAGAGTCGTCTCAATGATGTGTGCGGCTAGGACTGTCTTTCCAGCACCAGGTATCCCGTGAATCCACAGGGCTCGGATTCGAGTATTTATCCAATCGTCCCAACCCGAGGCCCTAAACACCCAGTCACCGGTATTGTCCTCATAAAGTCCTTTGGCGGCGTTGTGAGATGATGAAGGGTTCGTATCTTGGTACCACTCATATACTTTTCGCTTTTCTGAGGCTGTTCAGCGTCAGTTGTGGGCTCGGCAAGGCGACTGCAGGCCGTTGGGGGAATTACTCTACCATTCAAAGTAACATACACTTCATCAAGCTGGTGTTTCATATTTCGAAATTCTGTCCTGTAAAGAGTCAGTAAGAAGAGTCCGATCTGATTTGCCGATCTACCCACAGGAGCTGCCCCTGTAATGCAACGTTTATGGTTGATTTGTGGCGCATGATCTCATCAAGCAGCTTTCGGGCCCTATCTGCCTTTAGGGGCCAGGCGAGGCTAGTCAACGTCGTTTGCAATTTCTGCTTCTTCGCTCCCTTGCGCTTTGAATTGGGCAATGGAAGTGATGCGAAGAGGCGGTCGAGCTGATCCATAGCCGTTTTGCACCCTTCCACGGGTCCATCAGAGCCTCGGAGCCTCTGCAGCGTTGCCGAGTCGGCCGGGTCATCCTCATTAAGGAAGCGCAAGCTTTCAAATATGACCTTAAGCGAGCCTGTCTCGGCGAATATGAGGCGCAAATCCCTCGGATAATCTTGTACCGTCTCGATGAGCGATTTGCACACGCTGGCGATGCGGTCAGCAAGTTGCACTACTGCGATGATGCTGGCAGCAAGCGCAATTGCTTCAGCCATGGAGCAGGTTCTCCGTGCAAATTGAATTATGAATAGCCTGAACTGCTGGCGTAGTTTTCGTGGTGAAAATTCCGGGGCGTCGCCTTCTTGTAGAAGAAATGTGCAAAGGTGCCTTAGCGGACACCACACTTCAAGTTTGAGGCGCAAGGCAGTCACCGGGGTTCCCGTGATGAGGTTTACCTCCAATCGCTTCCAGTTCAACCCATACAGGCAATCATGTTCTGCACAGCCTCGCAGGGTCTGGCAGTTCTCTGGAGACAGATTGAGTCAACGACAGGACTTGGCTAAGTTCTGAGGGACTCCCCATTGCGACGCGGGATTTCGCTTGCATTAATGTCTTCGTGTCTCGAACTCGGGAGGGCAGAGCACGTCAATCTGGCTGAGGGAAAGCCTATCTGGCGCACCGACGCGCAAGTCTGAAATGCAAAGACTGCGCCTCCTTCCTCAGCCACAAACTAGCTGCCTACAGGAGTATCGTGCGAGGGCACAAAGCTGCAACTTCTCTCATTTTTCAGATCAATACTCTATTGATTGTATCGTCGCCGAATCTCTACAGCGCATCGCTCACAATATCTCTCGCCATGCCTTCCGTGACCCTCGTTCGACACACCTTTCTCCCTTTCGAATCAATCTAGCTTGGACGGCTTGTGCGCAATGTGGACGAGCCACAGTCAGACTATCTCGACCCTGACCTCGCCATCCAGCCCGAACCTATTGTCAAACCTTATCCTCGGTACCAGGAAGCGCAGCAGAACAAGACACACAGTGGACCTGCCCGGGGTGGTAAGGGAAACTTTAGAAGTGGAAACTGCTGTGACGTTGGTTTTCTACAGTAACACTCTAATTCACCCAAGCGGAAACTGTCCTAGATCAATTAATCTACACTGCCGAAATCTCGTACTACCCCTGGATAAACGATCTAAAGTTTAGAGGCTAAAGTCCCCGAATAAGACACCTTCCCGGGTAACGATCGTCTAAAGTTTGGGGGCTAAATCCCCGGAATTTAGGTGCTAGGTCTCCAGATAGGGCGTCATCCCAGGTAACACGCCTAAGAGATGCACGCCTGTAAGATACACACCTATAAGAGACACATGCCTAAGAGACACACGCCTATATGAGATGCACGCCTATGAGATATACGCCTATGTGAGATGCACGCCTATGAGATGTATATCCTGTGAGACGCACGTTTATCCCTTGCACTGCCGATACCTCGTGTAGCCTTAACAGCTTTAAGCGGTCGTTGTCTGGGAAGGCGCCTTATCCGGGGGCTTTAGCCCTCTAAGCTTTAGGGGTCGTTGCCCAGAGGTTGCACGAGGGGTCGGTAGTGTAGGGGACATAGGTAGGCGCGGCAGGTAGGGCTTCAGTCGCTCGGCTACTCGCAGGTAGAGTAGAATAGCTGCAACACCAGGGGTTTCTATATAGAGATGTTGGCGGCGACGTAGTGGCAGCGAGGTAGGCGCCGCAGTAATTAGTCATACCCTTTTGGTGGGGGGTGGCGGTGTGGGCGTTGCAAAGCATGTCTCGACAATCGTATAGCTGACAGCATAGCAGCCCCAGACAACTTCGGGGCCAATGCATTCGATGATGCTGAAGAGAGCATCAAATACATAGTCTTGACCAGTACTTAGCCAAATTCGTCACGGCAAGTTACGCAAGCAACCTGGAGCAGAGGAGTCATCTTGGGGAAGTTGAAAGAAAAGCTGGCAGATCGGTGGAGCAACATGCGCTCCGTTAGGCACGATTGAGTAAGGAAGTTTGATCTCTTTTACAGAGGTATTTGCAGTGTAACATTTTCTTCTTCCAGCGGCAAAGTTTGTGATTTGCATGATTGTTCAGGTCAGGCAAGGAAGACGTCGGGGTCTATGGTGCAGCTGGAGGGCTAGATGACAGTTTGCTGGCGATTATGTTGCTTCATCATATTTGTTGTTACTTACTCGAATGTTTGCTGCTTGTCATCATTAGTAGCTGCTTCATAAGCGCCCAGGAAGGTTCGCTGCACTGGGACTTTTTCGGCAATCCTTATCGAACATCCATGATAAGGGGTGTCAAGCCACTGCACCAGTCTATTTTCTAGATCAATTTGTGCCCGCTAAAGATGACTGGTAAAATCGAAGGAAGGTGAACCTGGACAAGGGACAAGGGACAAGGGACCAAAGATGGCCTTTTTGGTAACCGCGCAATACGACAAGGCAAATCACAAGCGTGATTGCGGTGGCCCAATCTGCTAGTCAGGCAGATGGACATCCATATCAGGTATCTCGCCTGCCATATGTGGCCTATTTAGCAAAAAGCCGGATGCACTCAAGGGCATGACTAGGTCGTCCCCATGTCAGCATTTTTGATTGGAGTAATTTGACAAGCCTTGCCTAGCTTGTCAGGGACGTCGTCCTGCGCTTCACTCTCATTAGCCTTTTTCGCGAGTCTCAGCCAGGTTTTTTGAAGATGCAAATCGTGTAGAGTTAATGTATCACTCTTTATCGTCGAATGGAGGCCAAATGGCTCTGCATCTACAACTGCAAGGCGGGCACCAAGGGCCAAAGACAGCTCGATAGCTTCGCGTGGCGAGAAACGAGGCGGGGTAAGGGTGCCAAGACCGCCACTAAGTCTGAGTATTCAGCTGAAGGGACTGTCGGAGCGAGAGTCAATGATCGCCAGCAACGATTTGTTCTACGCGGCCAAAGGCCCTGGGGGATGGCATTCAAATCCTAAATATATCGGCCAGCTGAGCAGCGTGCCAAAAGCTCGTAAGGAGGTTCATACACCTGACGACTGTGGGAGGAAGCACTTCCCTGCCCCGTTGTGTTCTGTCGGAAAATCGGGCGCAACAAAGACGGAAAGCAGAAACGGAAGCTGCATGCCCTCCCTTTCTGCAAGGCGCTGAAAAAGTCCCACTTCTCATCGACCCTTAACGCCTTCCATGAGCTCGAAATGGGAGTTGGCCTACTGTTTTCGTCCTCCATCTACCAGAGGGCTTGTTGCCACCCGGTGGGGTCGTTTCTCTAAACCAAAATGCTTTCCCATCCACGGATATCCTTTCACCAATCATGGGAGAAGTGGCTGCGCTCATAAACCTCCTTGTACCTTTTCGTCCCAAGCTCTCTACGTGGCAGCTCCCGCGCACGGGCTTCTTCCCAAAAAGTGTACGCATGCTTCAGTTAGAGACCGGTAAAATCTTAATACGGCCAATACTTGAGCTGCAATCCAGCAGTTTGATTGTCGCATCAATAGTTGAATTGGTTAGTATGTGGCGTTTACAAAGTTGTGGCTTGCAATTGGACGAGTGCAGGGTGTATCATGGGGAACCTTGAAATGCCATCGTGACAAAAGCATATCTACTGAAGCTCCCAAGTACACATAAACCATGACATTGGAGAGCTCTGCATTGAGCAAAAGATACCTCACAAACACCTAGTCACACCCCCCAGCCCTGTCGTGGTCACATGAAGATGCCCCCAAAATCAAAGAGAACCAGGGTTCTCGACTCGGTGGGCGAACCGCCATATCGGACTGGGAAAACGACTTTTACGTTGATGCCTAGAGCTGGGTAATTGAACCTCACACCGTGCGGATTCAACTTCTGCATGAATGACATCCCCCGGAGACTTGACCGCTGGCAGCATCTCTTCCTACCTAGATAAGGCTGGCTGAAAGCTTCGGGATTCCCTGCTGGTAGGTGCATAAGGCTTACCGTTAGTCTTCGATCGGCCATGGCCAGACCAATCCACCCCCCCACAGGTCCCACCAAGGACGTTCCGCCAGCTGTCCAGAAAGCTCTTAATGAGAGCTGCAGGAATGGACAAAAAGTGCTGAGTCAAGGTAGTATGTATGCGTGATACCTTAACGACCTGTGTCAACCTGAATACACTTCATTCCCTCACTTCTCATAATTCGCTGTTTGATGGATTCGTGGCGAAATTTTTTACTTCACGAGCAGTGGTTCTGGGCTTTCTGGCACAGCCCTTGTTTTCCATGTCAAAACAATTCCGCCTTCAAACGCAAGTCATTGCTGTGTTTGGGTGCCAACGCTCTTTCAGCCGGTCCAGAGCAAGCCACCTTGGTGGAGAATGCACGGCTGGTGCGGGGGACGTGCACACCATTTCCACTAGACCTGCGCGTGCCAATCCCAATCTGCACCATCTGTTTTCCGAGAGAGACACATTTACGCGATTTTGCAAACGAAGAAACGAATGACACCGTCTTGCAGCTATTTGTGGAACCAAAAGGAGCTCCACCTCGGTTCGAGCTTCTCAGGCTCGCTAACAAGCGGGCATTGTCATTGCCTTGCAATCCCTCCCCCCGGGCACCTGAGAAGTTGAGGCTGTCTGGCCTTCCTTGGCGTAACGCCACGACAGCGCAGGCCTTTGCCTGAGTTAAGAAAAACGTCTGTGGGAAAGGGCCTATTTCAATGGCTGGGAATTCCTTCTTCCTCTTCTTCTTCCTCTTCTTCTTTGTCTTGTGAAGATCATATCACACCTTGCGAGTCTTCTGTTGTTATTTTCCTACGTCCTTTGGGATTAATTCAGAGGTCATGGCGACTCCGAAGCAATCTCGTCTGCTGCTATTGCTCTTTACGCTCTTCTCGGTGCTCACACTTGCCTCCCCAACCCTCGCGGAGTCTTCCACATCCAGCGCTACTGCAGACCCTCTCGATTGTTCGTCCAAATTTAGTGGCGACTACTACGGCCTCGGAGTCCGCCTGGGTATCTACTTCACCTGGCTCACTTCTTGGGTGGCAAACACGTTTCTCGAAGAGGAGATCTCCGGAGCACTTGATGCCAACTCCATTTTTCTCTTCGCACTCCTCATATCAATCTTCCAAGGGAGTAACGCTTCGGGTCCGACCCAGCTAGCTTACATAGATGGCCTTGTCCTCATGGAACTCTGTTGTGGCTATCTCTTCGGCACTCTCAGCATGTGGGGATACAGAACTGCGCGCTACCAAAGGGAGGGTCCGAGAGCAGTACGTCACTTTGGGAAGGTCGGGACGCATTGCCGACTTCTTCTAGCTGCTGCAATCAGTATTTATGGGATCTGGTTCTGGACCTATGGGATCCGTTACGACCGTGGGCATGGCCTGCAGTTAGTGACCGATGAAAATGGCAAACCAAGATCTCCCAAGTGCTATCCTGTCTATGTCTTTTTCTTCGCCAAACTCAACGTACTCCACGGCATCAGGATCCTCTATGTTATCATGACCACCTGCACCAGCGTATACTATGTGACTATGCTTCTCGCTGCCGTTGCAGAGCGCATTAGGCACTTGACAGAAGTGATCCGTCAGGAGAGAGGACATGACCGACGTGAAACCTTCAAATACGAGACTGGGCTAACTAAGAAAGAGTAAGTCATCCTTCCATTCCAGTCTTCGACAGTTCAATCGACTCACCAATTCCTCGTGCAGGCTGGACATTCTTTTCAACATCAACCGTGTATTCAACCTATTCTGGATCTTCTTCTCCGTAGCCACTATCGAGTTGACGATCATCTGGAACCATGTGTTGGGAGTCATTGGACCAAATGGGAAAATCTCTTACCCCGCTCAGCTACTTCCTATGTTGATCGGCACGCTCGGTTTCCTCAGAATATGTTGGTTACTCTTCCAAAAATGGCTGAATCCCGAACCAGATTGCTGTGATGAGAACGAGGTCCCGCCAGAGAAGTCAAACAAATCGAATGGAGCCCCCCCCGGCACGCCAGGCGTTGGCTTGGGCCTGCTTTCGTCGCCATCAGCGGGTTCCGAAAGGCCAGCCGCCGGCGCAGGAGAAGATTCCGACCAGAGCATTACGCGTCATAGAAGGCTCGCCCTGCGTTACCTTGTGGCTTACCTGCCGTGGCTGTCGCAGTTTCAGTTCTGGAAGAATCCCAAGGGAGACAAAAATTTACAGAGCTCCCCCGAAGAGGATGGCCGCAATTACCGCGACTCGCCATTGACGGAGATGCGGACTAGCTACAAGTCTGTCGAGGGTGATGAGGGTACAAGTCCCATGATTGATATGAAGTCGCCCACTTCCTTGAACAGCAGTCCGATGATGAACTTCAGGAGCTAGGGTTTTACTTTGCATATTGTGAAAAGGACTCTCGAATAGGTATTTAGCGACGGCAAAATAGTGTTGGAGCGCCCGACGGGCAACGACTATTCCCGAACTGCGGGTTTGTTGTGTCATTTTTGCTTGGGATGGAGTTTGGATGTACATCGGTCTCACATGTCACGAACATGTAGTAGATCCAGCCTGGTTCAACCAAAAAGCTGTTCATGGTTCGTTTTAACTTTCTCTGCTATCGCATTGCTCTTCAGAGTCACGGCCCTAATGCCTTGTCCCAATGTGTCTGGGAGAACAGAGGAAGATTTCAACCATTCAGATGTGATATAAACATACATAAAACTGTCCCCTTGCCTTCTTCATACAGTGTTGTTTGCAGCGTCAGCCCTAAGTATTGTGGTGTTTTTGCCTTGAGAATGTTAGGCTTGCAAAATTTCAGCGCTCGATTACCCATGATTCAGGCTGTCCGTTCACAGAGACCCGCAGTAGCTCTGCTGCAAGCCCGAGTTCCAGCATGCAGCGCCGGCAGCTTGCCCATTCGCGTCGGAACCGTTCTCGTTGTAAGTCGCGCACACGAGCGCCCAGTCGTCTAGGAGTTGCTCCTGTGCAGCCGTCCCGCCGAATCCGCCGCATTGGTAGCATACGATGGCGCTGCCGTAGTTGTTGAATTCGCTAAAGTCGCCGCACATCTGGAGGACGTCACCGGCGTTGATTGGTTGGAAGGGATTTTCGACATCGGGGTGAAAATAGAGGCCGTGTTCTCTAGGTTGGTAAGGTAGGTGTCGCAGGCGACGCCACAGGCCGCGTCGCCCTGTGCCTGTGCGAAGGCAATAAGGGAGGAGATGAAGACGAGGAGGATTGGGGTCTTGGAGAGACTCATATTTCAACTTGGCTGCTGGATAGTTAGACGTAGGTCAACACCGAGAAACTAGTTTCAGCGGGCTTATCTAGGGCACGCAAGATAAACTGGTCTTTGTTGACAAAAGCCTCGGGGCTGGGAACTTCATTATATGCGAAATCTCATTCTGCCTCAACTGAATTGCTCGTGATAAAGGCGGCGCGCGATCGAGTTCGGCCACCACAAGGACGCAAAGGGAAGGCTGTGCATCATGCACGAGGTTTCGGCGTTGGATGTGTGTGCTAATGTAATTGGCCTAGTCAGTCGCATTATCAGAGTTGTTGGTTGCAGAGCCCGTGTTTGTGATGGCTTTTTGCGAAGGCTTGCGTGGCAGACAAGGCTGAGTGAGCCTCATAACTGCCATCCTAATGGACGAACAAGTGCCGCAGCCAACTTCTACCCTCGTATTCATGCAAGCTCAAGATCAGCCTTCACAATTCAAACATGCTGCAGGAGGCTGGTTGGCCTGAAATAGCATCTCGTGCACTATTTCCAGATTGCGGCTAATGACTGACACTCTGGCTCGTAGCCAATGCTGGATCCTCGACCCATTGCGGCCTTAGAATAACGATAATGAGTGTTGTGAGGACAAGCTATGACAGTGTCGAGGGGTGGAATGTAGGTGGGTAGGTAGTGTCAGACCGAAAGACGCGCAGGATCTCATTGTTAGGAACTCAAGCCATTAGAATCTATCGCAAAGCTCTGCTGCCTGCTATGGGTACATGTGTTATCATTTCGGGGATCTGCTGCGGAATTCCTCCAAAAGTATCTGTGACCAACACTCGAGACGGAGCTGCGCACCAACACAATTAGAAAGAGTTAGAAAGTAAGGACTTGAGGAAGATCACCTCCCGATGCGTCGTCTTCACTTCCGGACTGTATCCGTTGGACAAGGGACAACCACGTCATTTTGCGGGCGATCCCATTGTGTCTTGTAGCAGATCTGCACTCACCAGCCACAGACAAGGACTTCCCTGGTACCTCGTGCTCCCAGAGACGCAGCTCGAGTTGGTCGCCACAGCTGTCATGACTGAGCCTCATGTGGCTTGTGGCGTCACCAGCCACCGCTAGAGCTGCGCAATGACGACGATCGGCGATCTGATGAGGCAGTCGCGCTGGTCTGACTGCTTCCTTGCTGCTGCCAGTTTCCTTGATTTTTCGTGCTACTGGATCTTGACTGGCCGCTTCTATTCCCCAGATGACCTGTCTCCACTCTCTCTTAT
>Ga0335072_10001429_pt1 | contig 38836 bp, 34 predicted proteins | sample Lox_Sample_21_FD_206725 | JGI IMG/M metagenome (GOLD analysis project Ga0335072, IMG submission 206725) | Soil microbial communities from Loxahatchee National Wildlife Refuge, Florida, United States - Lox_Sample_2.1 | ecosystem: Environmental > Terrestrial > Soil > Wetlands | place: USA... | reverse complement strand
GTTGAACCCACAAGAGACATGAGTCACAGTCATGCCCGACATTCCCATAGTCGGCACGGCCACAGTTGGAGCACCCGGGGTTACTCGAAAACCCATTCTGCTGATTACAGGTCAGCCGCTCTTCCACTTGAGCTACAGGTGCAATCTTTTGGAGCCGGCAGCAGGACTTTAACCCGCATCCTTCGCCATACCGAGGCGACACTCTGGTGTTGAGCTATGCCGGCCGCATTTCAGTAGTACAGATACTTCCTCCACTTCTCTTCGCCGATTCCTGTCTGGCGCATGAAAGCGCGAGACGTATGAATCGTCACGCGGCGTGGCTGACGGAGCAATTTCATTCCAGCTTCCACCGGCGTCCGGTCTCCTTTGCGCACATTGCAGTCACGGCAGGCAGCAACCAGGTTTTCCCACGTACTCAGTCCGCCTCGAGCGCGCGGAATCACGTGCTCGAGTTCCAATTCGCTGCTCAGGAACCTCTCGCCGCAATACTGGCAAATGTGGCCGTCACGGATGAGGATGTTCTTTCTCGACAGGGTTTGGATCCGAGCCGGCAAACGCCGATACTGGCGCAGGCGAATGACGCAAGGCAATTGCAATCCGACATGCACAAATCGCTCGTGTGCCTCCTCGATAACAGCGACGCCTTTGATCAGCAATACGAGGGCGCGACGTGCCCGAGTGATATTCACGGGCTCGTAGCTCGCATTAAGCACTAACACTGGCATCGTCATTACGCTACTCATACGGCCTCACAAACTTCCTGGAGCTGACGGCCGGAATCGAACCGGCATTGTCCTCGTTACGAATGAGGTGCATTGCCTTTCTGCCACGTCAGCAAATACACATCCTGAATCAACATCATGGAGCGGCTGGCCGGAGTCGAACCGGCGATCTCCGCGCTGGCGACGCAGCGTCTTACCGCTCGACCACAGCCGCTCATAATCTGGCTCCGGGAGGGGGATTCGAACCCAAACCATCCGCGGTTCCAAAGACCGCTGTCCTGCCATTAGACGATCCCGGAATATTCTCCTTTCCGGTCACTAGACACACATCACTTATCTACGTCAGTTACTCTGCTGACATGGCCACTAACTGGCTGGCGAGCAAGGCTTCGAACCTTGACTTCCGCGTTCAGAGCGCGGCGTGTCGCCAGTTACACCACTCGCCATCAAATTTGGCTGCGCAGGCGGGAGTCGAACCCGCATAACCCCGATTAACAGTCAGGTTCTCTGCCATTTGAGATACCGCGCAATGATTGCCCAGAAACTAAAAGCCCCCGACCTTGTTGAAGGCCGGGGGCTTAGACTCCTCAAAATGGAGCTATTCCGCTAGTCCGGCCTGAACACGGTATTACCCTGCCGCGTCGGTTGAATCGCCGCTGGTGTAAATCCGTGATGGGCTCGGAACATCATGACGTTTTACTTTACCCCGATTCAATTTAAAAAGTCAACTACAACGCTGTGATCATTAGTAACTCGCTTGCGCGAAGTACAACCGTGTTCTAGATGATGTGCGAAATGAAGATCGCGAGCCATCACTCAAATCTGGTTACGCCGACCAGGGTTGAACTGGCATCCTCGCATTGAAGGTGCGATGGCCTTACCGTTAGCCTACGGCGTGACGAATTGTTGGCGCAGCCGACCGGACTCGAACCGGCATCTGCTCGATCGACAATCGAGAGCTCTCGCCATTAAGCTACGGCTGCGCATTTGGGGCTGCTTCGCTTCGCATGACGCTCATGCGGGCGATGAGCGAACGGCTGCCCCATGCGACGGTGGGTGTGGAAGGATTCGAACCTTCACTACTCCTGGGAGCTCCGGGGTTACGGCCCGGCAGGGCGACCAGTTGCCCCAACACACCCACATTTTGGCGGAAGGTAGAGGATTCGAACCCCGGTGGCTCATCGCCGACCCCCTGGTTTTCAGGACCAGTTGCCGCCCTTGCAGCAGTACCTTCCAACTTGGCGGAGACGATCCGATTCGAACGGATGGTGCTCTTCAAGAGCACTCCGCGTTAGCAGTGCGGTGCCTTAGACCACTCGGCCACGTCTCCTTGAAATCTTTGGTGGGGATGGAGAGATTTGAACTCTCACGCTCGAAGGCACTGGTTTCTAAGACCAGCGTGTCTCCCATTTCCACCACATCCCCATAACTTACTAACCTGAAGCAATCTGAATACACACCAAGTAATCGGGTTGATAAGTTCAAACCCGTCGACAAATGGTGGGCTTCCACGGATTCGAACCCTGAAGATGACACAGCTCTTGAGGCTGCCGCGTCTACCTATTCCGCTAGAAGCCCGAAAAAATGAAAAACCCCTCGATTTTTCGAGGGGTTTCGGCGATTCCGTAAATTGAACCTAAATCAGCCGCACCCCTCTATGCCCCGTGAATCACTGAGGCTTTCGGACAGATACGACTGGTATAGGTTCATCACGAAAACGAGCATAACCCAGTTCCAGATAATGTGCAACACACTTTCTGGTATCTACCCAAAGTTAGTAACGAGTTGGTATTGCTTCTTTTTGAAAAGTAGGCCATGATGACAATCATGCTGAATCGAGTCCCATCGACGAGATATCACGAAACGAAAGGCCTCCGGCCGTATTCGCAAGGAGAGATGCTGTCCGTGCCAGGGCTCGATTGGACAAGCGCGTAGCGCGATTTCCAAGCAGACTTTCGAGCCCCTGGCCTGATGGTCAGGGGCTTTTTCGTTGTGTCGGACAGCTATCGTCGCGGTGAGGCTGTACTCGCGGCAGAGGCAAGTGAGGACCACTCTTATGATTCGTATGGAGATTTTCGACAACCAGATTCCTGTGTTCGGTTAGGCCGATGAGCGTACGCTCAATCAGATTCGCGTCTGCGCGCGTACAGCCGACAAAGTTGCACTGATGCCTGACAACCACGTCGGCTACGGTGTACCGATCGGCGGTGTAGTGGCATACAGGAACGCGATCAGCCCTACAGGTGTCGGCTATGACATCGGCTGCGGCAACAAGGCCGTGCGTGTCGATATGCCCGGCTCGGAGCTGCGGGCACGCATTGCGAAGGTGATGGACGATGTGTGGTCGGTGATCAGCTTTGGTGTTGGCCGCAAGAACAACGAGAGGGTCGATCATGCTCTGTTCGACGATGAGGCATGGAAACTGAAGGCCATTTCTCCCTTGAAGGAGATGGCGCGCAATCAGCTCGGCACCGTCGGAAGCGGCAACCACTACGTCGATCTGTTCACAGACGAAGATGATCGCGTCTGGATCGGTGTGCACTTCGGGTCACGTGGGCTTGGCCACAAGACAGCGACGCACTTCCTGAAAGCCGCCGGCGCTTCGGATGGAATGGACGTGGAGCCTTGCGTTCTTTCAACCGATAGCGATCTCGGAGCCGAGTATCTTGAAGCGATGCGTGTGGCCGGTGATTATGCCTACGCGGGACGTAACTGGGTTTGCGCCCGTGTGGCACAGATTCTGGGCGCGCCGATTGTCGAAGAGGTGCACAACCATCACAATTACGCCTGGCGCGAAGAGCACAATGGCGAGCAGTTGTGGGTTGTGCGCAAAGGTGCGACACCGGCGTTTCCGGGCCAGCGCGGATTTGTCGGTGGCACGATGGGTGAGCAGTCGGTCATTCTCGAAGGAGTTGAGAATGAGCATGCCCGTTATTCGCTCTACTCCACAGTGCATGGTGCAGGCCGCGCACTGGGCCGCCGCGAAGCGACTGGCGTTGTCGACCGCAAGACCGGAGAGGTCAAGCGTGCCGGCAAGGTTACGCCGGATATGATGCGCGCCTGGGTGGATCGCGCAGGTATTGAACTGCGTGGTGCCGGACTCGATGAGTCTCCCGATTGCTACAAGCGTCTCGATGAGGTGCTTGAATCTGTCGGCGACACCGTTCGCATCCTTCACCGTCTAACGCCCGTTGGAGTGGCGATGGCGGGTGCTAACGAGTTCGACCCTTACAAGGACTGAACTACTAACCGAATCGACTGTGCTGGGCGGGAGCCACTCAGCATAGTCGATTCAAAGTTGGCAGGCCATGCAGATTACACTGCGCACGCCGCCTGAATTGGAGACCTCATGAAGCTAGCAGAAGCACTGGCAGAGCGTAGCGACAGCCAGAACAGAATTGAAGAGATCAAGAAACGACTGGTTCGTTCAGCTCGAGTGCAGGAAGGTGAGCAGCCAGCGGAGGATACAACCGAGCTTCTGGCTGAGTCGGAGCGTGTCTTTGCGCGCATGCAGGAACTGGTCAGCGCGATCAACCACACCAACTCGAAGACAGTCTTCGACGGAGAGCGCACGATTTCGGATGCGATTGCCGAACGCGATGTAGTTGCCAGGCGCCGCGACTTCCTTGCTGGAGTCGCAGAGGCAGCAAGCACTCGTCAGGATCGGTACTCAAAGTCGGAGGTGCGATTTGTCGCAACTGTGCCTGTTGCCAAACTGCAGTCCGAGGTGGATCAGCTTGCAAAGCGGTATCGCGAACTAGATACGCGTCTGCAGGAACTAAACTGGAAAACTGACTTGATCTGAGTCGTTGGTAACCTTTGTTTGCTGCGAGCACAAGCCCAGCCGGGGGCAAAGCCGGCATCCTGGTGACTCCGAAGAGCCGGTGTCGATGGGTTCGACTCCCACGCAGTACAGTGCATGCTTCGCATAGTCACAAGTGCATCGCGAACTGAGTATCGTTACTACCGCGTGCTGGGTAAACAAGGGTGAGGGTGGGACAGGGGACACTCAGATCATAGACGGGGGCCGAGTCCGCGAACAAAGAGACTGGCCAACTTCCGTATCCCAGACAGCTTGGCAGATGTGATCGAGCGAGAATGGTGCTGAAATGGACAGAGCTCAAATTCGAGCAAGCAGATTTCTGAGCCTCGTTCTACGACACAAGCCAGAACATGCCGGACTATCTCTGGATGGATCGGGTTGGTGCAAGGTAAACGACTTGCTCAAGGGTTGTGCCTCACACGGGCATACCCTGTCTCGCGAAGAACTCGACATGATTGTCGCTGAGAATGATAAGCAGCGTTTTGAATTCTCAGATGATCGACGTCGAATCAGGGCGAGGCAGGGTCACACCATTAAGGTCGATCTAGGATACGAGCCACGTATTCCTCCAGACATCCTCTATCACGGCACTGCAACTCGCTTCTTGGACTCGATTAAGCTGATGGGCCTTGTAAGAGTTAAACGGCAGCATGTTCATCTATCGTTCGCCGTGCAGGCTGCGTTGAAGGTGGGAGAACGGCATGGCGTGCCAGTCGTCATACCCGTTCGAGCGCGAGAAATGCAGGAGGCAGGATTTGTCTTCTACTGCACGGAGAATGGCGTCTGGCTTGTCGACTCGGTGCCGTCGGTTTACCTCAAGTTTGATGAACTCACCTTTCTCTGATCGTTGCTTCTGCGATGTGCCATCAGTTGCTATGCGGGGCATCGGCCTACTGGGGCTGATTCGCTGGATACAAGCCGTCGTTCGAATCGAACGTGCCGAATCGGAGTAGAGCGACTGATTACAGCTGCGGTCCGCCCCATGGATGTTAATGGCTATCACGAGTTCGGAGCAGTGAAACCCGCAGGCGAATGGGAATACTTCTCCAAAAGCCAACGCGGAGAACATCGGCCAAGTGATGTTCCCGTTCTTCCTCGGCTTCATCGTTCAATCAGTAATAATCGTCGAATTCGGGCGTTGGGCAGGTGCGATTGGCGTCCCTGCCCAACGCCCTCTCTGTTCGATCACGTACCCTTGTAGGTCAAAAGCGGCCGCAGGGTGCGGCGGACTTTGACAAGGTCGTGTTGATCTTTCAGAACGGCACGAATGTCCTTGTACGCCGATGGAGCCTCGTCCCGGATTGCATCCGCGAGACGGCAGTCAAACCAGACGCCCTTCATTTGGCGTTGCAGGTCTGCACAGCTGATCTTCCTCGTCGCCTCGGATCGGCTCATCGCCCTCCCAGCGCCATGTGCGCTGGAGTTGAGCGCTTCCTCGCATCCGCGGCCTTCGACATGGAAACTGAGCGTCCCCATGGAACCCGGCAAGACGCCGAGTTCATCAGCCTGCAGCGCCATGGCGCCTTTCCGGTGAACCCAGAACTTGCTGGCACCATGCTGCTCCAGGGCCACGTGGTTGTGATCGGTTGTGATGGTCGTCTTCCAATCCAGCCGAGCGCCAATCGCATTCTCAATCACCTTTTCCGCCTCAGCGGCCATGGCTTGCCTTGAAGCCGCTGCATACCGGCGCGCCCACTCGAGGTCACGTAAATATGCCGCTCCCGCTTCGGACTCAGCTCCCAGTGCACGAAAGCGGCCATCGACCACCTGTGCACCGGCAAGGTGATGATCACGGATCGCCTGACCGAGGGCCCGCGATCCGCTATGAATCATCAGCCAGAGCTGATCTTCCTCGTCGGCTTGCAGCTCGAGAAAGTGATTCCCGCTGCCCAGAGTTGCGAACTCCAGTGTGCCCTCGCTTCGCCGAATCGACTCCAGCTTGGAATTGCTCAGTTCAACGGAATCCAGATCAGGAGGCTGGGCAACAACAGACTGCCGGTTTCGACGCCGGCTTGGGACTGCCTTAGCAAGTCCGGCGAGAATCTTGCCGGCGACCCTGGGGTCACGCAACCGATCGGCAGATGAGTTCGTTGCCACGGCGAGCATTCCGCATCCGATGTCGCCGCCCACTGCCTGCGGGTAGATCAGATGCGATGTTGCCAGCACCACTCCAACGCAGATGTCGTTCGCCAGATGAACGTCTGGCATCACAGCAATCTGCCGGACATCCGGGGCGCGCTGGAGACGCCCCAGAGCTTCGGCGACTTCATGACTGAGTGGAGCCGTCAGCCACATTCTGATTGGAGGCAAGAATGGCTCAGTCATTCTCACCTCCCACTAGAAAGGCCGGCACGAAGGCCAGTTCCGGCGCTCGCTTCCGTGCGATGCTCATGGCGACCTCGGTGCGAAGCCGCGGTCGATTCTGGCGAAGCCAAGTCATAGCCTCTGACATGAGACGACCTTCGGAAACCACGACGTGCGCCAAGAGATGCCCGCAGTCCGGAGCAGGCGAGACCTCTTCGACAAAGATCTCGTAGCCCTGCAATTGCGAGTCACCGCTTGCGAGCGCTAGGTTCAGCGCACGCTGGACTTGACGACAGAACTGCTGTGTTTTCCGCAGTATCTTGCGGTCGGTTGATGATCTCTCTGAGCTGTTGCCCAGAAGTGCTTCGGCGAACTCCGGATCAACGGACTCCGCCACTCGATTACGACGCTTTTGCCACTTCACAAACCTCTCCCTTGCCGCGTATGGACGCGACTCGCCGTCCCGCGAATTTGCGCAGGTGCGGCTTCAACTCATGGTTGAAAATGGGAGCTAGCCCGGCCGGCTGGATTAGGCGGCGACGAGCGGGCTCGACGGCTTCGGACTATTGGCAATCGGCGACATAGTCTCCTCCGGTCTTCGTCGAGTCGCAAATCAGCTTGTGAAGTTACCGATTCGCTCTACGATTATGCCTTCGTTCGAGTTTTTGTTCAACCTTGATTTGGGTTGGCGGCTACTTTGAATTTGGGTTGGTGGTTCGGTTCGCGTCATACTGGATGCAATGAAACTCTTTGCCAAGATTGAGCAAATCTTCACTATTTCGGGGCGCGGTTGCGTTATCGTGCCGGCAGGTCTCGTTTTTCCCTTCAGCCTGCGCGGTAACGATTCAATCCAACTAAGAGGTCCTGACTGCGTAATGGATACACGTATTGCTGCGGTCGAATCGCTCCATGTGAAGCCCGGTCCCCGTCGTATGGCCTTTCTCTTACCGGCGGAGATAGCAAAATCAGATGTGTCATCAGCGACAGAAATTTGGGCGCAGCCCCCAAAGTAGCCAAACCTGATTTGGTAATTCGTTGCTCCGAAATCGAAACCGTGCTACCTTGTTGAAGGAAAGGAGACGTCCATGCGAACTAATCAGCGATTGCATGACTGTGTGAATTGCACGGCGCAGGACGGCTCTGTTTCTGCCTTCCTCTGCCGCGCATAACGGCAACCCGCTAACAACTAGAAGGGAGCGTATGACGACCCAGGAATATCTGTGTCGGCACTTCGCCCGCATGGGTGCACGCGTTGTTCTGCGCGGACCTCGCCTCAGGCAGCGGACGAAGATTGCAATTGATGTAGGCAGGGACCGTTCCGGAGAAGTGTTCGTCATCGGGTGTGAGGAAGAGGTTGCAATCGAAGTTCTCGACGTGCAGCCGCATTCGCATCACCTGGTGCTGATGACTCGAGACGGAAGTGAAAAGCACAAGTTCCTGCTTGGGCGCGATGAACGCCACTGGTTTGCTGCAGCGGTACCGGGCGATGGTGTTCGCGATGTGCGGACCGCAATCGCAAGCCTGCGTCCCACGGAAATCGAGGGACGTGAGGCGATCCGACAAGGGGAGTGGTTCTTTGTTCCGGAACCCGGCGTGAACGACAAGGACGCCGTGATTCTGCGCAACGAACCTCTCAGCCGCGGAGCCGGAAGCAAGCCTCACGTCTGCGAGCAGATGATGAGGAAGGGCGGCGAAGTGGTGATGGTGAGCCGCGCGTATCCCACCGGCTTGAGCCTCGCGAGTTATCACGAGCTCATTGCGACCAACGAGGACGCCCGCCGTTTCGGCTGGCGCCAGATGGTGCGCGATGCCGCTGTCTATGCGTGTGGCGAGATTCGGCACAAGGATCACAAGACCATTGACCTCTGGTGCTGGCATCGCGTGTACATGAACCGGGAAAGATTTGCGAAGCACGCTCCGCAGATTGCGTTTCTCGATTAACCCAAATACCCCGGGTCTCGAGATGCAAGGGACCTGGGGTAGAGGAGTCAACCATGTTCGATGGAGTCAGAGAATTCGCTTCGACGCTGCAAGGGGACTCGGCCGAGTTCATGAAAAAAGTGAAGGAGCTTGTGGTTGGAGTTGCTCGCGATTACATGCCGGCGCGGCTGTATGTGGTTCGCATCGACAATTGGTTTGGGCCGAAGTGGCTGCACTTTGCCGGGAAGTTCTCAGCCGGAAAAGGCGCCTATCTCGGCGTCCATAAGAGGATCCTGCACGTGCCGCCGTTTGTTCCGCACCGGGTGGTCGCAGAACGAGTCTTTACCGGACTGAACAACGACGAAACCTCCGCCAGGCAGCCATTGCATATCGAGTGCGCAAGCATGATGGCACTTACCAGGCGAATCGCGGACGTGGATAAGGAAGGCGCATTCGTATGGTTCAGCGGTCGGTCCGAGGTACAGAAGCGGGGTTCAATCATGGTTTATCTACCGATTGCTTCTACACCGACGACAAGCCACCGACGCGAACGCCGCCGGACCGGAGCATTTTACGTGGGCCTGTCGGAACGCGGTATACGCTGGGAACCAGCGATGCTACGCGGGATTTCCCTCGGGGAAGTCGCGCACCTTGAGCGTTGATTGAAAGCCAACTTTCCGCTGCAAACTTATAAAGACAATGACCAACAGTTTTTTGACTGAAATTCTCACCTGTATTCTTTAACCAAGCATGGAGCGTTATTTCGGCGAATTGGCGACCGCGTTTGTTCGTGGTCGTCTCGGTGATCCCACAGCAAGCATCGATGACGGGCTTGCCGCGGGACTGCGCCTGCACAAATTCAAGCAAAACCAGGATCTGGCACGCGTTCGAAGGGTTTTGAGCCTGCTGCGCGGCTTAGCGCCGGCAACGCTGCTCGACATCGGTAGTGGCCGGGGAACATTTCTCTGGCCTCTGATGGCGGGATTTCCTAACCTGGCCGTTACGGCAATTGATGTGCTCGATCAACGCATCGCGGACTTGAAAGCGGTGCGCCAGGGAGGAATCCATCGCCTTCAGGTTTTCCAAATGGATGCCTGCGAGCTTACATTTCCTGACGCCAACTTCGACGGTATCACGATCCTTGAAGTACTGGAGCATCTGAACAATCCCGAGGTAGCACTCCACCAGGCTCTGCGCGTGGCGCGACGGTTTGTCATTGCCAGCGTGCCCTCTACACCCGACGACAATCCCGAGCACAGGCATCTGTTCACGGTGAATCGGTTGAGAGAGATGGCGGTCGCCGGCGGGTGCCCACAACCGAAGATCGAGCATGTGCTCAATCACCGCGTTCTCATTTGCATCAAGCCATGAGGCCGATTCTCAAGTATCCGCGCACACCACACCTTCTCGGCTCGCGCCAGCAACGAGGTGACGAGGATCTCGCGATCGTCTTGCCGGCGGATCTCAACGAGCGCTTCTTGGTGGTGGAGGAGAAGCTCGACGGCGCCAACAGCGCCATCAGCTTCGATGACGATGGCGAGCTAGTTCTTCAGAGTCGCGGTCATGTGCTTTCTGGGGGACCGCGAGAACTGCAGTTCGATCTCTTTAAGCGCTGGGCCAACGCACATCGGGGCACGTTTTCGCGGGTTCTCGGCAACAGGTACACCCTGTACGGCGAGTGGCTTTATGCAAGGCATACCATCCACTATGATTGCTTGCCACATTACTTTCTCGAGTTCGATGTGTTCGATCGGGACGCGGACGAATTTCTGAGTACCCTGCGGCGTCGCGACCTCCTTTCCTCCACTCCGGTTGTTTCGGTCCCGGTACTCGACCAGGGCCGCTTGAGGCGTTTTGAGGATATGATCGGCTGCTCGACTTGCTCATCGACGGAGATCATGGAAGGCCTCTACATCAAGTGGGAAGAGGACGGATGCGTGCGCGGCCGTTATAAATATGTGCGCGACAGTTTCACCCAGGCCGTGGAACAAGAAGGCGTTCATTGGCTCGACCGCCCTCTTGAACCAAATCTGCTGCGCGATGGCGTTGATATCTTTGCCGACCTGGGACAATCCGGGAGGTCGATATGAAGACGCTTACGGCGCTTTGTCCGACAACTCCGGATTGGCGCGTCGAATGGGACGCAATCGATAAGTCGTTCTCATGGATTCAGCGTCTCCGAGGATGCCAGCAGGACGAGATTCACCATGCCGAAGGCGACGTCTGGATTCACACCCGCATGGTGGTTGAGGCTCTCGCGTCATTCGACGCTTGGCGACAATTGCCAGAAGCGGAACGATTCATCTTGTTTGCAGCTGCGCTCCTGCACGATGTCGCCAAGCCCGCGTGCACGCGGCTGGACCAAGGGCGAATAACAAGCCGCGGGCATTCTCAACGCGGAGTCATCGACGCTCGTCAGATACTGTGGCAGATGCACGCGCCTTTTGCGATCCGAGAACAGATTTGCGCTCTTATTGAACACCACCAAGCCCCCTTCCATCTCATCAATCACGATGACGCGCAGCGGCGTGCGTTCCGAATAAGCCAGACCGCGCATTGCGGGCTTCTGGCGCTCCTGGCCCGTGTCGATGCTGTTGGCAGGAAATGCAACGACCAGGAAGAATTGCTCGCGAATATCTCGCTCTTTGAGGAGCTGTGTCGGGAATGCGGCTGTTTGGAGTCGCCACGTGCCTTCCCGTCTGCCCATAGCCGATTTGAGTACTTTCGCTCGGGAGGCCGCAGCCCCGACTACCTCGCGCACGAAGATTTCACCTGCGGGGTGACGTTGATCTCTGGCTTACCGGGAGCAGGAAAAGACACCTGGATCTCAGACCACATGGCCGGTGTGCCCGTCGTAAGCCTCGATGCTCTGCGTATCGAACTCGACGAGGCCACAGCTTCCCAGGGGCGCGTGGTGCAGGCCGCCCGGGAAAGAGCCCGCGAGTTTCTTCGGCGTCACGAGGACTTTGTATGGAATGCTACGAACCTTTCCCGGGATCTGCGGGCGCAATTGATCGCTTTGCTTACGGCTTACCACGCTCACGTTCGGATCGTTTACGTCGAGGCCTCGCCCGAAACGCTCTTCCGGCAAAATCGCGATCGGTCCAATCCTGTTCCGGCGACAGCCATGGAGCGAATGCTGGATCGCTGGCAGGTCCCTTCGCAAATCGAGGCGCAGAAAGTCGAGTATTGGATCGAGGGAAGGGCCTGTGCAATAGGACGATTGGGGACAGAAATAGGAACGCTGGGGAAATAGCAATGACCGGCGAATTCGACCCGGAGATGGCCGCAGAGTGATTCGCGGGCATCATGGCCGGCAGCCTCGCGGATCGACGCTAGTTCGGAGCGGTCACATCTCAGTTTCGGAGCGGAGCCGTTCCATTAAGGATGGATTGCAGAGGGATTGCGCGAAACTCATTCAATCGCGCAATCCTCCGGATCGATGGGTGCGATGAATCCTGCCGTTGGCGTCCATCATTTTCGTTTTTTCGGCTTCGTGCAAGAGCCGCAGTTCGTGCTCCATTTAGGCGTCAGTCGCGACGACCGTTTTCTTTGCAGCGAGTTCTTGTTTCACTCTGAGCGTGATCGCTGCTTCACTATCGCTATACATCGGTGACTGGATGTTGAATCCGAATTACACAGCACCCGAGGAAGGGTCCGTTCCGGCGGAAACCGCTGGCAAGGCAAAGTGGAACACGGCGCCTTGGCCATCGTTTGATGCAGCCCACAAACGGCCGCCATGCGATTCCACAATTGACCGGCAAATTGCCAGACCCATGCCACTGCCTTGAGGCTTTGTGGTAAAGAATGCGTCGAATATCTGGTCGAGTTTATCCGCGGGAAGACCGGGCCCTGTGTCATGAATAGAAATTTCGATTTGCCCGTCTTCTCTGAATTGCGACTTCACAGTAAGCACGCCGCCCGCACCCTTCATCGCCTCAATACCATTGAGCATCAGGTTCATCAGCACTTGCTGTAGTTGCACGCGGTCCGCTGCTATTTTGGGAAGATCAGCAGCGAGGTCCATTCGAATCGATACGCCACACTCGCTGGCCTGGTACCTCAGCAGCAGAATCATTTCGCCGATGACGTCATTCATTGCGAACAGCTCTCGTTTAGGAGAGGAATTCTTGTACAGAGATCGCAGACGGTCGATAATCTGTGAGGCAAAGGTGCCAGCTTCGATGATTTTCTCCGTACCCTCTTGAACTTTTGTCAAATTCGGCGGAGTGTGCTGAAGCCATCGCAAAGACGCTTTGGCATTAACGGTGGAGGCCATGATTGGCTGTGCGAGTTCGTGCGATATCGATGCGACCAGTTCTCCCATAGTATTGACCCGGCTGATGTGCGCGAGACTCGCCTGCAGTTGTTCGGCACGTTTGCGGTCTTCGATGTCCGTTGCCACGCCATACCATTTCAAAATTTTCCCGTGCTTGTCCCGCACAGGCACTGCACGGATAAGAAACCAACGATAGATTCCGTCCGATCCCCGGCGCAACCGCGCTTCATATTCCAGCGGTTGACCACTCGGCACGGAAGCGCGCCATCGGTCGCTCACGCGCTCCAGATCATCAGGGTGAAGCGTCTTGTCCAATCCCGATGCTGACGCGTCCTCCGGGCCCAATCCTGTGTATTCGAGCCAACCCCTGTTCATGAAGGTGCGGTTACCTTTGAGATCGACGGCAAAAGCCAGGGCCGGCATGGTTTCGACAGCTTCGCGGAATTTCTTGTCTTGCTGCTGCAACTGGTGAACACGCATTCGATAAATGGCCCAGAGCAGCGTTAAGACGGCGAGGACGTAAAATCCTCGGAACCAGATCGTCTGGTACCAGGTGGGCGCGATAGCGAAACTCAAGGAGGCGCCCGCGTCATTCCAAACGCCGTCGTCGTTGCAGGCGATTACTCGGAAGTGGTACTTGCCGGGGCCAAGGCCATTGTAAAAAGCTTCGCGACGAGTGCCCGCATCCTGCCAGCCCTTATCCACGCCTTCCAGCCTATAGAGAAAACGTACCTTCTCCGGCTGAGACATACTCAAAGCGGCATATCTAATCTGCAGATTCGTTGTCCCCGGAGACAGGGTGAGATCCGTAAGCGAAGCAGTTTGTTTGCCGTTCGCCTTTACAGACCGAATCAAGACAGGCGGAGCAAGTGTATTTGAGAAAAGTCTGGCAGGATCGACCCAAGCGAGGCCGTTTGACGCAGAGAACCAAAGTTTGCCATCAGTTGTCTGGATCATCTTCGGGTAAAAGCCTGGCAGGCCGTCAGAGGAGTCGAAAGTACGATACTTCACCCGGTAGGACGGATCGCCAAGGAATCGTCGGATTTCTGTTGCCGGGATCTCAATTGCGCCCCTCTTCGCAGCCAGCCACAAACTGCCATCAACCGTTTCCTCAACTCCCCCAACCGAACCAAATGATTCCGCGTCTGCGGGGATGACACGGCGGAAGCTCCTCCCATCGAAGAACGCCAGTCCCGATACTCCGCCAACCCATATGTGACGCCCCCGACCGCTAATCCATTCCACGCTCCCGACCGGCGAATCATTGGCTGGAAAAACTCTCTGAATCGTTCCATGATCCGCGACGATGATCATGCCACCTTCGTATCCGAACCAGGCGCGGCCCATCCCGTCAGTAAAACCTGTGACGGGGGGTGACTTTGCGAATTCAGATGCGGCGGCAAGTCGGTGCCACTCTCCCTTGCACCGATAGAACAAGCCTTCCACAGCAGCGACCCACAGCGTGCCGGAACCATCTTCAGTGATAGCGATCTCACTCTCTGTGTAAGGCTTGGGAAACAATGGCGGTAGCGCGATGCTGGTATAGGTTCCAGCGTCATAGCGATAGATGGCAAACGGGCAAAACCACCAAATCGCGCCAGCGGGGTCACGGTACGCAGCTATGGCCGAGGAGGGAAACGAACTGCTGCGCTCAACGTGTCCTTCGCGAATGTGAATCATCGGAATCACATGTTCTACCCAGAGGTCTCCGTCATCCCCAGGGGCCCAAACATTCTGACTCCCCAGCCTGAAAGGGAAAGTGACCGGTACCAGATTCGTTTTGCGGAAACGATCCAGTCCATTGTTGGTTCCGACCCAGATATTTCCTTCGTGGTCTTGAAGAATGGCGCGAATAACATCGTCGCTCAATCCTTCTTTGGAAGTGAACGACTCGACTGCGCTGCTAAATTCCCCGATTCGTCCCCGCAGTAGCTCAGGAGCTTGAGATCGACGAAGCCCATCGCCTAAGCTGGTGATCCACAAAGATCCTTCCTTATCAAAAAGGATTCCCACGGAGCCTACTCGGACTTCGGTGTTGTCGGAGGGCTCCCGGTGATCAACGAGAGGGACCGGACGGACGGATCTGCTAGTTTCAGCCATCCATAGTTTTCCGTTTGGCGCTTGTGTGATTTGTGAAACCTGGCCGACTCGAATACCCGTCGGTTGAAATCTCATGGCGCCTGCCGGAAGGAAAACCAGCGTGTCTTCCATTGAGACCCAGAGCGTTCCCTGGCGATCCAGAAAAACCTGGCGTACAAGCCCAGCGGGGAAGTTCCAGTTTTTCCCAACTTGCCTCCATCGATTGCCCTCCAGCCGTGCGAGTCCCGCATGGGTGGCGGCCCAAATCGTCCCCTCGCGGTCCTGCGCGAGGCTCCAGACTCCTCCGTTGGGCAGTCCGTCTCGGGCGGTATAGTCTGTCACATTGCCGTTTCTCAGAAGACTGAGTGTACCGGATGAGTAGCCGATCCAGAGGTCTCCGTTGGGAAGGGCGGTAAGCGAGTTCACGCCGCTAACCGGGAGCGGCCCACCCGACTGAGGCTCGTAGCGCTCGAAAGCCAAACCGTCAAATTGATACAGGCCATCGAGGCTTCCCACCCAAAGAAACCCATCGGAGGTTTGCGCCAATGCTGTAATGGGGCTCGGCGCCCCATCTTTCGCTCCCCAAGCTGTATGCGCGAACTGGGCGATTGTCCTGTCGCTTTCAAGCGCGGCAGAACAGGAGCCTGCAAGCGCGAGGAAAAGGCAGAGCTCCAACGCCAGAACAACGCTTCGAGAACCGGCGACAGAAGCCCCGCATCTTCGAGTAAAGCAGAAATCCATCAGCTGTCTACGCGAGAACATACACTTCCCTACCTGCATCCCCGATACCAAGAATGAGACCAAGCCCAGAGGGCAGGAGCGCTTGCTCCTGCTATATCCTAGCTTCTCCCAAAACGCAGATGAGCATTTTCAACGAGAACAGCCCTAAATGGTGGCGCAAGCGCAAGAATTGTTCCTCATTACGATCTCGTCGAATCGTGGCCTACATGAAATGCACTCCAAGGGGCGGCCTCGCTTCTGCGCACCCCTGTGCTAACAGGAATATGTAATAGCGACCCATTTTGCGCATCCATATGATGAACGCACGTCGGGCTCTGGCGAATAGCCCTCTGGCCGCACAAAGTTTTGGCCCTATAGCATCAAGCCGCGGCGACGGTTGCACTCCGCGATTGATTGTCAACTCGGGACTAAGCCAAATGTGAATCTGTGGGACGCGACCGCCACCCATCGCAAAAACACCCTGACCTTTCCGAGCCGGAGCAGGTTGGAGAGGAATCGCAGGCCACACGGGCACTTGGGCCGACGATTTGAATGAGCGGACCCAGATCGCGGGTGAACACTCTCGTCATGGATAGCACTCTCACGAGCGTACTGGCAGCACTCGGCGGCTCAATCGTCGGCGCCTCGACCCCCATTCTGAGCAATTTCGTATTGCAGCGAAGCCTGGCTCAGCGCGAGTTGACGAATCGCGAGATTGCGCAACGAGAGGAACTCTACGCTGAATTCATCCGCCAAGGCACCGCCTTCTACGCAAAGGCGCTTTCACAGAGTCTCGAGAAAATGGACGACATAGTCGCCATGTACGCGCTTGTGAGCCGAATCAGGCTCTTCGCTTCAGAACATGTCCTCGAAGCAGCCGACGAGTTCGTCAGGAACCTCATTGCGAAATATGGGGAACATAATTTGAGCATCCAGGAGATGGAGACAATTGCGCTCGAAAAACACGCGAACCCCTTAAGCGACTTTGCTCTGAAGTGCCGATCGGAGCTGCGGCAAGTATACGAGCGAGCAGCGCGGGGAAAGGCCTGATTGCTCGAAGAAAACGATATCCGAAGACAACTCAGCGATTCAATCCCCTGCTCACTACCAGAAATATGTAATTTCGCAAGACTCTTCATCTTGCTACGATCGCGACGGTGGAGTGATTTTGCTTGCGATAGCAGCCGGTTTTCCAGCGCCTAATCCGATAGGTATCGCCTGACCCTGTAGGTTCTCTTAGCCGGGCGAATTCGGCGAAAGATCCGATTGGGGGAAGGCCCTTGAATTGGTTCGGTAAGACAATCGAGTTCGTTGGCAAGGTTGGTGTCTTCGGTGGCCGTGTACTCGTCGACGCGGTTCATCCACCCTTCGAATTCGCCCAGGTGTCGCGGCAACTCGTAGAGATCGGAAACAAATCCATCGCTCTCATTGTTGTCTCCGGCTTTGCGTTGGGAGCCGTTATGACGCTCCATACCCGCAATACTCTTGTGACGTTCGGCGCGGGAGCAATCATCCCTGCCGTTCAGGCTCTTTCATTCTTCGTTGAGATTGGTCCCCTGGTTGCTGGACTACTTCTTTCAGGACGAGTGGGATCCGGAATCGGCGCAGTTCTTGCAAATATGAGGGCATCCGAACAGATCGACGCAATTGAATCATTGTCGATCGACTCTTTCAAGTTCCTTGTTGTCCCAAGGGTGCTCGCCTGTGTCATCGCTCTCCCACTTCTGACTCTGTTCATGGATTTTGCAGGTCTATTAGGTGGCTTCCTTTCTGAAGCGCTGACATCCCATATTCCGCTCCAGCTTTATTTGAGCCGCGCATTCGAGAACCTTGAGTGGTCGAACTTTATTGCGCCGACGCTGAAGACTGCAGTATTCGGCTTCATCATTGGCTCCATCTCCTCTTACTTCGGATTTACGACGGATAAGGGAGCTAAAGGAGTTGGCGAGGCGGCAACAAACAGCGTCGTCATTTCATCGTTGCTCATCATCGTCGCCGACGTTCTCTTGATCAAAGTTATCTTCTTCCTGTTTCCGGACACGGCGATATGATTGCCGCTCCGAATATCGCCGTGCAATTCAAGAGCGTGTCGAAGGCGTTTGGTGAGAAGCGTGTCTTGAACGATGTCTCCTTCCATGTGATGCAGGGTCAGGCAATGTGCCTGCTCGGCCGCAGCGGTACCGGCAAGAGTGTGACGCTCAAGATCATCATGGCACTCATGCGACCCGATTCGGGAGAAGTATGGGTCGATCAGGAGAACGTCGTCGGACTCGGAGAAAAGAGCTTGTCGCCAGTGAGGAAGAAATTGGGTTATCTGTTCCAGGATGCTGCCCTGTTTGATTCGCTCACCCTTTACGAGAATCTGGCCCTTCCGCTCAGTCGACTTACAAGGATGTCGAACGAGGAGATTGACAACAAAATACGTCAAGTTCTTGCGGACGTGGGTTTGGGGTCCGATAGCGCGAAGTATCCGTCCGCGCTGTCGGGGGGAATGCGGAAGCGTGCAGGGTTGGCAAGAGCACTTGTTCTCGAACCAAAGATCCTTTTGGCCGACGAACCAAGCAGCGGACTCGACCGAATTACGGCCGCAGAAATCGATGACCTTCTTCTTCGACGTAAACAAGAACATGGTACAGCCATTATCGTTGTGACTCATGACGTGCACGGAGCCCGCCGCGTCGCGGATCGCGTCGCTGTACTGGACAAGGGCGCGCTTGTCGCGTTCGGTTCGGTGGACGAAGTATCACAAAACCCAAACGAGGTTGCTCGCAGGCTCATCACGGAGTAAAGGATGCCTAGACGATTCTTCGCAGCGGGACTCTTCCTCATTGCCGGGGTCGCATTGTTTGCTCTCGGAATCTTCCTGGTCGGAAACCGCCATGAAGCTTTTTCACGGCACTTGATGCTCTACTCAGAGTTCGCAGATATTGAGGGCCTTACCAAAGGATCGAAAGTTCGAGTTGCAGGTTTTGATGCAGGCCAAGTGACCGAGATTGGTATACCCGATTCTCCCAGATCACATTTCCGGGTTCAGATGAGGATCAACGAGAAATTGCGCGGATTGGTTCGCACAGACTCGGTGGTTACGATCGATACGGAAGGAGTGGTGGGTGAAACTTTCTTGACGATCCATCCCGGCAGTCCCGGAGCTGCGATCGCGCAGCCGAATTCGACTCTTCAAGGGAAGCCAGCCATCAGCATAGCCGACCTGATGACCCAGGGCCTGGGCGTAATGGACGATGCAGACGCCTCCATGAAGCAATTGAATGCTAAGGTCGCCACGTCTTTGGACGTTGTTAATCGTACAGTTAATAATGCAAACGATCTCCTCGTGGGACTGAAAGAAGGAAGAGGGCCCGCGGGAATGCTGCTCCGCGATGAAAAGATGGCGGCTCAAATTAAAGCAACAATGGGCAACGTACAATCAGCAACGTCAAGTCTTAACTTGACCGCTGGACGGATCGATGGCATCGTCGGCGAAATCAAGGAAAAACAACTGCCGCAGAAGATCGACGAGACAATGAATCAGATCCGGGCTGCGTCGGTCGAAGCTAACGATACGATTGAGCAGGTTCATCAAAGTCTGAGTCAAGCGCTGGGACCGGACAGCAATGGCGTCTCAGCCGGTGAGAACATCAGCCAGGCCTTAATGAACGCAAATGAAACTACGGCAAACATGTCCGAAGATACGGAAGCAATCAAGCACAACTTCTTCTTCAAGAGCTTTTTCAGTCACCGTGGCTATTACAGCCTCTCGAGCATCTCCCCTGACGAATATCGGCACAATAAGCTTTTCATCAATTCCCACGGCCTTCGGTCGTGGTTGTCTGCAAAAACTCTATTTCAGCCCGGGGCACACGGGACCGAGGAGCTCTCTCCGGCAGGCAAGCAAGCGATCGACCGGACGATTGCCGGTTACGGCGACGCAGTGTTTCTCCACCCGGTTGTCATTGAAGGGTACGCGGATGGCGGCGCGCCCGCCGATCAACTTGCGCTTTCTTTTAGCCGCGCGTTCCAGGTTCGAACCTATCTTGAATATCGCTTTCCATTTGTCGCAAAGAATATGGGCGTGATGCCCCTGAGTTCAGTGCCGCCATCAGGTCTAGATCACAATCGCTGGTCGGGGGTATGCATATCGGTAGCGGAAAAGAAGTGACGCTAGTTCGCGCTGAGTGTCGGAGAGACAAGGGCATGTGGCCCGCTCTGGAGTGAGTGATGTCGACGTAATTGTAATCGTAGGGAGGCTTGTTTTGCTCGGAGCGCGGTTGGATCACAAAAGCGCAGTTCGAGGATCTCTTCGATTTGTGCCCTGGGGCAATCAACTCCACCGTGGAACCGCGCAGGACGAGATCCCGGTTCGATGAGCAACTCCAGGCAACTGGAAGCAAATCGTGATCTCTACGCTGGCCCGGTGTATCGAAAAGAAGAGGCAGCGTGACGGTACGCTGCCTCTCGGCGTTACGCTGTGGGTGCCTCGAGGTTCCCGAGACCAACAGCCTCCGCCATGCAACGTCTTTGCGAACACCACCTATAGACGCTTTCCCTGGTGATACCGGCGCAGCGTGCGGCCTACCTATGGCGAATGAAGAGGAATTGCAACTGGGTCTGCATCTGCCAGTCCGTACCGCCGGCAGTTGTACGAACGTCGTTGAAGAACTGCGCCCGCGCATTGAGAGGCTGATGGCCTACCTTGAAGATTTTGCCGGCACCCCCACCTACTGGAACAGTCCAACGCTTATCTCTTTCCGCCGTCCAATCCGCGGTGACGATCGGGGTCGTCAGGACATACCAACCGCGTTTCATGTTGTAAAACACGAACCAGTTGATGGTCATCTGATTCTCGTGCACATGGTTGACTCCTGCGAACTCGTTGCCAATCAGAGTACCGGCCAACAAGTGACCACTTCTGAACAATCCAACAGCCGCGGGTCCACCGCCCCATTTGTTTATGCCGAGCTTATCGTCAGTTGCTGTGGGGAGCCATAATTGCGGTCCGACGCCCCAGACAAGTTTTCCGGTGTGGACAGGGGACAAATAGAATTGAGGCTGGATATTGCTGAGTCCGTAGTCGACCTCGGCGCTGGCAGAGAGCCTGGGAACAACAACGACAGGCACAATCGTTCGACTGATGACCATCCAGTTTGCCGAGATCCTGATGGGCACAACAGGCTCAATCAGGAGTTCATTTTCAGCGCGACGATATGGGCCAACTCCGTAGAACGTGTTGTTCTGCAGGGGCAAGCTGATGGCCGCCGCCACCGGATTCTCGGCGGCGTCTTTTGCGGCTGCGTCAGTTCCTTTTTCAGAAGCGGATCCGATCTCGGCAGTCGAGCGCAGCTTCTGCGTTTCACTTACCGGGGACTGCGATGTATTCTGCTGGGCTCTCGCAACATTGGGACACCAGAGAGACAGCAGAACCAAACACGGCGCCAACGTGGACGGAAGTAGCTTTTGTCTCCATTGTGAATTCAATACGAACCTCTCTCAGTGGCCAGTGAGGTTCCGTCTTCCTCATCGAGGCGGTAGACATTTCTGATTGTCGAAAGAGGAATGGGGCCGAAACCCTCATCCTCAGGTGACGGCTCGTCCTCTAAGCTTTGGTCTTGGCGCCTCTATCGCTGAGCGATCGCTTAGAAGCGGAAGTCGGCCGCAAATGCGACTGCATTATTGACTTTGATATTGATCCCTTGCGCCAAAGTCGCCCCTACGTGGCCCGTCCCGACATCGAATGACCATTTGGAATCCGGAAATCGAGAGACTCTGACCGCATAGATGAGATCAGTTGGAAGGTGAGCGGTCGGTACATATTTGATGTATCGAGGCTCCTGGTCAACCTCCGCAGTTGGTGCAATCAGGATTGCTTTCTTAATAGGGACCGGAAAGGCCAGGCCGCCGAAGGCCCGCGCTTCCCAATCGATGGTGTTGCCGCCGTATCCGTACTTCTGAGCGTTAGTGCCGCGTACGCCGGCATTGGCCAGGAATGCAAACTTCTTTCCAAACGCAAACAACTCTGTGGCGACACCATAGGCATCCCCGTTGGTTGCATTCGTATGCGCTACCGCCTGAACCACGAAGGGATCATTGGTGCGCAATACCCCGCCGACTGAAACTGAAGGCACGTATTTGAGCTTGTGCGTGCCAGCAGCAATCAACTTTGCTTTGACGTTGAAGATGTTCATGCCGGCGAAATTGAAAAGCGGACTGATGGTGGGATCTCCACCGTCTGTGTGGTTGTTCCGGGTATATCCGAACTCGAGCCAGTTGCTAAACCCTTCTTCTATGCCAACGTTCAAATAATCGCCTGCAACCGGGCCCGCATCAACCACGTGAAAGCTCACAGTCGGCGCGCCCAACCGATGATGACCAGCCGGTACGACCTCGGCCCAAGGCTGAAAGAAGATGCCGGATTGACCGTCCATGTTAAGGGCCTGGCCAAACGCTGTGTCGGCGAAGCACGGCGCCAGAAGTACAAGTACTAAAGGGACAATCCTTCCGGCGCCGTTTATGAGCGTTGTTTTGAACATTGTTTGTGCCTCGGTGGTGTTTAAGCTAGTCCACGTCAGGTACGAGCGGCCGAAGCTGATGCGCAACGCGAATAGCAATTACGGTAGGCCCGTTTGCATTGAGGGCTGCTTTGAAAGCCTCCTTGATCTCTTCTTTCGTGTTTGCCGCCACTGCGATGCAGCCAAATGCCTTAGCGGTTTCAATGATGTTGAGCCCGGGCAGATCGAGTGCGGGTACATTGGGCGTTTTCTCAAGAATCGCAAACTCTTTCAGAATGGCGTACTCGTCGTTGCAAGGTACGATGTAGATGAGCTTCAGCTTCTGTCGAACAGCGGTATATAGGCTCTGCACGGAGTACTGGAGGGCTCCATCCCCAATGGCGGCAACAACCGGACGCCCCGTTCCCATCTTCTTTTGCGCAATCGCTATTCCAACCGCCGCCGGTTCTCCCCATCCGAGAATGCCACTTGCAAAGGTGTAATACGAACCGGACTCGTTGATTGGCCAGTATTGTGCGAGATCGCCAAAATTGGATGCTGTTTCGTTCACCAGAATTGCATTCGCAGGGCGAAGCTCGCACAATGCAGCGAATGCTTCAAGGGCAGTTAGAGGGCTATTGGGCGGCGACGGAAGTTTTCTTTCGATGTGAGGCGCCGCAGGAACTGGCCGCGTCTTCGCTTCCGGAATCGCCTCATTCAATGCCTCCAGGGCCAGTTTTGCGTCTGCCAGCAGGCTATCTCCGACGATAGCAGTGGCGGCATCGTAGGGATCACTGGTGATCTGCAAAAGTTCGGCGCCTTCGGGAAGGTATTCTCCCGCAACGTACGGGTAATACCGGAAGATCTGGGCTCCGATCACGATGATGAGATCATGACCTCGAAGCTTCTTGCTCAGTGGCCCAATCGCAATCGGCGCCATTCCTCGAAATTGCGGATGAGTTTGCGGAAAAGATGCTTTCTCAGATAGCGGTGTCATGTACACGGGCGCTCTCAGGCGCTCCGCCAGCTTGATGCCCGCGTCCCACCCGCCTGCGCGTTCGATCTCTGGTCCATAAAGCAGCACTGGATTTTTGCTCTTCTGAATTCTCTCCGCGAACTGGGAGAGCCGCTCGGGGTCAGGCGAATACCTTGAGCTCACTGTTCGGACGACCGCCTCTCCCAGCGCCGGCTGATCCCAGTCGTCAAGTGGGATCGACACATACACCGGACCTGCAGGCGGTTGCAGAGCAAGCGCGTAGGCCTTCATGATTGCACCGGGGACATCTTGTGCTCTCACAGGTTGATATGCCCACTTAACCCAGGGCCGAGGCAGAGTCGTCTCATCCCGGTTGGTAAGCATTGGTTCGCAAAGGATCATTTCTCGTGTCTGTTGGCCCGCAGTGATGACGAGTGGCGATTTGTTCTGGAAAGCCGTCATGATGTTGCCCATTCCGTTTCCGGTGCCGCCTGAGGTATGCAGATTGAGCAGCACTGGCTTTCCAGTAGCTTGGGCAAAGCCGTCTGCCATTGCCACTGCGGTCGCTTCCTGCAGGCCGAGAACATATTCGAAGTCCGGAGGGAAGTTCTTAAGAAACGGCTGTTCTGTCGAACCGGGGTTTCCGAAGATGGTGGTGAGTCCAAGCTTCCTCAAAAGGCTGTACGTTGCTTCCCAGACGGTCAGCGTTTTCGTCTTGTCACTCATGATTTACTCCTGGATTGGAAGGTTTGAATGTGCGATCAACACTCGGCGCGGGCACGAATGATCTGCTGCGTTCGAATTGAAGGTACCGACCTGCAATCTGCGGCGCAATTACATATTCATGTCAGGTCAGTCGGTGTATGGCGGGAAACTGGCGATATATAGGTCGCACAGGCTGCATCGGGAAGAAACGCAGCACGAGAAAGCGGGGCTCCTCCAATAAGGACCTTGCGTCTTTTCGAGAGCGCCATCACTCGGTTCTGAGAAATACCTCTACAGTACCTATTTGCTGATCGCTCTCAAATCTTCATCACGGGTTCAAGGCGGCCAATCGGGAACAAACTTTAAGAACGTTCAGAACGTCAGCTTGCCACGGGCACGCAGTTCGCCGGGCAGCAGTGCGTTGTAGATGACCTCGTGCACCGGAGTGGGAAACTTGCAGGAGCGTCCAAGCCGAACGACGGACCCGCTCTGCGCCTCGAGTTCCGAGGGACGACCGGCGACCAAATCGCGCTGCATCGAGGATGTAGCGTCAGCCGGAGCTGAGTCGATTAGTTTCATCGTGCTCGCGACCGACTCGTTCGGTACCGGAATGTCGGAGGCGTGCGCCAGGCCCGCGATCTCCTGTACGGCACGCTCAAGCAGTGATCTTGACTCGGGCAGGCTTCGAATCACGCCGGCCGGCGCCCGTGTGACTGCACCCACCGCCCCGAATGAAGCGACGAATTCGAACTTCTCCCAAAGCGCAACCTGTATGTTGTCGGGAACGCGTGTATCCAGTTCAGCGGCGGAGAGACACTCCACAAGCCGCTCCAGCCGCTGTGTCCGCACATTGTTCCGCTCGCCGACGGTGATCAAGGCTTTGGCTCCAGCATGCCGGACGACACCAGGCGCAGTGACCATGGCAAGAATGTGACACATTGCTTCCAGCACATGTTCGGAGCCGAGCACAGCCGCCAGCTGGTCGTAGGCCTCTACGCCGTTTTGCAAGGGGACGACAACAGTTTCCGGCCCAACCGTGCTGCGAATCTGCTGCGCCGCTTCCGTCACCTGCCAGGCCTTGGTGGTGACAAAGACGGCGTCTACGTGTCCCACGCCGGTGGGATCGTCGGTCGCTTGAACCTTCGGCAGCGCAAAATCGCCCAACGGGCTCTCTACGCGCAAGCCGTCCTTGAGGAGCGCTTCGAGCATCGCGCCCCGGGCAATGAAGATAACGTCATTTCCAGCTTTGGCCAACCGGCCACCAAAGTAGCCTCCCAAGGCACCGATTCCAATAAATGCAATCCTCATGATCACCCCTTAAGAGTCACGGTGGTCCCTCGCTATGATCGGGCGATGGGGAACAACGACGAGCTTCTTGTTCACAAACTCTTCAAGGCCAAGATTGGAAAGTTCCTTTCCGTATCCAGACCTCTTGATTCCGCCGAACGGAAGATCAGGCCAGCTCACGTCCGGATAGTTGATGAAGACCATACCTGTCTCAATACGGCTGGCGACGCGTTTGGCCCTCTCTATATCAGTGGAGTAGACAGAGGACACCAAGATGGTAGCAATCCATCTGAGCTCGATAAATTACATATTCCTTGTAGGCGAAGTCCCGGTGTCCATGACGGGATTTCCGGCTGTTGCGAAAGCATCAGAACTTTTATCTTTTGAATAGGCGAACAAGCAGGCCTGGTGCTGCTGCAGCCAGCGACCAACGCGGACCCGGTACATTCAGTTTCGAAGATTTAGCGGGGCGCCGGACCTGCGTGAGGCAGCGGCAGCGCCACATTAAAGGTCGCTCCGCGAGCTTTGTTATTTTCAGCCCAAAGTCGTCCTCCGTGGGCTTCGACGATTGTGCGCGACACGGCTAAGCCTATGCCCATACCCTTTTCCTTTGTGGTCATGAAGGCATCGAAAATCCGGTCTGGATCGTCGACTCCGGGGCCGTTATCGATTACCTGAACTAACACCGCGCCGGAGCTTGTCGTCGCCCGGAGTGTTATCAGCCGGGCCACTTGTTGTCCTTCCATGGCTTCGATTGCATTCACAAGCAGATTAATGAAAACTTGCTGCATCTGAATCAGGTCGACATGAGCAACCGAGAGGGGCTCTTCAAAATCGTATTGGATAGGAATGTCACGCTTTTTGGGGTCCTCCTGCACAATTCGGACGACTTCACGAAGTATCCCTGGAATGTCGACATCTGTCTTGTCGAAAGACTCTTGCTTAAAGAGTGCACGGATGTGTTGCATTGTGTCGTCAGCCACACGGGCATCTCGTATAACCCGTTCAATCGATAGATTCACCTCGGTCACATTCGGTGGAGCGGCATTTAGCCACCTCTTCGCCGCCTGTGCGTTTGCAAGTATCGACGTCAATGGCTGGTTCAGCTCATGAGCGATTGAAGCTGCAAGCTCAGCGACAGTCGCTAACCGCGAAGCTTTCGCGAGCTTGATTCGCATGTGATGGAGATGGTCCTCGGCTCGTTTTCGCTCATCGATGTCAATCGAAAGCCCGTACCACTGAATTATCCTGCCATCAGAATCACGTAGAGGCTCGCCGCTCGCGTGATACCAGCGATATTCCCCATCCTTACGACGTAATCTGTGTGTTGCACGGTACGAATCTCCGGTCTGAATCGCCCTGAAAAATGACTTCGCGGTACCTTCAAAATCATCTGGGTGAATGATTTTCTTCCAGCCCAGATTAAGGAACTCCTCGAGAGACAGCCCGGTATACTCCAGGACTCTTTGACTAAGGTGAGTAACTTCTCCTGTGGGTGATGTTGACCAAAGCAATGAAGGTATAGTTTCGATGATGCCTCGGAGTTCATGCTCTCTGGCCCGAAGCGCCGACTCCGTTTTCTTCAATGCATCGATATCCGCAAGAACTCGGTACCACTTAATGATGTTTTGCTCGTCATCTCGCAGAGGTAAATCACGGCTCAAGAACCAATGGTAAATTCCATCTACACGGCGGCAGCGCATCTCCTGCTCGACAGGTTCCCCGGCAGTCAATCCCGCCTTCCAAGTGGCCACCACCCGGTCGACATCATCGGGATGTATGGTTTCAACCCAACCCCAGCCTGCCCCCTGTTCTTTGGTAAGACCGAGGTAATTCAGCCAACTCTCGCTGAGGAAATCGCACAATCCGTCAGGTGAAGCAGTCCCCACAAAAGCAGGTATTGCATCGATGAGCGTCCGAAGTTCTCTTTCGTTCTTGCGGACTGCTTCTTCCGCTCGTTTCCCCTCATCGATATCAACCGAGAGGCCGTACCACTGGGTAATGTTTCCGTGGGGATCGCGCAAGGGTTCTGCTTTGGTGTGTTGCCATCTATAAACTCCATCCGCACGTTGGACCCGGTACGTTATGTCGTAAGCCTCTCCCGTTTCAATTGAACGGGAGAATATCTTCGCGGATCGCTCGCGATCATCGGGATGAAGGAAGCCCAGCCAGCCGCGCTCATCGTACTCTTCCTTGGTAACCCCACAATAGTCGAAAACTCTTTGATTGAGATGTGTAATTTCGCCGGTCGGCGCGGTGGACCAAAGCATCGAAGGAATGGTCTCGATAATGCCAAGGAGTTGGTGTTCCCTCGCCTGAAGAGCACTTTCTGTCTCCTTCAATGTATCGATATTCATAAGAGTCACGTACCACTTAGCAATGTCCCCCGTGTCGTCGCGGAGAGGGTGACTGCGACAAAGGAACCAATGATAGGTTCCATCAGCCCGCAAGCAGCGTAGTTCATGCTCGATGGGCGCACCGGCGGCCAATCCAGCCCGCCAATTTGCCAACACCCGATCACGGTCTTCGGGATGTACTGCGCGCTCCCACCCCGAACCCATCCCCTCTTCTCTGGAGAACCCCGTATAATCGACAAAACCCTGGCTGATAAATTCGATTGACCCGTCAGGCGCAGCAGTTCCGACAAATGCGGGCATTACATCAATGAGAGTCCGAAGTTCCCTCTCACTCTTAAGTATTGTTTCCTCTGCTCTCTTCCGGTCATCAATGTCGATGCTCGAGCCATTCCACTTGACGAGTTGTCCAAGCCTGTCAAACAGTGGAACTTTGAGGTGCAACATCCAGCGATAGACCCCATCGGATCTTCGCACTCGAGACGTTTCCTGAAAGGGTTTGCCCTTAGCGTAGGAGTCTCGCATCCGTTGCACGAAGGCTTCGACATCGTCGGGATGAATGAAGGAAGTCCAACCCCATCCCAGCAATCTCTCCAAAGGAACGCCGACGAATTCGAGCCATGTCTGATTGAAGAAATCGAGGTAGCCGTCAGGTCGCGCAGTATGAATCAGAGCGGGGGACGAGTCGACAATCTGCCGAAGAAAAGAGCACTGATCGTCAACCGGAGTTGGGTAGTGCTTCGCCATGGGCTTGAGATTAAGGTGCCAACTAGTCGAATGCCAAGCTCAATTTAAATGCAGGCTGAATCGATCAGCTCGACGAGAGCATCACCGTCCACCGGCTTCCTGAAGAAACCTAAAGCACCATGTTCCAGGTAAAACGCTTCCGACTGTGCCGATGGCTTGCCAGTGATGATGATTACGGGTACGGCACTGCTGCTGTTCTTCAGGTATTTCAAAAGGTCGAGACCGGTCATCTGCGGCATTTCCACATCCGTGACTATGCAACAGGTTTGAGAAAGTGTACCGGATGTCAGGAATTGTTCTGCAGATTTGAAGCTTTTCGCTTCGTATCCAAATGAAGCCAAAAGATTGACGAGCGATTCAAGAACACGGAGATCGTCATCTATGACAGCGACCGTAGTGCCTTGCATCTTCATTTCTAGACCCCGAGTCATCCATTAGACTCTATCGGATTTTGCAGAGACAGTGTCTTACGTATTCCTGTTAGATGCGCCGGTCGTTTCGATCTTGAGCCTGCCCGCGAACTTCACCAATTTCGCAAAGGAATCGGCTTCCATCTTTCGCATAATGTGGCCACGATGGATTTGGACGGTATATTCAGCGATCCCTAATTCGAAGGCTGCCTGCTTGTTCAGCAAACCATTTACCAACAGTGGGAGAACTTCCCGTTCGCGTGGCGTTAAGGATTGATACCGAGCAACTAAGGTGGCGCGCTCTGCAGCTTCCTGACGGCTCGCACGATCTTCGCGCAAAGCCCGCTCAATTGAAGCGAGAAGCGCTTCTTCATCAACCGGCTTGGTGAGAAAATCGACCGCCCCTCCCTTCATCGCTTTCACGGTCGATGGAATGTCGCCTCGTCCTGTCAGAAAGATCACGGGTATTGAAGTTTTTGCGGAAATGAGTCTCTGGACTTCCAGGCCGCCTAACCCGGGCATCTTGAGATCGAGAATGAGGCAAGCGCAAGAGTCTCGGCGGGCAAAATCAAGAAAGTCTTGTCCAGACGCGAAGATCTGCACGCGTTTGCCGTTAGCCTTCAGCAGCGCAGACAGCGCTTCTCCGACACTTGCCTCATCGTCCACGACATACACGAGTTCATTCGCAGTTTCCACGAAGGATACCCCCTTCGGAATAAACAACTGACTTTCTGCGACGCAGCATCAACCCGGCCGATGGACACGGCCTGCAGGGTCTTTTGACATTTTGGATTATACTCGTAAATCCAACCGTTGGAAGCGCTTACCTCCAGTGGGTCATTACATAAACATGTAATAGCCTTCGAAGGTGCTTGGTATGTAGGGTCTGATGCGGGAAGTTGAGTCGTGATTTGAAGCCCAGGCTGGTACAAGCGCCGTCATCCGTGCACGGCCAAGGCTTATTCCAGTTGTCAGAAATCTCGGCGTCAAGGTCCCCAGCCTCTGAGGATGAGAGTGTGTGTGGTTGCAGCGGTTCAACTCAATTCCGCGCCTAAGATACCCCGTATCGCGCCAGCGACGAACGCAACCTGCGCCGTCCTCGCGACAGGCGAGACTTTGTTGCGGCCAAAGAGATACCATGCGCTTCTGCTGTCTTATCCAGCGAACAGTCGGACCCGTAATAATGCTTCACGACGGAGCGCAGGCTGGGGTGCAATTTCTCAACTTCCCGCCTCAGTAGAACGCATTCCTGTTGACACAGACAGATCCTTTCGGGTCTTGGCGATCGGTCTGCGAACTCCTGTACGTCTATGGGCCCCGTTCCCGGGCTGTTCGCACTGGCGTGGGTGTCTCGGTGGCCCTCCGCTTTCGCATAATCATCAGTGCCGAATTAATCACGCTTGTTGCGAGCTAGGTTGAGAACTTGCAAGACCTGCGAAATGTATCCAAGTGCAAAAAGGCGCGAAACAGTGTGTCCTGGAGCGCATCGTCCGCGTCTTCGTGATTCCTTACAATACTAAATATCTTCCTCTTCGTTACTGCGGAATGCCGCCAACACAATTCCATAAATGCCTTCTGATCTCCGCGCTGTGCGGCGGTTAGTAAATCATCGTCCGAGAGATCATACCCACCGCACGCGTAACCATCCTCATGGCCGACTGGTGGTGAGACAACCAGTGATCTTTTGTGATCTTCGGTTTCCGATTGCATGCTTCCCCCAGAGGCTCTTCGCAACACAGGCTGATGGTATCGCCGAACCTGCGCAAAGGACATTACATGTTCCTATTAACACTTTCGAGATGTCCTACCCAGTTCTCCTGACCACTCTTCAAAGCACGACATCCGTCTCTGAGATTTGGAGTGTCTGGACGCCGATGTCGGCTCCCGACACCGAGGCCAGCGCAACAACGGGAAATGTAAGCGTCCTGCCTACATAAGAATGAGAGGCTCTATCACCACAGGGGTACATATCGTGTCGACGACTGAGCGACCTTCAGAGGCCACGCCGGGCCGCTCAGGGTTCATTTGCGACGAGCTCGATTGGCTGCGGAATAGATCTAGAACCGGATTCGCAAAGCCGGATTCTTTTGAATCTCCACATGGCCGTAATACCGGCTTCTTGGACTATTGATCCTTGTGGATTGACTCGCGAGACTTCAAATCATTCGCCGGCATGCAGCGAACGGATCAACGCGCGTGAACCTCCGAGCTCTGTGCCGATAATCCACGATATAGTAGTCTCCCGTTGGTCTGCCCTTCCCCGTCGGGGTGACGCCAGAAGCCGCGTTCAGGTCTGTAGCGTTGGGGACCCGGCAAGCAAGTTGGCGCCGACTAGTGCCACTGTCCGATCAAGGCTAACGACTTTTCGGGCATATGCATCGAGCGCTGTCATCGATGAGCGCATTAGTGAGGATGCGCGAATCCAAAGGGCTACATGGGCCTTTCTCCGTCCCGATCCGCGTCGATGCTATGGAAACCGCTTAAGCTGAGGCATCGCGACTGCACTTCAGATTTCTTCGACACGCGTCATTCTCGTCAACTGTCTTGATTCGCAGTTTGGCGCGATGCGATGAATACTTGGCGCGATGGGATTAGCCCGCTTAAGCCCCGCACTCATATTGTTGAATGCATTCGGCCGCCGCATCGATGCGCTCCTGCACATCGATGACCGCAAAGCAAGACGAGCCGCAACCATAAGGAGGTCGCAGGTGAAGGCTCTTGTGCTGAATGCGCTCGGTCGCGGGTTCGATTTCGAGGACGTTGACATTGCCATGCCGGTTGGGCGCGAAGTCCTTGTCGAGGTGAAAGCATCCGGGCTGTGCCACACCGATCTGCTTTTCGCTACTCACGATATTGCCCCAACGCCGGCGGTGCTTGGCCATGAGGTTGCGGGGATCGTGGCTGCAGTGGGTTCGGACGTAGCGCAAATCCGCGTCGGAGATCACGTCGTAGGCTCTCTGGCGCAATCGTGCGGAGCGTGCGCTCGATGCCTGTCTGGCCGCTCGTTCCAGTGCAGACATCCGGAGGCGACACTGCGCAGACCCACCGATGCCCCGCGCCTGAGCCGCGATGGGGTTGGTCTGTTTCAGGGTTTCGGGCTTGGCGGATTCGCCGAACAGGCTCTCATCCACGAGAACCAGCTCGCCGTTGTCCCCATGAAGCTTCCGTTCGCTCACGCCGCGCTGCTCGGCTGCGGAGTTGTAACGGGCGCCGGCGCTGTCTTAAACACCGCAAACGTCAGTGCTGGCGATACCGTTGTGATCTTCGGCGCCGGAGGAGTTGGGCTGAATGCCGTAAGTGGAGCGCTCATAGCCGGTGCTTCTCGGATCGTCGTCATCGACATCCGGGCGACGCGGCTCGACGCGGCCCGGCGATTCGGGGCCACCGACGTCATCGACTCCACGAAGACGAATCCCATCGACGCCATCCGCGATCTTCTGCCGAACGGAGCCGATCATGTCTTCGACTTTGTAGGGCTGAAAGCGGTGGCCGAGCAGGGGCTGGCCATGCTGGGCGTGGGCGGGGGACTTTACCTGGTCGGAGTAGCGAAGCCCGAAGTCGATATCGCGGTAAACATCTTCGACGCGATTGCCGGGCAGAAGCGTGTTCAAGCCGTGAACTTCGGCTCAACCAATGCCAAGCTCGACATTCCGATGTACGCAGAGCTGTACCTGCAAGGTCGCATGAACCTCGACGACCTGGTTTCGAAACAGATCGCGCTGCGCGACGTGAATGACGGCTACGCGGCGCTAAAGGACGGATCGCTCAACCGGGTCGTCGTCACTTCGTTCTGACACTAGATTCCCAATGAGGAGAGGCAAGATGGAAACGATCATGGAGAGAGACACGGTCAAGAAAATCACGACGCACTACATCGGGGGAGACTTCGTTGAATCCCACGGCAGCGAAGTTATGGACATTATCAAGCCGACCAACGGCCAGGTAATCGGTCGTGTCACGCTGGGCGATGAGGAAGACACACGGCGCGCCATCGCCGCGGCCAAGGGCGCATTCGCCAGTTTTGGCAGGTCGACTAAAGAAGAACGCACAGCGATCCTACGCCGGCTGCACAAGGCCGCATCGGCGCATTTCGACGATCTGACGGCCGCGATGGTCGAGGAGTACGGAGGCATCGTCCAGTTTGCTGGACTCCTTGTGCAGTCTGGCATCGACGCGTTCCAGGCATCCGAGAAGGCGCTCCGGGAACTTCCTTTAACGCGAAGTTGGGGTAAAACGACAGTTACTCTGGAGCCGGTCGGCGTAGCCGGTCTGATTACCGCGTGGAACGCGAATCCGCTGTTTATTTGCTTAAAGCTTGCCTCGGCCGTTGCAGCAGGTTGTACTGTCGTCATCAAGCCCAGCGAGCTGAGCTCGCTGCAGACCCGGGTGCTGGTCGAGGCGCTGCACGAGGCCGATATGCCGAAGGGGGTCTTGAACGTGGTCACGGGTCTCGGCAATGTTGTCGGTGCTGAACTGGTTCGCAATCCGGACGTCGCGAAGATCTCGTTCACAGGTTCGGTTGCCGTGGGCGAGACGATCATGCGGGACGGTGCGAAGACCATGAAGCGCGTCACCCTCGAACTGGGAGGCAAGTCGCCCACCATCCTGCTCGATGATGCTGCACTCGACAAGGCAATCCCATCAGCTCTCGTCATGGCCTTTATGAACAGCGGTCAGGCATGCGCCGCCGGGACGCGCCTCCTGGTGCCGAAGAGCCGGCTCGATGCGGTAAAGCAATGCATACGCAACGCGATGAGTGCCTTTCCGGTCGGCGACCCGGCTGACCCAAAGACTGGCATTGGACCGATGGTGTCGCAGAAGCAGTACGAGCGCGTGCAGTCTTATATCCGCAAGGGCATCGAAGAAGGCGCGGAGGTTCTCGTGGGTGGAGAGGGCCATCCCCCGGGCTTTGAAGCGGGTTATTTCGTGAAGCCCACGGTGTTTGTCAACGTGAAGAACGACATGGCGATCGCCCAGGAAGAAATCTTCGGACCCGTGCTGTGTGTCATCGCCTACGACACTGAGGACGAGGCAATCCGAATCGCCAACGACTCTAAGTATGGTCTCCACGCTGGTGTCCTCGGGACTGACATCGAACGTGCGCGTCGCGTGGCCTCACAGATACGGGCGGGGCGCGTGGTGATCAACGGCATGACAGATGATCCGGAGGCACCCTGGGGCGGATTCAAATACTCCGGCGTAGGCCGCGAATATGGCAGGTACGGGATGGAAGCTTTTCTCGAAACCCGCGCTATTCTTGAGTCCTGAGGAGGCCTCTTATGAGCAAGCACGATTTTATCTCTCCGGAAGAAGCCGCGGATCGCCTCGCAATTCGAGAGCTCGTCGAGGCCTACGCGCACTGCGCCGATCGCCGCGATGCGAAAGGCCAGATGGCCCTCTTCACCGAAGACGCCCACTTCGTGGTGTACATGGACGCCAAGTCAGCAACGCCTTCACAGGAACTGCACTCGCGCGAGGCGCTGGCTCCGGTGTTCGCCGACCTGAACCAGTACGCCGCAACCATGCACCTCCTTGGACAGACGACGATCTTAACGTTGACGCGCGACCGTGGGACGGGGGAAACGTATTGCATGCCTCATCACCTCACGATCGACGGCAAGAACCGACACCTCATGATCGCCGCACTTCGCTACACCGACCAGTTCGTGAAGATCGACGGTGCGTGGCTATTTGCGGAGCGCCGGCTTTACGTCGACTGGCTGGAGCAGCGCGCGCTGTGATGACAATGACCAAGCAGGCGGGATCGGCAGGCCAGAAGCGCCTTGTCATCGTGGGCGCTACGGGAATGGTCGGCGGATATGCGCTTCGCTGCGCGCTCGGTAGCCCTTCCGTCGGCCGTGTGACGTCCATCGGCCGCAGGAAGACTGGTCTCTCGCACCCGAAACTGGCAGAGATTCTGCATTCGGATTTCGGGGACTGCTCCGCGCTTGCCGGGGTGATCGCGGATCAAGACGCGGCGGTCTTTTGCCTGGGCGCGTATACGGGCGCGGTGCCGGACGCGGAACTCCGCAGGATCACGGTGGACTACACTGTCGAGTTTGCGCGAGTTCTGCACGGCAGCAGCCCTGACGCGGCGTTCTCATTCCTGAGCGGGAATGGCGCGGACCCGACAGGCCGAAGTCGCCTGGCGTTTGCGCGCTACAAGGGAGAAGCCGAGAACGCACTTCTTGCGGCGGCCTTTCCACGTGTTTATATTTTTCGGCCCGCCTACATCTACCCCGTCGAACCCCGGAAAGAACCAAATTTCAGCTATAGATTGTTGCGCCGGATCTACCCGGTGTTTCGTGCGCTGTTTCCCAATCAAGCAATCCGGGCCGACGACCTCGCCCGCGCGATGGTCGATGCCGCCGTCCTGAGAACCGAGCATCGAGAGAGCCTGGTTCTTGAGAACCGCGACATCCGAATCATGAGCAAGTCCAGTCATTCCACGGATTGATGTAAAGAGGGCTTATTGCCAATGGAATTCGGGTTCCGTCAAAATCGACGTTGTCTGGGAATCATCATTATGTTTTGCCAATTTAACCGGCAAGTGAATCATTGAGGGGCGCCATGAATGACCTGGTACCAATCCCTTTAGTTCTATTCGAACGCCTTGCGCGAGCGGGTCTCGACGTTGACGCGATTCTTCGTCGAGCGAATCTTCCGCGCTCTCGATTCAATGTTGCCAGGCCGGAGGGTACGACAGCCGAGTTTTTCGCTCTATGGCGCGCTGTGGAAGAGAGGATTACAGACCGCAGCGTTGGCTTGCGTCTCGGAGTTGAAGCATTTGCAGATACCCAGAATGTGGTAACCCTCGCCGCGCTTCACTCAGTCACTCTTGGAGAAGGGCTCCAGAAGCTGGCCCGGTACAAGCGCGTGGTCTGTCCTGAAAAAATATCGATTGAAGTCAAACGGGGCGAGGCTCGCCTGCAATTTGAGTGGTTACTTGCTGCAAAGGATGACCCACCGGCGCTTCTTATGGACAGCATATTTGCCGGGATCGTGCATCTTGCTCAACAAGGAACGAAGTTGCCCGTAAAGCCACGCCGTCTCGAGTTTGCCAGGCCCCAGGCAAACAAAGCGATCCTGCGGCGATACTTCGGCTGTGACCTCGTCTTCGATGCACCATACGATGTAATGGTCTTCGACGAGGCCACACTCGCTCTCCCGATGGTCAACCGGAATGCACAACTTCTCTCGATACTGGTCCCGGGATTAGAGTTGGCGCTGCCGAAAAACGATCCGGCAAGGACCCTCGCCGATGACGTGTCCGACGCACTCAGCGAGACGATGTCTGGCGATCGCCCGACTGTATCCAAGGTTGCGAAGTCTCTAGGTATGAGCGTGCGTACCCTTCAGCGCAGACTCGGCGAACTTGGCACTACATACCAAGACGTTCTTGACAAGGTCCGTCATCAGTCTGCGCGACGCCTCCTGAGGAGAACCGATCTCAGCATGGAAGAAGTCGCTTTTCTGCTCGGCTTCGAGGAGGTCAACTCACTCATGCGGGCCTTTCAGATTTGGGAAGGAACGACTCCGGCGCGATGGCGAGAAAGAAGTGATGGTCCTGTCGAAGGGCAGCACCAAGCTATTTCATTCGAGACACTACCTCTTCGACAGGATTCACTTGATATGTAAGCATAAAAGTTCCGGAACAATAGAGCTCCTGGTAATATCGGACTCTCCCGCGAGTCTCGTTCGGCCACACGAGAATGCGATCGGACCGCGGTCGGTCCCCAGCTCCTGACCCGATAGGCCCTCAGAAGTCGGCCAGTGTTCGCTCAACTTCTTCGATCGTGGCAGGCCCTTCGCAGTCCGGGATGCGAGTACGTCGGACAAAATGCCGACATTCAACTGCCCATCCCGCCAGCCATCGACGAGTCTGCTCAGCGCTGGCATGATGAGGCCGGTCGTGACGAGAGTTCTCTACGCGGTTAAGCTTGCTTTGCGGAGCTGTCCTCGGCGAGCTCCGATTCCTTCGCTCGGTTGAACGCCGGCCTGACTACATCGCAGAGCGCGGAAGTGGTACACAGAACAAGTACTCCACGAAGTTGCGCGCGTAGTCGGTACAGCCACCGTGAATAATCGAGTACTTGCTCAGAACCGCGACGCAGAGGCGCGATTTGCTGCGACAGAGGACTTTCTCAAGTGCAGGGATGATCTCTACAAGACGAGAGAGTCACTACGGAGCCAAATGAAAGCCGAGGCTCCACGAATGCCATGCCGAGTGGTTAGCGCTTTTCGCTTGACAATGCCCGACTGAAGATTGCTCCAGGGAGGGGGTGGGGCACACGACCTTGCAATTGTCGATCGTGCGCTCCGCCGGCTGAACTCCCCGGATAAGCCAACTTGGTGCTGGTTTACGCGGCTCTTCGTCATCTGACAGTTTCTTTGGCGCGCACCGCTTTCGATTGAAGCTCCTGGTCGATCCATTCGCTTAGTCTCGAAAGGTGAAACAGCCAGCTCTTGCCCTTCTTCGTGGCGGGAACCTCGCCAGCGCGCGCCATGGCTTCGAGAGTTTTGTAGTGAAGCCGGAGAAACGGAGCCGCCTCACGCGAGGTCAGCAGCGGTTCGAACAGTGATTCTGTGTTGATTGGTATTTGCAATGTAGACATGACACCTCGTGAACAGGCCTCCGCAACGCGATCACATCGGGAACGAAGAGAGCACGGCCGGGGTTCTGGTGGGTAAAAGGTTGTGGACTGCAGAATCGAAAGGGGCTGACTTGAAGTGAATCAACCCAACTTCAACCCATTCGAGAAGCTATAGCAAGCTCCAGGAAATTACTGTGAACTAGAGCTGGTAACCAACCATGCACGCTACCTCTATGTAAATACTGCATTTAAGAACTCATAACCCAAAGGTCGCTGGTTCAAATCCAGCCCCCGCAACCATCCGATTTTGCCCCTCATTAGAGTCCTGAGCGTCTGGCTCCTCGCGAGGGGCATTTTCATCTCTGCCCAACAGGTTCCGTGCCCCTTCGGCTACGTCCGTGTTTCAGAAACAACGTGCACTAATCCACTCCGGAGTGGCTCCGCACCCTTCGTGGCACCTCCAACTTTAGGGGGCTTATTGCACCCACGTCCGCTGCCGTGCCGCCGTAGAGGTTTGAATCAGGGTATTTCAAATATGTGCGCAGATTCGGCAGCCGCCGTCCGGATCAGGCCAGAGCTTGCGCAACTTTTGTCGCCTCTGCGGAATCATAGCTTTCGCCGTAAATCGCCGGAACCTTGCCGCCCATAGGACGCAAATAAGTGGACAACTGCGCGCGATGGTGGACGGCGTGGAGCAGTCCGGCTTGGAGGAAGGTGTAGGCAGGGCGCCGGAATAGTCCTCGGAAATCGACGATCTTGATCAGTTCTTCGCCCGATAGTTTGCTGACGCGAGCCGGCATGGTAGTTGCGCGATCCACGCTATAAGGATAATCCACGGCGAAGTAGGCTCCAGGTTCGATCCTGTCACCGGCGCGGGGCACTCTTTCTACCCAAGCGCGCCGACCAGCCTTGTGAGACACAGCATCAGCAAAAAGCCGAGGAGTCCAAGGGATAGCACCAGACTGCGGCTTGCGCGTCGCCAGGCATCTGGAAGCAGACTGAAGAACGCGGTAAAGAGAAAGGACCCTGCTGCAAGACTGAGAAAAACCATGACTAATGCATTGGAGACCCGGAAGAGATGAGCTGCGATGAGGCCGCCGGCGATGGGAGCCAGGGCATCGAGCGCCAAAAACCCGTAGTCGGTCCATCCGGGTTTTTCTGCGCCGGTGGCCAGCAGAATCGTGTTCAATCCGTCGCATATATCATGCGCCACAACTCCGAGCCCCACAATCAGCCCCAATTGAAGCGATATGGTGGACGCAGCGAAGATAGCCGTTCCATCGAGCGTGCTGTGCACAATGAGGAAGGAGGCACTGACCCTTCCGGCCGCACGATTACCGACCTTGTTTGCTCGATAATGGGACGCTGCCTCGCCGATGGCGAAGATAAGCAGGCCTCCGAGGGCCGCGATGGGAAAAACCAGTGCCTTCGATG
>Ga0335072_10001428_pt1 | contig 38883 bp, 30 predicted proteins | sample Lox_Sample_21_FD_206725 | JGI IMG/M metagenome (GOLD analysis project Ga0335072, IMG submission 206725) | Soil microbial communities from Loxahatchee National Wildlife Refuge, Florida, United States - Lox_Sample_2.1 | ecosystem: Environmental > Terrestrial > Soil > Wetlands | place: USA... | reverse complement strand
ACGACCAGGAGCCAAAGGATGGCATGAATCCCGCCGCATGTTTTTGTGCTTCATCCACAAACAGAAACGCCGTTTCGTGGAAAACATACAGCCCGAAGGAGATTTTCCCGAAGTACACAGCCCATCCTGGAATGCGCTGCCTTGAAACTCCCAGTACAGCAAGTAAAAACGCGAGGCATCCCGCTGCAACCAGTAGGTAACCGATGCAGAACTCTGCAGGGGAGACTTGCGCTCCCGGCCGTTTGATTCCAGTGCCATATGCCGCGAGCGACCAAAGCGCTATGCCCGCGCACCCTAATCCGCCTCGAAGCAGAGGATCAATCTTCGGCGTATCCCCATTCAGAACCAGCGCAAGCAACGCGCCCCAGGCAAAGAACTGAAACTGAACAAAGCTGTTCAGCCATACTGTGTTATATGCATATGCGGTATCCATGGAGACAACAGCGATCGTCAGCAGGGAAAGCGGCACGATTGCAAAGGACAATTTCGCAAGCAAGCGCATTCCACCATAGCGGGCCAGCAATGGCCAAACAAGGTAAAACTGCTCCTCTACTGAAATGCTCCACAGTGAACGGAGCGATGTTTGTATCCAGGGATGAAAAGCGATGTACCAATTCCCCGCCAGCAGAAAGTAGGCGATGGCGCGGCCCGGCTCTATGTGCATCGCGGGGAAATAGTGTCCCGCTGCAACATACCCGAGGGTGATGCCGAAATACAGCGGCCAGATACGCAGCAAGCGCCGCAGATAAAATGCGCGGATGTGAATCCGGCCGTATGTTTCGTGCTCGCGCCGCAGCAGTTCCGTGATGAGGAAAGCGCTGAGCATGAAGAAAAGACAGACGCCGAAGTTGCCCGCATCTTTGATCGCAGCCAGCAGTCGAAGCCAGGGATTGCCGCGTATCTGCGAAGCAGCGACCGCTTGGTTCGGAATGCTGTGACAAACATAGACGGCAAGAAATGCGCAAAAGCGCAGTGCGTCCAACTCCGGACGATAAAAGCGCTGCGCTCCTTCGGTTGCACAAGCGGCGCTGCCGGCGTGAAGAATCTCTGCCGTCGCCATTGGTCCTATCCAACTGCGGGTGCGGGCACGGTGTGTGATCCGCTCTTCAGGGAGACCCATCGACGATGAGCCTGGCTCTGTTCGACAGCCATAATTTCTATATTTGCAACCGCCGCAACGTACAGAATCCAATAGAGCCCGTTAAAAGTGAGCAAAGTGTTCTCGTCCAGGTCATAGAGCACAACGAGGAGCAGCACGAAGGTCATCCAAAACGCATTGCCCAGATCGCTTGAGCGCAGCACAGGCCACAGCTTCCTCCATGCGCGCATGTAGCTAAGAAAAAACAACAATAGTCCGACTGCGCCAAGTTCGAGCCATATCTCAAGAAATCCATTGTGCGCGTGGAAGATGACAAAGCGCAGCGCGAGTATCACGTTGTAGGACTCACCTTTCATTCCCTCCCAGAAAGCCGCGAAGCCGTAGCCCAGCAAGGGATGCTTTAGGATGGCAATCCAGACTTGTTGCCAGATTGCAGTCCTCCCGGTCAAAGTTGAATCTCTACCTAGGAGTTCAGCAATCGGCGGGAAATAAATCCATGCAGTAAGAGTGCAGACGCTCGTCGCAAGGATTGAAATGAGCAGTAAGATCCCACGGCTGGAAGCGTTAAAGCGCTCTAATATCCAAAAGAGCGCATAGCAGACAAACAGTAGCGCTTCAATCATCCATGCCCCGCGTGAGCCGCTCATGACGAGCACGAACAAAAACAACAGAAGACACGCGAACCGGAAAAAAGATGCACCCCGTAACGACAAGAGAGCGGCCGTAGCAAACACCATGGCACGTCCGCATGCGTTTTTCTGCGTGAAGACGCCCTGCCAATTCCCGAAATGTCCTGTGGATGCTTCCAGCCCTATCGATGGCACCGCTAAGGCAAGAACGATTGTTGCAGCAGCCATCACAATCATTGTGCCTGTGAAAATCAAGAGCTGTTGTCGAATCCGAAATCTTGACGCAAGATACAGCGCAAACATCGTGGCCAGCGCGAACGGGATAGAGCGCCGTGCAGTCGTCATCGCATCCTGCGACCAGAGCGTCGAGCAAACTGCGAATATTGCGAGTGCTGCCGTCCATTGCAGGGAGAAGGCGAAGCGCTGCAACCGGCGGAAGTGAAGCAAGATAACAATGCAGATCACTCCATTGACCAGGACCTGTGACCCAACGCCCGCAACCTTCATGAAACCTGTGGCTGAGGTGTTGGTCATCTCACTCGCCTGATTCGGGGCAATCCCCGGAATGGCTCCCTGCATGGCAAAGAATGCGAGCAGAAAGACGCATACAATCTCTTCTATCCCGACCGCCCGCAACCATGATGCGCGAGGAAGGACGAGTTTATCGTGCTGCATAGATGGCTGCCGAACTCGTCGATGACAAGATGCTGGATGCGCCCAGGACTACATTCTTTGCCATGCTGAATGGAACATAAAGCACGTCGTCGGCCTCAAGCTGCATATCTGGCTTCTTACCTCGCTCTATTTCTCGCAACGGCACCGTGCTTTCCTGGTAGCTGCCGTGTACTTTACGAATCAGCCGCGCCGCATCCTCTTTCGCTGTTCTGTTTGCGCCTGAAGCCATGGCGACCGCCTGTAATACAGTCAGCCTCGCGTCATCCTGCATAACGTAGCCGCCCGGGCGCGCAACATCACCCAGCACATATACGATCCCTGCCTTCGGCACCAACACCGTGTCTCCGGGATACACCACAGCTTTAGCTTCAAGGCTGGCGGCTGCATCATTCGGCAGGAACACCACGATGCTTCCGCTCTTATCTGCTCGCTGAACCGTGATATGCCGGTCAGCGGTCTCGGTCAATCCACCGGCCATGGCAAGCACGTCAAGCAGACTGCGTGCAGTCGTCACGGTAAAAGCTCCCGGCTTGTTTACCTGACCGAGAACCGAAACGCTTTGCGTCGCATATTCTTCGACGGCAACTGAAACCTGAGGATGGTTCAGATAATGCCCTTGCTTATAGAGCCGTGCTATGACCTTAGCCGCTTCTGACGGTGCGATCCCGCCTACCTTGATTGTTCCAATAAGATCCAGATCAATCTCTCCGGAGTCCTTTACCCGGGCTTTCTGCTCAAGATCCGGCTCCCGAAATACCGTGATATGCAGCAAATCGCCAGGTCCTATCAGCAGGCTTTCGCTTCTGACCGCAGTTGAAGCACTGGTGTTCGTATCTGCCGACTTAGCGTTAGCGCCGAACGTCTGACCATGGGCAAGTACGACCGATGCGCAGATAAGAAAAAGGAGCGTCCAACTAGGCTTTTGCTTCATTTCCTCCTCCTTCCGCGGCATAAGTGCGGCTGCGATAGCCGTAATATTCATAGAAATCGGAAGAGCGACCTGGCACAGCATTGAGAACAGTGCCCAGGACAACCTGCCGGGGCAATTGCCGGTTGAGGATACGGTAACTTCGATCGATGACTTTCTTCTCGGTTACACCGTGTCTAGCTACCAGCAACACTGCATCGCAAAGCTGCTCCAGCACGATTGCATCGGTAACAGGCAATGCCGGCGGTCCATCCATCACGATGAACTCAAATTGACTCCGCCATTGCGTCAACAATTGGCGCATTCTGCTCGACCCCAGCAACTCTGCGGGGAATGGTGGGACTGGACCCCCGCAAAGTACGTCGAGATTCGGAATACTCTCGATCGGCAGCGGTTGAGGATCAATATGGTCGCTCGAAAGAGCCGCACTCAGACCTTCCTGCACGTCCACATGAAGCCGTTCGTGCAACACCGGGCGTCGCAGATCGGCATCCACCAGCAAGACCCGTGCGCCCTGCTGCGCCAGTACAATCGCCAGATTGAGTGAAACCGTGCTTTTGCCCTCACCCGCATTGGAACTGGTCACAAGCAACACCTGGGGAGCGCTGCTGCTGCGCGAGAGCATCAGCGATGTCCGCAGGGAACGCAGCGCTTCTGCAAAAGGGCTCCCGCTGTAACTCGATGTCGCAATCTGCAGCTCGTGTCCGGAGTTTTTTGTCCTGGCGGATGCAAGACTTCGCCTACGATCTCTGGCTAAGCGCCTTGTCCCTCCGCGCTCAGGAATCAATCCCAACAGCGGCGCGCCTGTAAGCCGCTCCAGCTCTTCGAGCGACCTTATCCTGGTATCGCTTAAATCTCGAAGCAGCGCAGCCACCGCGCCGAAGATCACTCCGATTACGATCGCCGCGGCATAATAAAGCAAAATGTTTGGGCTCTTCGGCCGATTCGGCGGAGGTACGCGTGCTGGATTCACCACTGTAATGTTCGTAGACCGCAGCCCTTCGAGCACGCCCGCCTGTTTCAGCTTTGCGAGCAATCCTTCGTAGACCTCACGGCTCCCATCGGCTTCCTGCTTCGCCAGACCATATGCGATCGCCTTATCATTCAAATCATTGACAACCTTCTTCTGCGCCTCAAATGCGCTGCGTGCCGAAGCCTCCGCCCTTGCGGCAATCTCGTAATCTGTCCGTGCGCGCTCGCCTATGCGGTGCACTTCATCCTGAATCGATTTCTCAATTCCGTTCAGCTCAGCCTGCAGCTCTGCAATGCGCGGGTAAGCGCTGCCATATCTGACTTTGTCCTGATCCAGTTCTGCTTTTGCCGTGGCCTCCTGGGCGCGCAGGCTTTGAATCAGCCCAAGCGAATTTGCCATCGAGGCCACAGCGCCCATGCCGGAGTTTCCGCTGAGCCCGGAAATCAACTCGGGGTCGCCGCTACTGGCCACGCGATAGACCGCCTCCTTGAGAATGCGGTTGGATTCTGCCGCAGCCAAGGCTTCGTTGAGGCTTTCAAGGCGCGCCAGAACCACGTTGTGCGACTCATCGTCACCGAACATTCCCGTGTCCCGCTGGAGCGTAATCGCCTTTGCCTGCAGGTCTTCCGTCTGCTTCCGCAGATCGTCTAACTGCGTTGTGAGCCAGTTCGACGCCTGTGCTGTGGCCGTAAAACGCGCCTGAAACGTGTAGTCCATGAGAGCGCCGATCAGATGGTTCACCACATCGGCAGCCATCTGCGGATCAGGGCTTGAGTAACTGACATTGATCAGCCGTGTGCCTGTCACCGGCTCGACCTTCAGATGACTCGCAAATATCTTTAGCACTACATAACGACGATTGGGCGCATGCTCGAGTGGCACGCTCAAAGGTTCTACCGGCTTTTTCCAGAAAAACAACCATGAAGGAAACAACCCGTTCCGGCTAGTTTTTGAAGGTGGATAAAAATCTTCGGTTGTTTCCAGCCTGAGATCTCGCATCACGCGCAGGGCCAGTGAATCGGAATTCAGAATATTCGCTTCGGTCTGCAGCGTAATGTTGTAGTCCAGAGCGTCGGAAGCAGAATCGGCCGCATCTCCCATCACACTGCTTTCCAGCCCAAAAGCTCCGGCGCTGTCTTTTTGTATTTGAATCTGACCTGTCGCCTGATAGCGGCGGGTTGCAGCCAGACAATATATTGTGACTAAAACGAGAAAACAGGCGAACACATAGAGAAAAATTGCGCTGCGTCTTCGAAGCGCCGCCGCCAGTGCTCCCAGCGAAACCTCATCTTCGCGCATAGCCCGCAAATCCGGGAGTTGCTCCGACTTCACATGTGCGGCAATCATGTCGTCCCTCATGGGTCACGCGTTGCGCATCATTACGACGGAACCATCAAAATCAAAATGAAATTCCATCTCGCTGACTCCTGCGGTTGCCATGGCTGCTCGCAGACGCTTCCTGTCCTGCGTGTGCAGCAGCAAGAATCCGCTGCCGCCGGCGCCAACCAGCTTGCCGCCAGTGGCGCCGCCATGACTTCGCGCTACTTCATACAGTTGGTCTACGCAATCATTTGTCATGCCCTTTGAACGGCTGCGCTTTCGCAGCCAATGCTCGTGCATGAGTCTGCCGAATTCATGGACTGCGCCTGCTTCAAGAACATGGCGTATCTCCTGCCCCAGCTGCTTCACAAAGTGCAGCCCTTCCAGCATGGCTTTCTCGCGCTCCTCGGAGCGCTTTCTCTGGTCCTCCAACAGGGCCGAAGCCTTGCGCGTCTGCCCGACAAAGAAGAGCATGAGCGAATCGCGAAGCTCCTTCAGCGCTTCCTCACTCACTTTCAGAACTGTTACAGTCACAGAATCATCCGCTCGATATTCCTGACAGAGCAGCCCGCCGTAAGCGGCGACATACTGGTCCTGTTTTCCGACCGGCTCCTGCAGACGGTTCATCTCAATCTCGACTGCCTCTTGTGCCAGCATCTCTGCGGTCACGCGCTTTCGCTCATATGCATACAAAGCGTGCAGCACGCCAACGAGAAATGTGCCCGATGAGCCGAGCCCCGTGCCCGCCGGAACATCGGAGATGCTGACGATCTCCAGCGGAGAAGGCGCTTCGTGCATCTTCAACGCCTCGCGAAGAAGCGGATGCAGGATGGCCTCATATTGCTCTGTAAGCTCCGTATCTGAATATCTGAGGCGATATCCGGGCAAAAAGCTCTTGTTAATCGCGATATAGACATATTTGCTGATCGCGGCGGAGAGCACGAAACCGCCGAATTCACGGTAATAGGAAGGCAAGTCGGTGCCGCCGCCACCAAGGGAAATACGCAGTGGTGTGCGCGTCATAATCACTGATCACGCCCCCGCCATCGAAAGCATTTCACTCTCTCGCGCCCGACGCAGTGCCCGAAGCATCTGCTCTGTCGCGCGCAATCCGGCAAGTGATCCGATCTCATAGAACCGGACATGAACCTCGTGCGCAGCCAGCTTTCCAGCAGCAGCCAGATCACCAAGAACAGCAGCGAGATCAAATGCTCTGCCCTCCGGCCAGGCTTTGAGCACGCTGGCGCGCATCAGGCTCAGGCCATAATCGATGTAACGCATCCCCTGCGCACTATCGCGCTTTTCATAGCGCAGGATTCTCCCGTCCTGCATCTCGACGTTGCTCTTGTCCCATTTCCCGTCATTTCTGATGACCGCCATTAAAGCCGGCTCTCCCGATGCGAGAAATGCCTTCCATGCCCGCGCAGGATCGGCAAGCAGGTAACTGTCGCCATACATCACGAAGAAATTCTCGCCCAGAAGCGGCAATGCGCGTCTGAGCGCGCCTCCCGTTCCCAACAGCGAATCACCGTCATACGAGTACCGGACGCGGCATCCGAACCGCGAGCCATCGCCGGCAAAGTCTTCGATCTGCTCTCCCAGATGCCCGCAGCATAGAACGATGTCTCTGACCCCCTGCCCGGCCAGAAGCCGCAGCTGATGCCCAAGGAACGGTTCACCGTCGATGCTCAATAGAGACTTGGGCACCGCGTCCGTGAGCGGACGCATACGGGTGGCCAGACCGCCCGCAAGCAGCGCCATAGGAGGAAACATGCTATGCATAGCACACCCTTTCATCGGCGATCATGTCGATCAGCGCGGTGCGCATTGCCTCGCGGCTCGTATAACGGCTTCTCCAGCCAAACCTTCTGATTTTGTCCGAATTGAGACGTACGACAGGGACGTCTCCCCTCCATCCCCGGTCACCCCCGGTGTACTCGAATTCCGGCATCGCATCCAGCTGCAGACACACAACCGCAAGCTCGGCAATTTCGGTAACCGTAATCGCCTCTCCGGTAGCGACATTGAAGACGCTAAAAGCTTCTTTGCAGTGCTCTTCAGCGTGCAGCAGCGCGTTCACAACATCGGAGACATGAATATAAGATTTACTTTGCCTTCCGTCGCCGAGAATGCGCAGCCGCTTCGGATTCGCCATGAGCCGGCGTACAAAATCAAACCCGACACCGTGGGTCTGCCGCGCGCCTACTACGTTGGCGAACCGGAAAACGCACGCGGTCAAGCCGAACATCACACAATAGCTGGCGATCAGCGCCTCACCGGCCAGTTTGCTCGCTCCATATGTTGATATAGGAACCAGCGGCCCATAATCCTCGCAAACCTCGCGCTCTCCCAGATCGCCATACACACCGCTGCCCGAGGCATACAGGAGCCGTTTCGTTCCCGAACGCCGCATCGCCTCGACAACATTGTTCGTTAAGCAGGTACCCTGCCGGAAGTCGATCTCAGGCTCGGATACGGCACGGGAAATATCTGGGTTTGAGGCCAGATGCACAACCACATCATGGCCTGCCATAGCCTCGGTAAGCGTGCTCAGATCCTGCAGATCATCGCGCAGTACGATAAGCCGATCGTCCCCGCGATGCGATTCATAGTGCCATTCGCGCCCGGATGAGAAGTTGTCATACAACGTTACGGCGCTTACCCCGCCGTCTGCGAGGAGGGCGTCGACGAGATGGCTGCCGATAAACCCGGCACCTCCCGTCAGAAAGAAACGGCGTCCACGACCACCAGCAGATGAACTCTCGATCATAGGCAGCTATCAAACAAGGTTGCAGTCACTTCTATTCCTACCGCACCGGCAAGAGCGGAACATATAAGCCTGTCTTTGCTTCTTGTGTTTTTGCAAGGAAGCTAGCAGAATCTACCTGAGATGGAAACGTTACCTAAGTTTGTACAGTGGAACCAATTTAACTTGACGCACAACCTGCTATCCGGAGATATATGAGCATAACTTAACCAATAACTATCTGTTTTTTCTACTTATTGTCTTACTTAGCCTTGGATTCTTTCCGCCCGGACCGTTACTGGGTCGTGCGTAAATATCTCGAATTGCACAAGGAGTAGCCTTGCGACAGCAAAGCTCGATTACCGTTGGCCTGCCTGTCTATAACGCAATGCCGTTCTTACCAGAGGCGGTGGAGAGTCTGCTCTCTCAATCGATAAGCGACTTCAACATACTTGTCGTTGTCGACGGCGCGGACGATGGGAGCCTCGAATACCTGGAAACAATCCGAGACAACCGCCTCCGCGTGCTCTCGCAAAAGAACTGCGGGCTTACCGCAACGCTGAACCGCATGTTGCGGGAAACAAAGACGGGCTGGCTTGTTCGGCAGGATGCTGACGACGTCTCTTATCCGACACGCATCGAGCGCATAAGAAAAGAGATTTCACGATTTCCCGATGCTGCGATGCTCTACTCTCTAGCCGAGTATTATCCGCCGCAGCAGAGCCTCGGGCTTTACCGATGTAGTCGCGGCTCACCCCAGGAACTGCGCAGGATCGTGCAATCTGGGTATTTGCTGTCGATCTGTCATCCTTCCATAGCGCTCAATGTAGAGAAAACGCTCGCGGTTGGCGGATACCGTGATCTCCCATACGCCGAAGACGCAGATCTGTGGTGGCGGCTGGCTCTTCGTTACGACATTCGGCTCATGCCTGAGGTTCTTGTCGGTTTCCGCCAGAATCTGGCAAGCATCAGCTCTCAGAACTCCCGCGCGCAGGAATTACAAGGTCTCTACATCCAATACCTGCTGCTCTCGCACTTAGCCGGCGAGAAACCACTGCCGCTGGAAAATATATCCTCGATGCTCGAAGCTCATATTTCAGCCGGCCGGCTTGAAGCAAAACAACGGCTTCGGCATTTCAATATACATCTGGCGGCTAAACGCTATGGAAGCGCCCTGGCCGCCCTCGCTCAGTCTCTTTTTGCATCTCCGGCTTACCTCGTCCAGCGAATCATAGACGAACTCTTCCCGCTCAACCGCATCGCCAATGGGATATCTCCGGACTTTTTCTATCGCAGAAAGGAAGTCTTTTGGCCGTGAGTCTAACGAGGTTCTTCACACCCACAATCATGCAGAAGAGGCCTTCCAAACCATTTCGCACACTCCAGCGATGCACCATCGCGGGAGTTGCAGTGAATGATGTCGTGCTCGAAGAAGCCTCTGCGATGGTGATCGATACGATTCGAGAGCGCTCTGCCACGGCGCCTTTTCTTATCATGGGCCCGAACGCGCATTTAATCACTCTGGCACAGAAGGACCACCGCTTCTTCGCTGCTCTGCATGCTTCCGCGCTCAACGTCCCCGACGGCATCTCGGTTGTGCTCGCGTCCAGGCTTCTCGGAGGAAACTTATCGGTGCGCGTTCCAGGCGGCGAACTCATGGAGCTGCTCTGTCGTGACGCTGCGCGGCATGGCTTGCGTGTTTTCTTTCTTGGCGGATTGCCGGGAGCCGCAGCCGGAGCCGCTCGGCAGTTGCAACGACGTTACCCCGCACTAACCATAGCCGGAACATATTGCCCTCCCCGCGGGTTTGAGCGCGATTCGATGGAGTGCGCACACATTCGCCAGCTCATTACCGAAGCCTCGCCCGATCTGCTGTTCGTGGCCTTTGGCGCGCCGAAACAGGAGATATGGATGCACGAGAATTGCCCTACGCTTCCCATTAGTGCAGCGATGTCGGTTGGGGCTGCCCTTGACACGCAGTCAGGCCTGCGTAAGCGCGCGCCGCGATGGACGCACCGTTTAGGTATGGAGTGGCTCTATCGCTTCGTGCAAGAGCCGCGCCGCCTGTGGCGCAGGTACCTGATTGGCAACGCACATTTTCTTTACCTTGTACTGAGACAACGATTCTTATATGGTCGATCGGCGGATACCGAAAAGCTCTTGCCTATTCTGCTTCCGGCGGCACACTCCAATTCCCTTTCTACTTCCCCACAATCTACAGGCGACCCTCTCAGCGTCAAATCGCAGGCCTGATTTTTCTGACTTGTATGAACCAGCGAGAATATATGCCAGACATCGATACACTGCGCGTGAAATTGTTCTGTGACGGAGCGGACTTCAGCAATTTGCTCACCTGGTCCGCCGACCCTCGGGTGAAAGGATTTACGACAAATCCAACGCTCATGCGCAAAGCGCAGGTTGTCGACTATGAAGCTTTTGCCAGAGAACTTATCAAGGTAATTCCGGATCGCCCCATATCTTTCGAGGTGCTCGCAGATGATCCGGAAACTATGGAGGAACAAGCTCTGGCCATCTCCTCATGGGGAGCAAATGTAAATGTAAAAGTCCCGGTTACAAATACATGGGGAGCGTTCACTGGTCCTGCTTTACGCCGTCTGGCAAGCGCAGGGGTTGTGCTCAACATCACTGCTCTCTTTACTCTAGGGCAGGTCGAACGCGTTGCCGCATGCCTCGACTCGCAAGCACCGGCCATTATCTCTGTCTTCGCCGGCCGCATTGCCGACACCGGGATCGACCCTGTGCCCATCATGCGTCAGGCAGTGCGAATGCTGGAACCAATGCCAAATGTAGAACTGCTGTGGGCAAGTCCGCGTGAAGTCCTGAATATTTTTCAGGCGGAAGACGCAGGCTGCCACATTATTACCTTGCTCCCGGACATGCTCAATAAGCTTGATCTCATCAGCAAAGATCTCGAAGCGTTCTCTCTGGAAACAGTCAACATGTTCTATCGCGACGCATGCGCGGCGGGCTATCAGATCGACACCAGGAGAGAATTGCCCGCGCTATCGGCTTGAGTCGCGTGTCAAATATTGCGCCGCCGACCAGAGATCGGGAGCGACTCCGTTCGCGCCCGCTTTGGATGCCTGCAGCGTGCTTATTTCTAGGGTTCGCACGCCGGCCGCGCGGCCACACTCAATATCAGTTGCGCGATCACCCACCATCCACGAATGCCGCAGATCGATCCCAAAAGCATCGCGCGCATGGAACAGAAAATACGGCGAGGGCTTCCGGCAAACACACTGACCTGTGAATGCCGGATGGTGAAAGCAATAGTAGTAAGCAGCAAATGAAACCTTCGCCTCGGCAAGCGCAGACTCAAGCCTGCCCTGAATCGCGTCCAGCGTTTGCATGCTCGCCTTGCCCTTAACGTAATTCGGCTGATTGGAAACGAGAAACAGAAAATATCCTACATCGCGAAGCGATTGTAACGCCGGAATGACAGCTGGCAGCAGTTCAAACTGTTCCGGAGTGAGCGGCGACTCGTAGGCGCGTGTTGCCGGATTCCAGACATTCCGGTTCAATACGCCGTCGCGATCAAGAAATACAGCCCGCCGCGTCATGGCAAAGCCGGAGTCAGTTCCCACTTCGTCTTGTTCAACTTAAGCTTTGGATGAGAAACGATGAGGTGCCAAACCACGGCCTGAAATGCTTCAACCAGCGGCGTGGTCATATCTTCCAGAATCGTGGGAATAATAATGCAAGCATCGGCTACCTCGGCGGTATAACCTCCGTCCCGGCCGACAACGCCAAGAATTCTTGCACCAACCTGTGTCGCCAATTCGAGACTGCGGACAATATTGACGCTGACTCCACCAGCGACATCGCCGCCTCCTACGGAAAACACAAATACGGCGTCTCGCGCATTCAGCCGGCTCACTTGCAGCCAGTTGGCGTAACAACTATCCCATCCGTCATCGTTGGTGCGCGCAGTCAACTCGGAAACGTTGTCGCTCGGAGCATAGCACTCGATTTCGGCAATCTTGCGAAAGTCGTTGACGGCATGGCTGGCATTCGCTGCGCTGCCGCCCACGCCAAGAAAGAAAACGCGGCCTCCATCATCGCGGACCTCGACCAGAATCTCAATCAGGTGCTCAAGACAGCGTCGATTCAGCTGCGCTGCAATCTCCTGCGTTGCCTCAAGAAACTGCACAATATGGTCGATCATATTTGCTGATATTCTCTCCGCTGTTTAGTTGAGACTGCTCGCATGCTTCGACTGCGCATCCCCCTTCTTACGCTGGGCGGAGCCATCCCAAATAAGAAGAACAGAACCATTTGTTTCCATCCGGGCCGGCCGTTCCACAGACACTCCCATAACAGGCGCATCTGCACCCCCGGACCCGCTCCGTATTTCCGCGCCCGTGGCACGCACTCAGTCGCAATAAAGAATGAATACGCCCTGGCGCTCATTCGCGGTCGAGCCAGCTTCGCCCACGCGAGCGATGACTTCCAGTCTGCCGCTTGACTCACGCTCTCGCCGGTTCCTGCGACACGCATCTCAACCAGCGCGTCCGGCAGCATCACAATTTCAACATCACGCCGGATGGCAACTCTCAGCAACCAGTCCCAGTCCTGATGGCATTTCAGCCCTTTCAGAAAGAGAACATCGAGCAGCAGGCTCCGCTTTGTCAGCAGCGTCGAAGTCTGCAGCATCCCATCCCCATAGGAAAACCCGCGCCGGCAGAAGAGATAATCAGCCATATTCTCGCCGGGCATATACAGCCGCCGCGGCAATATCTTATCCCCGCCCGGGCTGTGCGCCAGCAGCCTCGAACTCACGATCGGACAAGGGACATCCATGGCGACTGCAGCTGCCATCTGCATCTTTAGCTTCTCAGTCAACCACTGATCGTCGTCATCGAGGAATGCAACCCATTCGCCGCGCGCTGCCTGCACACCCGCATTCCGGGCCTTAGATCCGCCTGCATTTTCCTCCAGCACAATCCACCGCAGACGCCTGTCTTGGATGCTCTCCAGCAGGCATACAGTTTGAGGATCGGGACCGTCGACCACTACGATGACCTCAAGCGAAGCATAGCTTTGCCTTAGCGCGCTCTCCACTGCGCACACTACCCACTGTGGCCGTCCATGCGTGGGAATGACCACGCTTACTAACTCGCATCCACGCAAATTAGCTTTCCTGTTTTAGAGTTTATTTACTCAAAGCATACAAAGAGACTTATACCAGGGATAGGTCAAACTTAGAAACTGACACACCAAAGTAATCGATAAGAACTAAGCTGAGCCTTCAAGCCAGATTGAAGGAACCAGCCAACAACATCTTTCGCTGTTCAGGCGAAAAATGTTCGATCGCATAGCGCAGAGCTGTTCGCGGCATGTGCGCATAATGCGTTTCAAGGAATGCAAGCAGCCGGTTCCGGTCTTCGAGACCGGCTTCGCGCAGCACCCACCCTACCGCTTTATGAATCAGGTCGTGCTCATCATCGAGCAGCATCTCGGCAATCTCCAGTGCGTCGTCCAAATCACCGCCCCAGACCAGGGTCATTGTCGACACTATCGCAATCCGCCGCTCCCACAGGCTCTTTGACTTCGCCAGCTTCCGCAGCACCTTTCGCGGGCGCGACTTCAGGTACTCACCGAGAATAGGCCGGGCGGAAGCGTCGACCAGGTCCCAGTTGTTAATCCTGCTTGTATTCCGCAGGTAGAAGTCCACAAGTGCCTCACGCTGCGGCTCATCGCCTCGCGCGTACTGCGCAACCATGATCTCCAACGCTGCCGCGCGGTACTCGTGAATCTTGGAATCAAGCAGTTTCTGAAGGTCGGCCGACGGAAGAGCGCGATATTTGAGGGCGATTCTGCGCATGACCGGCACCGGGACGCCCAAGAAAACATCGCCTTCGCCATACTCACCTTTTCCCGTCTTGAAATAGACGGCGACCTGCTTCGCTCTGGTCGCATCTCCGGCGGCTTTTACCTCCCGCTCAAGGTTCGTTCGTGTCTTCTTCTGCATAGTCACGGTCGACCAACAGTCTATTCGACAGCAGACAACGCGTCGAAACAGCTATCATGTCCAACATCCCATGATGAGCGGCGCTTCCATCCTGCGAAGGATTTTTGGCCCGGAGACGGATCCCGGTGCCGATTCCTGTCGCGCAGACCACCTTGTTCCCCGCTGGATATTCCTGCGCGCCCTGGGACTCATCTATTTCTCCGCCTTTTATTCGCTGTTCTTTCAAATCCGCGGCCTCATCGGCCCTGAAGGCGTTCTGCCCGCGCACCAATATCTGCAGGCCGTCGATCGCTCATTCCCCGGATTCACACGCTTCTGGTTTGCGCCCAGCCTCTTCTGGCTTTCTACCGGCAACCACGCGCTCATGGTTGTTACCGTCATCGGCCTGATCAGCTCGCTGCTTGTGGTTGCAAATGTCTGGCCGCGTCTCACCCTGTTCGTCTGCTTTATCTGCTTTCTATCCTTTGTCAGCGCCGCAGGCGATTTCTCCAATTACCAGTCCGACGGCATGCTGCTTGAAGCCGGCTTCATCTCCCTGTTCTTTGCGCCCCGAGGCATCTGGCCTAGACTTGGAGCCGCGTCCGCGCCCTCGCGCGCCAGCCTGTTCCTGCTGCAATGGGAGTGGTTCCGCATCTACTTTGAATCAGGACTCGTCAAGCTATTAAGCGGCGATCAGGAATGGCGCCACTTCACAGCCATGGACGAGTACTACCAGAACGGCCCGCTGCCCACCTGGATCGGCTGGTATATGCAGCATCTTCCACACTGGTTTCACGCCATCACCGTCGCGGCGACCCTCGCTCTTGAGCTTGTTATCGTCTTTCTGCTTTTTCTGCCGCGACGTTTTCGCATCATCTGCTTCTTCATCGTTACGCCATGGCAGATCGTCGTCATCGCTACCGCAAACTACACCTTCCTGAATTACCTGGTCTTATCGCTGGGCTTCCTGCTTCTGGACGACCGCATTCTCATGCGCTTCGTTCCCAGCCGCTTCCGGTCTGGGCTGTTTCCCGGCACACAGCAGACCGGCCAACATCCTCCCGAAGAGCAGCCACAGCCTGAGATTCTCCACATTTCTCCGGAAACCGCCGGAGAGATGCGGGAACCGGCTACGCCATCCTTCGCGCCAAAAAAGACATGGCGACACCATCTGGCGGCTCTTCGCCTTGCCGTCAGCGCCGTCTTCCTCACCTGGATCTTTTACGTCACCACGGCTGAACTGATCCACATGCTCTGGCGCGACGCTCCGCTGCCGTCCGCGCCCATAGCCGCACTGGAGCCGCTTCGCATCGCCAATCAATACGGCCTCTTCGCCGTGATGACGCGGGGTCGCTATGAAATTGAATTCCAGGGCTCAAACGACGGCGAAAACTGGAAGGCATATCCCTTCCGCTACAAACCGCAGGCGCTCAATGAGCCTCCGGGGCTATACGCGCCCTATCAGCCGCGGTTTGACTGGAACCTCTGGTTTGCTTCGCTCGGCGATTGGCAGCAGAACTCCATCGTGCCGCTCACTGAAGAGCGTCTTCTCGCCGCCAGTCCCGACGTGCTTGCCCTCTTTGCCGGCAACCCGTTCCCTCAGTCGCCGCCGAAATACATCCGCGCGGTTCTCTGGCAATATTGGTTTACGTCTATGGCAGAGAAGCGCGCAACCGGTCTATGGTGGAGGCGACAGCTGCTCGGCCTCTACGCACCCGTTATCACCCTCAAGCCCAGCGGCGGTTATGCTGCAGTGCAATGGCCGGAGCCCTTGCCTTCTCATGACTGACACAACCAGCCTTCTCATCGGCGCCAAACACTCGCACCTGCATGGATGCCACGCCGTCGTTATCGGCTCAGGCCCGAACGGACTCGCCGCAGCCATCGTTCTCGCCCAGGCTGGTTATGGAGTCGAGGTGCACGAAGCCCAGCCCACCATCGGCGGCGCAGCGCGCACCTTGCCGCTTACCGTCCCCGGTTTTCTCCACGATTTCGGATCGGCGATTCACGCTTTGGCCGCTGGATCGCCGTTCTTTTCCTCTCTGCCGCTCGAAAAGCACGGAGTCGAATGGATTCACCCTCCAGCGCCGCTTGCGCATCCCCTCGGCGATGGCACTGCCGTCATGCTCGAGCGCGACGTGAATGACGCCGCAGGCGCGCTCGGCGCCGACGGCAATCGCTGGCGCAGCATCTTCGGCCCTCTGGCAGAGAGCTGGCCGAAACTGGCTGAAGAGATCCTTCAACCCGTCATTCACTTTCCGCACCACCCGTTTCTTCTCGCGCGTTTTGGAATTCCCGCCGTGATGCCCGCAAATCTATTTACCAGCGCATTCTTCAAAAACGCAGGAACACGCGCTCTCTTCGGAGGAATTGCCGCACACTCGTTTCTTCCGCTCGATGCGCTGCTCAGTTCCTCCGGTGGAGTTATGCTGTCGGCTGCTGCTCACGCGGTCGGCTGGCCCATGGCTCGCGGAGGAGCACAGTCCCTTACCAATGCACTTGGGTCAATTCTGATAGAGCTTGGCGGATGCATCCACACTAACTCGCCTGTGACTTCGTTGGACTGTTTCGCCCGCGACACACTTTTTCTGTGCGATGTAAGCCCGCGCCAGCTGCTTGCAATTACCGGCCACCGTTTGAAGCAGGATTTTCAGCAAAGCCTGAACGACTTCAAACCCGGACCGGGGGCTTTCAAGGTCGACTACGCACTCTCCCAGCCCATGCCCTGGAAAGCTGCCGATTGTCTTCGCGCAGGAACGGTCCATCTCGGCGGCACATTCGAAGAAATCGCTGCCTCCGAACGCGCCGTCGCAAACGGTCAGGCCCCCGAGCGCCCATTTGTGCTGCTGGTCCAGCCAACACTATTCGATAAGACCCGCGCGCCGGAAGGCAAGCACATCGCCTGGGCCTACTGCCATGTGCCCAACGGCTCGACCGTCGATATGACCGAGCGCATCGAAGCGCAGATCGAGCGTTTTGCGCCCGGTTTCCGCGATTGCATCCTGGCTCGCCATATCTCCTCACCCGCCACGCTTGAATCGATGGACGCCAACCTAATTGGCGGCGACATCAGCGGCGGCGCCATGACGCTGCGGCAAACCATCCTTCGTCCAACGCGCAGAAACTATGCTACCTCCGACCCCAATATTTTTATATGTTCCGCATCCACGCCCGGCGTCGGAGGCGTTCACGGCATGTGCGGCTATCATGCTGCGCGCGTGGCATTGAAACGGTCCTGCTAAGTAGATCCGAGACAAACCCTTTGCCTTCTGCATAAGCGTTTTTTATGCTGGCATTTCCATCGTCTTCGAGATATAAGCACTATAAACAACCGTAATCGCGACCCCCAACCAACCACTCATGGGGACCTTTTCTTACATGGATTTCGAGCAACTCAGAACTTTCCTGGAAGTAAGCCGACTGAAAAGCTTTTCCCGCGCCGCAGAGAAACTCGGCGTCACTCAGCCAGCTATTTCCGCACAGATACGCTCGCTCGAAAACGAGGCTGGCGCACGCCTCTTCGACCGGGACGGCGGCAAGGTCACCTTCACGGCCGCTGGACGCCTCTTCGAGCCCTTCGCCGAGCACTGCCTGCAGGTCCACAGCCACATTATGGTGGCTATCGGCGAACTGCACCGCTCGCCGCGGGGCGAAATCTCCATCAGCGCCAACGAGGCCACCACCCTTTACGTGCTGCCCGCTGTCTTCGCCCAGTTCAAGAAGCAGTACACGCGCGTCAATCTCTCCATTGTCCGCGCCGATCGCGCCCGTTCGCTCGAAGCCGTGCTGAACCGGGAAGTCGATTTCGGCATCGTCTCGCTTCCTGTGAAAGATGCCCGTCTCCTGGTCGACATCATCCACAAGGACGATCTGGTTCTGGTCGTCCCCAAAATTCACCCTCTCGCGGCTCGCGATCAGATCAAGTTCGCCGAGATCCTGCAATATCCCCTTCTGTTGCCCAAGCATGGCCGCCAGCGTGAGCAGATCGACGACATCTTCCGCGGCAACGATGTCCAACCGCGCATCGCCATGGAAGTCGACTCAAGCGAGTTGCTCAAGCGCCTCATAGGAGCCGGCCTGGGAATGGGTTTCTTGCCGCGCTCCAATGTCCGCGATGATGAGCGCAGCGGCCTGCTGAAGACGATCAAGGTAGACGGCGTGCGCCTCAGCCGCGAGCTCGCCTTGGTTTACCGCAAGGACAAGACCCTTACCCGCGCCGCGCACGCATTTCTCGAAATCGCCACCGGCCGCGCCCGCCCGATGCCGGTTCCCGCGAATACGAAAACCCGCTGACACTTCATTCCTCGCCGGCTACTCTGTCTTTGCTTTCTTGCGCAGTGTTGCTTTCCTCAAGGCTGTTCCCGGAGGATAGCCGGTCGATTGCCGCACTGTAAGCCGCGTCTGAACCGGCCATGTTTTCTTTGCCGGCACCTGCATTGGCTCGACATGCGAGCGCAGCGCACTGAACGCCGCTCTGGCTAAATCATTGCGGGCCATCCGCACTGTGGTCAGCGGGGGATAAACAAACTCGGCAAGGTGAATATCGTCGAAGCCGACAATCGAAATATCCTCGGGAGCGCGCAATCCTCTGTTGGCCAGAACGCGCAGCCCTCCAATCGCCGTCATATCGTTGGAGCACATCACTGCCGTCGGCAATTCCTTGCATTTCAGGATCTGCTCCATCGCCAGCATGCCGCCCTCAAGTGTGTGATTGCCTTCAATCAGCCACTCGGGCGCAGGCAGGACGCCAACCTCAGCAGCTGAACTGAGGAATGCATCTTTGCGAAGCTGGCAGCTTCTCTGCTGCATAGGGCCGCTGATAAAAGCCAGCTTGCGATGACCAAGCACCGCCAGGTGCTGCACGCCTTCGCGAATGCCGTGATGGTAATCCACCGCTAGAATGCTCACATTTTCGCTGGGCGGAGCTGCGTCTACGAAAACCATGGGGATGTTGCGCGAAACCAGTTGATCCAGCAGCGGCTCCTCGATGCCGAACGTCATCACCGCCACGCCTTCCACATTCCGCTCGATCATGCGGCGAATGCAGATCTCCATGCGCTCCGGATCGTAGTTCGTCGAGCCGATCAGAATCTCGTAATTGTTTTCGATCGCAAAATCCTCAAATCCCTGGATCAATTCCGGAAAAAATGGATTCGTAATCTCCGAGATCAGCAACCCGAACAGCCGGCTGCGCCCTGAGACGAGCGCTCGCGCCTGCGTGTTGGGAAAGTAGTTGAGATCTTCGATCGCTTTCCAGACCCTCTGGGCCAGTTCCTTGTCCACCGTGGGCACGCGGTTGATGGTGCGGGACACGGTGGCGATGGAAACCCCCGCATGCTTTGCCACATCACGGATGTCCAGGTGCTTTTTGAATTCCTTTTTCTGCCTGGGTCTTTTGCTGATCATAGAGAAAAGCAGTCTTTCGCTTGACTCGGCAAGTGTAAATTGCATAAGGTCAAAGCGCTAGTAAACGTTTGCCAGAAGAAATCCTCTCACTCTGAGAAAAAGCTATGAGAGCTTTTCATAAATCGCTTTAGTAAGATGACGAAGTCGGGTTTTTTATACCGGCAGCTACAAGGCAGAAACATCCATGCTTGACGATCTCCGCGCACAGGTCCTGGAGGCCAATCTCGAGTTGGCCCGCCGCGGCCTCGTTCTCTACACCTTCGGAAACGTCAGCGGCATCGACCGCGAGACTGGCCTCGTTGCCATCAAGCCAAGCGGCGTTCCATATGAATCGATGCAGCCCGAACACATGGTCATCACCGATCTCGACGGCAAAATCGTCGAAGGCGATCTTCGCCCTTCGTCAGACCTCGCTACGCATCTGCTTCTCTACCGCGAATTCCAGTCCATCGGCGCCGTCGTGCACACGCACTCTGAATACGCCACCGCCTGGGCTCAGGCCGGCCGCAGCATCCCTGCCTACGGCACCACGCACGCCGACTATTTTTACGGCCCGGTTCCGGTCACCGATGAGCTTACCGCTGACGACATCAATGGCGACTACGTGCACAATACCGGCCTCGCCATCATCCGCCGCTTCCATAATCTCGATCCCGACGCCGTGCCCGCCGTGCTCGTCGCCGGACACGCACCCTTCTGCTGGGGCAAGACACCGGCCGACGCCGCGCATACTGCGGTTGTGCTTGAGTCCATCGCGCGCATGGCCTTCTACACCGCAACCCTCAACCCGGAATGTAAGGGCGTGTCGCAGGTCCTCCTCGACTGCCACTACTTCCGTAAGCACGGCGCCAATGCAACCTACGGACAAAAAAGTTGAAGACTTTCTCGCATCACAGGCGGCACAATTCAAGACTTGCTATGAACGAGTGTTGTCCCAATAACCGAGGCAATCAAGAACATGCCCATTGAATACGCACATCGCCTCTTCAGCCATCCCCAGGCTCTCGCCTTCTTCCAGGGCAAATCGCTCGCCCACCTTGGCTTCGTCGATATCCTCGTCATCGCCGTCTACTTCGCCATCGTCATCTTCATCGGCTTCTACCTGAAAGGCTCAACCAACACCAGCGAAGAGTTCTTCATGGCCGGCCGCGAAATGACCGCATGGATCGCCGGCCTCAGCTTCGTCTCCGCCAACCTCGGCTCGCTCGAGCTCATGGGCTGGGCCGGCTCCGCCTACCAGTACGGCATCCTCGCCACCCACTGGTACTGGATCGGCGCCATCCCCGCCATGCTCTTCCTCGGCATCATCATGATGCCCTTCTACTACATCTCGAAGACGCACTCCGTCCCCGGCTACCTGCATCTCCGCTACGGCGACGGAGCCCGCGCGCTTTCCGCCGTCAGCTTCGCCTTCATGACCGTCCTCATGAGCGGCATCAATATGTATTCGATGGCCATCGTCATGAAGGTCGTCCTCGGCTGGAACCTCAACTTCAGCATCTGGGTTTCGTCGATCACCGTCGCCCTCTACGTCGCCCTCGGCGGCCTGCGTTCCGCGATCTTCAACGAAGTCCTCCAGTTCCTCCTCATCTGGCTCGGCGCATTGCTCGTCCCCATCCTCGGCCTCATCGAAGTCGGCGGCTGGTCGAATCTCCGCGCCCAGATCCTCCATCGCATGGGCTCAACCGAATACGTCCACATGTGGAGCACCCTCGGCCACTTCCACGACAACCCCATGGGAATCCACTGGACCGGCATCGTCTTCGGCCTCGGCCTCGTCATTAGTTTTGGATACTGGACCACCGATTTTCTCGTCGTCCAGCGCGTCCTCTCCGCGCACAACCTGCGCGCCGCGCGCATGGCTCCCATCATCGGTGCCGGATTCAAAATGGCCGTGCCCTTCATCGTTATCCTGCCCGGCCTGCTCGCGCTCTCCGTCCTACCCTTCCACCTCGTCGGAGAAACCCAGGCCGTCGCCACCGGCCAGCACAGCTACAACGAAGTCCTTCCGCTCATGCTCGTCCGCTACTGCAGCCCCGGACTGCTCGGCCTCGGCGTCACCGCCCTCATCGCCGGCTTCATGTCCGGCATGGCCGGCAACGTCAGCGCCTTCTCCACCGTCTGGACCTACGACATCTACGGCGCCTTCCTCAACAAGAAAGCCACCGACCAGCACTACGTCGCCATGGGCCGCTGGTGCACCTTCATCGGCGTGCTCATCTCCGTCGGCACCGCCTACCTCGTCCAGCACGCCGCCAGCATCATGGACTACGTCCAGGCGCTCTTCAGCTTCTTCATCGCGCCGCTCTTCGGGACTGTCATCATCGGCATGCTCTGGAAGCGCGCCACCAAGGCCGCCGGATTCTGGGGCCTGCTCGCCGGAACCGTCACCGCCGTCAGCCTCTGGGCCTGGGTCCATCACGACCCCTCAGCCCTGCGCTACGTCGCCTTGTCCGCCGACGCCAAGGCCATGGCCGAAGACATGTACCGCGCCCTCTGGTCCTGGCTCGTCTGCGTCATCGTCACCGTCATCGTCAGCCTCATGACGAAGCCCAAGCCCGACGCCGAGCTCGAAGGCCTCGTCTACGGCGCCTCCAAGCTTCCCGAAGAGCACGACGACCACTGGTATCAGAAGCCCATCGTCTGGGCGAGCGTCATCGCCGTCCTCTTCGTCGTCCTCAACATCATCTTCTGGTAGGAGAGAAAAATGCGCGAACAAATGTCGATCTGGTTTTTCGCAGGCGTCCTCTTCCTCATCTACGGCGTCATCATTACTGCAGAAGGCTTCTGGGAGCTGGCACATCCTCCAGCCCACCCTCCCGTTCTTTTCAACCTGCACCCCTCCATCTGGTGGGGTGGCATGATGGCAATCGCTGGACTCATCTATACGATTCGTTTCTGGCCGCGCGTTCACAGATAAGAGGTGCCCATGCAAGCCCTCGTTCGGCTTGAGTGGGGTAGTTCGATCAAACCAGCACGATATCGGGTGCCCCATCCTATCGCGCACTTTGCGATAGGGTGGGAGACCACAAATGCAAACCCCCGCTCACGATGTCATCCCGAGCGGAGCGACCGAAGGGAGCGCAGTCGAAGGACCTGCGGTTCGCAGTGGAGCACAAACACCGGGTGCCCCATTCTTTTGCGAAGCAAAAGGGTGGGAAGCCACAAATTTAAAAGGGCAACAAAAGGGCTTATACCCCGAGGGAACTTGAAGGAATCCACACGATGAAAAAACAACTTACATTTGGAGTCATTGTCGGCAGCCGCGGCTTCTTCCCCCACCACCTCGCCAAAGAAGGCCGCGAAGAAATCATCCGCGTCCTCGACGCCGACGGCTATAAGTCCATCGTGCTCTCGCCCGAGCAAACCCAGCACGGAGCTGTCCAGACCCCCGACGACGCCCGCCACTGCGCCGAGCTCTTCAAAAAGCACAGAGAAGAGATCGACGGCATCATCGTCACCCTGCCCAACTTCGGCGAAGAGCGCGCCATCGTCGACGCCATCCGCCTCTCGACCCTCAAAGTCCCCGTCCTCGTCCAGGCCACGCCCGACCGCGCCGACATCATGAAGATCACCAACCGCCGCGACAGCTTCTGCGGCAAGATGTCCGCCTGCAATAACCTCATGCAGTACGGCATCCCCTACTCGCTCACCGCGCTGCACACCGTCTCGCCCAGCTCCGACGCCTTCAAAAAAGACCTCGCCTGGTTCGCCGCCGTCTGTCGCGTCGTCAACGGTTTCAGGAACCTCCGCATCGGCGCCATCGGCGCACGTCCCGCCGCCTTCAACACTGTCCGCTACAGCGAAAAGCTCCTCGAGCTCAACGGCATCTCCGTCGAAACCCTCGACCTCTCGGAAATCCTCGGCCGCATCAACCACATGAAGGACACCGACGACGCAGCGCAATCCAAGCTCTCCGCCATCAAGTCCTACGTGTCGACAAGCGGCATCCCCGACGCAGCCCTCATGAAGATGGCCAAGCTCGGCGCCGTCATCGACGGCTGGATGAAGGAAACCTACTGCACCATCAGCGCCATCCAGTGCTGGACATCGCTCGAAGAATACTTCGGCGTCGTCCCCTGCACCATCATGAGCATGATGAGCGAAAACCTCTTCTCCAGCGCCTGCGAAACCGACGTCGTCGGCGTCCTCAGCATGTACGGCCTCGCCCTCGCGTCCGAAACCCCAAGCGCCCTGCTCGACTGGAACAACAACTACGGCGACGACCCCGACAAGGCCGTCTGCTTCCACTGCTCCAACCTGCCCAAGCACTTCTTCGCCGACGTCAAGATGGACTACCAGGAAATCATCGCCGGAACCGTCGGCAAAGAAAACACCTTCGGCACCTGCGTCGGCCGCGTCAAAGCCGGAGCTATGAGCTACCTCCGCTACTCCACCGACGACTTCCACGGAAAAATCCGCGGCTACGTCGGCGAAGGCGAATTCACCAGCGATCCGTTAGAAACCTTCGGCGGCGCCGGCGTCGTAAGAATCCCGAAAATGCAGAAGCTCCTCCGCTTCATCTGCGAAAAGGGCTTCGAACACCACGTCGCCGCCAACTTCTCCACGGTCGCAAGCCCCATCTACGAAGCCTCAACCCGCTACCTGGGCTGGGACATGCACTATCATGAAGACCCCAACGCCTAACCCCCACTTAAGGATGTCATCCTGAGCGGAGCGAAGGATCTGTTTTTACACATCGGCCCCTAATCTAATAAGGAACGTCGTTGACGAAGACTAAGAGAAGGTCCACCCACTTAGAATTTACGAACTGCCCGGATAATTGGTTATGGCGATTGTCGCGGTGTTAATCTTCACAATCCTGTTTGTCGGATGTATTTTCGTCGTCTGTAGCACATGTGGTGCTGAAATCGACAAATGGGGCCGACCAATCGCGCAAAAATGATCGCGGGTGCCCCATTCAAGCCCTCTTTAGGCTTGAGTGGGGTAGTTCGATAAAACCAGCAGAATCGGCGTTTCGTAAGGGCACGGCTTTTAGCCGTGCCAAAACAGGCGGGCCAAGGCCCGTACCTCACTGCCGTAGGCCGGAGCGGAACCGAAGGTGAAGCGACCCGGATCAAGAGGAACAAGATGTCCACAGTAGCAGGCGTAGATTTCGGAACCCTAAGCGTCCGCGTCACCCTCCTCGACAGCCAAAAGGGCCGCCTCGCCACCGCCGTCGCCGAATACCCTCTCCATCGCAAACGCGAAGACCCCGACTACGCCACGCAATCCCATCAGGACCAGATGGACGCCCTCGTCAAAGCCACCCGCCAGGCCATCCACGACGCGGGTATCGAAGGCCACCAGATCGAAGCCATGGCGCTCGACACCACCGGCTCCAGCGTCATCCCCGTCGGCGAAAATCTCCAGCCGCTCGACGACTACTACCTCTGGTGCGACCACCGCGCCAAAGAAGAAGCGCAGCAGATCACCGAACTCGCCCACCGCGAACACCTCGAAGCCATCGAGTGGTGCGGCGGCGTCTATTCCCACGAATGGGGATTCGCCAAGCTCCTCCACTGGCTCCGCCACAATCCCGAGAAGCGCGACCGCTTCGTCACCGCCTTCGAACACTGCGACATGGTAGCCGCCACTCTCTGCGGCATCACCGACGCCAAGCAGGCCAAGCGCAGCGTCTGCGCCATGGGCCACAAGTGGATGTGGAACCCGAAGTGGGACGGCCTGCCATCACAAGCGTTCCTCTCCAAACTAGACCCACTCTTCAACGGCATCCGCGAAAAGCTCGCAGGCGACTACGAAACCTCCGACAAACTCGCCGGACACCTCTCGCTGAAATGGACTGAAGCCATGGGCCTGCGCGCCGGAATCCCGATCCCGGTCGGCGCCTTCGACGCGCATTGGGACGCCATCGGCGCGGGCTGCCGCGAAGGCGACGTCGTCAACGTCGTCGGCACCTCCACCTGCATCATCGCCATGCAGAAGAAGGCCAACCTTGTCCCCGGCGTCTGCGGCGTGGTCCCCGGCAGCGTCCATCCTGCATACACCGGTGTCGAAGCAGGTCTCTCCGCTACCGGAGACATCTTCGAAGCCATCGCCCGCCGCGCCGGACACAAAGTGTCGGAATTATCCCAGGGCCTCGAAAGCTACCGCGCCGGACAGACCGGCCTCCTGCGCCTCAGCTGGGACAACGGCGACCGCACCGTCCTCGTCAACTCCGAGCTGGGCGGCGTGACCCTCGGCTGGAACCTCATCCACACCGCGCAGGACGAGCTCTACGCCGCCATCGAAGGCACCGCCTTCCACACCCGCATCATCCTCGAACGCATGGCCGAGTACGGCGTCCCCGTCGACCGCGTCATCAACGCCGGAGGCATCCCGCAGAACAACCAGGTCCTCAACCAGGTCTACGCCGATGTCCTCGGCAAACCCGTCCTCGTCCCCTCCGGAATTCCCACCAGCCTCGGCTCCGGCATCTTCGCCTTCCTCGCCGCCGGAACCATTCCGACCATCGAAGGAGCCCAGGGAAAGATGTGCCTCAGCTACAAAACATTCACGCCGAATCCGGCAGCAAATGCGACCTATAACCGCCTCTTCGATCACTACAAGCGCCTCTATTTCGCCCTGGGCAAACGCAACGCCGAAGCCGCAACCATAGGCGAAGTCCTCCCCGACCTCCGCAAAATAGCCGCCGAAGCCCAACGCCAATCCTGAACAGCCTGCCCCGCTCTGTCGCTTATGCACCTGAGAGGAACTCTGCGCAAAACAGCTCAATGTTCAATCGGGCGATTCTGTCTCCATTCGTCCGCATGGCTCCGGACTGCTTTCGACTGGGGAAACCTCGCATCCAGGGCATAGATCTTTTCCACTGCCTGGCGGCGCTGGCGGTCTCTGTGCATTCGTCTCGCAGTATGAGCAACGGCGCACCATGCCAGGGCCTGCTCTCCGGCAAGCCGCTGCATCACAAAGGAGTCCGAGGCAAAGTCCGCTGCAATCCCGTCGATGAACATGGCTTCTTCCACGGCGCCATCCAGATCGTCGCGGGTACCCTTCCAACGGCAGAGATACGCTCGCGTCGTTGCGAGCTGAAGCTGAAAGGCAGGCTCGTAGAGGTGCCGGCAGGTAATTTCCTCGACTGCCGCAGCCGCCTTTTCGCACTCGTCATTATTTCCAAATCGGGAGTAGAAGCGACATACATTTGCTCGGGCAAGAGCAGCTTGAAAGTCAAACTCAATCATGTAAAAGACTGACCAGATTGACGCGACCTGCTTTTCGATGTCCAAACATCGCGCGTCATCGTTCAGAACCAGGCATCTGCTATACATTGCCAGGCCTTTCGCTCTTTCGACTTCGAACTCCTCATCCCCGCCGAACTGATCGCAGATTGCCATCGCCGAACTGAATGCAGGCTCGAACACGGCGATCCCCTTTTCCGCATTCCAGTTGCAAAGGATGTTGAGGAACTTGCAGCGAATCAGCGAGAAGTCTCTTTCGCGGGGAAACTTCTCGGCAGCTTCCTCTATTTTCCTGAAATCCATGATGAAGCTTTCGTCCAGCGCGTTTGCCTTGCAGTCGCAAACCACCATCCAGGCCTCCGCCCGAACCTGCTCAAAGTCCTTGTTGCCGCGAAAGGGCGCGCAGACTTTTTCGAGCTCAATGGCTACCTGTTCGCATTTTGGCCTGGCGTCAGACCCGGTTCCGCCTTCGCGATCGAAATCTGCGAATAAACCTTTGTTCATGCATTTAAACAACTTGATTCGAGCTAATTCGAGCTGAAAAGACGCTCCGTTTTTAAAGGCTTTCGCGATTTCCTCCACGGCCCTTTCCAGTTCGATGACGGTACGTTCACCGTCTGCCTTCTGTCCTATCCAGTGAGCCGTGTTACGTCTTGCGATGGCCCGCTCTAATGCGTATTCGGCAGCTTCCGGGGATTGGACTCCAGCGCTGGATGCTGCCTCTGCAGCGATTTCATCCACTAGCTTCAGCGCTGCTTCCATCCGATCACGATCAGGTTGGGTCCCCGCATAGAACGTGGCGACTCTCCAGACCCGCGCCCTCCAGATTGCCAGGCTGGCGTCCGCCCGGGCCTTCGACAACACGGAGTCAAACCGTCGCGCAAATTTTAGCGCGGTCTCAGCTATTGAGTCCCAGATTTCCGAGTAGATATGAGATCGATTCCAGTTCGCTTCGTGCTGTTCAACATACATTTTTGCGATACGCACCCATTCGCTGGTCCCGGGATCAACTCTCTCATCGTCAAGAATCCGGGCCAGAGCAGCCGTGAAGCAGCACTCGACAGCCTGAAAATAGGGCCGCACCAGGCCACCCTCCACATCGAGTAATGCATAAATGGCGGGGAGTAGATCCAGGGCCTTGCTCCCGCTCACCGTGGAGAACTCCTGCTTGGCAAGAGTAAGAGTATCGATGGTGGAGTATGTTGGCGCCGGGCGTCCTTTGAGCGTGTGGGCAGCCGCTGTAGCGTAGGCGAGGGCCAGAGCGGCGTGATCGCGCTTTTCATCCTGAACAGGAACAGTGCGCAGCCAGTAGCCAAGGTCATCGATGTGTGCGCCGTTTCGCTCGATTGCGCCCATGACACCTGAGGGAATGAGGTCCCATGCCTCCTGAACAACTTCTTCCTGGTGCGCCTTTGGCATGTCACCTTCCGCGCAGCATTCATGCAACACCAGCCGCACAAAGGCGTCCCCGACCCGGTTGGGCCGTACGCAAGGCAGGCTCATGACGCGCTGTCCATCCATCTCACCGCCCGATTTACCCAGGTTGAAACAGCGGCTGAGAATCTCGTCTTCGTCCTCAAAGCCTTTCCAGAAGCGGTGATGCGCTTCGGGGCTGAGGCGTTGCGGTCCAGCCAGTGCTGCTGAGGCGAGCTTGCGCAATGCCGTCCGTGGGAGCCCGAACCGCCTTAGAGATTCGAGGATACTGACTGCCCGTTGTTCGAAAAGTTCGTCGACAGTCATGCGCTCAATCGGATTGCCGTTCGCCATTGCGTGAAGCGAAAGTTCGACGAGAAGCGGGTTGCCTTCAGTGAGGTTTTCAACGGCATCGAGATGCAGTTTACCGGCTTCGTCCTCTTCCCAATCGCGCAGCGGGTAGAAATCCTCGTGGGCCACTTCGAGGATCTCTTTCCGGCTGAAACCGGAACCAGAACCCAGGATTACGATCTGAGGGTATGGATCCGGGGACTCCTTGATCTGCTGGGACCGCGAAGCTGTGTGTTTCTCTTTCGGCATCTCGACCCAGGCCGGCAGCGTCTGGCTGACGGCGATCACGCGCACCGGGTAGCGGAATTCGTGCGCTCGCGCCGACAGTTCTCGAACGATGGCTTGTAAAATATTGTGGCGCTGATCATCCACAAGCAGCACGCTGGGACGATGTGGCTTCCACTCTTCCAGGTGGTTAAGGAATCGGCGTGACGGCGGCCCCGCCTCGGGCTGACTGTTCTGCGCGTCTGTTGCCCATCCTGCGTCCCATGGGTCATCTCGCTCAGGGCAGTACCACAATATTCTTCTGCGCCAGGCACCGAAACGAATGAGAGCGCGAGCCAGAAGCGGCTTCTTTTCAGGCCCAGTCAAATCCTCCCAGCGCGAGATATTGCGCAGGAACTCCATGGCGAGGCGCGTCTTTCCGGCTGAGGAACGCCCAACAACAATCGTCCACCGGAACGCCTCGAACTCCCTGTGGAGTAGCCGGAAGCCTCGCCGTCTGCGAGCGCCTGCGGGCATGTCAAAAACAAGCCGGCTGAGGGCGTCCCATGCTGCTTTACGGTCCCTGTTGCGCTCAGGGCCCTTCCACGTAAGCGGTCTTTCGACGATTCGGACGACCTCGCCATCGATCTTGTTTGCCAATATGGGCGGGTTCAATGGATCGAAGCCATACGGGCCGGGAATCGGGACCATTACGTTGTTCCGGACCCGCTTTCGTTCGAGCCATGCCAGGACTTCAACGAACGTGAACCCCCGATATAGTCCGGCGAGAAAGGCGAACACCAAAGGGTAACTCTCGAAGAGCTTCTTAAGGTCGAGCCCTAGAGGGCTGAGGATGATTTTGGGCTCCGGAGTAAGCGCCGAGTAGACATCTGCCAGCGCATTCACGGCATGGGGAGTCGAGAATGTTCTGACGGCCAGCATCCCCAGGAAAAAGAGCACGCCAGCGCTGAGCGCCTGGAGGCTGCGCGCCATTAAATGGCTGGACTGCTTCGGACGTTGATCTCGCATCGCGGGCCGCGCTGTCTCGCTTCCTCGCAGTTGCATGGAGATTATCACAAGACTTTTATTCGAAGGATCAGGGCCCGGTTCTTTGCGACTTAAAACAATCTCGAAGTGGCGGTAAAGCGGACGTCAGCAGATGCGCAATCCAGCCCTCCTGCCCATAGAGCCGGGATTCCCCACATCTTGAAAGATGTGGGATCACTTCCAACCAACCACAAATATCGGGGGCATCCTCAAATCCGAAGGGTGCTCACAGACTGCCCTTAACCCCCCGATTTCTGCCACAGATCTGCTCTTAAGTTCGCGTAAACGACACAAAAAAGCCGCCCGGTTTAACCGTGTCTTAGCTGCTTTCTTCCCTGTCAAGCCCCTCAGATCTCCAAAAAATGGCTTAAACAACACATTCCAAACGAAATAAAGACTTCCGGAAATTGGCATTTTATTTCGTCGAAATTGCTATTCTGGATATAGGAGGTTTTTTTTTTTAACCCGGCGCGAGTCTTAGCAGTCTAAAATACGGTTTATAGAGATTCCTTACTTTCAATAACTTACGGCCTCACCACCTAAGTGATTGCAAACAAATGATCTCCGTACAGAGTAAATGCTGTAACTCACTAAAAATAAACAATCTCCGTACAAAAGACCGGGAGGGAGGGGTACCCCGGGCTCGTCAGGAGGCAAACCTGTGAACGCAGCCGTCGTCACTTCTTTCTCCGCTCCGCCAAGGTACACAACCTTCGCCGACCCGCAGCCAGCCGAAGGCAAACTGATCGTAAACGTCACCGCCGCCGGACTCCACCCGATCGTCCGCGCCCTCGCCAACGGAACCCACTACGGCAGCACCGGCGAACTGCCCTTCATCCCCGGCGTCGACGCCACCGGACGCCTCGAAGACGGCACCCGCATCTACTTCGGAACAGCCCGCCCTCCCTACGGCACCTTCGCCGAAAAAGCCCTCGCGACAAAAGGAATGTACATCACCCTCCCCGACGGCCTCGACGAAACCACCGCCGCCGGAATCGCGAACCCCGGCATGTCCTCCTGGGCAGCACTCAAGGCCCGCGCGAAATTTGCCGCCGGAGAAAGCATCCTGATCCTCGGCGCAACCGGAATTGCCGGAAAACTCTCCGTCCAGATCGCAAAACGGCTGGGCGCCCGCCGCGTCATCGCCGCCGGACGCAACCCGCAGTCGCTGGAAGAACTCAAAGCCCTGGGAGCCGACGCAGTCATCTCGCTCACCCAGGACCACGACGCGCTGGTGTCGGCCTTCCGCAACGAAATCGCCGAGAACGGCGTCGATGTTGTCCTCGACTACCTCTGGGGCGCTCCGGCGGAGGCAGTGCTCGCCGCCATCGCACAGAAGGGATTGAAGCACCTCCCGGCGCGCATCCGGTTTATCCAGGTTGGCAACAGCGCCGCCCCAACAATCACGCTGAATGCGGCAACACTACGCAGCTCAGGACTGGAAATACTGGGTAGCGGCTTCGGCAGTGCATCCATGGACGAGATTTTTCAAGCAGTCCGCGAATTCTTTGAGGTAGCGGCGAAAAGTCCGTTTCAGGCCAGCCTGAAGACCGTCCCGCTGCGCGATGTCGAGTCCGTCTGGAATAATCCCGAACGCGACGCCCGGATCGTCTTCCAACCTTAGCCCTTGAACGAGCTCGCATCGGTGAGCACGAAAAAGGGTGCCCCATCCTGACGCAGTCAGGGTGGGAAAGCACGAACCCAAACCTGCGCGTCTTTAGTGTCTGTCGGAAGTCTGCAACTGATCTTTAACCGAAGCAGCCGCCATCGAGCGCAACATCATGGCCGCGACATAAGCTGCGCCGAAGCCGTTGTCGATGTTCACGACGGCGACATTAGGCGCGCAGGAGTTGAGCATGCCGAGCAGCGCAGTCAAGCCGCCAAAAGCCGCGCCATAGCCGACGCTCGTGGGTACGGCAATGACGGGAGCAGCGACGAGACCGCCAACAACACTCGGCAGCGCTCCTTCCATGCCGGCACAAACAATCACAGCACGCGCCTCTGTCAGCGTCTCGCGCTGCGCCAGCAGGCGATGCAAGCCGGCAACGCCAACATCGTAAACACGCTCGACTTTGACGCTGAGATATTCCGCCGTGACAGCAGCCTCTTCGGCAACAGGAATATCGCTGGTGCCGGCACACAAAACTGCAACCGGGCCTGCACTGGATGACGCGGCGGTTTGACGCAGGCCGATGATGCGCGCCTCGGTGTGATATTCGGCTTCAGGAACCATCTGCTTGACCGCGTCCCACGCGGCGATGCCGGCGCGCGTGGCGATCACGTCGCCACCAGCAAGCGCCATGCGCACGAAGATTTCCGCAACCTGCTCGGGAGTTTTTCCCGCTGCGTAGATAACCTCGGGCAGACCGAGACGGAGCGAACGGTGATGATCGATCTTGGCAAAACCTGCGTCTTCAAAAGGCAGATGCGAAAGGCGCTCGAGCGCTTCGGCTGAGGAGACGTTGCCGCTCTCGATCTGTTGGAGAAGCGCAAGGATGGCATCGCGGTTCATACTCTGTCCTCATGTGCGAAAAAGATTTCACCACAGAGGACGCAGAGAGCACAGAGGTTTCGCAGAGGAGTGGTCATGCCTTCACCTTCGTATCCGCATTTGTATCTGCGGCTGCTGCAAGCGCTGCCTGTGTGACCTGTTTGAGTGGAACGCCATGTTCCCTCGCGCCGCGCGCGCAGTCCTCATATTCGGGCATACAGTTCAGGTCCTCGCCGTTGCGCGATCCGATCTTGATGCGAATGCTGCCGTACGCAGTCTCCACTTCTATGAAGCGGCGCTGGAGGATGACGCGGTCTTCTTCGCGCACGCGCAGACCAAGCGTAGTTGTTTCGCGCAGCAGCAAATTCTCAAATGCTTCGCGCCGCTCGGGGCGGCAAAGGACGGTCAGCAGGCTGCCCATGCGGCCCTTCTTCATCACGACTGGCGTGCACATCACGTCGAGTGCGCCTTCTTCCAGAACGCGCTCCATGGTGTGCGCAATCAGCTGCGGAGTCGCATCGTCCACCGCGCATTCAAGAACGGCAACGCGCTCGCTGGATGGTTTGTTGGCACTGACGGATTCGCCGATGCTCAGGCGCAGGACGTTGGGAAAGTCTTTCGGGTTGCGCGTGCCTGCTCCGTAGCCAATGGTGTCGATGGTGAGCACAGGAACCGCGTCAAAGCTGCAGCCGAGAGCCTTGAGCAGCGCCGCACCTGTGGGCGTAGTCAGTTCCTTCTGAATGCCAGCAGAGTATGTTGGCACGCCTTTCAACAGCTCCGCTGTTGCTGGCGCGGGAACGGGAAACATACCATGCGCGCACTGGACGAATCCGCTGCCGACGTTGACCGCTGAGGCGTACCAGGTATCGACGCCGAGTGAGCACAGGGCCGCCGCTCCGCAGACGATGTCAGTGATCGTATCGACGGCGCCGACTTCGTGGAAGTGCACCGTTTCGACGGGGACGTTGTGGATCTTCGCTTCGGCCTGGGCGAGCAGTTCGAAGGCGCGCAGCGCGAGAGCGCATACATCGGGCGTAAGCTGCGAGTGCTCGATCAGTTCGCGAATTTGTTTCCAGCTGCGTCCGTGAACGTGCTTGTGCTCATGATGATGGTGATCATGATCATGAGGGTGATTGTGATTATGTTTGTTCTTGGCGATCTCGCCACTGGCCGCATCGAGCACATCGACCTTGGTTGCAGTGACGCCGCTGCGATCGACCGATGAGAATTGCAGATTTGCACCGATGTTCAGCGCGCGCGCCGTCTCTTCCAGCAACGAGCGCGAGACGCCAGCATCGACGAGCGCGCCGAGCAGCATGTCGCCGCTGATACCGGCAAAACATTCAAGATAACCAATGCGCATCGAGTGATCAGGGGCTAAAAGCCCCTCAAATCTCCGTCTATATTTCACCGAGCTAAAGCCCGATGCTTCTACCAAACACCTATAGAGCTTTTTCGGCTGCTTTCATCAGCATATCGACGGACAGAATCTCGTTCATCGAGCCGGAGCGATAGCCGTCGCAATCCACCGCGACGTAATGAAAGCCGGCAGCGCGCACGGCTTTGCCCATCTGGCGGAACGTAGCAGGCGACAGCGCGGATGCGAGTTCGCTCTCGGCAATTTCGATGCGCGCGATGTTGCCATGATGGCGCACGCGGAAATTGCGCATACCTAAACTACGCAGAGATTCTTCTGCCTCTTCGACCATGCGCAGCGCTTCGGAGGTTACGCGGCGTCCGTATTCGATGCGCGAAGAGAGACACGCGGATGCTGGCTTGTCCCATACCTTCAGACCTGCAATCTGTGCGAGCGCGCGGATGTCGGCCTTTGTTAATCCTGCTTCAGCAAGCGGTGCGGCTACCGCATGTTCAGAAGCGGCGCGCTGGCCGGGGCGGAAATCTTTCTTGTCGTCGACGTTCAGGCCATAGGCGACGGCGGAGAAGCCGAGATGCTGACGCTCTTTTTCGAGCACGGTGAAAAGCTCGTCCTTGCAGTGGAAGCAGCGGTCGGCTTTGTTGACTGCGTACTCTTCGTGCTCGAGCTCGTTTGTTTCAACGGTGCGCAGCGGAATCGATTGATCCTGCGCAAGCTCGACGGCTTCGCGATAGTGGCTGCGCGGCAGGCTGGCGGAATCGGCGATGATGGCAAGCATCTGCCCGCCGAGCGCCTGATGCGCGGCGTAGGCGAGATACGCCGAGTCGACGCCACCGGAGTAGGCGACGATGACGCTGCCCAGATCGCGGAGCCTCGCTTCTAGGCGCTGCTTCTTTTGCTCTAATTCGACCATCAGCCCAGCCATTGCGGATTCTTATAGGTTCCGTCGAAGTTGTGACTCGTCTTGTACAGCTCAAACTGGCCGTTCTGCGCGACCGTCTCGGTCTTCTTCAGGATAGCGCTGACTTCGGCAACGTCGAGCCCGCGGAAATTCTTTGCCGTGTCGAGCGCCTGCTGCAGGATCTGCATCGAGTCGCATCCGGTGATGACGACGCTGACCGGCAGGTGCATCGCGTAGCGCAGGCATTCGACGGGCGTAACGGTGTTGCTCTTGAGGATGACGCCGTCGCCCATTGGCTTCATGCCGAGGATGCCCATGTTCAGTTTTTTCGCGACGGGAACGACCTTGGCGCCAAAGCTGTCGAAGTGCGCGTCCATGGCGTTGAGCGGCATCTGCACCGTGTCGAAGGTGTAGTTGTGCTTGGTCGCGGTTTCGATCATGTGCAGGTGAATTTCGGGGCTCTTGTGGCCGGTGAATCCGATGAAGCGGACTTTGCCTTGCTTGCGCGCTTTCTCCAGATATTCCAGCGATCCGCCCGGCGCGAAGACGCGCTCGGGGTCATCCATGCGGATGACTTCGTGAATCTGGATCAGGTCGAGGTGGTCGGTCTGCAGGCGCTTCAGAGATTGTTCGAGCTGCTGCTGCGCGGCCTGTGCTGTGCGGCCGTCGAGCTTCGTCATCAGGAAGGCTTTCTGCCTGTAACCATCTTTTAATGCGATGCCCATGCGCACTTCGCTGAGGCCGTCGTTGTAGTCCCAGCAGTTGTCGAGGAAGTTCACGCCGGAATCGAGGCCGGTGCGGACGATGCGGGTACTTTCTTCCTGTGAGACATAATTTCTGCCGATATGATGTCCGCCGAGCCCGACGAGCGAAACTTTAGCGCCGGTTCGGCCCAGCGTGCGGTAGGGCATGCCTGAAGCTGCGTCCACGGCTTCTGCATGGGAAGCCAGGGTTGAGGCAAGCGCTGTGATTGCGGCCGATTTAAGAAATTCACGCCGTTCCATCATATTGCCCCTCAATGTCATCCTACTCCTTGCGCGAAGTGGTGACGAATGGGTCTATTCTCATTCGATGCATCAGGTTGCAAACTGGTGCTGACCATCGCGAGCACGTTACTCTAGGAAGAGACGATGGCAGTCCTCCAGTTAAGATCGCCCCTTACGCCTGAAGAACGCCAGCAGAGGCAAAAGCTGATTCTGCGGGACACGATAGCTCTTTTAAGCCTGTTTGCTATCGTTCTGCTTCTCTTTTTTATTACGCTGTTTCTCTTCCACTCCTTTTCCGTGCATCGCCAGGAGCTGGCCTATCGCTGGCGCGGGCGCGGAGAAAAAGCGCTGCGGGCAAACCAGCCTCTTGTCGCTATAGACGCGCTGCGCTCGGCTTTGGCCTATGCTCCCGACGATGAAACTCTGCAGATTGAACTGGCCGAGGCGCTTGGGGCCGCCGGCCGCACGCAGGAAGCGGTCGCCTATTTCAACACGCTGCTTGAATCCCGGCCTGGAAACGGACTGATCAACCTGCAGCTTGCGCGCCTGGCGGCGAAGCAGGGCGATGAGGCAAAGGCGCTGGAATATTACCAGGCCGCGCTCGACGGCACATGGAACGGCGACGGCTACGTTCGCCGCCGCGAGGTACGGCTGGAACTGGCGCAATACCTGATCAGCCGCAAACGATACGACCAGGCGCGGAACCAGTTGCTGATTACTGCCGGCAATGCGCCTGACGACGTGAACATTGAATTGCAGGTTGCCGGGTTGCTGGAAAGCGCACAGGACCCGGCCAATGCGCTGCATCTCTATCAAAAAGCCCTGCAACACAAACCGGTGCAGCTGGCGGCGCTCGAAGGAGCAAGCCGCACCGCCTACGCGCTCAACCACTACCTGCAGGCAAAGACATACCTTGAGCGGACGCTGAACCATCCCGATTTTGAAAAACAGCCCGCCGACGTTCAGGCGCGCTTCCGCGATATGCTCTCTGACTCCGATCACATCCTGCTGCTTTATCCGGGGCCGGAGTTGAGTATTCGCGACCGCGCCGAGCGCATCCTGAACAACAGAAAAATTGCCCAGCAACGGCTCGCTGCCTGCCTGAGCAGCAAGACCACTATTCCGCCGGCGCTGCAAGCGCTGGCCAATCAATGGCAGCAGTTGCCAAAGACGCTGCGACTGCTGCAACTGGAGCAGAACCCCGAATTGGAACAGCAAATCATGCAACTCGTGTATCAGACCGAGCAGGTAACGAGCCAGCTATGCGGCGCGCCCACGGGTGATGATGCCCTTCTGCTTAAGATCGCCCAGGCGCCGGAGGCTGTCGAGCAGCAATGAGCGTCCAACCGATGCAGGAGACGGAAGCAAAGCAGTCTGTTAAAAAGCCTGTTAAACGGCCGAAGAACGAGTTCTCGCAACTCGAGATCGAAAAGATCGCTCCCACACGCGACGAGCGGCTTTTTCTAGTCTTGTCCATTTTTATCGGCGTGCTGTCCGGGCTGCTGGTCGTATGCTTCCGCGTTGCCATTGAATGGATCAAGATTCTGACCCTCGGCTCCGCCCCCCACGCCGGACAGTACCGGCTCCTGATCGTTCCTGCCCTGGCCGGCTTGTTTGTCGCAGCGCTGGCGCAGCTTTTCTTTCCCGGCGTGCGCGGCAGCGGCGTCAACCAGACCAAGGCCGCGCTCTACATCTACAACGGTTACATCTCGTTCAAGACCGTCATCGGGAAATTCGTCACCTCGGCGCTCGCCATAGGCGGCGGACACTCGCTCGGGCCGGAAGACCCTGCCCTGCAAATCGGCGCCGGCGTGGCGTCCATGGTCGCACGCCGGCTGAACCTTTCCAAACAGCGGCTGCGCCTGTTCGCCCCCATCGGCGCAGCCGCCGGTCTTGCCGCCGCCTTCAACGCGCCTATCTCGGCCATCCTTTTCGTCATCGAGGAAGTCATCGGCCAATGGAGCGCTGCCGTCCTCGGCTCCATCGTCCTGGCCGCGATTTCGAGCGTTGTGGTTGCCCGCCAGTTCTGGGGAGCGGAACCGATCTTCCGCATCCCGACCGTCACCCTGCGTGACCCGCGTGAGCTGATCGCCTATGCCGTCCTCGGCGTCGTGGGCGGATTTGCCGCGCTGGTCTTTTCCAAAGCTCTCGGCTATCTGCGTCCCCGCCTGCGCGCCCTGCCCACCTGGACACAGTACTGCCAGCCCGGTGTTGCCGGCCTGCTAGTGGGATTGATTGGATTCATCGGCTTTCCGCAGGTCATGGGACCGGGCTATGAAGTCATCGATCAGGCCATGCACGGCCAGTTTGCGTGGAAGCTGCTGCTGGCGCTGGCGCTGCTCAAAATTCTTGCCACGACGCTGTCCTTTTCCAGCGGCACGCCCGGCGGCATGTTCGCGCCGACTTTATTTATCGGCGCCATGCTGGGAGCGTCCGTCGGATCGTTTGAGAAACTCTTCTTCCCGCATCTGGCCGGCACGGTCGGCGCATACGCCCTGGTTGGCATCGGCGTTCTCTTTGCCGGATTCCTGCGCGCGCCGCTCACGTCCGTCTTCATGGTGCTGGAGGTCAGCGGCAACTACTCCATCATCCTGCCCGTGATTCTGGCCAACATGATCGCCTACCTGTTGTCACGCGGATTGCAGCCTGTCCCCATCTTCGAAGTCTTCACTCATCAGGACGGCCTCGATCTGCCTTCGATGGAGGAAGTGCGCGAAGAGTCCGAACTACACCTCGAAGACGCGCTGCGCCCGGTGGATGTCCCGGTGATCAAAGGCCAGCAGACACTCGGCGAAGCGACAAAGATCGTCTCAGCCGCGCATGCTCCCGCTTGTCTGATCTCGCTCTGGGACGGCTCATGGTACGCTCTATCCGACGAAGAGTTGACCTCTGCCAGCGCGACAACCAACACGGATACGCCAATCGAGCGCATTTTGCCGTCCGAACGCGCCCCGATTCTCTTTCCCGACATGCCTCTCGACAGCGCGCTTCACTTTTTTCCCCGTTGGCCGGTACTGCCCATCATGAACCGCGCCAGCAAAGGCAAGCTGGAAGGTGTCATCACCCAGGACGATGTGCTACACCGCTATCAGGAACATTGAGATGCTTTGCGCATCGTCCCGATAAAACGCGGAGGGTGATTTCGGTCATCTATGCTGAAGTAAAAAGATCG
>Ga0335072_10001427_pt1 | contig 38913 bp, 28 predicted proteins | sample Lox_Sample_21_FD_206725 | JGI IMG/M metagenome (GOLD analysis project Ga0335072, IMG submission 206725) | Soil microbial communities from Loxahatchee National Wildlife Refuge, Florida, United States - Lox_Sample_2.1 | ecosystem: Environmental > Terrestrial > Soil > Wetlands | place: USA... | reverse complement strand
ACTTTCGTAAACTATTCAATAAGAAAGAATAGATTTAAGCCAAGGACAGGCGCGCCTGCTCCGATTCCTCCTTCTTCCTGGACGGTCTGACCTTTGAAAATAACGCCTTGGCGAATTGTTTGAAGCATTTGCCGCGGTGCTACATCAAAAGGTCATTTGTAAAGCGGAGTATTGGGATGCAATGGCTGAGCGATGGTCGTTTCAGTATTACAGCAAGCCTCATTTCATCCTCTTTGTCATAGCACCTGAGCCAGTATCGGGACCGGTAACAATTGTGGCGGTCACAGCTTCACCCATATTTCTGAGGCCCTATCGTGGAAGGTAGATCAAGACTCGCAATCAGCGTTCTGTCGATTTCAATATTGCTGACCGCATGCAGCAGCAAACCTGCGCAGCCGGCGGGCGCTGGAAGTCCCGGCATGCAGGCTATGCCGGTGCAGACCGTGACCGTCGAGCCACAACCGGTCGCACGCGGCGACGAATATGTTTCAACCATCAAGTCGCGTCGTTCGGCCACGATCATGCCGCAGGTGTCAGGAAATCTGATCAAGATCGTGGCGCATTCCGGCGATCACGTGAAGTCCGGACAATTGCTGATGGTGATCGATCCTTTGAAGCAGCAGGCGACGGTGGATGCGCAGAGATCCACGGAAAAGCAGAAGCTGGCGGTGTACGAATACAACCAGGTTGAGGTCGAGCGCCAGCGCAAGCTTTTTGCCGCCGGCGTGACAAGCCGCGACACACTCGATCAGGCCGAGCAGGCATATAAGAACTCAAAAGCCGATTACGAGTCGGCGGTAGCGTCGCGCGTGACCCAGGAAAATGAACTGGCTTACTACAGCATTCGCGCGCCTTTTGATGGGATCGTAGGAGATATTCCTGTGCACCTTGGCGATTATGTTTCGTCGTCAACGCTGTTGACCACGGTGGACGAAAATCGCGATCTCGAGGCCTACATTTACATCCCGACCGAACGCGCCAGCGAAGTGCGTGCCGGCTTGCCGGTCGACATTCTGGACAACAACGGAAAGTTGGTTGAGCGTACGGCGATTAATTTTGTTTCGCCACAGGTAGACGATCAGTTGCAGGGAATTCTCGCCAAGGCGCCGGTGCATTCGCCGCTCCTGCGCACCGAGCAGTTAGTAAAGGCGAGGGTGATCTGGACAACCGCTCCAGCACCAACGGTTCCGGTGCTGGCTGTCACTCGGCTGGGTGGTCAGACATTTGTATATGTTGCGCAGGACGATAATGGAAAATTCGTCGCCAAACAGCGGGCCGTGAAACTGGGAGATACCGTCGGCAACGATTACGCCGTGGAGGCGGGCCTGAACAATGGAGACAAGGTGATTGTCTCCGGCACGCAGTTCCTGGTAGATGGCGCTCCGGTAAAGCCTTTGGGGTGATTGCCGCCGTGAACGCTATGGCGATTACGGATTGGAGCAGTGCGGGCAAAAGCCGGATTTCGACCGCGCTCTACATGACAATGTTTTGGGGGCCTGCGGCCCGGTAGCGAAAGGATTTTCGCGTGGTAGATTTCTTCATTCACCGTCCGGTCTTCGCGACGGTTTGCGCGCTGCTTATCATCCTGGCGGGCGCTGCCGTCATTCCTACTTTGCCGATTTCGCTTTATCCGCAGCTGGCGCCGCCGCAGGTTACGGTCACGAGCAACTATGTAGGCGCCAACGCGCAGGTCGTCGAGTCGGCGGTAACGATTCCGCTCGAGCAGCAGATCAACGGCGTCGAGGGAATGCACTATATCACCTCGACCAGTTCCAACGATGGCACGAGCAACATCAACGTTGTTTTCAAGACCGGCTATGACCTGAATATTGCCGCGGTGGACGTGCAAAATCGCGTCGCCACAGCGCAGGGGCGTCTGCCGCAGGAGATCAAGAACACCGGCATCACCATTACGAAGGCAAACCCCAACTTCGTATTTGCTGCGGGTTTCTATTCGCCTGACGGAAGCCTGTCGAACCAATACATCTCGAACTATCTCGATGTGTACGTAAAAGACCCGCTCAAGAGAATCCAGGGCGTCGGCGATGTCGTCATTTTCGGTGAGCGTAAATATGCGATGCGCATCTGGCTCGATCCGGCAAAGCTGGCGGCGCGCAATCTGACGGCGACGGATGTCATCAACGCGCTGCAGGAACAGAACGTCGAGATTCCATCGGGCCAGCTTGGGCGTCCGCCTGCGCCTGCAAATCAAGCCTTCCAGATCACATTGCGCGTGGTCGGACGTCTGACCGACCCGCGCCAGTTCGAGCAGATCATTCTGAAGAACACGCCGAATGGACTGGTCCAGCTGAAGGACGTTGGCCGCGCTGAGCTAGGTGCGGAAACCTACGATACGAACCTTGAATACAGCGGGCACGAGGCAATCGGTATAGGTGTGCAACAGCTTTCAGACGCCAATGCACTCGAGGTTGATAAGGCAGCCAAGGCAGCGTTGTTAGAACTTTCGAAGTCCTTCCCGCCGGGCATTAAATATGTCGTTGCCTTTGATACGACGACGGTCATCGGCGATTCGGTGAAGGAAGTTGTCTCTACACTGGAAGAGGCGATCGTCATTGTTATCGCCGTCATCTTCCTGTTCCTTCTGGACTGGCGCGCGACCGTCATTCCCGCCATCACCATTCCTGTTTCACTCATCGGAACCTTTGCGTTCATCAAGATCTTCGGTTTCTCGATCAACTCGTTGACTCTCTTCGGAATTACGCTGGCGACAGGTCTGGTGGTCGATGACGCGATTGTTGTGATCGAAAACGTGCAGCGGCATATTTCGCTGGAACACTGCGACCCGCACAAGGCGACCTCAGATGCTATGGGTGAGGTCACGAGCGCTGTTATCGCAACCTCGCTCGTGCTTATTTCGGTGTTCGTGCCGGTTTCATTCTTTCCCGGTACGACCGGCATCTTGTACAAGCAGTTCGCTCTGACCATCGCGTTCGCCATTGCTATTTCGGCGTTCAACGCGCTGACACTCTCACCGGCGTTGGCAGCTCTCTTCCTGCGTGGCGAGGAAGAGAAATACAAGATGCTCGACTGGACGCGTATCAAGCCGCTATCACGCGCCTATGCGGCATTTGCCCGCGGAATAGAAGCCGCGATTCGATGGCTGGGCAGGACCTATGCGCGGATCATTCATATCACTCTTCAACTGCGCTATGTGCTTCTGCTGGTTTTCTTTGCCGGACTCGCTGCGACAGCCTATGTGTACATGCACGTGCCTACAGGCTTCATTCCGCAGGAAGACCAGAATTACCTGATATGCGTTTTGCAGACGCCCCCGGGCGCGTCGCTGAATTACACGACACAAGTCGCTGAACGGGCCGAGAAAATTATTCTTCAAGACCCGGATGTTTTCGGAACCTTTGCTGTGCCGGGTTTCAGTCTTTCCGGCGGCAGCGCTCCCAACTATGGATTGATCTTTATTCCGCTGAAAGCCGCCGATCTGCGGCGCACTAAAGGACACGCGGCTCCGGATATCGTGGCACGTCTGGCGCCAAAGCTTTTTGCAGTTCCCGGCGGCATTCTTGCCGTATTTGAGCCCCCGGCAGTGCAGGGCATTGGCAGCTTTGGCGGCTTTGAGTTCCAGCTGCAGGATCTGGGCCGCAACACTCTGCAAGACCTGGATACAGTAGCGCACAAGATAGTCGCGGCCAGCCGTCAGCGTAAGGACCTGACCGGACTCTTCACCAGTTACACCGCAAACGATCCGCAGCTGCTGGTCACGATTGACCGCGAAAAGACGAAAGCGATGGGCGTGCCTATCAGTGAAGTCACCAATGCGCTGGGCGTTTACATGGGCTCGGAGTACATCAACGACTTCGATTTCAACAATCGCTCCTATCGCGTCTATATTCAGGCCGATCAGCAGTACCGTATGAGGGCAAGCGATCTTCGCCAGTATTATGTTCGCGCCAGCAATGGAGGGATGATTCCTCTCGATAACCTGGTAAGGATCAGTGATACAGCAGGGCCTCAGGTGATCAATCACTTCAATCTTTTCCGTTCGGCGGAGATCGATGGCTCTGCGGCTCGCGGATACAGCTCGAGTGAGGGGCTGAAGGCGATGGAGCAGCTTGCCAAGCAGAACATGCTGCAGGGCATGACGTATTCATGGAGCGGCCTGGCGCTTGAAGAAGTCGAAGCGCAAGGCAAAGCGATTGTGATTTTCGGTCTTGGCATCATCGTCGTTTATCTCACGCTTGCTGCCCAATACGAGAGCTTTGCGCTGCCCTTCATCATTCTTCTTTCAGTGCCAATGGCCGTGCTGGGCGCACTGGAGCTGATTTTGTGGCGTGGCATGTCGAACGACGTCTACGTGCAGATTGGTCTCGTTATGCTGATCGGACTTGCGGCCAAGAACGCCATTTTGATCGTAGAGTTTGCTGAACAGCTCCGTGAGCACGGGCGATCTATCGTTGAAGCAGCGATCGAAGCCGCCGAATTGCGGCTGCGTCCGATTCTGATGACGTCGATCGCGTTCATTCTTGGCGTGCTGCCGCTTTACTTTGCAACTGGTGCGGGATCGCTGGGACGCAAAGCTGTTGGCACAGCGATTGTGGGCGGCATGGTCGTTTCTACCGTGCTGAACCTGATCTTTATTCCGGTGCTGTACGTGATTCTGAGCACGCTCCTCAGTAAGTTCAAACGCACGCGCCGCAAGGCCGAGGATTGTCTGGAGATAGAAGAGAGTGCATTGTCTTCTTAAGCCGCATGGGTGATGTGCGAAGAGGCGCCGACAGTTGGCGCCTCTTTGTATTTGCCCGAAATTCGTTTACTCTGATCACAGCCTAATCCAAACGCCGGGATGGCGGAACTGGCAGACGCAGCGGACTCAAAATCCGCCGGGCTTCGGCCCGTGGGGGTTCGACCCCCCCTCCCGGCACCATAAGACAAAGGTTTTGAGTTAGATTGGCCTCTGGAAATCAGAGAGGGCAAAATCGTTTGGTGGCTGTTGGTTTCTACAGAGATGACCACTGGCTATTTTCGGCTTCGTTGGTGTTCCTGGGAACCGAGTGACATTCCCCGGATGGGCCAGAGCATTGAGGAGCGCTTGCGGCTGTTGGGAGGCAAGCTTGAGATTCAAGCGCAACTTCGGAACTGACCGAACGAAACTCGTTAATACCGTGGATGGCTGCAAGCGGCACGCCGCACTCGCTCGTAGGCACGCGCTTTGTGCCATTGCACCAGGCAATCGGGAGAGACCCATTTCGCCCTGTTTGGCGAGCAGTGTGTATGCAGAGTAAGAATTACTCTGGGCGGCAGGAAATCCCCAACTTGCGAATCCGATAGGCCAAGGTCGTCCGTTTCATCCCTAACCTGATCGCTGCACCGTTAGGTCCTCCCGTTACCCAGTTACACTCCCGCAGGGCGCGCAACACGTGTTCGCGTTCCATCTCTTCGAGCGTGCTTAAGTTTGCGAGTGGAGTCTGCGCCGTCTCTTGTTTGAGTTCATCCAGTGGGGCACTCAGGCAACTTCCGGGCGAAAGAATTACAGCTCGCTCTATGAAGTTCTGCAACTCCAGGAACAGTGTCCCTTTATCTGCCAACTCAAATCGTCCCGGCTTTCGCACGATGGCGCCAGTGAAGGCGCCTTTTTCGTATATGGCATTTTTGCGAACAACCTTAAATGGAGCGTCGATGCGATACGACTTTCGAGGAAAAGCATCATACCCCGTTTTTACACAATCGCATCGAAGCGTGGGTCTTTTCACCGCGTTATGATGGCCGACAGTGACAGTAGGAGAATCGGTAGCCAAATGAGATCAATCGCAGCGAAGTACTGGCAAACCTGCTCGGAATGGATTTCTGCGGTGCTGGATCGGTGAAGTTCAAAATCTAATTTAACCGAATGCGTCCGTGGTAGAAATACTGTCCTAAGCCAATCGTAAAAAGCCAGCAGCCGTAGAGCGCATGCTCCAGGGAAGACGTGAACAAACTATTGGTCGTGGAGTACCTCCACGCAAACAAGAGACCTCCAACGAACGTAAGCGCCACTGCCAGCGGATTGCGAAAGATGATGTGCAAAAATGAAAACGCACCGGCGCTTACGATAATAAGCGCCAAACCCGATGGCAGGAGCGATGCATATCGATGCATAAGGAAGGTGCGGTATATGATGCCCTGCGGATAGACGGACAGCACCGGATAGAAGAGCATGACCAGGGCCCAAAAACCGGGATGTGCGCGCATAAAGCTGAATAGAAGCTCAGGGGCCATGAAGCGAACGGACAGCCATACAGCCAGAGCGCCGAACAGAAAGCACGCCAGGATGGACGGAAGCTGAGTGAGAACTGGACGGGGATTCCAGAGCAAGACCGTCAAAAATGATGAGTCGCGGCGCAGTTGCCAATAGCAGTAGAGCGTGACCAGCCACAGAGCCGGCAGTGCGGGAATCGGCCGCGGCGAGAAGCGATATCCAAGCGGCATCAAGATAAACAACGTTAGAAACTCAATACAGAGCGCGGCCCGCGACATGCTGAGGTTTTCAATCCTCCGTGGGTATACGTTACACAAAAATTGATCGCTTGAGATCACTCTTCGAATACCCGGACGATTTGCCCTTTATTGAAAACCGCTAGCGGAATTCGTACCCTTCGACACTTACTCAATCTCTGAGATCTGCAAACCTGGCGAGAATCAGCCGTTGCGTGACGGCAAAAATCATAGCCGTCGAAACACCGAACATGAGTGCTCCATCTGCAGCCTCTATCGGTCCCAGCAGCCTCCAGGAAGGTGTCATGATCAGATCACCATAGCCCAAGGTTGTGTAGTTGACTGCTGAGTGGTAGTAGGCGGTTCCGAACTCCTTGAATTCGCCGCAGATTGTGAACAACCAGGCCCACAGAGCTATTTCAATGAGGTGCGCCACGAAAGCGAACGATATGGTTAGCACAACGATTACGAGATCGATTCCGAAGCCTGCGCCCGTGTGGCCGAGTCTTTTCTCACGACGAAAGAAGTTTACTGTGGCTCCCAACGCCATTCCGTGGATAAAGGTCGTGCACAGGACGGCGATTGAGCCAACAGCCAACGGAACCAGGATCGCAGGTCGATGAAGTGGTGTCATTCTTCTGCTCACCATCCTATCCGGTCGATGTCAGCGTGCGTCGTTCAACGCCGGATCTTTACCGATCGAGTGCCCGGAGAGTTTTGCGTAGAGACGTTCTATGATCACGCAAAATAGCATTAAGACGACAAGAAGCGCAATCCGCGGCCCCAGGCCGCTTGCTCGAAAGAGTTCTACTATGAGAATCAGACTCGACAGTACGAACAGGGCCAATGACATGGCGCGATGAAATCGTTTCATGCCATATTCCACTCTGCTCAAGTCTCTTCGTTCTATCTGGCGTCCATCGTTGGAGTCGGTGCATGCTGCCTTGCTTCTGCAGGAATTGCAGGCCGCTGCAGGGGCTCGATAGATAACAGCGCCCCTGTGAGGACCTTGACGCCGGGCACAACGGCGCGGCCACCGTCAGCATCCTGAGTAAACATCACGCCAGAGACGCGATCAGTGTTTGCCACTGTGTTTGTGCAGACGAGGCGGCAACGAGAAGGCTAAGTCCAAACACCGCGCTGCGGATTCTTAGGTCGATCGCCTGGCAGAGGAAGCGGCGTCTTGGTGGATTTCTTTCACGCCTGCTACTGTGACAAATCGCGGTCGAGAACACATCCCGAGATGAAGTGCTTTTGGATCGAGTGAGAAGAGCCGAAGGCGTCTAACCCCTTCGCGGTATTTGGGTGGATGATCAGTCCAGCCTCAAGAGCACATTAGGAAACAGAATGAGATTTGAATGGATCGGTCTTGGCGAGGATGTTTATGCAACGATTCGCTGAGTATTGACATCCACTGTTGGAAATGCGGGGCTATGATGATGTTCCTGGAGGAGGCTCGATATGAAGCGGGACTCTGTTATCGCTGGCGAGACTGGGGCGGATGGTCTGAAACAACATTGGACTGGAGCGGTACGCCCGATGTACGCAAGGCACTGGTTGCTGGGGCCGACGCCGCGGCACGCCGTCCCCGAGGCAGGCATGTCGCCCAGCACAGCGTATCACCTCATCCACGACGAGCTGATTGCAGACGGCAGTTCGCGGTTTAACCTTGCTACCTTTTGCAGTACATGGATGGAGCCGGAGGCCCACAAGCTGATGACCGAGAGCTTCGACAAAAACATGATCGACAAGGATGAATATCCGCAGACGGCTGAACTGGAGATGCGGTGCGTCCACATGCTGGCGGAGTTGTGGCATGCTCCGGAGCCGGAGAACACGATTGGGTCTTCGACGATTGGTTCGAGCGAGGCATGCATGCTGGGCGGACTAGCGCTGAAATGGCGCTGGCGGGAAAAGATGCGGAGCCTCGGCAAATCTACCGACAGGCCCAACCTGGTGATGGGCACGAATACGCAAGTGTGCTGGCACAAGTTTGTCAAATACTGGGATGTGGAAGAGCGAGCCGTTGCACTTGAAGGAAACGAGTCTGTGACGGATCCGGAGCGCGCTGCGGCGGCCTGCGATGAGAATACGATTGGAGTGGTCGCGGTGCTGGGCAGCACGTTTACCGGCCACTATGAGGACATCAGCACGCTGAGCGCAGCGCTGGACCAGCTGCAAGAGAGGACGGGCCTGGATATTCCGATCCATGTCGATGGAGCAAGCGGAGGGTTCGTCGCGCCCTTTCTGCAACCCGAGCTGGTGTGGGACTTTCGGCTGCCGCGGGTAAAGTCCATTAATACCTCAGGGCACAAGTATGGACTGGTGTACCCGGGAGTGGGCTGGATTGTGTGGCGTGAACTGTCGGACCTACACCCGGAGCTGATCTTCAACGTGGATTATCTGGGCGGGACGATGCCTACGCTGGCCATTAATTTTTCGCGGCCCGCCAGCCAGATTGTGGCGCAATACTACAACCTGATCCGGCTTGGCAGGTCAGGGTATCGGGCGATCCACGAGGCCTGCCAGGAGGTTGCGGTTGAACTGGCCCGGCAGATCAACGAGATCGGGCCTTTCGAGTTGCTTAGTACGGGGCGGGATTTGCCGGTGCTGGCTTGGACGCTAAAGGAGCAGTCGAACTGGTCACTGTACGACCTGTCCGACAGGCTGCGTGATCGGGGCTGGCAGGTGCCCACCTATAAGATGCCCGCTAACCGGGAGGATGTAGTGGTTCAGCGGGTAGTGGTGCGAAACGGATTTACACACGATCTGGCGAACATGCTGGTCCGCGACATTCGCCGGCATTTGGACTGGTTCGCATCACAGCCGGGATTGAAACCGACATTGCATGGGGCCGGATTCCATCACTAGGAAGGTATGGAGCTGGAGTCCAGGAATTGCCATGGAAGCCTGGCTTCTCGAACAACCTGGTCCGGTGGGACGGAAGCGCTTGCCAGAGATTTTCATTCCCGTCTCTTAGCGGAATACCATGGTTGCAGCAAGGAACCATGCCACCGAGAAAACACAAAGTAGACATTGCTTCTAACGACATCTGGCCGGCCCTGCCCCAGAGCGCATGGAGCGAGACATGCACCACTCTGCAGCTCTGGATGCAGATCGTTGGTAAGGTTCGGCTCGCGCTCATGCCGGCGATCAACCACACCTGGAGCGTGACACTGTATCCGAGCGTGCGCGGTCTCACCACTTCTATCATGCCGTACGGTACCCGCACACTGCAGATAGACTTCGATTTTCTCAACCATCTGCTGCAGCTGGAGACCAGCGAAGGGCGCAGTCAGACGATTTCTCTTCAGCCGATGACCGTCGCGGCATTTTACAAAAAGGTGATGGCCGCGCTCGATGATCTCGGTACCCCGGTGCGCATCTGGCCTGTCCCGGTTGAGGTAACTCAACCTATCCCATTTGAGCAGGACCATACGCACCAGGCATATGACCCGGAATATGCGCAGCGCTTCTGGAGCATTCTGCTGCAAACGACGCGGGTTTTCACCGTCTTTCGTTCACGCTTCGTTGGAAAAGTGAGCTCGATCCATCTTTTCTGGGGAGCGCTCGATCTCGCCTGCACTCGTTTCTCTGGCCGTACCGCGCCTGAACATCCAGGCGTGCCCGGGTTGGCTGATCGGGTGACTCGTGACGCCTATTCGCACGAAGTCAGCAGCTGCGGTTTCTGGCCAGGAGCACCCGGTATTGAGCCATTCTTTTACAGCTACGCATATCCTGAGCCTCCCGGCTACCGGGAGAGCCCCATCGTTCCTGCACAAGCCTTCTTCGACTCGAAGATGGGCGAGTTTGTCCTGCCCTATGAAGCAATGCGCCTGTCTGCCGATCCTGACTCGATCCTGCTTCAGTTTCTGCAGAGTACCTATGAAGCAGCAGCAAACTGTGGCCTCTGGGACCGAGATGCTCTCGAAGTCGCAACGAAAACAATTGTCCCCTGACTAGTCTGATTCGTTTTTGTATCGGCCAGGATCGTTCTATTCCGTCATACATCTAATAGAATGAGCACACGCCGGAACGACAAGGAGCAAACTTGCTGATCAGGAACATTGTGCAATCGTGGAGCAAGGTTCTGCGGGGGCATACGCCCTTCCTATCGATCGAGATTACACGAGAATGCCCATTACGGTGCCCAGGTTGCTACGCTTATGGGGCGGATCATCTCGGTGGAGATGTCACGCTGCGCGAGCTGAGCGACAAACGAGGCGATGATCTGATCAAAGGTATTCTCTCCCTCGTCGATCGACACAGACCTTTGCAAGTGACGCTTGTAGGCGGCGAGCCGATGGTTCGCCATCGCGAATTAGGCGCCATCTTGCCATCGTTGGGCCAGCGCGGCATCTTTGCCATGGTTGTGACAAGCGGGATTATCGCCATTCCTTCCGATTGGATGAACCTGCCCAACCTGGTTGTCGCGGTTTCGGTCGACGGGCTGCCCGAGCATCACAATGCTCGCCGCTCTCCGGCCACATACGAGCGTATTCTGCAGAACATTCAGGGAAGGCGCATCAACGTACATTGGACAGTCACTGCACAAATGCTTACGCGAGACGATTATTTGGAAGAGTACGTGCGCTTTTGGAGCGGACGCAAAGAGGTCCGAAACATATGGGTGAGTCTTTATTCTCCGCAAATGGGAGAGGAAAGCGAGGAACGCCTGAACGCTCAGCAGCGTCAGCAAGTGGCAAACGAGTTGGCGCGCCTTCACCGTGTCTACCCCAAATTGCTGACCCCGGATGGATATACGAAGGCGCTGCTCAATCCACCGGCCTCGCCGCAGGACTGTACCTTCTCCCGTATGTCCAAAAACTATTCAGCCGATCTCACTACGCGCGTTGAGCCGTGTGTCTTTGGCGGCAATCCTGATTGCAGCCAGTGCGGATGCTCAGCCAGCGCGGCCACTCATTGGATCAGCGAATATGCCCTGGCCGGTCCCTTCAAAGCGAAACATTTGTTAAGACCCTCTATGGCGATCGGGAATACATTTGCGAGTTTGCGGCGTATTAATCCCCCGTCATGGCAGGAGCGCGAGCAAACTCGATCGCAAAGGGACAGAAACCTCGTACAAATCTCTATTAATCAGTGAGTAGGCCGATTTTGCTGACATTGACTCGTAGCGCGGGCACTTTAGATTGTTGGGTCATCGCCGATGCACTCAGCGAGGAGCAAATTCGTACTGCTGAGCCTGCAACTGGCCGCCGCCCAGGGTCAGACAGAATGCAAAGGAACGCGAGTCGAGCGAAGATGGGCGGAGCCGGTCGGATGACAGCTGCAGCCCGAGTCTGCTAGGACTCTGTCCTCAGAAGAAGATCAGCGGCGGCAAGGTGCTGTTTACAGAAAGCTGACGCGTTCGAAGCCGTGTCGCGACGGCTTTGCGCATGGGTGCTCAATCACTATCACGGGTGGATTTGATCAGGCCCGATCCCTCTTCGTCAAAGACATGGTTTCGATCTCGCAGATCATACGCGCATGAGTTGAAATAGATGAGCGTCCTGGCCTTCATCGAAGGCACTTCTTCCAACTCGTAAAGAATAGAGAACGGCGATGGCGGAATTTGTTGAACCGCGCGTAACGCATGCATCATTCGTGGTTCGCTATCATAGGCGCCCTGCGTGACGTGGTGAGCCCACCAGGCCACCAGTTCCAATCGCCTGCAATACGAAGGAGCGCGGGACCGATCACAATACGAACCAGTGTCGCGTCGATCAGAACCGCGACGGCCAGCGTAAATCCAATCATCTTGACTACCAGGAAATTTCCGAAGGTGAATGCCGCGAATACTACGATCATGATCGCCGCGGCGCTCGTAATCAGGCCTGCGGTTCTAGCCAATCCCTCCGGGATTGCGTCCATTTCACTCAGTCCGCTCCTCCTGGCTTCGAGAACCCGCGCGACCAAGAACACTTCGTAATCCATGCTTAGTCCGAAGACGATGGCAAAGGCGACGATGGGAACAAGGGGGAACACGCTGCCCGTTCCCTCGGGAACTCCCAGCAGGCTGCTGCCGCGTCCATCTTGGAAGACTAGGACTAAGGCTCCGAAGGAGGCCGCAACCGAGAGCAGGTTCAGTGCGATGGCCTTCACGGCGATAATCGGCATTGAGTGCCGGGATACCTCCGATTTGTAGGGTTGCTCCGGGCACTCCGGTGAGAGTTGCCGCGCCGGTCTTCCGGAGCTCCCGCACCCAGTCGACTTGATCGCGCAGGGAAACCGAAGTCGCGGGTAGCACCTCAAGCAGCGCCGCTCGTCCGTCACTACTCAGAAACGTGCGCCGCGTCTCTCGCGAGAGGTCAGTGAGGGAGGCACGGTTGCCCTCCGCAATCGTTGTGATAGAAATGACGCGTGCGCAACGAGGGTCGTTCGCGAGCCGCTTGCTGAGGCGATCGAGCGCGTTCCATCCCGCGTCGGTTTGCGCAATGGAATCCGCTGGCAGTTGGACAATGACCCGCATCGAATAGACAACGCCGACGCGATCCATCTTTTCAAGGGTGTGCAGCGCATGGACTGATTCCGCCGACTCCGGAAGCCAATCCCCTTTGGGGACGCTGGTATTCAGCCGCGTGCCTTGCCACGCGAGCAGAAGCAAGGGGGCGCTCGCCAGAAACAGGGCAAGCCAGGGATTGGCGACAATCACCTTTCCCCATTTCCTCCAGCGGGTTCCCGTACATGCGGCGCGCAGCGCATCCAGCCTCGGAGTAAACGGCATCCGGCCAGCATTAATCCGCAGACCGAGCAACGCCAGCACTGCCGGAACAAGAGTATTCGCTAACAACACACTCATTCCCGCCACCAGGAATCCCGCGACGCCGATGGAACGGATTTCGCTGATGGGAACCGTCAAAAGGGCTAAAAATCCGATGGCTACGGTAGAGGCTGAAATCAAGAGGGTACGGCCTGCCTGACGTGCCGCGACGACCGAGGCTGCGGGTCCATCAAGCCCGGAAGAGATAGTCTCCCGAAAGCGGCTGACCATGAGGAGCGTATAGTCAATGCCCAGACCTAACCCAAGCATGGTGGCCAAATTCTGAACCAGAATGGACAAGTGCCAGCGCCTAGCCAGGAATCCGGCAATCGCCAGAGTGGTCGCGATGGCAAGTTGACCAACGGCCAAGGGAATTATGGCGGCGACCAAACTTCCGAAAGCCAACAGCAAAAGTGCGAGGGTAGCGGGAATCACCAGAGTTTCGCCGCGTCGCACGGCATCGGCGCTGGCTTTCCGAATGTCGAAATTCAATGGAATCTCGCCCGTCAGTTCGAGTTTCACGGCCGGATAATGGACCCGCAATTGATCTTCAAGAGATTTTGCCTGCTTATGAAGCTCCGGAACGAGCGACTCCACTCGGCCATCGGTCGACTCGAGTCCCACTAGGATAAAGGTTCCACCTCCGTTGCCCAGGAAAATCGGATCGTGCAACTCGAGATAGGAAACGACTGCGGACACGCCGGGTTCGTCCTTCAGTCTCTCCACAATGGTTGCTAACGCTTGCTCACCTTCCGGCGAATCTGCGGGCGGCAGTCCCTGAACCACCAAAACCACGCGGTCCACGAATGGCGAGTGAAAGCGAGTGGACAACTCCTGCGCAACTGTTTCGGCTTGGCTACCTTCAACACGAGTTGCCGTCTCCAGATGGCTTTCGGAGTGGAAGGAGAATGGAAGAAGCGCAACGACGGCGGCTAGAACTACCCCGGCACCCCAGAAACGGCGCACATGCATGAAACTCATGATGCCACACTGAATTGTTGCAGTCATTTCCCGCTGGCACTGAGAACTCAGAGCCCCAAATGACCGAGAAGCTAGTATTTCAAAAGCAGTAGCGGGTCACGCATCCGTGCAGGCCAGACGCGTGTCGAGCGTTGATACGGCGTTGGGCTCACGAGCCGCAACCGAAATGATCCCTTTGCGATGCATGAATTTTAGAATGCCGTTGACGGTATCTTCGAGAGACGGATCCGCTTTGCCCCATGCAGAGGCATCCCGAGCCGTTTGATAGGAGGAACTGTCATAGCGTTTGAACTCCATCGCGGAGATGTTGTCCACGGAGCCCACCAGAAAATCCAGCAGCGGAAAGAGAAGGTCTTCCTTCCGGCATCTCCTGATCAGTTCGGGAACGAACTCCGAAATGCTGAAAATGTGGAATTGCCGCCCGGTCGACTTGGTAATGAGCCCGGTAATATCCATCATGTTCGCATAATCGTCCCGCACCACGTGGTAAGTCTTATTCGCCGTGCCAGGAGTCGTGGAGATCGCAACGATATTGTTCGCCACAATATCCGCGGGAACGAAGCTAACCTGGTTCAGAGCATCGACTCCAATGCCGTGATTCACCATGAACGCTACCAAGCGAACGGCGATATCGAAGTTGTTGCCCCCGCCTGTAATGGAGGGACTGACGAGAGCAGGCCGGAAGATCCGCGTTGAAAGCCCCCGGCTGCGCGCGTCTGCAACCACTTGTTCTGCGACCCATTTGGACTGGCTGTATCCGAAATCAAGAAGCTCCATATTCCTGTTGAAGTCGGTCTCATACAGGACCGATTTGACAGCCCAGCCAAAGATGAAGGTAGTCGAGACGTAATTGAATTCCTTGGACCTTCCTTCGAATGCCAGTCGCAAGACCTCATTCGTTCCCAGCACGTTTGCGTCACGCATGCGGTCGTAGTTGAACAGGTAGTTCACGGTCGCGCCGTTGTGGAACACCGTGTCCATTTCATTGGCGAGGAAATCCCAGACGTCCTGCGACAGGCCAAGATTTGGCTGCCCGAGATCGCCACAGATGGGCATGACGCGAGCCTCGAACATCTGCATCAGCCGGGCCGGGCAAGGCCCCATCGATTCCATCGCCGCCCGCAGTCGTAGGCTGCCCTGGACTTCGTCGGAGGACCTAACGAGAACATAGATCTTCGTCTGGGTCTGTTCCAGCAGGCTCTTCATGAGGAACGGTCCGATGAAGCCAGTGCCACCCGTCAGCAGGACGTGATTCATCACCGGTATCTCCGGCAAAGACGCAGGTATCGAAGGTGCGAAGATGAGCTTCCGGTCGTTGCTCATCATCTGCTTTTCTACTGCGCGCTGCTCTTCACGGAAGGCCGCCAGGGAATGACGCAGCACAACCAGTGCTTCTTCGGGAGCACGCTCCAACTGTTCGGCCAGTCGAAACAACTCGGCTACGCTCACCCGCTGAATGACGCCGATATCTACCTGCCTCGCCAGCATCTCGGCGCCTTTATCCTTTAAAAGCTCCTTGAGCTCATGCATAAAGACGACAAGATCCAGGGAATCCAGCCCGGCTTCGACGAGGTTGTAGGATTCCATGCCTGTCAGGTTGTATCGGGCTTTCAATTCATCGAAGGACGACTGGATGTCAGAACCGGACGGGAATGCGCCCGCGTCCTTCTCCCGCGAAAACTCGGAAAGAACCGTAAACTGACCTTCCAGCCACATGTGCTTGGTCTTATGGCGCATGATCTTGCCAGAACTCGTTCTCGGTATCACACGAGGCGCTATGAAGGAAATCAACGCCACTTCCACGTTGAGATAATTCCGGACGGCAGCGGCAATTTTCCGCGCTTCCGGAAGCGCTTTCGGATTTTTCACTTCGGCAACGATAGCCAGCGCAGGCTCGTTGTCTTCGTGAATCTGGAACGCGACGACGCAATTGGCCCGGACCAGGCCGGACGCTCTCTCCACAACGTTCTCGATATCCTGCGGGTAATAGTTTTGCCCCCGTAGGATAATCATGTCCTTGATGCGGCCGCAAACGAAGAGTTCGCCGTCGTGGAAGAATCCCATGTCGCCGGTCCGAAGGTAGCCGTCGTCATAGGGGCTGTCGTCCACTATCCGCGCACGAAACTGCTTCAGCGTCAGTTCCGGATTCTTCCAGTAACCCAGGCACTTACCGTTCCCGGCGACCCAAATTTCGCCGATAAGGCCTGGCTCGAGAGCGACGTGTAGTTCCGGATCCACGATCTTAACGTCGATCCCGGGGAGTGGAGTCCCACAACTGACAATCTGCGTGGCTGTGTCGATTTCAGAGACCTCGGTGGTCATGCGAGCCTTACCCAGCGCAAGGGCGCGCTTATTGACGGAAACAATATTTCGGCCACCCAGCGAAACCGCCAGAGTATTCTCGGCCAGCCCGTAGGCGGCATAAAAGCTCTCCGACTTGAGTCCGTAAGGCTGAAATGTCTCAAGAAACCGTGTGTAAGTATCTGGCTTTACAGGTTCCGCAGCGCACATCAACACCCGTAACGAGCTGAGATCGCAGTCGTCCAGACTCCCCTTGGAAAGCCTTCCAGCGCGCAGGCAATAGTCATAAGCGAAGTTGGGAGCCGCCGTGGCGGTGGCCCGATAGGTTGTTATCGCGTCGAACCACAAGATAGGCCGCTGAATGAAGTCCATGGAGGCGAAGCCGTGCATCGTGCCACCTTTAAGCGCGGGATACAGGTAGCACCCGATCAGTCCCATGTCGTGATACTGCGGGAGCCAGGATACGACGACCGGATCGGGATGGTCGATCACGAGCGGACAGGTCAGCAGGATGTTTTCGTGCGTCACCATCACACCCTTGGGCTCCATCGTCGACCCCGACGTGTATTGGAGAAACAGAATCTTCGAAGTGTTGAGGAAGGGGTCGTCCGAAATCGTATCCACGAACTCTTCCGTGACAATCCACGGCAGATTGGAGATGTAGTCGACGTCGACGCCGGATGCCGAGACCCCACTTCGGGTGAGATTTGTCTTCAGAGATGCGTGGTAGTCTGCGCTCGTTAATATCCCGGTCGCCTGGCAATCCTTGGCGATGTGGATCATTTTGTACAGGGCACTCTGGAAGCCACGAGAACTCGGTGGAAAGACGGGCACTGGGATCAATCCCGCGCGTACGCAACCAAAAAACGCGCAGATCATTTCGAGCCCCGGCGGGTAGGCGAGCAGAAGCCGGTCCTGCGCCGCGAAACGATGCTTTTTCCGCAAGTGCCCGGCGATCGCCTTCGTCCGCTCGATGAACGACGAGTAGGAGTAGCATTCGACTGGATTGCCGTTCAGGTCAAGATACGAATAGAGGAGTTTGTGCGGGTGTTCATCTCCCAGCCTATCCAGTTGGTCTAAAATCGACGCCATAATAGCTTGGCCACGCCCTCGAAGGTGAAATAGGAAAACTCAGTACATAAGAAACACGAAACGTTCTGCTGCTCCCGTGCCATTGCCAGGTGAGAAACGACTGAGTCTCGAAAGTACGGACTATCGTGCAGGCCAACACAGGCCGATTTTGAGAACCAAGGCATGACCCCTCTGCGCGTGCCTGTTGCTCGGTCCCTGCCAGTCCCATGACGGTGGAGCACATGAGGCGAGGAATTCTCGGAGGGGCCTGCTGGGCGTCAATCGCCCCGTTCAAAGTGTCTTCTGTGTACGCGATCAATCGGTTTTATGTTAGCAGAGCCAAAAGCAATTCCAAGCATTTTCGCTTCCAGAAGCAAGACCCCCACCCTGGCTCCGTCTGACTAGACGGACCCGAATTTCCTTGATTCACCATAAATTCTGGCGATAGTATCAGGTTTCGACGGCGGCGGGGCAACAGATTGGCTGCCACCTTGGGCGACCGGCGCTACCGGACGGATGCGCCGACCGGCTAGAATGATTTTGGAGGGGCCGTGACGTCCGAGGCCCAAGCGATGATCGCTTTAGAGCAAGAGACGGATAATCTTGTACCATGCGAAGCCTCGCCACAGCGGCCCTTGGGCGAACCGGCAGGCGCGTCTTCCTTCCCGAAAGTCTTACGCAGCCGCCTCGACAGGTTCTTTGCCGATCAGAACATTTCCCCCAAAGCCGACCGCACGATGTGGGTCAAGATTGCCATAGGACTGGCAGTGCTGGTAGGCAGCTGGATTGCAATCTACGCGTTCAAGCCGGATTCATGGAGGTTCATCGTCCTCTATGTTTTTGGCGGCCTCGCCCAGACTTTCCTTTTACTGAACATCGCGCATGACAGCAATCACAACGCCATCTCGTCTGTGCCGTCCGTAAATAAGACTCTGAACTATGTGTTCGATCTTTGCGGAATCAACTCGTACATGTGGCGTATCCTCCACCATCGAGGCCACCATTCCTGCATTAATGTCCACCCTGAAGACGACGCGCTGACGGGACGCGGCATCCTTCGATTTACGCCCCACGAACCGCGCACGCGTGTACAGCGATTCCAACACATCTATGCGTTCTTCTTGTACGCGCTGTTCTCCCTCGACTACGTTTTCGTTAGGGACTTTGAGTGTTTTTTCTTCCCGTCCCACGACTATCTGAAACGTAAGCATCCAGTGCGAGAATACGCCATCCTCTTGACGGGGAAGGGATTCTATCTAACCTACATGCTCATTTTGCCGGTGGTGATACTGGGGAAATCGCTGCTGCTGGTTGCTGCGGCGTTCTTGCTGGTCCATTTGATCATCGGTTTGACCGTAGTGCTGGTATTCCAAACGACACACACTGTCGACAGCACGTACTTTCCCTCAGACCGCGGCGAGTTTGACAACGGGGTGTATCACATCTTTGCGACCACAGCCGACTATGCAACGGCGAATCCGATCGTGGGCTGGCTTGCGGGCGGCCTCAACCATCACGTCGTGCATCATCTGTGCCCGTTCGTGTGTCACACCCACTACGGCCATCTGACCCGGATTGTGAAGGAGACCGCTGAAGAGTTTGGTGTTCCCTATCGTCAATACCCCACCATGACGCGCGCAATCTGGCATCATCTGATACTTTTGAGGAAACTGGGCAACGAAAACTGATTCGAGCGTTTGGTCCTTTCCTATGGCTACCTTGCCGCTTCAGACAAACCACATGAAACTCCAGGCGTTTCTATGCGAAAACCTGGGCGGCGAGGTGTGACGTTGCCCTCCTCTATGCCCGTTGTTTCCCGATTTCGCTCCTTTGCGGATTCGCGCGCTCTGGCCCGCGATCCCGTGCGGGTTTTGTCGAAATACACCGCAGGCCTCGGCGACACATTCCGGTTCTATATCGGTGGTCTTAAAGAGGCCATCGTTACTACCGATCCCTCCGTCATTCAGCATGTGTTGAAGACCAATGCGGAAAATTATCAGAAATCCGAAATCCAGGTAAAACGGATGGGCCACTTCCTGGGCAAAGGTCTTCTCACGACTCACGGGGAGGCATGGCGTACACAGCGGCGTCTTATCCAAAAAGGTTTCGACCGCAAACAACTCGATGCTCTGTCCTCGATTATGCAGGAATCCCTCGCTGATTCGCTGCGGGATTTCGACAGGCAAATCGGTAGCGGCCCCGTAGATATCTATACCCATCTGATGAAAATGACCTTCGCGATGGTCGCCCGATCGCTGTTCGGCGCGCAGCTGAAGGACGAAGACATCTACCTCGTCAGCCATACCATCTGCGCCGTCCAGGAATTTATCGTTCGGCAAACCCTTCAGCCCTACTTGAATCCCTACTTTGCAGTTTCGGGCGAACTGCGCAGACACGAAGACATGCGAGTCCGCGCCGACAGCATTCTGATGGCTTACATCAAACAACGCCGCAACCAGGAGCCCGGTCACGATCTGCTGCAGACTTTGATGGATGTCCGTTACAGCGATGGCGAAGGCATGAGCGATGAACTGGTGTTGAGCGAGAGCATGCAACTTCTGGTTGCCGGCCATGAAACGTCGTCGAATGGTCTATCGTGGCTTCTCTATCTATTGAGCTCGCGTCCGGATTGCCTTGAAAGGGTCCGGCAGGAGTTCGATTCCGTGCTGGGCGAAGCGCCTCTGAGTCACGCGGATGTTCCCAGGCTCGAATTCACAGCTCAGGTCATTCAGGAGGGGCTCCGCCTCTACCCGCCGTTTTGGATGATCGACCGCATGGCTGTCGCAGACGACCGCGTTGGGGAGGTCGACATACCCCGGGGATCGACGGTCATTATCTATGTGTATGGGGCGCACCATGCGCCGCGCTACTGGGAGAGTCCAGAAAGCTTCGAGCCTGAACGTTTCACTAAAGCGAACGAAAAGTTGCGCAAACCCTTCACTTATCTCCCTTTCGGAGGCGGACCTCGAGGCTGTATCGGTGGTAACTATGCGATGCTCCAGATGCTCATGATTCTGAGCGATCTGCTCCGAAGATACGATTTTCAGCTAGCTCCGGGCCAGACGATCGAAGCACGCCCGATGGTCATCCTACAACCAAAGCACGGAATCCGCATGACCTTCACCAAGGTGATTGCACACGACCAGCGGCTCGCTACAACGCCATCCGGTCGAGGATAAGCCTGAATCGTGACGTCGTGAATGTTACGACGGCCTTTGTTTGAAATCCGGCTTTGTGAAGCAAAATGCACGGCCAGAGCTGCGAGGTTTAGGCAGGTGCCCGCTTTGCCGAAGCACTTTTCCAGGTGCGGTAGCGCTGGAAACGTGCGTCGCCCTGGTAGGCGCGAATTGAGGATTTGCCTTAACCATTGGGTGTGAACTCAAAAGTCGCACGGGTTCGTATAGCCTTAATTCATTCGACTTCCTGGTTTTTTGGCCAGCCTTCTCGCGCGGCAGCGATCGAGATCCACTGACGGAGAGTGATAAAGCACGCAGCAGTTTTCGGAGCGAAGGAAATGCCAGAAGGCTCATCCGCATCCGCTCTGAAAGTCGCTTGACACTCCGGCTCGCGGCGATATACACCAGCTACGCTATGACGAGCCGAATTGTTCTTGCTCTCCGCTGGCAACTCTTTGTTCTCTCACTGTTGCTTGGGGCAGCCCTCCCCGTCTTCGCTCAAGTTCCCGCCGGCAATGTTCGCATCCACTACTATCGCCCAGACGGCAACTACTCGGGCTGGGGCCTCTACGCTTGGAACGCTACTACCGCGAATTACTCCTGGTGCTCCAGCCAAGTCGCGCAGAGCGGCACAGACAGCTTCGGCGTCTACTTTGACATCCCCGTCAATCCCGCCGCCGGCTCGCCCGCAGGCCAGCTCGGCTTCATCATCAACAACTGCGACGACGGCCAGATCAAAGATCCCGGCCCGAATCAATATCTCCAAGTCACCGAATACACTCAGGGCTGGGTCGTCTCCGGCAATCCCACCGTCTTCTACAACCAGCCCATCTTAGGCACAAATCCTGTTCCCGCCGGCGACGTGCGCATCCACTACTACCGCCCCGACAGCACTTACACCGGCTGGGGCCTCTACGCTTGGAACGCGACCACAGCGAGCTATAGCTGGTGCTCCAGCCAGGTGGCAATCACAGGGATCGATAGCTTCGGCGTCTATTACGACGTTCCCGTTAATCCTGCGAGCGGCAGCCCCGCAGGTCAACTTGGTTTCATCCTCAATAACTGTGATAACGGCGGCGCAAAGGATCCCGGCCCGAATCAGTATCTGCAAGTCACCGAGTACACCCAGGGCTGGGTCATCTCCGGCAATGTCACAGTCTTCTACAGCCAGCCCGCCACTGGCACGAATCCCGTTCCGACCGGCGATGCGCGCATTCACTATTATCGGCCTGATGGCAACTACACCGGCTGGGGGCTCTATGCGTGGAATGCCACCACCGCGACATACACATGGTGCTCAAGCCAGGTCGCAATCACAGGCGTAGACGAATTCGGCGTCTACTTCGATGTTCCTGTTACCCCCACCAACGGCAGTCCCGCCGGTCAGCTCGGCTTCATCATCAACAACTGCGACGACGGCCAGATCAAAGATCCCGGCCCTAATCAATATCTGCAGATCACGCAGTACAACCAAGCCTGGATACTCTCGGGCACCGCCACGGTCTACACCACCCAGCCTGCCGTACCGCCTCCATCCGGCATCGCCCGCATTCACTACTACCGCCCTGACGGCAACTATTCAGGCTGGGGCCTCTATGCCTGGAACGCCACCACCACCAGCTACAGCTGGTGCTCAAGCCAGGTGGCGCAATCCGGCACGGACAGTTACGGCGTATATTTCGACGTTCCCATCAACCCCACCTATGGCACGCCTCCCGGACAGCTGGGCTTCATCATCAATAACTGCAATGACGGCGGCATCAAAGATCCCGGACCCAACCAATATCTTCAGGTGACGCAATACACTCAGGCTTGGGTCATCTCCGGCGACGCCAATGTATTCACATCTGAACCCACTGCGTCTCAGATTGCCGGCGCAGGTCTTTACCAGCACCAGGCCTTCTGGATCGATCGCACCACGGTCGCTATTCCAGCCAGCGATTATCAATCCGCATCTACCTACTCGCTCCTCTATTCGTTAACTGCCAGCTTAAACATCTCAAGTACCGGCACTCTTGCCGGCAGCACAGGATCCCTGCCCCTCACCTACGCTGCGGGCGGATTCAGCTCTGCGGAAGCAGTCAAGTATCCGCAGCTCGCTGGATACGCTGTCTTCCATTTGGCGAGCTCTGTCCAGCTAAGCGCCATGGCGCAGGCACTCACCGGTCAGCTCGTCGTTCAAGGGGTGAACAGCGGCGGCGGCCTTACATATGTGAGCGGCGTACAGGATGCAGGCGTTCTCGACGACTTGTTCTACTATCCGGGCAAGCTGGGACCGGTCTTCGATCGCGGCCGGCTTACCATCAATCTCTGGGCTCCTACGGCGCAATCGGTCAAGCTGCTGCTCTATACCGGAGAAAACGACACGACTCCGGCGCAAACCCTGCCCATGACCGAATCGAAGGGTGTGTGGTCTGTCGAAGGAGAGAACTCGTGGAAAGGCCAGTACTATCTCTACGACATCTTCGTCTACGTTCCCGATCAGCAGCAGATTGTCGAGAACATTGTCAGCGACCCGTATTCCTCCGACATTGCTCTCAACGGGACTAAAACGCGCATCACCGATCTCAACGATGACTCAACCAAGCCGCGGGGCTGGGATCGCAGTTCGTCGCCATGGCTCGATTCGCTGAATGACTTTTCTGTTTATGAGCTCCATGTCCGCGAGTTCAGCGTCGCCGACGCAAGCGTTCCAAGCGAGTACCAGGGAACCTATCTCGCCTTTACCAATCCATCGAGCTACGGCATGACGCATCTGCGGTATCTGGCTCAGGCCGGCCTCAAGGCCGTTCACATCATGCCCAGCTTCCACATCGGCAGCGTCGACGAAAACAAAGCCAACTGGCAGTCGCCCGGCAATCTCACCGGCTATCCCCCAGACGGCACGCAGCAGCAGGCAGCCGTCGAAGCCGTGCAACAGTCCGATGGTTATAACTTCGGATACGATCCCGTCCACTATTTCGCGCCCAACGGCGCGTTCGCCTTCAATCCCGACAATCGCGTCATGGAATACCGGCAGATGGTGATGGCACTCCACAATGCCGGTCTGCGCGTCGTGCAGGACGTCGTCTTCAACCACACCTATGCGAGCGGCGAAAACACCTTCTCCATCCTGGATGAGATCGTCCCCGGCTACTACTACCGCCTCGACGCCAACGGCAACATCGAAACCGCAAGCTGCTGTTATGACACTGCCAGCGAACATCGCATGTTCGCTAAGCTCATGATCGACAACGTCGTACAAAACGCAATTCAATACAAGATCGACGGCTTCCGCTTCGACGACATGAGCCTGCACTTCGTCTACAACATGCAGGACATCAAGCAGGCCCTGCGCGGCCTCACGCTGGAGAAAGATGGCGTGGACGGGTCGAAGATATATATTTACGGCGAAGGCTTCCTCAACCCGGAAACCGCCGCCTTGGGCGTGAACGCAACACAGGCCAACCTTTACGGCTACGGCATCGGCACCTTCAATGACCGCATCCGCGACGGCATCCGTGGCGGCAATTCTTTTGACAACACCATCGAGCAAGTTCAGGGCTTTGCTACCGGTCTTTTCACGGACCCCAGCTACTACACCTCAACGACTCTTGGAGAGAGCTTGGCCAATCAGCAGGCCACGCTCAACTCTGAAGCTGATTGGATTCGCCTCGGGCTCGCCGGCAACCTCCGCGACTTCAAGTTCGTCGACAGCACGGGCACGACCGTAACTGGAAGCCAGATCATCTATGGTGGACAGCCAGCCGGGTATGCAGCCAGCCCACTTGAAGCTGTAAATTACTGCTCGGTCCATGACAACCAGCCACTCTTCGATGCTATCCAGTTGAAGTCCGCAATTCCGGGCACCACCCCCACCAATGGTGACTCCATCGCCACTCGAACCCGGCGCCAGGTCCTCGCAATGAGCATCATCGCCCTGGGCCAGGGCGTACCCTTCTTCTTCGGCGGCGATGATCTGCTCCGCTCCAAGGACATGGACGACAACAGCTACAACTCCGGCGATTGGTTCAACAAGATCAACTGGACCCTCGCCGAAGAAGAGCACAACCCCAGTCTTCTCTCACAGGAGTCGGACAATTGGGGCATCGGACTTCCAGTGCAAAATGTGAATGGCGGCCAGTGGCCCATCATGCAGCCGTTGTTGGCCAATCCCGCTCTCACGCCAACACCAGAAAACATCTCCTCCTCCGCCGAAGCTTTCCAGATGTTCCTGCGCATTCGCAGGAGCTCCGCGCTCTTCCACATGGCTACCCTGGCCGAGGTGCAGAACAATCTGCATTTCCTGAATACCGGATCCTCGCAAATTCCCGGCCTCATCGTGATGAAGCTGGATGACAACGGACGCGATTATGGCGACTACGGGCACATCGTCGTAGTCTTCAACGCTACTCTTAATCCCATCAGCTTTCAGGACAATCAGCTGCGCGGGCTTAATCTCCATCTCCATCCGGAACAGGCACGCTCCGCCGATGCGACGACCGCCTCCTCATCCGTAAACGACCAAACCGGAACCGTCCACGTACCAGGTTTGACGACAGCAGTATTCGTTTCCGGTCGCGATCCGTAGTAATCGCCATCAGGCGATGGCAATCATCCGCAACGGGCCTGGGCCACGGGCGACAAAGCACCCCGCCCAGCAACATCATGTCTGCACTTTTCGCGCATGCGAGGCGGCATGGCATGGCGCTGACCAACCCCATTCAGGGAGTGCGATGCTCTTCAAAACGTCGCCGGGACCCCGATGTTCTTACTGCGGAACGAGTTCAGAGCCTTGCTGGACCAACTGCCGCAGCAGGAAGGAGTGATGGTTCTGCTGGCCAGTACCACTGGCTTGCGGCGGTCAGAACTCATTGCCCTCAAGTGGGAGGATATTGATTTCAAATCGCTCGAGATTCGAGTCAATAAATCCTGGGTGCGCGGTGAACTTGGCGAGACTAAGACCGCTGCAAGCGCCAAACCGCTTCCATTGCATGCCGCCGTCGCGGTGGCACTGCAAAAGTGGAAGCTTTCAATTTCCTATGGCCGGCCGAAGGATTTCCTGTTTCCGTCGGTGCGCAAGAATGGCTCCACTCGAGTCTGGCCGGACATGGTGCTGAGAAGGGTCGTTCGACCCGCCGCGGCGCGAGCGGGAATTCAAGGAAAGATCATAGGCTGGCACACCTTCCGCCATTCCGCTGGAACGAATCTGAGGTCCTTTTGGAGTGGGATGTGAAGACTACCCAGGAACGCCTCAGGCACGCAAATGTGAGAACGACTCTGGATCTTTATACCCAGGCGGTCTCAAAGCGAAGCGCAAAGTTGCACTTGATGCTGAAGCGGATGACACCATTGCGGTGATGTTCCCGTTTCTTGAAGCCGCAGTTTCACTTGACGGCAAACAGGAAGAACAGGCCGCACAAAGTTCATTCAACAGTGAAGAAGACAAACAAGCTGGCACCAGAATCAACGAAAACAACAGTCAGTATGCCAGAGAAGCCAAACAGGTTAAGCAACGCTGGAACAACGTTCGTGCTTCACAAAATATCAAGCGCGACCGCTACGGCAAGGCAGTTAAACAAGGACAGGCAACGGATTCAATCAAGCACAATTCGATAGCTGCAAAACCATTTTCAATGTTCGCTTCAGCGGCCAGCATCATCAAGCGTCAGCGCAAGTCAGCTTAGGAAGGGTGTTTAAACATCATGGCGTTTTCGTGTGACAGTTCGCTGATTCAAGTTGCAGACAACGCCACTGGTGCGTCTCCATTTCCATTCGATGCCAGCGGTATTAAACCCGCTGTACATGATGTTCCTGAGTACAAGCCGTTGTTTGACTTCAAAGGTGACAGGCCAGTGTCAGACCAGCCCAATGCGTACCTTGAGGCATTAGCCCGTCACGCTGAAGAGGAAGAGAAGAGGAAGGCTGAAGCCGCTAAAAACGGCGATGCTGAGATTGTCAACAAGATTGAGAATCTGTCCAACGCGGCGTTGCTGAAGGTGTTACAAAGTGTGGGCGCAACAGATGCCACGCTAGTACAGGCCGCTAAAGTTGGCTTAGACCGCGTGGACAAGCTGAAGTATTTCAAAGCCATCAATGAGCGTCTGGACAAGCTGGAGTCTAAGAACGAAACGGATGCACCAGAAGACGAAGACTTGCCCCCAAGTCTTCGCAGGAAACGCTAACAATGTTTGAACTGGACAAGCTGGAAAGGCGATTGACTAAGCTGGAAAAGGCTTCCAGCAATGACACCGTTACCTACACGATGAAGGACGGCGGACAAGTCACGCTGACGTTTAAACAGCTTGCCAGCGAATATGACATTTTCGTTTGTTGGGTCATGGCCAACGCTGACCCGGAGATAGCAGCATCGGACGGTAGCAAGCTGCATACTCTACAACAATGTGTAGCCCCTGCTGTTGAGAGTGAAGCGGAGTTTGACAAGCTGCCCTATTGGATGCAAAACGATGTTGCGCTTTCGTATGTCTCAGACCGTAGCCAATGGCCGGACTGGTTGAGTGAGCGTTACAAGTACCGTCCCAATGAAACGTTGACAGGTTCACTGAAGCATTTTGAGGACTGGCCAGCTTATAAGGCGCGTATCGAAGCTATTGCTGTTTAAACAGGATTGCAGTCCTTGACCCGACTACAAGAAGACGCATTACGATGCGTTAGTATGACCCCATGCGAAAACTCTTCCTCTTGGGTTCTGCGTTGTGTTTCTGCGCTTCAGCAATCGCTCAGTCGGCGGTTCCAGATGAAGCGTTGTTAAAGAAAACTCGCGCACTCTACGATGCACCATTTGAACGTGGGCTTGTTTCTTTCGACTGTGCGGTACAGTTTGATTGGAAGCAGCACTTCATGGATTTGCTTGGGACTGTCCCACCAGCGGCTTTACCTCTGGTGGAGCGGCTACAGACGATTGAACACCGCGTATTTGTCGATAGAACAGGTGCTACGGTATCTGCAATTCCGAAGACCCCAGACCTCGGCGCAATTCCTCATGCGTCGGAACTTGAACAGGGATACAGATCGATTGTGGCTGGTGGACTCAATGCGTGGCTTCCGTTCAGCACAAACGTAATACTGCCTATTCCACCAACCAAATATGCCTTTCAAAAGTCTGCCTCTGGCTCTACGCTGACTCTGAACGGAAATAATGTTCAAGCTACACTTCTTCTCGATTCTGATATGCGTTTGACCAACATTTCAAGCCAACTGCCTCAGCCAATAAGTTCGACAACAGAATTTGAAGATGGCCCTAATGGGTATCTTCTCAGGACGTTGAAAATGGCTGTTAGGCCGGAAGCGAATACAAGGCAGCAGAATACCTTTGCCTACACATATCAGGCTGTTCAGAATGTCCAGCTTCCTGCATCGGTTGCTGTCACAACTGCAACACCTGAATCGTGGCATTTCGCTCTTACGGGCTGTAGGGCAGTCATTGGTAAGGTTGTCACCGTTGCACCGTCACGCTAACCCTTCAGTTCCCTGCTACGGCGGGGGCTTTTCTTTCCGCGCTGCTATTCGCTTTTTATTCGCCTACAATAAGGCTGTCGTGTGGAACACGATTCAAACCCGGCTTCACCCGTTTTGCATCCGCTGCAAGCGTTGCGGCGAGTGCATAGCCGCGCCAGTAGAAACCATGCCGGATGACTGGATTATTGCCACCTGTCCGTTATGTGGGGAACGAAGACGCTACCTGCCAGCGGCGCTATTTCAAGGCCGCTTGTCAGCGCAGTATGAAGAGTGGATGCGTAAGAATCCCCGGAAGGGGCATCTCTGAAGGATGGAATAGGGGCTTGAATGGTGGGCGATGAGGGACTTGAACCCCCGACTTCTTCCGTGTGAAGGAAGCACTCTACCGCTGAGTTAATCGCCCGTTTTTGCTGACTTGCGTAAAACTTTCGTAATTCTTGTTGCTTGCTACCTACATCTTATTTATTTTCAGTAGCTTGCGTCCATTTCCCCATCACCGTGTGAAGGTGGCACTCTACCGCTGAGTTATGCGCCCGAAAAGACGGGTACTACGATACTTAGAGTATCACCTGCGCGGATGCCTGCCAAACTTGCGGCAGGAGCAGGCTGCCGGCCACACGACCCAGGATTTCGTCTGGCGTGGCATGGTGGTTTTGCATCTGTTTACAATCAGATGGATAGAAGTCCATGGTTCCACGCGATCCAGCTCCACGCGATCCAGCCGAGTTCCCGAAGCATACCGCCCGCCGCAAAGAAGACGGCGACAAGGCAGTTGACGATAAATGGAGCGAACCGCCGGATAGTCTTGCAGAAAATGCATCTTTCCCGCAACCTGAAGACGGTTCCGGTGTTGGTAAGGGTATGGCAACCATGGCTCTTGACCGGGTTTTGGATCGACCGCTGGTGAAAGGTGTCCGCAAGGAAACTATGGCGAACGCCCGAGTCTCCGACTGGAGCGCTTTGAGCGATGCGGAGATCATGCTGCGGGTGAGCGAAGGCGATGATGAGGGCTTTAATTACCTCATTGAGAAATACCGCAAGCCCATCATCCACTTCATGTTCCGCATGGTGCATAACCAGGCTGTGGCCGAGGAGCTGGCGCAGGAGGTTTTTCTGCGGGTGTACCGCTCGCGCCAGACGTATCGAGCCGAAGCGCGTTTCACGACGTGGCTGTATCGCATCGCTACCAACCTGGGCGTAAACCACGCCAGAGATACGAAGCATCAGCGGGCGGCGCAGAATGTCTATCTGGACCAGCCCGATCCGGAGACGGGAACGACGCCGGACGTGGCCGACGCAACGCCGTCGGTGGAGCACGACCTTGTGCGCAATGAGCGGATGCGGGCCATCCGCCAGCATGTGATGGCGCTGCCCGAGCGGCAGCGGACGGCGGTGCTGATGCATAAGTATCAGGGGATGGATTACAAGCAAATCGGCGAAGTTTTGAAGCTGAGCGAGTCCGCCACCAAGTCACTCCTCTTTCGCGCGTATCAGACGCTGCGGGAGAGGTTGAAGGAATTTGTTTAAGCAGCAAATGAGGGAATTATGATCTGCCGGAAAGTAAAAGCGAATCTTGCGAACCTGCTCTTTGAGCCGGAGCTGGTTCCGGTTGATGTGCGCAACCACCTGGAGGACTGCGCGGCCTGCAGCGAGGAGCTGGCAACGCTCGAAGAGACGATGAAGCTGATGGATGACTGGCAGGCGCCGGAGCCGTCGGCATATTTCACTTCGAAACTGGCGGTGCGTCTGCGCGAGGAGCAGCGGGCCGAGCCCGCGGGCCTGCTGGAACGCATGCGTGCGCGGCTGCTCTTTGGCAGCAATGTGCATCTGCGTCCTATCGCGGTGGGGGCGCTGGCGCTTTTGATTATTATTGGTGGGGGCACGTATGCCGGATTGATGACGTCGCATCCGGCGACCCCGGTAAAGACCTCGGCTGCGGTTGAAGATCTGAAGTCTCTGGATGATAATGCGCAGGTGTTTCAGCAGCTGAACTCCCTTGACCAGAACGATCAGGACGACAGCGGCAGCTCGTCCAACAATAATCTTTAGGGCGCGGGTGAGATTATGAAGGACTGTGCAGAGGCTGCAAGATATTCAACAGACGGCCCTGCCGCGCACGGATTGACGAACGAGCCTTGGGAACTATTACGATGCGAGCACGGGAACAGCACAGAAAGATGGACCGCAAGCGGCGGAATCCTGCCGCCTGGCTCATAGTTTGCTCGCTGGTATCCGGGCTCTTTCCCTTTACAGCTTTTGCCGGGCAGCATGGCGGACACGCCCAGGCTCCGCACATGTCGGCGCCGCATCGCATGTCTCCGCCCAGGCAGCAAGGCAGGCCGCAGTCGACGCCGCAAGGGCAGATGCGTGCTCAGCCGGGTGCCGAGCCGCAGCAACGTTACGCCGCACCGCAATACAATAACCGGATCATGCAACCGGGGCATCTGCCTGACTGGTTGAACCGGCACCAGAACATGACGCCGCAGCAGCGGGAGAACGCTCTGCGTCAGGAGCCGGGGTTCAACCGGCTGCCACAGGAGCAGCAGCAGCGGCTTATCAACCGCATGCATGCACTGAATAATGCTTCTCCGGAGCAGCGGCAACGGATGCTGCAGCGGAATGAGATGTTCGAGCGCCTTAGCCCGGAACAGAAGGCCGGGGTACGGGGCGCTTCGCAGGCGTTCCACCAGATGCCGCCCGATCGCCAGAACCAGATGCGCCGCGCCTTTCAGGATCTGCGTGCTGTTCCGCCGGATCAGCGGCAGTCGATTCTGAATTCAGCGCGTTTCCAGCAGCAGTTCTCGCCGCAGGAGCGTACGGTGCTGGGAAACCTGCTTTCCGTAGAACCGTATCAGCCGCGTGCGGCGGGGCCTCCATAGTTAGTTCAGTGTCCCCCGGTATGTTTCGTGTGAATTCGCAAGAATCAGGGACTTAGCTGCATTCGATTCTCATATTTGCCCATTCTGCGGCAGGGAGGAAACATTCTGCTGAATGCCAGCAATCCTTATCCGCGTAGGCTTGTTGGCTTGCGGATACGTGATGATGGTATAAAAGTTGCCTGCCGAGCTGACCAGGGCAAAGGTCTTCCTGGCTGCCTCGCCGGGCAGCGGGCCGGGCACGACTCCAACCCAGGGATCGTTGAACGGATTAAAACCCGAATAAGCACCCATGGGAACACCTGCGGCAAAGTTATTCCAAGCCGTTCTCGCAGCGATGGAATCCGGATGCGCCGGATCCATGACTGTGCCCACATGGCCGATGTAGTGAACGCCGCCACGCAGGTAAGCAGTGATCCAGCAACCGGACATGGGGCCGGTGAGTACATCCGTACCAGTTGGCTGGACCTCGCTGACAACTCCTCCCAACCATTCCAGCCAGACGAAGTTGCGGTGAACTTTAGCAACCTGACCTACGCCTGTCGTGCTGACTCTCTGGCGGTCGAACTGGCTTTGGATTTTCTCGCCGGTTCTCTGGAGTCCAATTTGCACTTGTTGCTTGAAGCTAGGATTGAAGCCCGGCACGGGGTTATTGGGTGTTACCGGGGCGGATGACGATGAGGACTCATCGATGTGCAGCACTACCCGATTTACCTCCTGGAAGCCGAGGACGGCGGGTCCGGCTAAGACAGGCGGTGGAGTGTTCAGCTCAATGTAGCGTCCGACAATGAGTTTTTGTTCGATCATAAAGAGATTTTTGTGGAATGCGAATGAAGAGCGGACCTACGGGTATGCCGCGAAACAGTACGCATATCCGGGATTTCCATTTGCCATCCCGAACGCAGGGAGTGTACGCCAGACGCCTGCGGCGTTGCAAGATTTTGTTGGGCTGCTTCGCGACGACCGGCCAAACGCACGTGGCGGCTTTCGTAAAGAATGAGGGCATTCACTATTCTGCCCGTAGTGCCTCGACTGGATTGACGGATGCGGCGCGGCGGGCTGGAATGTAGCTGGCGAGCAATGCTGATAGCCCGAGCAGCAGAGCTACGGCGGCGAGCGTTGGCACGTCCCATGAGTGGACGCCGAAGAGCAGCTTGCCCATCAGAGTTGTGACGGCGAGGGATCCGGCCAGTCCGGCGACGATGCCGAGAGCGATCAGCCAGGTTGCTTCCTTCAGAATGAGTTGGTAGACGGAGCTGCGCTGCGCCCCGAGGGCCATGCGGACGCCGATTTCGCGGGTGCGCTGGCTGACAGAGTAGGCGATCACTCCGTACAGTCCGACTACGCTGAGCAATAGCGCCAGGGCAGCGAAGCCGCCGACGAGCCAGGCGGATGAACGGTGGAGGTACGCCGTTTCAGAGTCGTTGATCTGCTGCATCATGGTGAATTCATCGCGTACGCCGATGTTGGGGTCGATGTCGTGGATCGCCTTGACGAGCGCCGGGAGCATGGACTTGGGGTCTTGCGCTGTGCGGACGACGATCGAGAAGTCGTCTTCCGGACTTTGATCGAAGGGGTAGTAGACCGCCGGACGGATTTCCTGATCGAGTCCGCCTTCGCGGATGTCGTCGACGACGCCGACAATCTGCCGCATCGACTTCCGAGAGAGATCGGTGTCGCCGATCATTTTGCCGATGGGGTTTTCGCCGGGGAAGAATTGGTTGGCCAGAGTCTGGTTGATGATGATGACTTGCGCCGATGAGGCGTTGTCGGCGTCGGTGAAGAAGCGGCCACGCATCAGTCTTGCCTGAATGGTCTTGAAGTAATCGACGCTGACTTCTCGTTCAGGAGCGTCATTATGCTCGCCGTGGTAGGGATGGCCCAGCACCCTGAACCATGTTGTATTGCAGTTGCACTCCACCGGAGTCATGCTGGTGTGGCCGACGGAGATGACTCCCGGCATGCTGGCGATGCGGCCCAGGACTCGCTTTGAGAGCGCGATAGACTGCGGGTCTTTTCCATAGCTTGCGTCGGGCGCGTTGATCTCCACCGTGGCCAGATGGTCGGGGTTGAAATTCAGAGTCACATGGAGGAGACGGTAGAAGCTCTTGCCGAGCAGTCCGGCGCCGGCAAGCAGCACTACGGCGATGGCCAGTTCCAGAGCTACAAGATTGGAGCCAAGGCGCTTCCAGGTAGTTCCGGCGGCGCTGCGTCCGCCTTCGGCGAGGTCTTCGCGCAGGTTCGAGACAGAGAGGCGCAGTGCAGGCGTGAGGGAGAAGACTGCGGCGGCAAACAATGCCAGAACAGCGGCAAAGGCGAGCACGCGCATGTTCAGGCCAAGGCTTTGCAGGTAGGGCATCTGCTGCAGCATGTCTGCGGGGATCAACTTGAGTAGCAAATGGATGGCTCCATAAGCGGCTGCGAGACCAGAGACCATGGAGGCGGCGACCAGTACCAGTCCCTCTGTCACGAACTGGCGCACGAGCCGTCCCGGCGATGCGCCGAGCGCGCCACGGACGGCCATTTCGCGCTTGCGATTTTCTGCGCGGACCAGAAGCAGGCTGGCGACGTTCACACAGGCGATGAGCAGCAGCAAGCCTGCCCCGCTTAACAGGACGAGCAGGATCGGGCGGATGTCGCCAACGATGGCGTCGCTCAGGGACATGACCAGAGCGCCCTGTCCAAGATTGGAGCCGGGGTACTGCTTTTCAAGCTGCGCGGCGATGGATTTCATATTGGCCAGCGCGGTCTGGATGGAGACGCCGTCCTTGAGCCGCGCGATGCCGAAGAGATTGTGGCAGCTGCGCCGCTTTTCGCAGCTGTTGGGATCGTGCAGCGTTGTCCAGAACTCGGCGCCGCCTCGCGGGGCGAAGTGGAACTCAGGCGGCAATACGCCGATGACGGTGTATGCGGCATCATCCAGCGTGAGGGACTGGCCTAAGATGTCTTTTCGGCCGCCAAAGCGCTTCTGCCATGCGCTGTACGTCAGCACTACGGTGCGGGGCGCGCTGGGAGTGTCATCGGCCTCGGTGAAAACGCGTCCCAGCGCCGGAGATACGCCGAGGGTGTGAAAGAAGCCGCCGGCCACGCGAGCAGCGGGAATGGGTTGTACACCCGCTGGACTTTTCCAGAGATAGCCGGCCCAACCCCAGGCGTCGAATGAGCTGAAGACCTTATTGTCTTTTTTCCAGTCGAGATAGTCCTGGTAGGAAAGATTGCAGCGTGGGCAGAAGGTGGCCGTTTCGTAGACGCCGACCAGGCGCGATGGGTTTTGATAGGGAAGGGGCTTGATCAGGGCTGCGTCGACGAAGGAGAAGATGGCTACGCTGGCGGCGATGCCGAGGGTCAGGACTAAGATTGCGACGGTGGCGAAGCCGGGGTTCTTGTGCAACTGGCGCAGGGCGAAACGGAAGTCCTGCCAGACGCTCTCGATGCGGAAGCCTACGATTTCGTGGCTTTGCTCTTTGAGGCGGGTGTCATTGCCGAAGTGTCTGCGGGCGGTGTGATGCGCTTCGGTGGACGATACACCCTCGGATTGCAGCTCCTGCGCGGCCTGCTCGCGGTGGAAGGCCATTTCTTCTTCAAGTTCGCGGCTGAACGTGTCGCGGGTAAGAAAGATGCGCAGCTTTCGAAGGAAGAGCATGATGGCCTGCATGGTTTTCCTGCCTGCTTGAGATACGAGTCGGCATAGGGATATGGTTCCCATTACCTACGAGTATGTTCGTATATATAGTTTATCTATGCATAGAGTGTCAATGACGATTTGGGGGTGGTTTGCTGGGAACATTGTCATTCCTTAGTTGGCTGCCGCCGTTCCCACCCTTGACTTTGTCAGGATGGCACCCCTCTTCGTGCTCCTGTTGATCAAAAGCAGATCCTTCGCTGCGCTCAGGATGACAGCGTGGGTGGATCGCGTTGCCACCGGTTACAAGCTTATTGGTGGAGCAGGTTTTTGGCGATGAAAAGGGCGTTGGCGGGACGCTCGGCTAGACGGCGCATGAAGTATGGGTACCACTCGGTTCCGAAGGGGACGTAGACGCGGGCGTTGAAGCCTTCGCGGACAAGGGCTTTCTGCAAATCGCGACGGACGCCGTAGAGCATCTGGAACTCGAAGGTTTTCGGGTCGATGCTCTGCTCGCGCACGAATTTCTTTGTGGCGGCGATCATCTCTTCGTCATGGGTGGCGATGCCGTGATAGATCCCGCTGGTGAGGAGCTGGTGGGTCAACTTCACGAAGTTCGCGTCGACGTTTTTCTTTTCCAGGAATGCGACCGTTGCCGGTTCCTTGTAGGCGCCCTTGCAGAGGCGGATGCGGATGCCGTCGGCGGTGAGCGTGCGGATATCTTCTTCGCTGCGGCGGAGATAGGCCTGGATGACGATGCCGACGTGGCCGCGGTTGGCGGGGATGGCGTGAAGGCGGCGGACTAAATCGATGGTGGCCTGGGTGTACTCGCTGCCCTCCATGTCGACGCGGACGAAGGTGTGGGCGGCAACGGCGTGCTCGACCAGACTGGCGACGATCTCCTCGGCCAGCCCGGGGTCGAGATCCATGCCCATCTGGGTGAGCTTGACGCTGACGTTGGCGTTCATGTCGGGTCGGGCCTGGATGGCGTCGAGCAGACGGTGGTAAATGTCGGCGGAGTGGCGGGCTTCGTCGGGGGTGGTGACGTTTTCGCCCAGGCTGTCGAGGGTAGAGGCGATGCCGAGGCTTTGCAGGGCTTGGGCGGCGTGGACGACTTCATCGAGGGTCATTCCGGCAACGAAGCGGGAGGACATCCTGCGGCCCAGGGACGACCGCTCGGAGAAGCTTCTGATGGTTGCGTTGCGAGAGAGAGCGATGAAAGCGGAGCGCAGAATCGGCATATCGTTCTTAAAAATCGGCGAACTACCCATTCTCGCATACACGCTGCGAACTGAAATGACGGAGCAGAGGCATTGGAAGCGGCAGTTTTTCCCGGAGAAATGAAAATCTCATGTAAGTATGGCCAAATCGGTAACGCCTTTATGACGGTTTGCATCCAAGTGTATATAAGATCAACCGGTAGTCACGCTGAAGCATTGCTTATCGGGTACTTTTGTGTGAAATCAGACAAAATGCATGCCAGCACCTGAACGGGCGAACCGTTGCAGGCGCAGTGGAGAATTCAAATGGTGAGCAACTGCGCAAACCCTCAATGTGCCAAGCCCCTGCATTACTTGCGTGAGGGGCGGGTATTTGTTTTCGACGTGCAAGATCAGTTTGATAATCGGGCGGGAGAGAAACACGGCCATCACCTGGAGCACTACTGGCTCTGCGGAGCCTGCGCGCAGTTGTTTCACGTGCAGCGCGAGCGGGAAAACGGCATTCGGCTGGTGCCCAGGCAATCCGTTCAGCGAGAGTTTGTTCGAGAGAGCGTAGAAGAGTCTTCCGTCAGAGCAATTATGGCCTCTTAAGGTGAAGCTGAGAGATAAGCCCGAAGCGCCCGAAAGGGCGCTTTTTTCTTGTGGGTTCAATTCCGCGTGGCGGGTACCTGCGGCTCCACTCCCTTCAGCGGTTTGCGATACACGCCAGTCAGCGCATTCCAGCGGACGAAGACAAGCTCCTCCAGCATTTTAAGGCCGTCTCTCAGATAAGAGATGCGAGAGCGCTCATCGTGACCCCAGGTGACAGGCACTTCACGAATAGAATAGCCGCGCTTGATGGCGATGAAGAGGATTTCCGGGTCAAATCCCCAGCGCTCAATGCGTTGCAGCTGAAAGACGGTCTGGGCAGCCTGGCGGGTGAATGCTTTGAAGCCGCATTGCGTGTCGGCGAAGGGAAGCGCCATGATCAGGCGCGTGACGATGTTGAAACAGCGTCCAAAGAAGCGGCGGTAGAGGGGCTGCCTGAGCGTTTGCCGCTTGACTTCGAGCCAGCGGGAGCCGATGGCGATGTCGGCGCCGCTGCGGATGGCGGCGAACAGCAGCTCAGCTTCTTCCATGGGCGAGGAAAGATCGGCATCGGTGAACATGACGATATCTCCGGATGCCTGCAACATGCCGTTGCGCACACTGTACCCTTTGCCGCGGTTGGTGGCATTGTTGATCAGGCGAACGATGGAGTCTTTTGCGGCGAAAGATTCGACGATGGCGGCGGTGTTGTCGCTGGAACCATCGTTGACGACCAGTACTTCAGCGTTCCAGCCATTATTGTGAACGCATTCGAGAACCCGCTCCAGAGTCTGGCCGATGCGCGCGCGCTCGTTATAGGCGGGAATGACGATACTGTAATCGGGATTTACTGGCGGCAACCGTCGCGTCCTTATGAGGCTATCTCTTTATCATACGCTGTCAGCCAGGTCCTCCCCATCACCTCCGGTGATCGCTCGGATGATCAGGAAGGGTTCAGTTCCAGACACGACGGCGTAGGGCAGCGGACTGTCCGGCGCTGGCCTGTTCGCAGGCGAAGAAGCTCAGTAATGGACGACGCACAAGCGTGTCGTGGTCGCCGTCTGAGGTCAGAATGAATGCGGCCTTCTTTGTGCCAGCCAGCACGCGTACTTCAATCATAGATCGCTCCCAAAGTAAGTCATCGGCTCAATCTTCGATGGCCAGAGCGGCTGATGTCCAGAAGTCCTGGCAGACGTTCGGCGGAACGGGGGAAGTCCAGGCGCGCTGCGTCAGCAGGATTGTTGTCAGGCCTTCTCTTGGATCTGCATTCCACGATGTGCCCAGGCCACCGTTCCAGCCGAAGGCGCCAACACTTCCGGCGATGTCGGTGCGTTTGGTGATGACGGACATGCAGAATCCCCAGCCATGAGAGTCGAAATAGCCGGGAGTCAGGCCAGAGATGGCTTTCTGCTCTGGAGTCAGCTGGTCGGTTCGCATCAGGTCAATCGATTTCTCGGAGAGGATGCGTGCGGTATTGCGCTTGCCGGTGTTCAGCAGCATCTCGCTGAAAGCAAAATAGTCGTCGATGGTGGAGACCAGGCCGCCCGCGCCGGATGGAAAGGCAGGCGGACGGCTCCATTGGCCGCCATCGGCATCATCGAAGACTTCAAGCTTTTGTGTTTGCGGGTTGAACCAGTAGCTGGTGGCGAAGCGGTTGATTTTGGCTGCGGGCACGCTGAAGTCGGTATCCTTCATGCCCAGCGGATCGAAGATACGTTCGCGCAAGAAAATGTCGAACGGCTGACCCGATGTGCGGGCGATGAGGACGCCGAGAACGTCGGCGCCGGTGTTGTACATCCACATTTCGCCGGGCTGGTGCATGAGCGGCAGCGTTCCCAAACGCCGGATCCACTCATCGGGTGCGGGCATGGATGCGGGACTCGGCGCTCCCATGCCGATCTGAAGGTCATTCGCAGCCTTGAGGATCGGGTATGCGTCAGGCGCCGCGATCATCTGGCCGAAGCCCATGCGGAAGGTCAGCAGATCGCGGACGGTGATCGGGCGTTTCGCGGGCACGGTGTCGTCGAGTCTGGCGTCGATTCGTTTCAGCACGCGTCGATTGGCCAGTTCGGGTAGAAGGCGGTCGACGGGCTCGTCCAGGCGCAGCGCGCATTCTTCGACCAGGATCATGGTTGCCGCAGCGGTGATCGGTTTGCTCATGGAGGCGATGCGGAAGATCGTGTCGCGCTGCATGGGGTTGTTCTCGCCGACTTTCTTTATGCCGATGACGTTTACATCGACTTCGCCGCGGCGGCTGACGAGGGTGACGAGCCCTGGGATCTCTCCGCTGTCGACGTACCCGGTCATGATACCGGTCATACGGTTGAGGCCCTTTTGTGACAGTCCTGCGGATGGTGTCGGTTTTCTGTTCGATTGTGGAGTTTCCCTGCTGGACGTAAGTGCTGCGGCAGACGCATTAGGCGGTGAGACGATG
>Ga0335072_10001426_pt1 | contig 38923 bp, 30 predicted proteins | sample Lox_Sample_21_FD_206725 | JGI IMG/M metagenome (GOLD analysis project Ga0335072, IMG submission 206725) | Soil microbial communities from Loxahatchee National Wildlife Refuge, Florida, United States - Lox_Sample_2.1 | ecosystem: Environmental > Terrestrial > Soil > Wetlands | place: USA... | reverse complement strand
TCATGGCAGGGCGCGGCAAGGAGTCGAGGGGCCGGTCGTCATCCTCGGCGAGCAGGTACCAGCTGCCCAGGTAGCGACCCCCCGGGCGCAGCACCCGTGCGAGCTCGGAGAGATAGCGCCGGACGCCCTCAGGGCGCAGGTGGAGGATGGAGATGAGCGTGGCGAAGTCGAACGACCCCGGTGATGCGTCGATCATCGGGGTGTCGTCGGCTGGAGGCGCCGTCGGGTTGTACTTCTCGTCGTAGACGTCGAGCAGGGTGAAGGTGAAGTTGGGGTACCGAGCTCCGACGTGGCGCCGGCACCACGCGATCCCCTCGGCCCAGGTGTCGACGCCGAGATACGAGGCCGAGGGTTCGAGGTAGCCGCTGAGCGGGACGGCCAAGCGGCCGATGCCGCAGCCGACGTCGAGCACGCGGTCCGACGCCTCGAGCGACGCGAGGTCGACGCAGTGGGCGAGGTAGGCCTGCCCTATGGACTCGTAGTCGCCGGCGTCAGCGAAGTGGCGCAATCGCCGCGGGGGCAGGAGCTTGCCCGCGCGCGCATCGTGGAGGTCCCGGACCCGCCAGCCGAGCTTCTTGAGCAGGGATGGCGGTTCGGGTGGGATACCGGTCGGACCGGCGGTGGCGAGCGGCTTCGAAGCGGACTGGTCCGCCACGGCTACTTGCTCCGGTGCCAGTCCAGCGGCCCGTATCCCCCGCCCTCACTCAGCTCGAGCAGCGTCGCGTTGTTGAGGCCGATCCGCTCCCCCACTTTGAAAATGCCGCCGCGGACGTAGCGGTCCGCCTTGAGGAACTCGAGCCACCGTTTGTCACGCGGACCGCGGAGACCCAGCACCATCGTCGCAACCCGACGGCGCTCCGGGTACTCCCCCAACGCGAACTGGTTGTTCTCGAACGTGCACACGTCGAGGGTCGCCGCGTCGGTCTCGTCCTGGAACCAGGTGTGGGTCGCGTAATGCAGCGCCGCCCCCGGGCTGTACTTCGTGTAGCGCTCGTCGTACGACCACTTCACCATCGAGATGCTCGAGCCACTGCGGATCAGACACTCCATGGCGACGGTCGAGTCACCGACCTCCAGCGCCAACACGTGGAACCGGCCCTCGGCCGCGAATCGTCCGGCCATGTCGAGGAACCACTCCGACTCCCCTGGTCTGGTCGTCATCGCGACGCCGCCGGCGACCTTGTACCCCGAAGCCTCGACAGCGATGTAGTCGGCGGCGCCGGCGGGATCGGATCCCCGGTCGACGACCCGGGTTTCGCCGCCACCCATCTCGCGGCTCAGTCCGCGGAGCTTGCGCGCCCTGTTGGCGAGCGTCTTCTTCGAATGCATCGGCTCGGACTCGGTCATGACTTCCCTTGACAGGAAGGGCTGCTCCCACGAGCTGTGCGTCACCCAGGGAAGATCGAGTTCGCCCGCGGCCTCACGAACGAGGTCGCCGACCGGACCCGACTCGTTGAGCCACTCGAGAACGAGAAGCTTCGGGTCGCCACCGGCTGCGCGCGCCTGGAGGTCCGTCAGGATCGCGAGCATCGCCTCCGTTCCGCGGTCCTTGTCGATCAGCGGCGTGGCATCCCACGTCATCCGGCGAATGCGGGTCGACCACGCGGCCCGTGGGATCGACCGCCAGCGGCGGACTGGCTGGAGCGGAAAACAGGCGGAGAACTGGCCGGTGTCGTCCTCGGCCACGAGGAGTGAGATTCGGGGCCCGTTTTGAAGATGGAACGCAGCAGGGAGGACGCACTCCGGCTCCGACATCGGGTTCGGTGAGGCCGCACGAGCTGCCAGATCGCGCCAAAGCTGGACGTCGGCGTCGGCGATGTCCGCCGGCGTGATCGTTCGGACCTTCATCGCCAAATCTCCCCCAGGGTGCCCTGTCCTGTCGCCAACCAAGGAACTGGAACGCACAGTTTGGCCGCTGTCGCTAGGTCCTGCTCAGAACCTGCTCTGTCGCCTCCTAGTCGACCGGCGTGGGTGCGCGCCAGAAACCTCATTCCTACTGTCGGCAGGTCCTTTCGACCACGAGAACAGATCCTGGGTCGAGCGGACAACGGATGCACAAATCTCCTGCAAGGGCAGCGATCTCAGCCGTCTGGTCGCTCAGATTCACTCTGGCGCTCCGTCCGGAGGATCGACCACAAATATGCGTGCGCAGGGTGCTAAAGCGAGGGCCCCCAGCCTCCGAAAAGCATGGGTACCAATTCTGCGGGCGTAGTTCAGAGGCAGAACTTCAGCTTTCCAAGCTGAGGACGTGTGGTTCGATTCCCGCCGCCCGCTCCAAGTCGCTTCACGCGCTTGAACATTGCACCTGGGGCGCATACAGCCCATCGTTGTGACTGAGGAGCCGACGGGTAAGCCTGCCGCCCCCGAAGTTCACGACCTCAGCCAGACACCGCTGCGTTGAGGCCAATCTCTGATGGTCATGTTCTGCGGAATGGTTCCTACGTCACCCGATGCAACGGCACTGCACGTGACGGTCCCGGACCCGAGAAGGTCCCCGTGGCAATCAATCAACATGTAGGCCACGCTCATGTCCGTAATCGACGTATACGTCGGCCGGAACCAAAGAGGTCGCTGATTTATCATCTCCTGATTTTCGCCGCCGAGCGCCTTTACGAGTAGCACGTGACTAAACACGCGTTCCACCGATCTCGGGCTATGTCCATCTTCTGATTCAGGCTTGTGCGTATGGGAATCGCTGCTATTTGGTTCCCTCAAGAACGGACGAATCTGCTCACGCGATGCAGCGGTTGCCAACAACGATCTCGTTGATCCCGAGGGAACAGACCGAATGCTCGTAAGAAATGAGTCGATCGCTGCCATCAACGCCTTGATCGAGTCCTTTTGATCTGACGTTACGTCAGCATCAGCCTCTTTACTCGCGAGTTTGATGCGCAAGGCCGAGAGATCTGCGACTTCCTTGTAGACCCCGCTCCTTGAGAGGGGGCGAAAGTCGTCGTGAACGACGCTCGCAAAGGGAAGCTCTGTGTTTCCGTTCGATGCGCTCGTTCGCAGCTTCCGCAGAAGGGCTCCGGCTACGGCGGCGCTCGCGGACAGATCGTCGCCGGCAATCGCGGACGTATTAACAGTTCGGTTCGGCGAAAGCATGGACAAAATTGGCGGAACGAGATCCGCGAACGCCGCTCCCAACATGGGAGCGACAAAGTCCACGTGCGCAGACTGCGGCGTGGAATCTCCCGCCAGCTTCTTAGCCAGCTTCACCAGTTGATCGAGGCCCGACTTCACGTCAAGGAACGTGGAATCGGAACTGACTAGATCCTCATTGCTAGTCACCAAGAGAGAGCCGCAGTTCTCCCGGCCTTCACCCTTTTGAACCGCGGCTTCAACGTGCTCGACAATCTGGCTACTCACCCCTTCCAGTGCTCTGAACGTGAGAGCTGATTGAGCTAAGCCGGGACCCGTGCCGATTGTCAGGGAACCCTCTTTGACATTGCCGAGGTTTGGCAACTCTGAAGCCAAGTTTGTGAGCTGAGTCGTCACCAAATTCGCCGCAGACTGTTGGGCCGCAATCTGAGCTTGCTGCGCTTGAGCGATCGCGGTTTCAACGTTCGCCTTATTGACCTGAGCCTGTTGATCGGGCGTAAGGGCGGCAGCGGCAGGAGGACTTTGCGATGTATCAGTCATAGTGACTCCTCAAAATGAGCATCCTCCGTCTATACGAGATCAAGGAGCGGAGCAACCGATATTCGCTGTTCACAGTCCTTTCTCAGGGTGCGCGTTCTTCGGTGTTACGCGTATGCAACCTCTGGGTTGTCCGATAGGGCTCAGATTGGGAGCCCGCCGGCTAACGAGACTTTTACTGCACGAACCTCAAGTACGCAGATGCCTGCGGCAAGGTCACGACCCGCCAGATCCAACCTCGAGGATGCTGGTGCGCAAGTTGCTGACGGCTTGCGGCTCGTAACCGGGACAGAAATAGCGCGCCGCGTAGATCTGCACGAGATACGCCTGAAACTGGGTCAAGCCACGTGCACGCAACGAGTGCACCATCGCTGAGGCGCTTTGTCGCCGCGCGAGATCGGAGCACGCGGCCTCTGCATCCGCCACCGCCGCGTGGTCGTTCACGTGTAGCCAGTGCTTGCCCACTCGATGCAGCAAACCGAGGTAGGTCTGCTCAGGATTGGAGGTCGGCTGGACGTCCTCGTAGAGCACTGCCTCCGCGAGGGCGGCAGCGGACGCGCCCGGGGCGAGACGGGGAAGCTCGCCGGGAGGGAACGCGACGAGATCGACGTAGAGCCGGCGCTGCGCATTGTTCCCCGACTGACCGGGTGCAAGTGCGTGATGCACCATCCACACGGCACCCCCGGCCTGGAAGAACTCTTCGCCTCCCGGCCCGGGGGCGGACTGGCCGGGCGTCGATGCCGACAGCCACGCGCGGTCGAGTGGCTTGGTGCACGGCCCTGTGATCGAAGCACAGCGAGCGACGCCGATCCCGTAATTGGGTGTGCCCCAGAGGTTCGCGGAGTAGAAGAGCCAGAAGGTCGATCCCGACTGGACCATGGAGGGACCCTCCACCAAATTCCCCTCCCACGGTTGCGAGGCGCCGATGAGCCGGTGGGGCGGCCCGAGGACCGAGAGGCCGTCCGCCGAGAGCTGCTGGGAGTAGATAGTCGTCGGGAGGCCACAGCAGTCGCCGTCGCTCTTCCACAACAGCCACGGCACGCCGTTGGAGGCGACGAAAACACTCGGGTCGATCGCGCCGCCCTCGTTCGTCGGGCAGATGAACGGCGCAGCCGAGTTGTCCATGAAGGGACCAGAAGGCGACGAGCTCGTTGCCTTCGAAATGCACATCGCAGGCGTCGAGCGCTTCGCCTCTTGCAGGCACCCGCTCGTCGTCGGGTGGGCGACACATGTCAACGGTTGTGCCGCCGGCGTCGCGTAGTACATCACGAAGGTGCCGTCGGGCCGCGCCCACACCGACGGCCGCCACTGGAAGCCCGGCACGGTCCAGCTGGGGAGATTCGGCATGGCATCTCCGAGGTAGCTCCCCTCGAAGCCGGACGCCGCCGGGAGGACGATCACCGGGATGTGCGCGCCAGGCGCAAACGATGTGCCCACCGTGCTGGTGGAATAGACGTAGATCGAGTTCGCCGTCTCGAGCGCGGAGGGGTCGGCGAAATCGCCGTTGAACAGCGGCGTGTCATCCAACAGCGAGGTCACCACGCTGAGGTGCACACCATGTGACACGGACGGGTTCGGACTGAGCGGTCCGACCGTCAGGGTGTGACCGGGCGGGATCACCAGTTGGCCGGCGCGGGCGTTCGGCTCGACGAAGGTCTTGAACGGACCTGACGACGACGGCTGATGCGTCGGGGCGGTCCCACACGATGCGACGAGCAGGGCGACCACGACCAGTGATACCCATGCGCCGGGCTGGACCCGCCCGACGCGCACCCGCATGGCCAGAGAAGTTAGGTCAAATCCCCGCTCTCACAGCCTTTGCCGAGGGGACGAAGCAATCGAAGTCCACCAAGAACACCGAGCGAAAGCTCCGGGGGTGAGATTCGAACTCACAACCTAGCGGCGCCGCAGGAGCATGTTCCCTACCAGTACCCTCCCGCGTCACCGCAGGCAGACAAGCATGTCGACTGACCCGTGGTGACCGCTCGCGACCCAAAATTGCCGATACTTCGCGCACGAATCGCGCACGAAACTGAGTCGTCCACACTCAAGTCGCCACGAGATGCCGGAATGGCCAGACGCGTCAAGGGTCGCCGGAGGCGAGCGAGGACACGGAGCAAGGCGTAGTCCCGCAGCGACCCTTGACGCGTCGGGGCACCGTCGAGGGATCACACTGCGTGAAGCCGGCCTACTGGCCGGCTTGTGCGCTGCGGGGAGAGCGCACAACGGCGTGTTTGGGGAACAACTCGGTCAAGCAAGGCGCAGAGCTGAATGGGTGGCGTTATTGGACGTCAGATTGACGAAGCGGGCAGTCCAGTCAGTTTGAGTGGTCAGCCGAACTATTCCACCTGGTCAGATAAGGACGTCGTTCCACGCCACGTCTGCTCACATTGATCAAAATGCGGCGAGGAAGGTTGGGCAATTGGGCTGTCGGCGGGGCCAGATGGGTGGCGCTCGGACCACCTGCCTTGGTCCACACGCAACGGCGAGACCCGTTGCCATAAGGGGATATGGGTCCGGGCGCCAACCGCCTCGACGCTCGTTCTCGTTCGTTCTGTTCATTTCCTTATGAAGGTCCGCAGCAGCTCGGGAAGCCGCCCGATCTCTTCGATGACGTGATCAGGACTCGGACTTATTTTGTCCAGCTCGCGTTGATCGAACTTTCCGGTCTTGACAAGCACGCCCGTGATGCCGGCCTTCTGTGCACCGAGCACGTCGGCGTAGACATCGTCACCCACCATGGCCACCTCGCCTGCGGTGAGATCCATCTGCTTCAGCGCTGCCTCAAAGAAATCGCCGGAAGGTTTTCCCAGCACCGGGATGTCTACATGGGCCGCTGCCTCGAGACCCAAGATGAATGCCCCCATGTCCATGGCTGGGCCGTCGGCAGTTTGGAATCGTGTATTGCGATGGAGCGCGAGAACCGGCACCCCTTCATGTGCCAACTTGAACACAGTGTCGAATTCGCAGTAGCCGGTGCTCGGACCGGCGCCTCCGAGCAGTACCACCCTGGCCGATCGCGGATCGGAAGTTTGGGTCACGTCCGACAGGTCCTCGTCCAGCGGTCCCTCGTTCACAACAAGACAGGCCTCGCCGGCGTAGCGCTCCGCCAGATGGCGCGCAGCACTCGACACTGCCGTGGAGATCTCTGACGGATCCACCTGGAGGCCCGCCTCGCTCAAGGTATCGGCAATCTGCCGACGCGACTTCGAAGACGTGTTCGTGACGAGCCTGAACGGAAGCGCTGACTGGCGAAGCCACTGGAAGCAATCTGACGCACCAGGTAAAGGCTTCCAGGACACAGTCAATACTCCGTCGATATCGATCAGGAGCCCTTTCAGCGTTGCTTGCACCATCGATCAGTCGCGATTGCCCTGTGCGTAGTCGAAAAATGATCTCTGTTTGATCAACTGAGCGACCTCGAAAGGCACCATGTCCTCCCATACCACGTCCCCGGTGCCGATTCGTTTGAGGACGTCGCGGCTGAAGATCTCGAGATAGGCGTCCTGATAGTTGTCCAGGGGTACGAAGCTTCCTCTCATCGCAAGGTATTCGTAGAGCGGACGAAGGGAACGGTCGACTTGGATCGACTCGACAGTCTGCAGCAGATCAGCCGCTGTGCGGCGGAGTGGATACACGTACACGCGCAGATCGTTCTTGAAGAGTCGACCGAAGCTCTCCAGAATGCCGCCCGGGAGTTGGCAATAGGTCGACTCGTCGAAGAGATCGATGAGGCTCGGAACCCCCATAACGATGCCGATTCGTTCGGTGGTCCGCTCTGCGAGGTACGCCGCTAGTCGGTAGTACTCGAAATAGTCCGAGATCACGACCGTCATCCCACACGCGGCGAGGAGGTCGGCCCGCGCGAGAAAGTCACGTCGGTCCACGTCCTCCCCGCCTGCAAGCAGGTTCCGCATAGTCAGCTCGGCAAGTGGAAGCACCGGGACGCCGGCCACAGCGGGGTCCGCCTCGAATTTCGCCAATGCACAGGTCAGCATGTCGAGGTTCACGAGGGTCGGAGGTCGGAAGCTTCCTCGCTCGACCAGAAGTGCACGCTTGCGCAGCGCCTCGCTTGGCTGCAGCACTTCGCGGTCAGGGCCGAACATGGCGAGCCCACTCAAGCCAAGCTGCACGAGCTTGAGCGCCATGAGCCGGTTGTCGACACGCCTGAACTCGATCCCACGGAACTCGACCATGTCGATCTCGATCCGACCGACGGTGAGCCGATCCAACAGGCTCTCGATTAGGAGATCCGGCTCGTGGTGCTGGAAGAACGCCCCATGCAGCAGATTGACGCCCACGACCCCGATGGCTTCTTGCTGGAGAGAGGTCTCCACGTCGAGCATGCGGACATGCAGGATGATCTGGCTGGGATCGTCCCTCGGGTGGGCCTGAAATTTGAGGCCCATCCAACCATGACACTCGTTGGAGCCGCGGTAACTCCTGGCCACCACTGTGTTGGCGAACGCGAAAAAAGCGGTGGTGTCGCCACGCTTGTTGCCCAGTCGTTCCAGGTTCAGCTGGTACTCATGGTCCAGCATTGCCTGGAGGCGCCCGGCTGAGACATAGCGGTCGGCCTCACCGTAGATGGCGTCGCTCACCGCCATGTCATAGGCAGAAATCGATTTCGCGATGGTGCCAGCCGCACCGCCCACTCGGAAGAACCATCGCGCCACCTCTTGGCCAGCACCGATCTCGGCGATCGTGCCGTACCAACGTGGATCGAGGTTGATCTGCAGTGCCTTTTGGTGGGTGTCTTCGCCGATGTCGATCGTCACAGGGCTAGGGAGCCTCCGGTGAGAGGAGCTTCACTCCAGGGTGCCTGGTCCCTGTTTCGCACGCATTGGCGTCCCGTGAATGCCGCGTTAAGGATGACGCCGAATCCGTAGAGCGGTGGGGGACGCCTTCGGTCGATCAGGGCGTCGGCACCGGCTCCCCGCGGTATCTCGCCAGCGCAAGTACACACCAGATGCTCTCGACAACACCGAAGGGCCATGCCCCGCTGAAGAACCCGTAGCTGCTCGAGAGCGCGCACCCGAGGGCAAAAAGCAGCACATAGCGCCGACCCCGGCGTTCGAGGGCGTACATGACCATCATAAAGGTCAGAACGGTGACGCCGTAGAGCGTGAGCGCGGACATACCTCGACCCTACGGTGTCCTGCCTACCGACCGTCGTGGAACCCGTGGCTCCAACCGCCCAGGAGACTGCGTTGGCTAGTCCGGCGCCGAGGAGCCAAGAAACGTCCCCGGAGGGAATGACTGGTCCTCCAGCAGCAGATCCTCGTAAAACGCTCCGAAGTGGCCGTCGCTGTGAGCGATCGCTATCTCGAGAACCCACAGACCTGGACCCGGTGCGAACTCCACATCAGCAAGGGGCCCGTCGTAGTGCGCGGCGTGGGGATACTCCGAGAGGCGATGACCAGAGAGATCCATGTTGAGTCTCCAGCCGAGCGACTCAGCAGTCTCTGTGGCGAACTGGTAGAGCTCGGATCCCGTAGCGCCGTCTGCGAGCCACCTTGCTCGCACGACCTCCCAGATCCGCCGTACGTCATCTCGTGCCCGGAGGTGGTCCGAGTCGTCGCCCAAGACGAACGTGTCGCCAGCATCTCCCTCGAGGTCCCCGTAGACGGGTCCAATGTCGACGAAGAAGATGTCGGAGTCACCGAGGATGACGCCCGGCTCGGAGCGCTCCATGAAGTCCTTCGTGGTATTCGATCCGCATCGCACGATGATGTGATGCCACCCCCGCCTCATCTCCATGTCCTTGAGCGTCGCCCGCGCCAGCTCTTTCGCCTGCTCTTCGGACATGCCTGGCGTGATCTGCTCCGCGATCAAGTGGACCGCCGAACGCGTCCGCGAGCGCATCTCCAAGAATCCGTCCAACGTGAATGCTGAGCCTGTCCCCTCTATCCCCGATACGTCGGTGGCCGTCATTTCTTCCTTCCAACTGGTTGTCAGGCGACGCTGAGCCACCTCAAATGTCCTTGAAGACCGCCGTGCTGTTGTCTGTTGCCTTGGCCACAGGGAAGTTGAAGCCACACTTCGGGCAGGGCTCTTCCAACACCTTCTGTTCCGACGCGAGTTCGTACTCCTTGTCCTGGAGGGTCCCACAGGTCGGGCAGATACGGAGCAGCCTCGTCGCCTTGAGCTCGAAGTTGGTGATGATGTCCTCCATGATGGCGCCGTTGGCCGCCCATTCCTTGGCGTGCTTGTGGTAGGTGTCCATGTGCCAGTCGTCAACGGCTTCCTTGGACGCCCACATGGAAATCTCGTTGTACCAACCGGGCTCGTCGGGGTGCTCCCACCATGTCAGGTGGATGAAACCCGGCTTCGTGAGCAGGTGGTGGCGCACGTCGCTGAACACCGTCCGAAACTTGTCGTAGGCGTCGGGGCTCGAGAACCGAACCCGTTGCATGCTGAGGTACATCGTCGTTCTTCTTTCTGGTTGACGTCGGTTGGTTCGGGAGATGCGACCGGTCTCTCAGGGGCTAACCCCCTCGACTTCGACTCCGGGCCCCAACTTGCGGGCGACCTCCTTGAGGAGGTCACCCTCGACCACTTGGCGCCACCGCACTGGCTGCTCGGGCCTGACCACGATGACGTGGCGGACGCCGCGCGCCTTGGCCGCGGCTGCGATGGTCTTGGCCGGACGGCGAGTGATGGCCAGCTGACCCCAGGCCTGGGCACCCGCCTTCTCGACCGAGAGGACAGCCCGTTCCACGACCTGCTTCTGCTCCGCCAGCTCCTTGCGTGTCGGCATCAGACCTGGGTTCTGGAGACCGAGGCTCGAGCCGTAGAGCCGGGCGATGTTGAGGACGGCGACCGGCTCGCCGCCTCCCATGCGCAGGGCGAGTCGGACCGCCGACCCGGGCACCGCCACGCCGTTCGATGCGATGAGCACCGCGGCTGGTTGCGCCGGTTGCTTGTCGAACTTGCGCCGTCCGAACCGGCGCCGGACGGGTCCGGGGTCTGGCGCTGGTGCCGACGACTCGGTCGCTGGCGGGGCAACCGTCACAGTTCGGTCTCCGCCTGCATGGTGGACAGGGTCGGCATCGTTCCCTCGGACACCACCGTAGGTTCGGGCATGTCACCGAAGTCGACCCCGCCGGGAGATCCCACGACCAGGGGCATCTCGTCGGAGGGCGCAATCCCGTGTCGCTGGTCACTGATTTTGCGCCACCAGTAGAGGGGGACGTACGCCGCCACGATCACCAGGCCCAGGATGTAGAGGAAATGACCCTGTCCGGGACCCACCACGATGTCGGGCGAGTTCCAACCGCCCACGAAGTAGTCGAACGTTAAGAAGAGGGCCACGGCGAGCGCTACCCAACGGAACCATCCCGGCATCCGGAAGGGGCTGACCTTCTCGGATCGGAACTGGCGCATGACGAAGTACCCGTACATCGAGGCGCAGACCGCGACCAAGTAGCCCACGTTCGAGAAGATGTAGATGCGCACCGGCGAGCCGAAGAGGCTGACAATGAGGGCGCAGGCGACGTTGAAAGCCATGGCCCGGTCCGGCACGTGGTGCTTGTTCTGGTGCTCGAAGAACTTCGGCAGCAGTCGATCTTCGGAGGCCTGGAACAGCGATCGAGCCACGCCCATGATCGCGTTGAGCACGGAGAGAATCAGGGCGAAGATGAGAGGGATCCCGATGACGTATTTCACCCAGGCCGCGTTGCCGAAGATGTGGTCGCAAAAGCTCGTGTACAGCGTCAATGGGTCAGCAGTCTTCAGCGACGCGCCGAGCACACCCACGAACACGATTGCGGTGCCGATGTAGACGAACACGCCGTAGAGGCCTTCGGCCGTCAGGGCGATCTTGGCGTCGCGGGCCGGGTCGCGACACTCGCCGATGTAGCACGCGGCCGCCTCCATGGCGATCGCATTCCACGAGATCACGAAGACCCACGCCATGAAGAAGATGAAGCCTGAGTTGGCCGGGCTTGCGAAGTGGAACCCGGAGATGTTCGACCAGTGGAAGGTGGACGGCTTGAAGACCGGCAGGAGAATTAGAAGGGTTAGGGGCACCATCGACGTGACGCCGAGGATGGTGGCGAACGTCGCTCCGAGCCTGATACCAAACGAACACAGGATGTACAGCCCGATCAATCCAACAAAGGTGATCACCAGGACCCCCATCGAAACAGGCGTGCCCAACGAGCCAAGCGGCGAGAAGCTGCGACCGAGTGGCACGTGGAAGAGGACGGCGATGTACCCCGCCGCCAACAACATGTTGATGGGCGCAACGGGAAACCACCCGAGCCAATAGCCCCAACTCGACACACCGCCGATGTGTTTGGCTGTCTTATGACCGAGCGGTTCGAAGCTGTCGTAGGCATACGACGGCATACCGCCAGTCCGATGCGGAAGCAGTGCGGCCAGTTCTCCCATGCACAGGCACACGATGAGACCGATGATCACGACCAGTGCGATGGCGGGGATGGCAGCCGCACCCATCGACGAGACCGCAAATGGGACGATACCGGTCACCAGAATGGTGCCGGCTAATCCGATAACGAACGCGCCCCACCAGCTCGTTCCTCGACTCAGAGAGGTGGCGATCTCGGGGGGGCTCGTCACAGTGCCTTGTTCACTCATGGGGTCTCCTCGTCGGGTCGGAGGGGGTCGCTACTGCTGATTTCTTGGTTCGTCGGAACATCAAAAGGCGCTCAGATACCTGTCCAGCTCCCAGGGCGTCACCTCGGCCTGCGAGGCTCGTACTTCGTCGCGCTTGGTCCTGATGAAGTAGTCGACGTAGTCGCAGTCCGGTGTCTTGCCCAACCCCGCGCGCAATGCCTCGTCGATTTCCAGGTGGTCGAGCGCGTCCCACAACGTCATGGGCATGGAGCGGAGTCCGTGCGTGGGCGCCTCGAGCGGCGACAGCGTGAGCAGATTCAGTTCGCACGGATCGCCGGGGTCGATCTCCCGGTCGATGCCGTCGAGGCCGGCGGCGATCAACGCACTCATCGCAAGGTACGGGTTGGCCGATCCGTCGATGCAGCGGTCCTCGACACGCCCGGACTCGGGGACGCGCAGCATGTGGGTCCGGTCGTTGCCGCCGTAGGTGACATAGGAGGGTGACCAGGCCGCGCCGGAGTTCGGGGCAGGCGCTGCCAGCCGCTTGTATGAGTTCACCGTCGGGCAGGCCACGGCGGCCAGCGCTTCGGCGTGCTCGAGCAGGCCGCCGATGAAGGAGTAGCCGAGCGACGAGAGTCCCAGCCCGCGTCCATCCTCGTCATCGGCGAAGAGCTCTTCGCCGGCTTCGCTCCACAGGCTGAGGTGCATGTGCAGCCCGTTCCCGGTCAGATTGGTGAATGGTTTGGGCATGAATGTGGCGAGCATCCCGGCCTGTGCCGCCAGGGTGTGCACCATGTAGCGGAAGACGATCACCCTGTCGGCCGTGGTCAACGGGTCGGCGTAGCGGAAATTCTGCTCGAACTGCCCGTTGGCGTCCTCGTGATCGTTTGCGTAGTTGGACCAACCGAGCGTGTTCATGTGACGAGACACGGTCGTCAGGTGGTCGAACATGCGTGTCAACGCGCGGGCGTCGTAACACGGTGCTTTCGCCTGGTCCATCGGGTCGGCCACCGAGATCCCGCCGTCGGGTGACCGGCGCACGAGGAAGTACTCCGCTTCGGCCCCGACACCCATGAAATAGCCCGCCTGGGCCAGGCGCTCAACCTGGCGTCGCAGGATGACCCGCGGGGCATACGGCCACGGCTCGCCCAGCACGTACGGGTCGCACTGGATGATCCCGAGTCCGGGTTGCCACGGGGCCGGCATGTACGAGGAAATGTCGGGCATTGCCAAGATGTCCGGTGACGCCGGGGTCTGTCCCATCGGGCCAGCAGCGAAGCCGGCAAACCCAGCGCCATCGGCCAATAAACCCTCGATGGCCGAAACCGGCACCATCTTGGCGCAGGGCTTGCCATGCATGTCGACGAACATCGCGAAGAGGAACTCCACGCCGTCGCGTCTCGTCGCCTCTTCGAGCTCCGCCGCGTTCGTGATCGTGGCTGACGGCTGCTCCACTGTGGTCGTCAAGGCCGATCACCTCCGTGAGGTTGTCGAGTGTGTTTGGGTCCTCGTCAACGATGTTGCCCCACGGGAAACGCCCAATGGTTACGCGCCGATTAACAAAGCGCTCGGAAACACAGTGGTAATGCAGCCCTGCGCTGTTGCATATTTCTCTACGCCGTTTCTTGACAGGCAACGCCCCACGGTCATAATGACCACAGGCGGCCACCGGGCCGCACCGCCACCCGGGCCGAGAGGAGCGCAGTGAGCGAACCGGTCTCTGAGCGCACCACCCTGCACCGCTACGCTCACCGAGCGGCCTACGACCGGGACACGGTCGACGCCATTCTGGACGAGGGATTCGTCTGTCACGTCGGCCTGTGCACCGACGGCGGCTTCCCGGTGGTGATCCCGCTCGCCTATGGCCGTGACGGCGACACGGTCTACTTGCACGGATCGGCGGCCAGCCGGCTCTTCCGGGGGGCGCGAGCCGACCGCGCCGAGATCTGCATGACGGTGACCTTCGTCGACGGCCTGGTCGTGGCCCGTTCGACTTACAACACCGACATCAACTATCGCTCGGTAGTGATTCTCGGGAAGGCCAGCGAAGTCAAGGACTTGGACGAGAAGCGCCACGGTCTCGATCTGATGGTTGACCACATTGTCCCTGGACGCAGCCGCGACGCCCGGTCACCGACGGAGAAGGAGCTCCGCAGCACGATGTTGCTTCGGCTCCCGCTCGATGAGTGCTCTGCCAAGGTCAGAACCGGGTTCCCGCTCGACGAGAAGGAGGACTACGACCTCGAGATCTGGGCTGGCGTTATCCCCTTTCGCACCGTCGTCGATACGGCGCTCCCCGACCCGAGGCTGCGTGTGGCCGTGGCTGTGCCGCCGTACGTGGAGCGCTATCAGAGGCCGATCTCAGTGGGCGCGCACTGACCGTGTGTGGGGTGATCGGACTTCTCCTCCGCGACCCGTTGCTCGAACCCCGGCTGGGTTCGCTGCTCGTCCCGATGCTCGAGGCGCTCGACGAGCGCGGACCGGATTCCTCGGGCATTGCGGTGTATGCCGACCGAGAGGTTGGCGAGGTTGACGACCTCGACTCACTGGGAACACGGGCACCCGACGCCGCGACCCTGCGCCTCTCGCTGGGTGCCGACGAGCCGGTTGACTGGGTGGCACTCGGCTGCGCCCTACTCGACCTGTGTCCGAGCGGGGCGCACGTGCACCGGTTCGGTGCCGGTGCAGTGGTTGACATTCCCGAATCGGCGCTCGAGTGGGTGGAGGCAGTGCTAGCGGAACAGTGGCCAGTGGTCCGCGTCCTCGGTACCGGATGGAACCTCCGCGTGCTCAAGGACACGGGCCGACCGACGCACACCTGCGAGCGCTACGACGTGCGCGATTGGAAGGGGTACCTCGCCATTGCGCACACGCGCATGGCGACCGAGTCCGCCGTCACCGTCTTGCACTCGCACCCCTTCGTCCCTGACCGCGACCTCTGCGTCGTGCACAACGGGTCGTTCTCCAACTACGCCACCGTCCGCCGCCGCCTGCGTGACGAGGGTATCGCCTTCGATTCTGACAACGACTCCGAGGTGGGCGCCCGCTTCCTGGCGATGCGCCTCGAACAGGGCGACGACCTCGAAGAGGCAACCCGCTGGGTCATGAAGGAGATGGACGGGTTCTTCACCCTTGTCGTCACAAGCGCAGAGGGCATGTCGGTCGTACGCGACGCGTTCGCCTGCAAGCCCGCCGTCGTCGCGGAGACGCCCGGATACGTGGCGGTTGCTTCCGAGTACCGGGCCCTGGCCGAGCTCCCGGGGATCGCAGACGCCGCCGTCTTCGAGCCGCATCCCGAGGAGGTCTACACGTGGACACGCTGAACCAACCCGGTTTGCTCGATTGCGAGCTGCTGGGTACCCGGACGGTGAACCAGGCCCTGCGTGCGCTCGGCCCCGGAGGGCACGCCACGGTGGTCGCTCCTCGCGGGCGCCACAACCTGGCCGTCGGTCTCTCCGAGCAGGTGCACATCACGGTGAAGGGCAACGCGGGGTACTTCCTGGGTGGCCTGTGCGGTGCCGGCGATGGCAGCGGCCCCGACATCACCGTCGAGGGCTTCGTGGGTTGGTCGGTGGGCGAGAACCTGATGGGCGGAGCCATCCGCGTCCAAGGGAGCGCGTCCCAGAGCGCCGGTGCCAGTGCGCGTGGCGGGCGGATCTTCGTCGAGGGAGACGCATCGCTCCGTGCGGGCATCTCACTCAAGGGCGGGACGCTCGCCATTGCGGGTGATGCCGGCGCCATGACCGGATTCATGGCCCAAGCCGGCACCATTCTCGTCGGCGGGAATGCGGGGCACGCGCTCGGTGACTCCCTCTACGAGGCGTTGATCTTCGTGTATGGCTCCATCGCCTCGCTGGGCGCCGACGCAGTGATCGAAGAGTTAACCGACGACGACGTTCTCGCGGTGAAACGGCTCGTGGAGGACAGCGGATTCGACCACATTGAGCCAGAGCGGGTCACCAAGGTCGCTTCAGCGCGCCAGCTCTACCACTTCGCAACTCACCACCACAGCGTTTACTAATGGTCGACAGTCTGAACCATAGCTTCCCGCCCGATGTCATCAGCCGCATCCACGACATGGCGAAGAGCGGCCACTACCCAATCCGCGGCTTGGGAGCGCGGCGGCGACTTCCTACGTTCGACGACCTCGTCTTCCTCACTGCTTCGGTGAGTCGCTATCCGCTTGAGGGCTACCGCGAACGGTGCGAGACGGCGACCACGCTTGGCACGCGCCACGCGACCAGACCGATCCAGCTCCAGATCCCCATCACGATCGCCGGCATGAGCTTCGGCGCGCTCTCCGCCTCGGCCAAGGAAGCCCTGGGACGCGCCGCCACCGAGGTGGGAACGAGTACCACCACCGGGGATGGCGGGATGACATCAGAAGAACGCAAGGCTTCGGACCAGCTCGTCTATCAGGTCCTGCCCTCGAGATACGGCTTCGATCCGGCGGATCTGCGCCAAGCCGATGCGGTCGAGATTGTCGTCGGTCAGGGAGCCAAGCCCGGCGGTGGCGGACTGCTTCTGGGACAGAAGGTCAACGATCGCGTGGCGGGCATGCGCACGCTCCCACCGGGCATCGACCAGCGCTCAGCGAGCCGTCACCCCGACTGGGTCGGGCCCGACGACCTGCGCATCAAGATCGAGGAGCTCCGAGAAGCGACTGACTGGGCTATCCCGATCTACGTGAAGGTGGGTGCCACCAGGGTCGACCACGACGTGAAGCTGGCCGTGGCCGCCGGTGCCGACGTCGTGGTCGTCGACGGCATGCAGGGTGGCACCGCGGCGACCCAGGACGTGTTCATCGAACATGCCGGCATCCCGACACTGCCGGCGGTGCGCATGGCAGCCGAAGCGTTGCGGGACATCGGCGTGCGTGACCGCGTACAGCTCGTCGTCTCGGGCGGCATTCGCTCTGGTGCCGACGTCGCCAAGGCGCTGGCCCTGGGTGCTGATGCCGTCTCCATCGGCGTGGCCGCTCTCCTGGCCCTCGGTTGCAACAGCCCGACCTACCGCAACGCCGCGGGAACCGACGTGCAAGTCGGCGCCGACTACACCGCGCTCGGGACGAGGCCAGGCCAGTGCGCCCACTGCCACACGGGCATGTGCCCGGTCGGGATCACCACGCAGGACGCCCACCTCGAGGCGCGGCTCGATCCCGTCCACGCCGCCACCGCGGTGGCGAATTACCTGCGCGCCATGACTATGGAGGTCACCGCTCTGGCTCGAGCTTGCGGCAAGTCCGACGTCCACCACCTGGAGCCCGAGGACCTCGCCGCACTCACGGTCGAGGCCGCCGCCATGGCCCGGGTGCCGCTGGCCGGGACCGACTGGATCCCGGGCTGGCCGCAGTGACGCGCGTGGGTGCTCATCTCTCCACGGAGGTCGTGATCATCGGTGGTGGCGTCGCCGGCTTGTCGACCGCCCGTGCGCTGACAGATCTCGGGGTCACGGACGTCGTCGTACTCGAACGCGCGACGGTGGGATCGGGTGGCAGCGGCAAATCGAGCGGGATCGTGCGCTGCCATTACGGCATCCGGTCGCTGGCTGCGATGGCCTGGCACGCGTTGCCCACGCTGGAGCACGCGGCTGAGATCCTCGGGGCGCCGTCGGGCTTTACCAAGACCGGGTACCTCGTTGGCGTGGACCAGCGCAACCTCGGCGCACTGCGGGCCAATGTGGCAATGCAGCAAGACCTTGGCATTTCAGTCGAACTCGTGGACCACGAGGCCGCCCGTGCGCTCTGGCCGGCGGCGCAACTCGAGGACTTTGCGGAGTTCGCCTACGAACCGCATGGCGGCTACGGCGACGGACACCAGACGGCCCTCGCCTTCGCCCTCGCGGCGCGCCACGGGGGCGCCCACCTGCGCCAGCACGCTCCTGTGATCTCCCTCGGGGTCCAGAACGACCGCATGGTCCACGTGGACTTGGCGGACGGCACCAGGATCGCGACCTCTCAGGTTGTGCTCGCGACCGGGCCCTGGGCGACGTCCCTCGCCAACGGGGTCGGTGTCGCACTTCCAGTGCAAGCACAGCGGGCACAGGTCCTGTTGGTGGATCCCGGCGAGGCCTTGGGTCCCGTCCCGGTCTTCTCGGACCTGGTCTCACTCCAATACGTGCGGGGCGAAGGCTCCCGGATCCTCGTCGGTGACAGCGACCATTCAGATCCGGAATGGTGCAACCCCGACGAGTATCGCGAACGCGTGAGCGACCAGGAGCTTGCCGCGGCAGTACCGAAGTTCGTGCATCGCTTTCCGAGCCTCGACCGCGCAGCCCTCTCCTCCTCCTATGCCGGCTGTTACGACGTGACGCCTGACTACAACCCCATAATGAGTTCGTGTCCCATTGAGGGGTTGTGGCTCTGCGCCGGCTTCTCGGGCCACGGGTACAAGATCTCCCCCGCAGTAGGCGAACTCATGGCCGACCTCATGCTGACCGGCCGCAGCCGATATGACGATGTGGATCCGACGGACTTCCGTTGGGAGCGCTTCGGTGAGGACCAATTCCTCACCAGTCCGCATCCCTACGCGGGCGCCGGCCAGATGCGCTAATCCTCGCTTTCATGTGGGCCTCAGGGTGGAGCCGAATAGAGTGAGCGTTCGTGGCCACTCGCCGGACCGCATCCGCCAAAACCAGCCGGAGCAGCGCCCATGCAGCTCGGAAGACCACGACGCGCAAGTCAGATGCCACGTCAGCCGGCGGTCGCGCCCGACCGCGCAAGCGCGTCTCGACGCAGGCAAAAGCGGTGACCCTCGATAGCGCAGGCGGCACCGAGACCGAGGGTCACCTCGGTCAGGTCATCGCCAACCATGTGCGGGCAAGGCGACTGGAGATCGGCCTAGGCGTTGGACAGCTGGCCGAGCGCACCGGCATTTCCAAAGGCATGCTGTCGAAGATCGAGAACGCGCAGACCTCGCCGAGCCTCTCTACTCTGGAGCGTCTAGCCGGCGCACTCGATATTCCATTCACCTCGCTGTTTCGCGGCTTGGCCGAGGAACGCGACGCCGTCTTCGTCAAGGCAGGGAGTGGGCCCGAGATCGTGCGCAAGGGCACTCGAGCGGGCCACACCTACGAACTGTTGGGCAGTCTGCGCGGGCCCTACAAGCGGGTCGAGCCACTTCTCGTGAAGCTGGACGAAGAAACCGAGGTCTTTCCGCTCTTCCAGCACTCGGGCATCGAGATCCTCTACATGCTGAGCGGTGTGATGGAGTACGGCTACGGACGTCAGCGCTACAAGATGGAGCGCGGAGACACCCTGCTGTTCGAGGGCGACATCCCTCACGGCCCCACACAGCTGGTGAAGCTCCCGATCCGCTTCCTCTCGATCACCATCTTCAGCACCTGACGCAGACGAGACTGCCATCCCGGTCCCGACAGCGTCCTGAGTACCGCGCGGGCGTTACCGGACGACGGGGCCGGATGGCGGGACAGTTAACAGAATGGCCACACGCCAAGCCTTGCCCGGCAGGTGCGGGAACTGTTCACTATAAGTGAACTTAGTTTCCCAACCCTCGGGAGCGTCTGTGACAGACCTGGAGCGATTCGTCGGACAAGCTGGCCGGAGTGATGCTGTGGAAGAGGTGGCTCGCCGCATCGAGGCAGATGGCATCACGTACCTCTACTTTCAGTTCATCTCGGTCACCGGACGCGTCATGGGTAAAGGAATTCCCGCAGTGCATTGGCGCGCCGTGGCCACCAAAGGGTTCCAACTTGTCTATGGCGCAACGGCGAATCTCTTTACCGATCGTCACGGCCAGTACCTCGGTTACGGGCCCGAGGCGGCCGAGCTCGTCGGACTGCCCGATGTCGACACCTTCTGCCCGCTTCCATGGGACCCAAAGGTGGCGCGGGTGTTCTGCACGCTCTTCCGGGGCCGAGAAGAGACGGTCGATCCCGGCGCCTTCCTGAGCTCGGACTGCCGCGGCAACCTGCACCGGCTGCACGAGGAATTCACCGATGACACGGGACTCCACCTGCGCGTTGGGTGCGAACCAGAAATGATGTGGCTCAAGACGAATTCGGACGGGACGCCCTCGGTCGAGGGAATGACGAAACCGTACTGCTATCACATCGATCAATTTTCTGAGTTGCAGCCCGTCATCCACCGCGTGATCGAGTACGCCGGAGGCATGGGTCTCGACATGATCCAGGGAGACCACGAGGATGCCCCTGGTCAGCTGGAACTCAACTTCAGTTTCGACCGGGCCGAGGCCACTGCAGATCGCCTCACTACATACCGGCAGGTGTGCCGACAGGTGGGACGCGAGTTCGGCCTGTTCCCCTGCTTCATGCCAAAGCCGTTCATGGGGGTGTCGGCGAACGGATGTCATCACAACATCTCGCTGTGGGAGGACGACGTCAACATGTTCCTGCCCGACGGCGACGACCCCCGCCTGCCGTCCAAGACCGGGCTCCACGCCATCGGAGGGGTCCTGACCCACCTCCGGGCGCTCACGGCGCTCACCGCTCCCACCGTCAATTCGTATCGGCGCTTTGCCGACGCGGGATTCTGGGCGCCGATCTTCGCCGACTGGGGATTCCAGAACCGCACGACCGCCTTGCGGGTGAGCGCCCCCGGACGCTTCGAGTATCGCTCCGTGGACTCTTCGGTGAATCCCTACCTCTCCATGGCCGGTCTCCTCGCAACCATGCGCGACGGGTTGGACCAAAGCATCAATCCCGGTCCACCCGAAGAGGGCAACATCTACGACGCGATCCAGGCGGGCAAGGCAGTGGACCGTATCCCAACCACCTTGGGCGAGGCCCTCGATGCATTGGAGGCGGACCCGGTCGTCCGGGCCGCGCTGCCGGGCGAGATGTACGACGTCTTCGTTGCGTACAAGCGAGACGAATGGGAACGCTTCATCGGCACAGTCACCGAATGGGATGTCAAGGAATACCTCGACATCCTGCCGTGAACAGCTCCCCAAGACGCGGTGGTTGTCGACACGCGCTCGTGCTGCAGCATCATCCCGACGAACACCCTGGCTCGCTGCGCCGGCTCCTCGAAGAAATGGGTTTCTGCCTGAGCACCGTCGAGCTCGATGCCGGTGAGCCGATCCCGGCGCTCGACGCGTTCGACGTGCTGCTGGTGATGGGTGGGCCACAACAGGTCTGGGAGGATGATGAGCACCCCTGGCTGGCAGATGAAAGGGCCGCTATCAGAACGTGGGTCGGCGCACTGCGCCGGCCGTTCCTCGGCGTCTGCCTGGGCCACCAGCTCCTGGCCGACGCCATGGGTGGTCGGGTCGCGAGAATGCCGAGGGCAGAGATCGGGGTACTCGACGTCCGGCGAACACCGGACGGTGCGAAAGATCGCCTCTTTGGTCTGCTCCCGACAGTCTTTCCTGGCCTGCAATGGCATGAGGCCGAAGTCGTCGAGGCTCCCCCGGACTCCACCGTTCTCGCCCAGAGCGCTGCCTCGCCTGTCCAGGCCTTCCGAGTCGGGCACTGTGCTCTCGGGGTGCAGTTCCACGTCGAGGTGGAGCCAGACACCGTGTCGAAGTGGGCCGCCGTGCCCGACTATGCGCGCACCCTGGCACTGGAGTTCGGGAGCGCAGACACCCTCAAACGCGCGGTAGCGGCACAGCTCGAACGCATGACGGCGATCGCGGCGAGCCTCGCTCGCGCCTTGCTAGAGGACGTCACAGTCGCCGGAGTCGCCCCATGACCCATCGCGGGGACGACCTGGCCCAGGCCCGGACTGTTCATCTCGGTCTCGTCGATGCCTCGGGCACTCTGCGCGAAAAGCGACTCGGGCCCTCGGCTGCGACTCACGCGATCCGCGCCGGTTGGAGTTTTATCGACGCCGTCGACTGGTGGGGTCCCGATGACACCGTATGGAGGAGCGGTGGGTCGCGCAGCGTCCAAGCTCTCGTGGACGTCAACTCGGGTCGGCCCTACCCCTTCGGCGACGATGCGGCTTTTTTCCTGGCCGACTTCATTGCGCCGCTACGCGACCTATCGGCGCGTGCCCGGGTCCAAGATCTCGTCGAGCGGGCAGCCGCGTCAGGCGTAGAGGCCAAAGTCGGCTGGGAGTTCGAGTTCGTCGTCCTCGACCCGGGAACGGGAGGCTCGACTCCTTCTCTGGAGAACAATCGGTGCTGGTCCTCTCTCACCATGGCAACCGAGGACGAGATGGTGGCCGGCCTCGTCGACACCCTCGCCGACGGCGCGATCCCGATCGACCACGTCTGCGCGGAACTGGGTCCGGGTTGTCTCGAAGTCGCCATTGCTCCAGAGGATGCGCTGCGCTCAGCGGATTCGGCGGCACTGGCCAAGCTGTACACCAAGGCCTATTTCGCCCGGCGAGGCCAACAGGCCACATTCATGGCCCAAGTCGGGCCGCAGTTTCCCGGCTTGGGCGGTCACCCGAGCCTCTCGCTCCATTCCTGTGTCGACCGAGAGCCCGTCCTGTGCGAGAAGGCCGGTGTACTGACCAAGCTGGGGGCGTCCGCAGTTGCGGGTGTCGTCGCTCTGGTGCCCGAACTGCTCGCCCTGGCTGCGCCCTATCCAAATTCGTACCGACGTTTCGGTCCGGGCAACTGGGCTCCGACGACTGCCACCTGGGGCTTCGACAACTACAGCTGTGCCGTGCGCGCTGTCGCCGATGACCCCCAGACAGCGCGCCTGGAGCTGCGCGCACCCGGAGCAGATGTGAGCCCCCACCACGTCCTCGCCCTGTTCCTCGGCGCCGCCCTCTGGGGGATCGAGGAGCGTCTCGAGCCTCCGCCTCCCGTCGTCTCACCCAGCGACGCGCGGACACACCGGGGTGCAGTTCCTTTCCCCCGCGACCTTGTGGAGGCCGCGGATCATCTTGCCGATAGCGCCGCAGCACGGGACCTCTTCGGTGCTCGCTTCGTGGACCATTTCGCCGCTGCGCGACGCGTCGAGGCCGTCGCCTGTCACCGCTTCGTATCCGCGGAAGAGCGCGCTCGCTACCTGGCACAGGTCTGACATGGCTCATAACGACACTTGGCAGGGCAGAAGCGTGCGGAACAAATCCCGTTCGGACAGGAGCCACGACGAGTTCGAGCTGACTGACGCACAGGTGGCGAGCTACGGCCGCGACGGCTTCGTCGTGATCGAGCGGATTATCGACCCTGTCGTGGCCCGGCGGGCGCTCGACCGGTACGAGGCGCTCTTCTCGGGCCACTTCGAGACGGGCCTGCACCCCGACGAATGGAATTGGCGGCCCGATGTGAGCCCGCCCGATCTGACACGTCAGATCTGCAACGCCTGGAAGTCCGATCGCGACATCGCCCGAATCGTGCTGCGTTCGGACATCGGGCGAGCGTGTGCGCGCCTCGGTGGGTGGCCCGGGGCACGTCTCAGTCAGGACAACGTGCTGTGGAAGCCGCCAGGAGGCAAAGCGCTCGGCTTCCACCAGGACTCGAGCTATGAACAATGGGCGATCCCGTCGGAATGGGTCAGCTGCTGGGTCGCCCTCGAAGACACCACGCTGAACCAAGGGACAGTCCAATATGCGCGCGGCTCGCATCGTTGGACCCGTCACTGGGGAATGATCGAGGAGTTCCACGGGCCACAAGACCCCTACCGAGAGCTGCGACAGGCCGCAGCCGCTGAAGGTACTGAGCCCGAATTGATTCCGGTCGAGGTCCCGGCAGGCGGTGGTGCCTTCCACGACGGCTGGACTTGGCACGGCTCACCTTGCAGCACCTCCGAAGCGCCGCGCCGGTCGCTCGTCGCCCACTGCATGTCCTCAGAGACGCGTTTCCACCCCGAGTCGACGGGCCACCTCTACAGCCGCTACAAGCGATTCGACGACGACACGATGGACGAGTCGTTCTTCCCGATCATCTGGAGCGACGACGGCTACCGCAGTCCTTTTCTAGAGGCATACCTCGATGAACGGATCGGTTGGGCCGGGACGATGGACGTCCCTTCACTGACCACTGACTGATCAGCCGACGGTCACCTCTTCGACTGGCTGGAGGGCTGGTTCGAGTTCACGCCGGGCAATTCGACGACTGAGGCGTAGCGGCGCAGGTGCCACCAGAGTGGGCAGACCAGTCAGCGCCGTGACTCGCTCACGCAAACCCCGGCCGGCGATGCGCGGCAGCCAGCGGCGGCGCTTCGAGCCAAAGACGATGACGTCGGCGCCCCATTCGAGGGCGGACTCAGCGATCCGGTCGTCGAGAGTGAAGCAATTGGCCAGGTAGTGGACACCGTCCGCTCGCACGCCCGAGCTCCGAAGCTGCCCGACCGCGGTGTCGACGACGTCCATCGCCTCGAGTTCGGTCTCGGCGGCAAAGCCTCGCCCTCCGACCAGAAGCTCATTGACGTGGACAACCCGTACTTCAGCGCCGAACTGCTGCGCCAGCGCTGCAGTGAAGCTGACGGCCATCTCGCCAGATTCGGTCCGGTCGATAGCCAAGAGGATACGAGTGAACATCGGGTCCACCTCCTTCCGCCGCCCAGGCGGGCTCAACCTGTCGTTTCCACCATGTTAACAGATTTGTCTACGGATGGGAATCAGAGTTTCCTGTCAATAAACCGTTAACGGCGGTATCCCTTGCTTCTTGAGACTCTGAGGCTGATCGCCCAGGGAATTCCCGACTGCACGACGAGCCTAAGTCGAGGTCGCCTGCCGGCCGAGCGGCGGCGAAGCCGCCGCTCGAGGCTCGGACGGCTTGAAACAGTACAGAGAAACGCGGACATGAGGGCGCTGACCTGGTCGAAAGGCTTAGCGTTGGATTTGCCCGCTGCTGTTCTTTGCATCCCCCTGTTGCCCGTCGATGTTCATTCCTGGCTTTTACTGGTCTGAGGTGTCCTCGAAACCCGGGGGGCTCTCTCTCCGCCTTCACGTGTCCCGAGGGGTGTGCCGGGACCGAACGACTGACCTGCATGTTGTTCGATTCGGCCTCCCCGGGCGGCTCTTACAAGTAGAGACGCAATCGACAGGAAGGACCATGCCGTGAGCAAAGTAGGAATGGAGACCGTCGCCCGACCGATCGCCGAGAGGACACCTGCTCGAGCCCCACTGCTCGATATCAATGCCGTTGCGGAGGCTCTGTGCGTGACGCCGCGGCATGTCCGAAGACTGGTAGCAGAGCGACGAATCCCGTTCTTCAAGGTCGGGAGGTTCGTCAGGTTCGACCCTGCCGACCTCGATATTTGGCTCGGACAGCAACGTGTGGAGATCCATTCGTGCACCGTCGGACGCCGCACAACCGGCCGATAGCGTTGAGCACTGCAAGGTGGCCTGGAGCTCTTCCGATGCAGATCGGTGATCCGTCGGCGTTCGCCTCCCAGATGGAAACACTTGGCCAGCGGGAGGATGAGCAGTGACTGCGCAACGTCGACACTTCGGCAACGTCCGGCGTCTGCCGAGCGGCCTCTACCAGGCAAGCTACTGGCACGATGGCCAGCGGCATATTGCTGCGACGACCTTCACTCAGCGAGCCGATGCAAATGCCTTCTTGGACGCCGCCTCTGCCGCCATCCGTCGGGGCGACTGGATCGACCCTGAACTCGGAAGGATCTCGTTCGCCCGCTACGCCGATCTGTGGCTGGCCCAGCGCACTGACATTCGACCGCGCACTCGTGAGCAGTACGAGCTTCTCATCAAGAACAGGCTGAAACCGGTATTCGGTGACTTCGAGCTCGCCAAGATCACGCCGGTTCACGTCCGATCCTGGTACGCGGATATCGCCGCCAGGACGCCGGGCGCTGCCCGCTCGGCCTACCGGCTCCTCAAGGCGATCTTCAACACCGCCATCCTCGACGACCTCATTGCGAAGAACCCGTGCCGGGTGAAGGGCGGCGGAACGGACAAGGTGGCGGATCGCCGCATCCCTAACGTCGATCAGGTGGCGGCGCTGACCCAGTCGATGCCCGAGCAGTACCGGGTCGCCGTAACGCTGGCTGCCTGGGGCACACTGCGCCGCGGCGAAGTCCTCGGGCTCAACCGGGAGGACATCGATCTTCGGGGCGGCACCGTCCGGGTCGAGCGCTCCCTGCACGAGTTCTACGACGGCCGGCTCGAGCTCGGGCGTACCAAAAACGGCGACCCCCGCAAGATCTACATGCCGAGTTCGGTCATGCCGGCTCTCGAGGAGCACCTCCGCCGCTTCGTGGGCCCCGAGAGCGACGCTGCCCTTTTCCTCGGCGCTACGGGCCTGCGGCTGCGGCCGAGCAACTTCTGGGTGATCTGGGAGACCGCTCGCCGTCGGGCCGGCCTGACGTGGGTTCGCTTCCACGATCTGCGCCACTTCGCGGCCACCATGTTCGCCTCCACCGGGGCGAGCACCAAGGAGATCATGAGCCGCGGTGGCTGGAAGTCGGTCGCCATGGTGGTCCGTTACGAACACGCCTCGGAGGAACGCGACGCGCTCCTCGCGCAAGCCCTCAACCCCTACGCGAATGGCTCGAACGTGGTTCCGACCGCGCACCCGTCACCGGGAGATCGCGCACGTAGCGCGCACGACGACGGTGTGAAGGGAGAAACCGAGGGAGAATACGTCGAATTAGACCCTCTGACCAGGGAGAACGAGACAGAATGCTCCGGGGGTGAGATTCGAACTCACAACCTAGCGGTTAACAGCCGCTTGCTCTGCCATTGAGCTACCCCGGAAGGATGGGTGAACAGCCCTCGAACGATATCAGCGGCCGCGACACCGACCGTGGCCTGGAGCGACGGCGCGAACCTGTCGGTGGACGACGGCCGAGAACCCGAAGCAGCCCGCTCCGAAAGCTAGGCGACGGTTTCCGACGCCATCGCCTCGACGTCAGGCAGATCGTGTTCGTAGGTGACGTATGCGCCGTTCACGATCGCCGCGTAGTGCTCGGCGAGCTCGGCGTAACTGTCGACGGTTCCCGTCACTTGAAAGATCTTGTCGAGCGAACCCTTGCGCCAGTCGAGGCTGTCGCCGACTTCCTTGTGCACGTCGATCTGACGAACTCCCTCGAGTTCGCCGAGCGCGGAGAGCCCGGTGATCCCGAGGACCTTCGTCGCCGACATGGGCGGCTCGTAGTAGTAGCGATAGGCGATGCGATCGCACGGGACGGGACCGTTGACGATCACCCGCTCACCGAGCGCGAGGCGCATGGAGAGCTGGAGCAGCGGCACTCCCGACGCCAACTTGACCACCGTCGGCGTCAAGCCAGTCGGGCGGCCGTTGATCTCGATGATCTTGGGGCCTTCGGGCGTGAGCTTGATCTCTGTCCTGTAGAAGCCGAAGTCCGACCCCAACGCCTGGATCGCCCTCGTCGCGAGGTCGAACAGCACTTCTGCTGCGTCGGCCGGGACGTCAGCCGGGAAGAACCCTCCGGTGGAACGGAACACCGGCATCATCTCGAAGAGTCCCGTGACGCCCAAGTGTCCGTAGTGGCCGTCGCACGCGATCGTTTCGACGCTGACGCGATCGGCGTACGGCCCGTTCTGGGGGAGATCCGCCATCCGCTCTTCCAGGATCATCCGACCAGGGTGCTCCACCTCTTCCGTCAGGAGGTGAGACAGCTGCGTCACGTCTTCGACCAGTCGGATGCCCTGGCACGCCGTGCCATCCCTCGGCTTGAGCAGCGCCGGAAACCCCACCTGCGCAGCAAGCCGCGCCACCTCGGCCTGGTCGACCATGTCGTTCACCGCGCTGAAGCGCGGCACAGGGACGCCGGCCGCGAGGTGCGCTTCGCGCTGGAGGAGTTTGTCGTTCAGTCTGGCGACGGTCCGGATCGGCGTGGTCGCCAACCCCAGTGCCGTGGCCAGCCACGCCTGACGGTGGAGATCGGGATCCCAGTAACACGTGATGCCGTCTGGCTGCTCGGCAGAGACGACGTGGATCGTCTGCTCAGGTGTCAGCCCTTCGACGTCGACGACCTTGCCGACTTTCCGTAGCGCCCGCAACGTCTGACCGAACTGCGAACCTTCGACGATCCACAGGAGCCGGCAGACGTCCGCGGCTGTTTCCGCAATCTCCATCCACGGGCGCGAACGGGGGCTGTAGACCACCCCCAAGAGCGGCTTCTCTTGGCCTGCCATCGCCATCAGATTGTTCCGGTGTCTCCCGTAAGTGTTCTAAAACACAACACCTGCGACCGTCTCCGAGGCCCCGCGTCGCTCTCAGGTGGCGCCAACTTTACACTCAGCTCGTTGTATCGACGTGAACGAACAAATAAAGAAGCGCCTCTTCTGTCCTTGTCACCGAGCCGTCGAATTCGTTGTCAATAAGTTGTCGATAGCGCGCATCGCGCTTGGGTGTGTGGAAGCCGGGATAGGTCCGGGTCAAACCAACGAACGTTTCGGCGTCGAGCTCCCGCTCGAACCGATGACACCGGACGGCGACCTCCTCGAAACGTGCATCGTCGCGGATTGGTTCGACGGACGCGCGGATCTCCTCGACACTCTTGAGCCACGGCGAGCGCGTGATCTCGGCCAGCCGCTCCTCGAAGTCTCCCTGGCCCCACGACACGACTTCGGTCCATGACACGGCGAGCACGCCGCCGGGTGCGAGCACGGCCGAGGCTAAGTCCAGCCCGTTTCGTGGCTCGACCCAGTGCCAGGCGCTGAACGCCACGATCGCGTCAGCCGACTCGTCCTGCGACAGATCTTCGAATGTGCCGCCGCGAAACTGCGCGCGGTCCTCGAGCTTGTCCTGCGCCAGTTCCCGCATCCCGTCGGACGGCTCGATGGCGACCACCTCCAGCCCCCGCTCCACCAGCGCAGCCGTCGCGATGCCGGTCCCCGCGCCGATCTCGATCGTCCGCGCGCCCGGCCGGAGAGCACCTACCTCGACGATGTCGTCGAAGATTTCGTCCGGGTAGCGAGGGCGGTACGTGTCGTATGCCACCGCCGATTCGTCGAACTCTCTCGAGCGACGACCAGCCTGCTTCCAGATGTCGGACACGCGCTCAGTGTCGCACAAGGTCGGCTTGAGGCTGCACGTCTCGAGGTCAGACCCGCTCGCCCGTGCTGAACGCGGGCGCATCGGACCCGGCATCCGTCGTGAACTCCCAGAAGGGATCGCGGTCGGCGAGCCGCCCTGGTGGTCTGATCACCTCGACGGGGGCGGACGCGCCGGGCAAGGTCACCAGGTACCGGTCGGCGTCGACGGGACGAGGCGCAGCGGGCTGCGCCGACCCCGCGTCGATGAGCCACCGCGCGGTTTGCGCTAGCGAGAGCTGGACCGATCGCGGCCGCTGGTCTCGGACCGAGGAAGCCAACGCGAGGAGCGCCGACGCCGCGGCCACGTAGCCCGTCGCGTGGTCGAGCACCTGGGCGGGCAGCCAGCCTGGCCGATCCTCGGAGCCTTCGGTGGCCGCGATGCCCGTCGCGCACTGGACAAGGGAGTCGAAACCACGGCGGTCGGACCACGGACCCCCGGGCCCCCACGCCGACAAGGTGATCACGCTCAGGTGAGGATGGCGGTCCGCGAGGTCGTCCAGGCCGAAGCGGGTCAGGGCCCCCGGCCGATAACCCTGGACGAGCACGTCGGCCGAGTCGAGGAGCTCGTCGAAGAGGGCACGACCCGCCGGGTCGTCGAGGTCGAGTTCCGCGCTGCGCTTGCCCGACATGGTGTCCACGGCGTGCACCGCGAGTTCGGGCAGCCGGGGACTGTCCAGCCGGAGGACCTCAGCACCCCACGCGGCAAGGGTCCGGGTCGCGATGGGCCCGGCCAGGACCCTGGTCAGATCGAGGACACGAACGCCCGAGGCGACCCGTCCCCGTACGAACTCACGCGTCCGTCCGTCCCCGATCGTCGTCCGCAGCAGCGGCAAGCCGGCGACGGCGACGCCTTGTGGGTGCGCTCGCCAGTGCTCCTCCGTGTGGACCCCGTACCCGAGCGCGCCCGCGGCAGCGAGTGCGTCCTCGAGCTCCTCGGCCGGCCATTTCGCGACGGCTTGCTTCACGCTCCGGTGACGGTCGTCGCAACCCAGCACGTCCAGCGCGCGGGCGTAGTGCCAGGGATACTCCCCGTGCACGCGGAACCACGTGTCGTCGGCGGTCAGCCAGAAGAGGGACAGGGGCGAGATCCGCTCCGACTTCTCGACCGCCGGCGACCGGGCGTAGTGCTCGCTTCGAGCCGCCACCGCGACGTGCTCCCGGTCGACGACGACGGGCATCGGAGCGACATGTCCGCGCGCGCCGTCGAGCACGGACGCCGCCAGCGTCGAGGCAGCGACCGACGCCGTCAGCGCCGGGAGCGCGGCATAGGCCGAAGGGAGGAGCCCCGACCCGTCGCCGATGACCTCGACCAAATCGAGGTCCGCCTCATCCCCCTCCAACGCGGCCCAGGCGCTGCGAAGGAGCAACGCGGTCGGGTCTGCGCCGGGCACGCCGGAAGCGTAACCCTGGCCCGTCGCCGCGCTGCCGTGTGCCGAGCGCTGGCTTTGTTGTGCAGCCGTTGTGCATCGGCGCGATCGGCGCAGGCACGCACCATGGCCGATGCCGCCACACGCCCATTCCCCCACCGGCACCGACCCGCTACTCTCGTGCCCCTGACCGACCCCCCATGGTGTTCACCATGGTGAGGTCCCGGCATGATGAGAGGTCCGAGCGGTGGCGAACGCGGCGGATGGTAAGGATTCTCAGGCGACTACGGCGCTCTTCCCTGGGCCTCGGTCCGGCTCGGGCCTCTGGCGCGAATTCGTGGACGCGTCACCCTGGGCCAAGGGGCTCTGGGCCATCGCCGTGTTGGTCGGGCTCGTCGATGCGGTTCGCTGGCACCACGGTGTCGGCTTTGCGTACGACTCCCTGCCGGTCTGGCAGTCCGCGCACGCGATCCTCCACGGCGGGGCGTCGTGGGACCGGTTCGTCTACCTCCCCGGCTGCCTGCTCGTCGCGTTCCCTTTAGCCGTCCTGCCCTTCCAGGTCACAGAGTTCATCCTCTACGCGCTGCAGATCGTGGGCATCGCCTACGTGTTCTGGGCGATGACCCGGATGATCAACATCCCGCTCGGTTCGGTCCGGATCGCGTGGGCAGCGCTGCTCCTCGCGCTCACCGGCCAGCTCGGGATCGTGGCGCACTACGAGAACTTCACGCTGCTCATCATCCCGTTCGCCGCGGCCTTCTTCCTCGCCATCGAGCGCGACCGGCCGATGGCAGCGGCAGTCGTCCTCGGCATCTCGCTCACGGTCAAGCCGCTCTTGGCCCCGTTGCTCCTGGTGTTGTTGCTCAGTCGCAAGTGGCGCGAGACGGCTGTCGCGGTGCTGATCCCGGTCGTCCTCTCGGCGATCACGCTGCTGCTGGTGGTCGCGGTGAACGCGGACCCGTCCCGCTTCGTCCACGAGGTCACCAACACGTTCTCTGCCGACACCGGACGACCCTGGAACATCTCCCTCGGCGCGATGGCCGGGTATCTGCACGTCTCGAACGCGCTGGGCGACGTCGCCCGGGCCATCGTCGTGGTCGTCAGCCTCTTCGCGTGCTGGCGCGTGTGGAAGGCGCCGCGGTCCGATGCCGGCGAGCAAGCGGTGTGGCTGACCGCGCCGCTCTTCGTGATCCTGATCCTGTGCTTCTCGTTCGCGTGGGGCTACTACTGCCTGCTCCTGGTCCCCCTCGGTTTCGTCGCCCTCAAGCGAGACCGAGCGGCCGACTGGGTGGTCCGCGTCGGCGTGTTCCTCGCGCTGGCCCCCCCGCTGCTCGTCTACACGATCCCCGGCTATCCGAACTCGTACTACAACGAGGTCACCAACAAGATCCACCATGCCGGCATCCTCCTCAACGGTGTGTCGGTCGTCGGCGTGCTGCTCGCACTGCTCGGCACGCTGATGCACGCGTATTGGATCGACGACGCAGCGCCACACGCACCGGCCGACGTCCCGGCGTCCGAGCCCCGGACGGCACTGACGCCCTAAGCGGCAGCGAGCGGCGGGGACGCTCCCGCCCCCCTCTCCGGAGCGCCCCTTCCGCGGGGCCCCTGAGGCACCCCGAACGCCCGCGCCCTCGAGGCCGCCGTGGGCGTCATCCACCGGCACCCGCTGTTGCCGCGAAAGCCCACGTCGGAGGCATGAATTCTCTGCGTCACCCCGCTGTCACCGTCCGTTAACCACGGCCCCTTAGCCTGAGCGGTGCGTTGTGAGAATGTTGTTCGCCACGTTGGCGAGGCGGTGGCAGTCGCAGGTTTGGCATCGCTCCGCCCCCGAGTTCAGACGTCTTCCCGCCGATCCCCCGCAACGCCGGAGACCAATGCCACTCGCAGATCCGAACCGACAGCGAGCCTCGATGACGAAGCGCTTCGCCCGGCTCCTCACCCTCCCCGTCGTCCTCGCTTGCGTGGGGGCTTTGTGCGTGGCCGGCGCGAACCTCGCCGTCAACGCGGCGCCGGCCGCGGCCTCCAGCGGGCCCGAGCGCGCGCTCGGCACCTACGTCGGAGCCACCACGCCGCCCTCCGCCCTCCAGTCGTCGATGGGCGGGACGGTGAAATTCGCCATGGACTTCCAAGACGGCACGTCGTGGAGCTCCATCACGCAGTCGGCCTGGCCCTACACGCGGTGGCAGGGCCTGGGCTACACGATGGTCTGGGGCATCCCGATGCTGCCGAACAGCTACAGCCCGAGCAACAACATGTCCGACACCAGCGGCAGCTGCTACGGGCTGCAGCAGGAAGCCGACGGCGACTTCAACGCGGACTGGACCAAGGTCGCGCAGGCCCTGGTCTCCGACGGCTTCCCCTCCTCGGTCGTCCGCCTCGGCTGGGAGTTCAACGGCGGGTGGTTCCCCTGGGCGGCCGGCGGGTGCGCCGCGGCCTTCGTCGGCGCCTACCAGCAGATCGTGACGGTCATGCGGTCCGTCTCGGGGGCGAATTTCTCCTTCGAATGGAACCCCACCGCCGGTGACATGGGCGTCGGCAACCTGGCCAACTTCTACCCCGGCAGCTCGTTCGTGAACTACGTCGGGCTCGACGTCTACGACACCGCCTGGGCCAACTACCTGGGCGCGCAGGCCGAGTTCAACACGATCGAGACCGAGTCCTACGGCCTCAACTGGTTGGCGTCGTTCGCCTCGCAGCAGGGCAAGCAGATCGTGTTCCCCGAATGGGGTCTCGGCTGGGGCGTGTGCAACGCGGGCCAGCCGGTCTCCGCGCCGAACAGCACGACGTGCGGCGGTGACGACTCGACGTTCATCAACGACATGGCCGCGTGGATCAAGGCGAACAACGTGTACGAGGCCACGTTCTGGGACTACGGCTCCTCGACCCTCGCCGGGTGCCCGACCGACTGCACGCCGATCGGCGAGGCTGCGGGCGACTCGAATCCCATTCCCTCGGGCAACATCAACACGTTCAACGCACTGGTCTCGGACTTCGGCGTGAACGCGCCAGGGGGCGGATCGGGTTCCACGACGACCACGCCCACCTCGGACCCGACCACGACCCCGACGACCTCGGGGACAGGACCCGTCGTCGACAGCCCCAACGTGTCGGGGATCCAGCCCAACAGCGGGGTCAGTGGGACGACGGTCACGATCTTCGGCAAGAAGTTCGACGGCGCCACCGCCGTCGACTTCGGGGCCGCGCCCGGCCGGATCGTCTCGGAGTCCCCGACCGAGATCGTGGCCCTGGCCCCGGCCGGCGCACCGAAGTCCGACGTCGCCGTGACGGTGACGGGACCCCGCGGGCCGTCCCCCGCCGGCGCCATCCGGTTCGACTACGCGCCGCTGGTGAAATGGGTCTCGCCCAACTCGGGCGCCACGGCGGGCGGGACACAGGTGACGATCAAGGGCGCCGGGTTCACCCCGTCCACGGTCGTGTCCTTCGGCGGCGTGCCGGCGACCATCGTCTCGATCAACGCCTGGAACACCAAGGTCACCGTCGACGTGCCCCCGGGCCCGCCGGGTGGCGGCACGGTGAACATCACGGTCACCCAGGGTGGCGTCACGTCGGACACCAGCTCGGCGGACCACTACACCTACCAGTAGCGGCGCACGGCCCCGAGCAGCGACGGGGGGCCGACCACTGTGGCCGCCCGGCGATGCGATGCACGCGCTGAACATGCCCCGAGGGCGGCCGCACGCCTAAATTCCCGAGGGCACGACCAGTGAGGAGCCGCGAGCCATGACCATCGAAAAGACCGCAGTCCCCATCCGCCACGACAACCGCTTCTTCATCGGCGGCTCCTGGATCGAGCCCTCGTCGGGCGACACCATCGACGTCATCGACTCGGCCACCGAGGAGCTCTACTTCAGCGTGCCCGAGGCCAAGGAGGCCGACATGGCCCGGGCCGTCGACGCCGCCCGCGAGTCCTTCGACCGCGGCCCGTGGCCCCGCATGTCGCACGCCGAGCGGGCCGAGTACCTGCGGGCGATCGGCGAGGGCCTCCGCGGCAAGGCGGAGGAGGTCGGCCAGCTGTGGCCGCGCGAGTCGGGCGCCCTCTTCGCCATCGCGCAGTACACGGCGCCGGGCATGGCGGGCGTCTTCGACTTCTACGCCGGCCTGGCCGACACGTTTCCCTTCGAGGAGCCCAAGCAGCCGACGATGGGTGGCGAGTACGGGCTGCTCGTCCGCGAGCCCGTGGGCGTCGTGGGGGCCATCATCCCGTGGAACGGGCCCCTCAGCCTCATCTCCTACAAGATCGCCCCGGCGCTGATCGCCGGGTGCACGGTCGTCCTCAAGTCCTCACCCGAGGCGCCGGGCGACGCCTACCTCTTCGGCGAGATCGCGGAAGAGATCGGCCTCCCCCCGGGCGTCCTCAACATCGTCACCGCCGACCGCGAGGTCTCCGAGCTCCTGGTGCGCAACCCTGGCGTGGACAAGATCACCTTCACGGGCTCCACCGCCGCCGGCCGCCGCATCGCCTCGCTCTGCGGCGAGCGGATCGCCCGCTGCACCCTCGAGCTCGGCGGGAAGTCGGCGGCCGTGATCCTCGACGACATGGATCTCGAGGCCGCGGCCGGCGCCATCTCGGGCGCGGAGTGCTTCCTCTCGGGGCAGGTGTGCTCGTCGCTCACCCGCCTCATCGTCACCCGCGACCGCCACGACGAGTTCGTCGACGCGCTGGCCGGCACCTTCTCCCAGGTCAAGGTCGGCGACCCGTTCGACCCGCAGACCCAGATGGGCCCGCTCGCCATGAGCCGCCAGCGCGACCGCGTCGAGGGCTACGTGGCCAAGGGCGTCGCCGAGGGCGCCACGCTCGTCACTGGCGGTGGGCGGCCCAAGGACCTGGCGCGGGGCTACTACGTCGAGCCCACGGTCTTCGCCAACGTCGACAACCACTCGACGATCGCGCAGGAGGAGATCTTCGGGCCGGTGCTGAGTGTGATCCCCGCCGACGACGAGGACCACGCCGTGGCGCTCGCCAACGACACGATCTACGGGCTCAACGCCTCGGTGTTCACCAACGACGTGGACCGGGCGCGCCAGGTGGCGGGCCAGCTCCGTTCGGGCACGGTCGGGCACAACGCGTTCCGCACCGACTTCGGCATGGCCTTCGGCGGCTTCAAGCAGTCGGGGCTCGGACGCGAGGGCGGCGTCGAAGGGCTGCTCCCCTTCCTCGAGACCAAGTCGGTCATCTTGAACGGCCAGCCCTCGTCCTGAACCGTCAGCGCGACGGCTCGGGCTCGGACGCCGGGGTCCTCAAGAGGAGCCGCCGGCGCCGGGCTGCCCCGGCGGGCGGTCAGGACTCTTCGAGGTAGTCGCGCAGCAGGTGGGCGGCGTCGGGCCGGCGCAGCTTGGCCAACGTCTTCGACTCGATCTGGCGCACCCGCTCCCGGGTGACCCCGAACTCCTTGCCGACCTCTTCGAGCGTGCGGATCTTGCCGTCGTCGAGACCGAAGCGCAGCCGCACGACGTCTTGCTCGCGGTCGGAGAGGTGGCCGAGCGCCTCGCGCACGGCGGCGTCGAGCAGCGAGCGGGTCGCCGCGTCGTCGGGCACGACGGCGCCGCGGTCCTCGATCAGGTCCGAGAGGTTGAAGTCGTCCTCGTCGCCGACCGGCTGCTCGAGTGACACCGTGTCCTGGTTGATGCGCAGGATCTCGCGCACGCGCTCGATGGGGAGCTCGACGCGGTGCGCCACCTCCTCGATGCTCGGCTCGCGGCCCAGCTCTTGGAGGAGCTGGCGCTGCGCCCACACGACCTTGTTGATCGTCTCGACCATGTGCACCGGGATGCGGATGGTGCGCGCCTGATCGGCGATCGCCCGCGTGATCGCCTGGCGGATCCACCACGTGGCGTAGGTGGAGAACTTGAAGCCCTTGGTGTGGTCGAACTTGTCGACCGCGCGCATGAGGCCGAGGTTCCCTTCCTGGATCAGGTCGAGGAACGCCAGCCCGCGGTTGCGGTAGCGCTTGGCGATGGAGACGACGAGTCGCAGGTTCGCCTCGATCAGCTCGTCCTTGGCCTTCAGCCCCTTGCGCATGAGCCGGCGGTTGCGCGTCTGCTCGTCGGGGCTCAAGAGGTCCGACGCCGGGCCCTCGCCCTCCTCGGCCAGCTCGTGGGCCGCCAGCTTGCCTGCCGCGATGTTCCCTGCCTCGATGGCCTGGGCGATCTCGACCTCGAGCTCGGCGTTGAGCAGGGGGACCCGGCCGATCTCCTTGAGGTAGGTGTGGACGGGATCCTCGGCGCTGCCGCCGGAGTCGCCGGAGCTGGCCCGCCTGCCGTTGGATTCCCGCCGGGCCGTGGACCGCCCGCTGCCGTTCGAGCCCGACCCCGACCTCGATCCTGAGCCGGCTGCGCTCCCGTTCGAGCGCGCCGACCCCTGTGGGGCCCGGGTCTCCTTGCGCGGCGCCACCTCGACGATCGGGTCCTCTTCTTCGTCGTCGACGAGCGCGACACCTTCGGCCGTGACGCGATCGATGAGCGCGGTGAGCACCTCCGGCGTCAACTCGACCGTCTGGAGCGCGTCGATCAGTTCGGCTTGGGTGAGCTGACCCTTGTCGCGTCCGATCGCGAGCGCTGCTTCGAAGTCGACTTGGGACACACCCGGCGGCAACCCGCGCGTGCCGTTGGACGTCACGAACGCGTCGGCCGACACAGCGCTCGGCTGTGCAACGACATCGTGGGACGAAACCGAATCGCTGTGCGACGACGGATCAGATACAGCGTGTGCATCCACGGTGTCCTCGTCGATCACGATTGCAGACTCTTCGTTCACCCTCGCCCGCCCAACTCGGTCTCCCCTCGATCCCTGTCAGCTAACCAAACTACCAACCGATCGGCGGCATCGCGTCCGGCCCCGGGATCGTCGAGTTGGTCCAGCCAGAGGCGCACTTGCGCGGTCTCGGCGACGCGCGACTGCCACGCGTCGTCACCGGCCCGGGCCTCCGCCTCGATGTCCGTCATGGCGCGCCGCGCCGCGCCGCGCACCAGCACGGTCACCACGGAGTCGACCGGGTCACCCAACTCGGGGTCACCCGACATCGGCTCCTCGACTATGACGCGTCGCAAAACGTTCGCCACCTCCGGTGACGCGGTCTCCACCGCATCGTGCACGCTGTCGTTCTCCAAGAGCGCTTCGAACGCCAGGCGTTGCACGGGGTCGGCAAACAGCACCGCGTGCACACGATCAGCTACATCTTCGGGCCGGTGCACCGCCAGCTTGAGCGCTTCGAGCCCAGGCCCAGGTCGCAGCGTTGTAGCGTCGGACCCGTTCCCGCCCCGTTCGGCGCCGAATTCGCCGCCCGCGTCGCCGGGACCGAAGCGCTCGCTGTCGTCGTCGGGGTAGTCGTAGGGCGGCGGTTCCTCGCCGCGCGCCGTACCGCGCCGGCCCGCCAGGCCACCCGCGCCGCGTCGAGCGCCCGCGCCGCGCGCCGGCGTGGTCGACGCGTGGGGGTGCGCGCGGAGATACTCCAAACGCTCCCGCAGCTTGCTCACGTCCACCCGGCACCGGTCCGCCAGCTGCATGACGTACTGGTCGCGCACCAGGTCGTCGGGGTGCTCGGCCACCGCGCTCAGCGCCGCCTCGGCGGCCCGGGCCCGTCCCTCGGCCGTCGAGAGGTTGCCGGTCCCGAGCATGCGGTCGACGCGGAACTGGAGGAAGGGGCGCGCCTCGCGGATCGCGGTCGCCAGCGCGCCGGGGTCCGTCCGCGCCAGGTCGCCCGGGTCGCTGCCGCCGGGGAGGTCGGCCACCACGACGTCGACCTCGTGCTTGCGCTCCCACTCGTAGACGCGCGACGTCGCGCTCTGGCCGGCCGCGTCGGCGTCGTAGGCGAGCACGATGCGCTTGGCGAAGTTGCGCAGCAGCGTGAAGTGCTCCTCGGCCAGCGCGGTGCCGCACGTCGCGACCGCCCACGGCACGCCGGCCTGGAAGCACCCGATCACGTCGGTGTAGCCCTCGCACACGACGACCTCGCCCTGCGCGATGACGCCGTGCTTGGCCCAGTTGAGCGCGTAGAGCGTGCGGCGCTTCGCATAGATGGGCGACTCCTGCGAGTTCTTGTACTTCGGCTCTGGCCGCTGCGGCGGTTCTGCGCCGGGCCGGGGCGGCAGGATGCGCCCTCCCAAGGCGACGGGACGGCCCGAGGGGTCACAGATAGGGAACAGCACCCGGCCCCGGAAGAAGTCCTGGGCCCGCCCCCGCCGGTTGATGAAGCCCAGCCCCGAGTCCGAGAGCACCTTCTCGGGCAGCTTCAGCGCCCTCGCCAGCGCGTCCCAGTCGTCGGGGGCCCAGCCGAGGCGGAACTGGCGCACGACCTCGCCGTCGTAGCCGCGCGAGCGCAAGTAGTCGCGCGCCGGCCCCGCGTCGGGCGCGGCGAGCAGGCGCTCGTGGTACCACGTGACGGCGCGCTCCATCGCCTCGAGCAACTCCGAA
>Ga0335072_10001425_pt1 | contig 38931 bp, 36 predicted proteins | sample Lox_Sample_21_FD_206725 | JGI IMG/M metagenome (GOLD analysis project Ga0335072, IMG submission 206725) | Soil microbial communities from Loxahatchee National Wildlife Refuge, Florida, United States - Lox_Sample_2.1 | ecosystem: Environmental > Terrestrial > Soil > Wetlands | place: USA... | reverse complement strand
ATCGGCCTGCTGCGAGCGCTTCTCGACGAGGGAGCCGATCTGTCCGCCCCGCACCTGAGCCGCCTACCCGAAGGCCTGACCGAGCGCGTGGCGTCGGAGCTGCGCCGGCTCGATATGCCCTCCCAGGAGTTAGTCGAGCTGATGGCGGTGGTGGGCCGGCCCGTTTCCTTCGGCGACCTGACGTCGCTCACCGGCCGCACGTTCGAACAGCTCGGGCCGATCCTGGCGGAGCTGGTCAAGGCCCGCGTCGTCGACGAGCACGAACGGAGTGGCGAGCTCGGCTACGAGCTCCAGCACCCCCTGGTTCGCGACGTCATCTATCAGGCCACAAGCGGCGCGCAGCGGCGCCTGCTGCACCGGCAGGCGGCCCGCTCCCTTCTGCAAACCGGGCACCTGGCAGAGGCGGCGCTCCACTTCGCGAGGTCGGCCGAACGCGGGGATTCGGAGGCGGTCGAGGTCCTACTCGACGCGATGCGCCAGGCCGAACGCCGCGAGGCGTACCACGAGGCGCTCCAGCTGCAGGCCGAGCTGGTCGACCTTCTGCCCGCCGACGACCAGCGCTGGCTCGAGGTGCTCGAGGCGATGTACGCGCGCGCGGAGTGGCTCATCGACCACCGCGCCGAGACCGACGCCCCGGTGGCGGTCAAGGCGCTGCGCGCGATCGATGGCCTGCTCCGGGGCTCCCCGGATCACGCCCGACGGGCGATCGTCAAATTCCGCCTTGCCAACTTCCTGGCCTGGGGGATGGGCGACCTCGCGGCCGCGAACGAGGCCTGCTTGGAGGCCCACGAGCTGTTCGAACGCTGCGGCGACCGGCGGCAGGCGCTGCTCGCGGTCCGTGAGCTCGCCTGGATCAAGGGCCTTCGGGGAGACCTTGCCGGGATGGGCGACGACGCCAGAGCGCTCGTCGACGCGGCCGATGCCGCCGGGGATCGGTTCGTCGCGATGCAAGGGCTGGCAGCGGTCAGCTACAGCGCCAACTTCTCAGGGGCCTTCGCGGAGGCGGAGACCGCCCTGCGACGGGCGGAGGCGATCGCCCGGAAGGACGACAAGGCCTACCGACTCACGATCGTCCTCGGCGGACTTGCACTCGGATTCACGCTGCAGGGCCGGCCGGCCGAGAGCACTGCCCTGTTTGAGGAGGCGAAGGCGGCCAACCCCGCCTACCGCGACAGCATCCTGGTTGAGCTCGAAGCGCTCGTCCGCTGGATCGCCGGAGACTTTGCCGGGTCCCTGGCCGCGGCACGCGAGGCAGTCGCGTGGCTGCCGGCCGCGACCTCGAGGCGGCGCGCGCCCGGGCCGATCTACGGCGCCCTGTCGGCGCTCGAGGCGGACGACGAGACAGAGGCCACACGGCTGCTCGAGCGCGGCCGGGCCATGCTCGGCGACCGGAGCTTCTCCTTCTACCTGGGCGGTGTGCGCTGGGCCGAGGCGATCCTGTTGTGGCACTCCCATGGCGCCGCCGAGTGCGTGGCGCCGCTGCGCGCGGCCGCTACGGATGTGCTGGCCATGGGGTCCCGGCCGAACGCGGCGTGTGTGCTGTTCGATCTCGCCGAGGCCGCCGCGGAGGCCGGCGACGTGGGAACGGCCATCGCGGCGGCCGAAGACCTGCGGTCGGTGGCTGAGTTCATCGGGCTGCCGGGGTATTGGGGTCTGGCCGCGGCGGGCTCGGCGTGGGCGGCCATAACCGACGATCAGCCAGAGCGGGCGGCCGCGGCCGCGAGGCGGGCGACCGAGCTGATGGTGAGCACCGGCTGGAAGGCTCACCTCGCACGATGTCACTACGCGCTTGGCCGATCCTTGACCGCGGACGGCAGGACGGAGGCGGTGGCCTCGCTCGAGCGCGCCGCTGGACTCCTCGAGGAGTGCGGAAGCACCTGGCGTAGGAATCGGTGCCTCGAAGCACTGCGCCGCCTCGGGACGACGGGACGCCGCGCCGCGGCGGCCGCGCTCGGGCCGGGGTCCCTGACCCGCCGCGAGCGCGAGGTCGCCCGGCTCGCCGCGACCGGGATGAGCGCAAAGGACATCGCGGCGTCGCTGTTCGTCGGCAAGCGGACCGTCGAGACTCACCTCGCGAGCGTGTACGCCAAGCTCGACGTCGATTCCAAGCTCCAGCTGGTTCGCCGGGCGACCGAGCTAGGGCTCTCGTGAACCAAATCCGTATGGATATCCGTACCCCTACCGAAGACGAACTCGAGTCTGAGCCCTACGGTCCTCGGCAACGGACCTACGGGGCGTAGCAAGTAACAGGGGGCTGACACATGCGTGATTACGAGACACTCAGGCAGCGACATCTGGCGTACGCCATGGCGCTCGCGCCGCGGCTCATCGAGCGGCTCGACTGGCCGGCGGATCGCCTGGCACTCCACCGCGCGCAGCGGTTGCGAGAGCTAGTCCGCGAGGCGATCGACCGCTCGCCGTGGCACCACGAGCGGCTGGCCGGCATCGACGTCGCTCGGCTCGATGAAGGGAGCCTGCGGGAGCTGCCAACCATGACCAAGGCCGACCTGATGGACAACTTCGATCGGATCGTGAGCGACGAGCGCCTGTCGCTCGGACTCGTCAACGATCACCTCGAGGCGACGACGGGCGGCGGTTATCTGCTCGACGGTTACACAGCGATCTCCTCGGGCGGGTCGACCGGACACCGCGGCGTGTTCGTCTACGACTGGGACGGGTGGGCCACGTTCTGGATGGGCTGCTTCCGGCACACGCTGCGGGCCAAGTGGTCGGACCCTGACTTCTCCTCACGGCCGCTGGTGTCCGCCTGGGTCACCGCGGCTCACTTCACGCACGCGAGCGCGGCGCTGTCGAGGACGTTCGCGAGCCCGGAGTTCACCAACGTTCGCTTCCCGGTCACGCTGCCGACCGAAGATATCGTGGCCGGGCTGAACGAAACCCAGCCCGATTGCCTGGTGGCGTATCCGTCGGCCCTCCACGTTCTCAGCTTCGAGGCGCGAGCGGGCCGGCTCCAGATCGCCCCGGGCCAGGTCCTCAGCTGCGCGGAGCCGTTGTTAGGAGAGATCCGCGCGGCGGCCGAGGACGCATGGGGCGCGCCAGTCGGCAACATTTGGGCCGCGTCGGAAGGCGGCGGCATCGCCGTCCCATGCGATCACTCGCGCTCACACCTGAGCGAAGACCTGGTGATCGTCGAATCGGTTGACGAGGACGGCCGCCCCGTTCCCCCAGGTGAAGGCTCGGCCAAGATCTACCTGACGAATCTCTTCAACCGCGCGCTCCCGCTGATCCGCTACGAGGTCACCGATGAGGTCCGGATCCTGGCTGACCCGTGCCCGTGCGGCTCGGCCCATCGGTGCGTGGCCGATATCCAGGGCAGGCTCGACGACGTGTTCGTCTACGCCGGTCGCTGAGTCCACCCGCACGTGTTCCGCTCGGCGCTCGGTCGCCATCCGGGCGTCGTCGAGTACCAGGTGCGCCAGACGCGGCATGGCGCGAGGATCGCCGTCCGCTGCGGCGGGCCCGTGGATCTCGATCGGCTGCGCGGCGAGATCGCGCGGGCACTGGCAAGCATCGGTCTCGCGCGCCCTGACGTCGACCTGATCGTCGTCGACCGTCTCGAGCGCGACCCGGGGCCGGCCAAGCTCAAACGCTTCGTGCCGCTACCCGACCCGTCTCCGCTGCGGCGTGAGTCCGGCGAGCGCCTGCTCGCCGCGGCCCACTAGCCGACGACTCGAAGGGATGTGATTGTCGTGAGGACCATCGCCACCACGCGTGCGCGCTCGGAGATCGCCGGCTCGCCACGGCTGTCCACGCTGCCCCGCTTCCACGAACCGCCGCTGATCGAACGGATCCGCAACTCGGTGATCGGCGACGACGCCGTGCTCTACGGACCGTTCGGCCCGCGCCGGATCGTGTACGCAGATTCCACCGCCTCGAGCCGCTCCCTGTCGTTCATCGAGGACTTCATTCGAGATCAGGTGTTGCCGACGTACGGCAACACGCATTCCGAGGCGTCCGAGACCGGGCGACGCACCACGCTGTTGCGCGAAGAGGCTCGTCGGGTAATTCACGATGCCGTGAACGGCGGCGAGGACGACGTCGTGATCTTCTGCGGCACCGGAGCGACGAGCGCGATCGACAAGCTCATCCGCCTTCTGGCGTGGGATCCGCGGGGGCGGCCGGCGGTGTTCATCGGCCCCTACGAGCACCACTCAAACGAACTGCCCTGGCGCGAATCGACCGCGGAGCTCGTGACGATACGCGAGGACCGCGCCGGCGCGGTCGACCTGGACCACCTCGAGTACGAGCTGCGACGCCACGGTGACCGTCCGCTGAAGATCGGCAGCTTCTCGGCGGCGTCGAACGTGACGGGCATCGTGACCGACGTCGACCGGATCGCGATTGCGCTCCATCGCCACGGCGCCCTGGCTTGCTGGGACTACGCGGCGGCGGGACCGTATCTACCGATCGACATGAACGCGGCGCCGCCCATCCCGGATGGGCCGCTCGCGTACAAGGACGCGGTGTTCGTCTCGCCCCACAAGTTCATCGGCGGTCCGGGAACGCCCGGCGTGCTTGTCGTCAAGCGGTCGCTGCTCCGGAACCGGGTGCCAAGTGTCCCCGGCGGCGGGACGATTCTGTTCGTCAGCCCGTCAGACCACGCCTACCATCCCGACCCCACGATCCGCGAAGAGGGCGGCACGCCGGGGATCGTGGAGTCGATCCGTGCCGGACTGGTGTTCGCCCTGAAGGAGCGGGTCGGCGCCGAGGAGATCCGCCGTCGCGAGCACGACCTCGCCCGCCGCGCGCTTGCCTCCTGGGGCGCCAATCCCCGGATCGAGATCCTGGGCAGCACCGAGCCCGAGCGCCTCGCGACCGTGGCCTTCGGTGTGCGCCATCGCGGCCGCCTGCTGCATGCCAACTTCGTCACCGCGCTGCTCAGCGACCTGTTCGGGATTCAGGCACGCAGTGGCTGTTTCTGCGCCGGACCGTACATCCATCGGCTGTACGGGATCGACGACCGCTGGTCGGACCGGATGAGTGCACAGGCGCTCAAGGGCCAGATGGGTGCCCTGCTGTCGTTCACGCGGATCAGCTTCAACTATTTCGTGAGCGAGCCGACGTTCGCCTATGTCCTCGACGCGATTCACCTCATCGCCGACCACGGGTGGAAGCTCCTGGCGCTTTATCACTTCGACTCCGCGACCGGTCTCTGGCGCCACCGCGCCCGGGCCTCAGATCCACAACCCCGGCTGCGCGACATACTCGCGGTCACGCCGGCGCCGCTTGCCACCGCACCCGAGAGCGCCCTGGCCGAGCAACTCGGGGCGGCACGACGGATCATCGGGGACCTCGAGATCCACCCACCGGCCGGAGCGCTCTCCGAGCAACCCGTGAGCCCGGAATTCGAGCGCATTCGCTGGTTTCCGCTTCCCGGCGAGGGGCTCACGCAATCGCGAGCGAGAAGCGAGGCAGTGTGATCGACATGCCCGCCAACATGAACTACGACGTCGACGAGAACGCGGTGCGTGCGGCCGCCGGACTGACGATGGTCACCGGCGCCGTGGCATTCAGCTACGCGTACTTCGACAAGCAGTACGCGCCACTCCAGGTCGTAGCTAGCCTCTTTTTCGTCGAGTTTCTCCTCCGCGTCACGGTCGGGCTTCGCTACAGCCCGTTCGGCGCGCTTGCGCATGCGATGACAGTTCGTCGCGCGCCGCAGTGGGTCTCCGCGGCGCCGAAGCGCTTCGCGTGGGCGCTCGGCATGACGATGGGCTTCGCGATGGCGGTGATCACCAACAGCGGCATCCGCGGCTACCTGCCCCGGACGATCTGCCTGATCTGCCTGACCCTTATGTGGCTGGAGTCGGCGCTTGGGTTCTGCGTGGGCTGCAAGATCTACGGCGCGCTGGCCCGGCGGGGTTGGATCTCGGCCGGCCCGGCCGATGAGTCTTGCGCGGACGGTCACTGCGAGCCACGCGTCCGACCGTCGCTGCCGCGCGAGTCGGAAGACCGCGCGGTCACAAGTCGGTGACGCGCGCCAGGAGATCGTGAAGCTGCTCGCGCTCCTTGCCGTTGAGCGGCGTCAAGAATTGCGCTTCGCAGGCGAGCAGCAGCTCGAACGCCTGTGCGCGGAGCCGGTCGCCGGCGGGCGTGAGCGCGAGCGCATACGCGCGCGCATCGCCGGCGTCGCGCTCGCGAACCACCAATCCCTTGCGCTCGAGCGATGCCCCGAGTTTGAGGATCGTCGTGCGATCCACACCCAGGATCTCCGCCACCTGCGTCTGCGACAACTGCGAGCGCTCGGCGACCACCGCGAGCACGCTGTACTCGCGCGGCGTAATCCCGAGCGGCTCGAGGTCGCGCTCGCCCAGCGCCTGCAGGTTCGAGGCGGCGCGACCGAGTAGGTACGAGGTTCGCGCGGACAAAACCTTAGGCAGTTTCATCGCGTTCACAAGTATTCGACAGCGATGCTGTACAGTCCTGCTGTCGATATGTCCGTCGCCGAGCCCAAGGTAGTCGTCGCCCACCGCGAGGATCTGTGGTGGCTGCTGGCGGAAGCGTGCCAGCTCGAGCACATGATCATGTGCCAGTACCTGTTCGCGGAGTGGACGCTCAAGGACAAGAGCGATGGTCTGACCGACGAGCAGTCACAGGCGGTCGAGCGCTGGCGAGGCGTGCTGCGCGGGATCGCGATCGAGGAGATGCTCCACCTCGCGCTGGTCGCGAACGTGATGTCGTCGATCGGCGCCGCGCCGTACCTCGGGCGGCCGAACTTCCCGCAGCGCTCGGGCTACTTCCCGGCCAGCATCCAGCTCGACCTGATGCCGTTCGGCGAGCGCGCGCTGAAGCACTTCCTGTTCCTCGAGCGGCCGGAGGGGATGGAGCGCCAGGACGCCGAGGGGTTCGTGCCGACGGCACCGGGCCGCGAGCCGGTGAGCGAGTCCGAGGCGATGCCGCGAGGGCAGGAGTTCCTCACCGTCGGACACCTGTATCGAGGGATCGAGGACGGGTTGACGAGGCTGACCCGCGAGCTTGGCGAGCGGGCGCTGTTCGTCGGCTCGCCGCGGGCGCAGGCCACGCCCGAGATGTTCCACTGGCCGCAGGTGGTGGCGGTCACCGATCTCGACTCCGCGCTGCGGGCGGTGAGCGAGATCATCGAGCAGGGCGAGGGCGCGCGCGGACATTGGGAGGACGCCCACTACGGCCGTTTCCTCAAGATCTGGGACGAGTACCACTCGCTGCGCGAGACCGATCGAGGTTTCGAGCCGGCACGCCCGGTGGTACCGGCTTTCACGCGACAGCCGTTCGACCTCAAGGATCCCGTGACGGTGATCACGAACCCCGAGACGCATCGCGCCGCGGACGTCGCCACGATCGCCTACGAGGTCCTCCTGCACCTCCTGCTCCGATTCTTCACCCATACCGATGAGACCGACGAGCAGCTCGAGCTGCTGATCGGCGCCGCGTTCGAGTTGATGGGCGACGTCGTCCGACCGCTCGGTCACGCGCTCACGCAGCTCCCAGTCGGGTCGGCCGGCGATCGGCGCAATGCCGGGTTCGCGTTCGAGATGCACTACCTGATGGGCAACCTCGTCCCGTGGCGCCAGCCCGCCTGGGCGCTGTTGCGCGAGCGCATGGCGTTCCTCGCGCACAAGTGCACGGACGACCCCGACGTGGTCCGCACCGCCGGCGAGACCGCGGCATCGCTGGCCGACAAGCTCGCCGCGCACGTGCCTGCGGACATGCTCCCGAGTTGAGCGTCGCTGCGTCCGGCGGCGCGGCCCGGAGCACCGCACGGACCTGGTTGACCGTCGAGGTTCCGCGGAGCCGCATCCCGCGTGCTGCGAACATGTCCGCTTGTTGGGTAGGAAGGTCGGAGCCCGCTTCCGACATACGTCCGCTGAAAGGAGGATCCGCCGTGCCGATGATCATCAACGGCCGCGAGACGCCGGTTCCGAGCGACGCTCGGGTATCGCTGCTCGACTTCGTGCGTGAACGCCTGGAGCTGTTCGGCACCAAGAAGGGCTGCAACCAGGGCGCTTGCGGCGCCTGCACCGTGCTCGTCGACGGCGAGCGGGTCCTTTCGTGCCTGGCGCTGGCCGTCCAGTACGAAGGGCGTGAGGTGACCACCATCGAGGGCCTGGGCGCCGACGGCGCTCTGCACCCGCTGCAGCAAGCCTTCATCGACCACGACGGATTTCAGTGCGGCTACTGCACCCCGGGCCAGATCTGCTCGGCGGTCGGCATGGTGCAGGAGCTTCGCCGGGGCGTACCGAGCTACGTGACGGATGACCTCGCGGACAAAGACGTCGCGTTCGACCGCGACGAGTTGCGGGAGCGGATGAGCGGCAACTTGTGCCGCTGCGGCGCATACAACGGAATCGTCGACGCGATCGTCGACGTGTACGCGGAGCAGGGGGCATGATCGGCCTGACCTACGCTCGCGCGACCGATGCCGACGATGCGGTTCGCCTCGGCGCCGGCGGCCAGGGGCGCTACCTGGGCGGGGGAACGAACCTGGTCGACCTGATGCGCGAGACCGTGGAGACGCCGCCGGCGCTGGTTGACGTCACGGGTCTCTCGAGCGAGATCGCGCCGACCGCCGGCGGTGGCCTCCGGATCGGCGCGGCAGCGCGCAACACCGCGGTGGCCGAGCACGAGGCGGTCCGTTCGGCCTACCCGATGCTCGCCCGCGCGATCCTGGCCGGCGCCTCTGCTCAGATCCGCAACATGGCGACGGTCGGCGGCAATCTGCTGCAGCGCACGCGCTGCACGTACTTCTACGACACCGACGGCTCGCGTTGCAACAAGCGGGCTCCGGGCGAGGGCTGCGACGCGATCGAGGGTTTCAACCGGATGCACGCGATCCTGGGCGCGTCGCCCGCGTGCGTCGCCACTCACCCGTCGGATATGTGCGTCGCGCTCGCGGCGCTGGACGCCGTCGTCCACCTCCGCAATCCATCCGGCGAGCGCACGGTCGACCTCTGCGATCTGCACCGGCTTCCCGAGGATCGTCCCGACATCGAGACCGTGCTCGAGCCCGGCGAGCTGATCACCGCCGTGGAGCTGCCTGCGCCCAATCCTGCCGAGCGCGCCACCTACCGCAAGGTGCGTGACCGATCGAGCTACGCGTTCGCCCTGGTGTCGGTCGCCGCTGCGCTCGAGCTGGACGGCGACGCGATCGTCGGTGCGCGTCTCGCGCTCGGCGGCGTAGCGCCTAAGCCGTGGCGGGCGCGGCGTGCCGAGGAGGCGCTGCGCGGTCAGCCGCCGACGGAGGCGACGTTCCGTAAGGCGGCCGATGCCGAGCTCGCCGACGCTCGCCCTCTTTCCGGGAACGCCTTCAAGGTCGAGCTTGCCCGCCGCGCGCTCGCCGCCGTCTTGCAACAGCTGACCGAGGGAGCCCGCGCATGACTACCGGAGAATCCCGACCCGCAATCGCGACGGTCCCCGAGGGCTGGACTCCGGCCACCGGTCCTGACCCGTTGCTCCGCGCCCAGCACGGGCTGATGGGAGCGCAGGTGTCGCGCCTCGACGGGCCGCTCAAGGTCCGGGGCGAGGCGCGCTTCGCCGCCGAGTACGTGATGGAGGGCATGGTCTACGCGGCGCTCCGTTACAGCACGATCGCGCGCGGTGCCATCACGGCACTCGACACGGCCGCCGCCGAGGCAGCGGCCGGCGTGGTACTCGTCATGACCTACCGCAACGCGCCGCGGATGCAGCCGCCGCCGCTGTTCCTGACCGGACCCAAGGCCGCGGGGGGCGCCGACCTCCCCGTGATGCAGGACCCGAGCATCCACTGGAATGGCGAACCGGTCGCGATCGTCCTGGCCGAGACGCAGGAACAGGCCGACCACGCCGCCTCGCTGATCGAGGTCGCGTACGAGTCCTCGCCGCCGCGGACGTTCGAGGAGGCCAGGACACGCCCGCGCACGCCCGACAGTCTCGTCGGGCAGCCGGTCGAGGTCCTGGTCGGCGATGCCGAGGCCGCACTGATCGATGCGCCGCGCTCCGTCGACCTCACGTACACGACGCCCCGCCACAATCACAACGCGATCGAGCCCCACGCGGTGACGCTTGCCTGGGACGGCGACGAGCTCATCGTCCACGACGCCAGCCAGGGCGTCAAAGGGCACGCCTGGACGTTCGCGCAGGTGTTCGGGATCGACGAGGATCGGGTCCATCTCACCTCGCCGTATGTCGGTGGCGGATTTGGCGGCAAGACGCTGTGGTCACACCACCTGATCGGGGCAGCCGCGTCGAAGCTCGCGGGCCGTCCCGTGCGGGTGACCCTCTCGCGGGAGGGCGTGTACCGGCTGGTTGGCGGTCGCACGAACACCGAGCAGCGGGTCGCCATCGGGGCCGACGACGACGGCCGTTTCAAGGCACTCATCCACACCGGCCTCTCGGCGATGACCCCTTACAACGCACTCGCCGAGCAGTTCACATTTCCCGCGCGGCACATGTACGCGACCGAGACCCTGAAGACCGACCAGCAGGTCGTCGACATGGACATGCTCGCCAACTCGTTCATGCGCGCACCGGGAGAGTCGGTCGGAACGTTCGCGCTGGAGTCTGCGATTGACGAGCTCGCGATCCAGCTCGATCTCGATCCGATCGAGCTGCGGATTCGCAACGAGCCAGACAAGGATCCGAGCTCGGGACTCGCCTACTCCTCGCGGAACATCGTCGACGCCTGGCGCGCCGGGGCCGAGCGCTTCGGCTGGGAACCGCGGGCGCGGCCGGGTACCCGCCGGGACGGGGAATGGTTGATCGGCACGGGTTGCGCGCTGGCCACCTACCCCTACCATCGCTTCCCCGGCGGCGCTGCGCGGATCACGCTCGACAAGACGGGGCACGCGACGATCGACGTGCCGGCCAACGACATGGGGATGGGGACGTCGACGACCCAGGCGATCGTGACGGCCGAGCGGCTCGGGCTGCCGTTGGAACGGGTGACGATCGATTACGGCGACTCCTCATTCCCCGGCAACCTGCTCGCCGGCGGTTCGTCACAGACGGCCTCCATCGCCGGGGCGGTGATCGCGGCCCAGCGAGCGCTCGTCGAGGAGCTGCTCGCACTCACCGGCGACGAATCACCGCTGGCCGGATTGACCGCCGACGAGGTCGGGGGGCGCGACGAGGGGCTGTGCGAGCTCGCCGACCCGGGCCGCTGGGAGAGTTACAGCGAGATCCTGGGACGGGCCGGCCGTGACGAGGTGATCGTCGTGGCCTCTGCGTCGGACCCAGAGGAGATGCAGGCGTACTCGATGCACTCCTACGGAGCGATCTTCTGCCAGGTGCGAGTCAACACGACCACTGGCGAGATCCGCGTCGACCGTGTGCTCGGCTCGTACGACTGCGGGCGCGTCATCAACGCGAAGACGGCCGCGAGCCAGTTCCGCGGCGGGATCATCATGGGGCTCGGACTCGCGCTGATGGAAGACACCAACTTCGATCAGCGAACCGCCCGGATCATGAACCCGAGCCTCGCGGAATACCACGTCCCGGTTCACCTGGACGTGCCCGCCATCGAGTTGATGTGGACCGACATCCCCGACCCGTACGCGCCCGCGGGCGCGCGCGGAATCGGGGAGATCGGGATCACCGGCGTCGCCGCAGCCGTCGCCAACGCGGTCTACAACGCGACCGGCCGCCGTGTACGCGACCTTCCGATCACCCTGGACAAGATGCTCTGACCGAAGCGTCCGCTCCAGCACGGGCCACGAGCGGCTAAGGCGTTCCGAGGACGTGCGCCTCGGCGAGCCGCCGGAACGGGCCGTCGATCCCCAGCAACTCCGCCTCGGTCCCGCGCTGGACGATATTCCCGCGATCGACGACGACAATCTGGTCGGCGCGGCGAGCCGTCGACAGCCGGTGGGCGATGATGATCGAGGTCCGCCCGCTGAGGAGCCGGTCGAGTGCGCGCTCGATCAGCGACTCGGTGGGCCGGTCGACGTTCGAGGTTGCCTCGTCGAAGATCAAGATCCGCGGGTCGGCCAGCAGCGCTCGTCCGATCGAGATCAGCTGCCGCTCGCCGGCCGAGAGGCCGCTGCCGGCCTCTCGGATCGGGTGGTCGAAGCCGGCGGCGAAGCGCCGCGCGACCACGTCCAGGCCGACCATGTGGGTGATCCGCGACAGTTCCTCGTCGCTTGCCGTCGGCTTGGCGAAACGGAGGTTGTCGGCGATCGTGCCCGAGAACAGGAACGGGTCCTGAAGCACGACGCCGAGCTGCTGCCGGTACTCGCGGAGGTCCAGCTCGCGCAGGTCGATCCCGTCGACGAGGACCGCTCCGCCGGTCGGGTCGTACAGCCGCGCGGTCAGCTTCGCGAGCGTCGACTTGCCGCCGCCAGACTCGCCGACGATCGCGTAACACGCGCCCGGTGGGATCGTCAGCTCGATCCCGTGCAGGACCTCGTTCTCCCCGTAGGCGAAGCGCACCCGCTCGAACGCCAGCCTGCCCTGGAGGCGCGGGATCGGCCGCGGATGCGTGGGGCTACGGATGTCCGGTTGCTCATCGAGTACGCGGGACACCTTCGCCATCGCGGCCTGTGCGGATTGCAGCTGCGAATAGACGTCGGACAGGGACTGCAGCGGCTGGAAGGCGAGGGACAGCAGGAAGTACGCCGCGGCCAGCGTGCCGATCTGAGTGGCCGGCAGCACGTGGGCGCCGACCGCCAGAACGGCGATCGTGGCCAGCACCCCGAGGAGCTCGATCGAAGGGAAGAACACCGACACGAGGCGCTGCGCGTACGTGTTTGCGGCGCGGTTGGCGCCGTTGAGCTCGTCGAAGCGCTCGTCGAACGCGGCTTCGCGGCGGAGCGTCTGGACGACGGTCATCCCGGCGACCGACTCGGCGATGTGGGCGGTCACCATCGCGATCCGGGTGCGGACGTCCAGCTGGGCCCGGGTCGACGCGCGCTGGAACCACCGGCTGAGCACGACCGCGGGCGGCAGCACGACCATCGCGGCCAGCCCCAGGCGCCAGTCGTTGACCAGCAGCGCCACGATCGCCGCCGGCAGCAGCGCGCAGCTCATCACGATCGTCGGGAGGCCCTGGGAGAGCACGTCGGAGATCGCGTCGACATCGCTGGTCAGGCGCGCGATGATCCAGCCGGCGCGCTGCTCGGAGAAGAACCGGAGCGAGAGCGTGGTGAGGTGGTCGAACAGATCGCGGCGCAGGCCGAGGACGAGGTCCTGGCCGAGCCGCGCCATCCCGCGAGTCACGATCGCCGACAGCGCCCAGCCGGCGGCGCTGACGAGCACGAAGGCGGCCAGCGTTAGGTTGAGCGTGCGCTCGTCGTGCGGGACGATGCCGTTGTTGATCGCCTCGCGCACCAGCAGCCAGCTGCCCGTTTGAGCGCAGGCTTCGGCGACCGCGCCCAGGCACAGCGCCACGATCGACACGGGACGCTGCACGAGGTAGCGGCGGAGCGCAAGCAGGCTGCCGCCCGCGCCGTCCTCAGCCTGCACCGGCGATCGCCTCCTCCCCGAACAACTCGGTGAACGCGCCGCCGTCGTCGAGCAGCCGGCCGAGCTCGCCGTGTTCCACGATCCGGCCGCCCTCGAGCACGACGATCCGGTCTGCGAGCGCGAGCGTGGACAGGCGCTGAGTCGCGAGCAGGACCGCGCGCCCGTGCAGACCGAGGCGCAATCCCTCGACGATCTCGCGCTCGGCCTGCGTGTCGACGGCCGAGAGGGGGTCGTCGAGGATCACCACGGGCGCGGACGAGAGCAATGCCCGGGCGAGGGTGACGCGCTGGCGCTGGCCGCCCGAGAGGTTGATGCCGCGCTCCCCGATCAGCGTCTCGAGCCCGTCCGGCAGCCGATCGACGAACGACCACACGCCGGCTCGTCGGCAGGCGACCTCGATCTCGAGGCCGCTGGCGTCCGGGCGTCCCGCCGCCAGGTTCTCCCGCAGCGTGTCGCTGAACAGCAGCGGTCGCTGGGTGACGACCGCCACCGAGCTGCGGACCTCGTCGAGCGCCATCGCGCGCAGGTCGACACCCGCCAGGGTGACGGCACCCCGGGAGGGGTCATACAGGCGCGGCGCGAGCGACAGCAGGGTCGACTTGCCGGCGCCGGTCCTGCCGCACACCGCGACCACCTCGCCCGGCTCGACGCGCAGCCGCACTCCGCGGAGAACCTCTGACCCCTCCGGATACGCGAAATGGACCTGATCGAACCCGACGACCCCGGGGCGGTCGCGCGGGAGCCTTCTCACGGCGGCGGCCGGTGGCTCGGGCAGCGTGGGGATCTGCTCGAGCCAGGAGAACGTGCGACCGGCCGCCGCTAGCGCGCGCTGGCTGAGGTCGAGGATCCAGCCGATCGACTCGAGCGGCCAGACCAGCTGGAGCAGCAGTTGGATGAACAGGGCGAGATCGCCGTAGGTCATCGTGCCGTGGATCACCGCCCGGCCGCCGAGGAACAAGACGAGCGCGACCGATAACGACGGCAGGTAGAAGATCGGCGGCAGATAGATCGACTCGAGGCGCGCCTGCCGGAGCATCTCGGTCCTGATCGCGGTGGCGCGCTCGGCGAAGCGGTCGCGGACGACCTGCCCGCGGCCGAACGCCTGCACCATCTCGATTCCGACGACGGCCTCGTTGGCGGCGTCGGTGAGGTCGCCCTTGCGCGCCTGGACCGCCCGTGAGACCGGCGCCACCGAGTACCCGAAGCGCCGCGCGGCGACCGCGATCAGCGGCAGCGGCAGCGCGCTCCACAACGCCAACTGCCAGTTCGTCACCGCCAGAAGCACACCCGTGCCGACGATCAGCATGCTGCTCTGCACCGCCTGGACCATCCCCCAGCCGATGAAATAGCGAACCGGGTACAGGTCGTTGGTCGCGCGCGACAGCACCTGGCCGGTCGGCTGGCGGTCATAGAAGGCGCGCGGGTAGCGCAGGTACGCCTCGTACAACAACTCGCGGAGCCGAGCCTCGACCCGGATGCCGACGCGCGAGGCGGCGTACCGGCGGCGGTAGTTGACCACGGCGCGAACCAGCGACAGGGCGCCGATCGCCACGAGCAACGGCGCCAGCGGATAGCGGTGCTCGACGATCGACTTGTCGATCGCCGCCGCGATCAGCAGCGGGATCGCGAGCGACAACACGCTGTAGATGAACGCGTACAGGAGAGCGACGGCGCTCAGGCGCCACTGCTCCCGCCAGACCCCCGCGAGTCGCCCCGCGGTCCGCGCAAGCCCGTACGGCGGCGGATCAAACGATCCGCCCCCGACCGCCTCGCGGCTCTGCGGCTCGGCACAGCGCTCGTCGACGTGGTTGCGCCGGACGCGCCAACGATCACGCACAACAGCCTTCACTACGAGGCTAAGTGTTCATGGGGCCGGCTCGCCCCACTGGCCATCGCCATGATCGCGCGCGCTTTGATCGGTGACGGCCGGGGCTGCTTCCGGTCCGAAGCCGGCCTGCTTCAGCATCCGCCGCAGATCGACGAGGACCTGAGCGTCGACATCCTTGCCGTGAGGCGCGGGCAGCACCTCCGTCTCCGGCCCGAGCGCAACCTTGAGCTTGCCGTTGTGCTCGCGCGTCACCGTCCCGACCGTCTCCAGGAGCGACACGACCTGACGCCACTCGATGTTGCGGTTGGGGGGGTGGCTGAAGATGCTTTCGATCGTGTCGCGGTGATGGCCGCTGAGGTGCGCTTCCATCATGATCCCTTTCGTTTGTCGCTTCTCGGTGTGCTGCCGGGAACCTCATGATCCCACTGCGACAGCTAGGGTTCCTGTATGTCCAGCTATGCAAAGGTCAACCTGCTCGAGGTTGAGGACTCCGTCGCCGGGCGAGTGGAAGGGCTCGAGGGCCGCTTCGGCCGCAAGCACCTGGAGTCCCGCGATCTCGGCGTGAGTCTCTTCCGGTATGCCCCGAACCTGAGGAGTCCGATGGCTCACAGCCACAAGGAGCAGGAGGAGGCATATGTCGTCGTCGCCGGCTCGGGCCGGATCCTGCTCGACGACGAGCCCCAGGAGCTTCGGACGTGGGATGTCATCCGCGTCGCGCCCGCGGTTGTCCGAGCGTTCGAGGCCGGCCCCGACGGACTCGACATCATCGCCGTCGGCGGACCCAAGCCCGAGGAGGGCGATGGCGTCCGCGCCACCGCGACCTGGCCCGACACCGAATAGTCAAACCAACGTTCATAACGGCGGGAGGGAGCGGCTCCGGCGTCCCGGCGTCGTCTTAAACTCGCACCATGCCGCCCGCGATGCTCGGCGAGAACCTACGGGCGCTGCGTCTCGGCTCCGGGCGCTCGCTGACCGAGGTCGCGGAGGCTACGCAGCTCTCGCCGTCGTTCCTGTCGATGGTCGAGAACGGCAACTCGGACATCGCGCTCGGCCGACTGCTGCGCGTGACTCAGTTCTACGGCGTCGAGATCGCGGACGTGGTCGGCGGCCCGGCGTCGCCGGGTGAGCATCAGGTGATACACGCGGGCGAGCGCCAGCACTTCGAGTTCACCGAGGAGGGACTCGACGTTCAGTTCCTCGCCGACGCCCACCATCCGATGCGCCCGCTGCTGGTGCGGTTCCGGCCGGGTGGCGGCATGGTCGAGCCGGTCCGAGAGGCGGGAGACGCGTTCCTGTACATGCTCAGTGGCGTGGTCGTGGTCAGCATGGACGACGCTCCGCTCACTCTGAAGGCGGGAGACACGGCTTACCTGCCGGCCGAGCGGGGGCGCCTGTACCGAAACGAGACCAACCATCCCGCGGTCTTGCTGTCGGTGGTGCTGCGGCTGGAGGCTCTCGCCGAGCTCAAGGCCCGCTGAAGCCCTTTCAAAATTCTGCAAGAATCCGCGCATGACCTACGTGCGCATGACCGGCCTCACCTGGCCGGACGCCAACGAACTGCGGGACGCCATCGGCCTGATCCCCACGGGTGCGGTCGAGCAGCACGGCCCGCATATGCCGCTCGGCACCGACTGCTTCATCGCCGAGGAGCTGGCACGGCGGATCGCCGAGACGCTCGACGAGCCGGTCGTGGTTGCGCCCGTGCTGCCGGGCGGCCTCTCCACGCACCATCTCGCCTTCCCGGGGACGGTCACGCTGCCCGAGGAGACGTTCGGCGCCGTGCTCGACGCATATGTCGCTGCCTTCGAGCGCATGGGCATCCGGCGGATCGCGATCTTCACCGGCCACGGTGGCAACCTCGGATTCCTCGGCCGCTACGAGGAGGCGCACGCCGCCAAGGACACCGACACGCGGTTGATCGCCCACCACGACTTCGAGGGCTATGTCGACGCGATGTTCGCCGGCGCTCGCGCGGCCGGCTTCGAGCCGCCCGCCACCGACGTACATGCCGGCGGCGTCGAGACGAGTCAGGGGCTGGCCCTGTTCCCGGAGTTGGTCCGCGCCCACGCCGGCCTCACCGGCTACGTCGCCGGCGAGGACGGCTGGCGGGAGCGCATGTTCTCGGCGGGGATCGACGCGGTGACCCCGATCGGCGTGCTCGGCGACCCGAGCCAGGCGAGTGCGGAGGCGGGCGAGTCCATCTTCGCCCACCTCACCGCCTATCTCGCCAGCTGGATCGACGCGGAGTTGAGCTCCTCGATCGGCGCCCACTCGAAGTCGTAGTGGAAGTGCCGGGGGCCGCCGAGCGCGATCCCTTCCGGCGTCCGCCACTTCGAGTCGCACGGCATTCCCAGCACGACCACTCGCGCCCCGTACCGCAGCCGCTCGGTCGTGATGGCCGTCCCGGCGTCGGAGTCGATGATCGTGATCAGGTCGGGGACCGCGGCCACCACGTCTCCGTCGCGCCACGCCACCAGGTTCTCGTTCTGGAATGAGACGGTCATCCCCGAGCCCGAGAACTCCTCGAGGCCCTCCATCTCGGCTTCACCGACCGACCAACCGTGCATCGTCCGCCGCCTGACGTCGATGATCTTGCCGCGGAACAGCACATGGCCGTTCGTGATCCTGACGACGTCGGCGATCGCGTCGCCGTGTGATCCCCGCGCCTCTCGGATCGCGGCACCGATCTGCTCGGCGTAGGACAGCGTCCCGAGGATCGCGGCCTCACGCAGCTGGGCACCGGTCATCGCGAAACCCATGCCGGCACAGATCGCCCCGAACTCGACCACGGCCGCGCGGGCGATCCGCTCCACCCAGCGGTTGGTCACCCCCCGGATCACGAGGCTGTTCCCGTGCTCGTCGGCCAGAGCGAATGGTGACGCGGGGATGCCGAACAGGGTCAGCGTCGTGAGGTCGATCTCCGGATAGGCGCGACCCATCGAATCCGCGTCCACCACCGGGATGCCGAGACGTGCGCCCAAGGCGATCGGCACCACCGAGTTCACTCCCCCCATCTCGGGTGACATCAGGGCGACCAGCGACCCTTCGAGGTAGTTGTCGAGCGCGTGGAAAACTGTGTCGAGCTCGGACCCGAACGACAGCTTCTCGATCAGCGGCACCGGCGCGCCGACCATTACCGGCATCGCGATCACCGCGTCGTCGTCGATCTCGTCGGCAGTCAGCACGGTCGGCGGCCCGTATTCCTCGAGCACCCGCAAGGCGGCGAGCGTTCCCAGATACGGGTCGCCGCCACCTCCGGTGCCGAGGATCGCCGCTCCCCGGGCTACGTCCTTGAGCTGTTCTGAGTCGAGTGTTCGCACGTCTCTAGCTCCCGGTGATGCCGAACTTCTGCAGGATGCCGGACTGCAGCAGGTACTGGTCCTGGGGAGCCAGCGGCGGCGAGGTGATCGCGATGGTGCCGTTGCCGTTTCCGTAGTACTTCGCGACGTTCTGCTTGGAGAGCACGGTCTGCGGCGCGAGCGTGAGCGGCGGCGGCTTCTGCCCGTTGAGCACCGAAACGCCCATCGCCAGCAGATACCGCGACCACAGCTCGAAGAAGACGCTGCCCTCGGCCACCCACGACGGGTTCGTGCGCAGGTTCTTCAGGCCGTCGGCGTCGGCGCCCTGGCCGATGATCATGGTGTTGCTCTGCTTGGACGCCTCGGTGATCGCGCGCCATGCGCCGAGCGCCGAGTCATCGTTCTGGGTGAACACGATCAGGTGGCGGTTCGAGGGCAGTACGGTCAGCTCCTGCTTCATCGCCGTGTAGCTCGGCTCGAGCGCATCCTGGCCGTTGATCTGTACGCCATCGGGGCCGCTGCCGATCGTCGTCGTGCTGTCGGTGATCTGGTCGGGCGTCCTTTGCGCCATCGCCGGGAACGCCTTCGCGACATCGGAATAGAAGTAACGGCCGTTGGAGTTCACCTCGGCGCCGGCGCCCGGGTTGAACAGCATCACAATCGTCGTGTCGGCCGGCGTCCAGCCCTTCTGCTTCATCAGGGGCACGACGATGGCGGCGGCTCCCGAGCCCAGGTACTTGTTCTGCAGGTTGAAGTACGGGCAGCCGGTGATCGTCTGGTTGACCGCGATGCACGGGAGACTCGCGCGCTGGAAGATCGCGCCGATCGATTTGCCGATGCTCTCGGTGCCGGTCCAGTCGATCGCGATGTCGGGCTTCTCCTCCACCATCAGCGACGCGTTGGAGAGGGCGGTCGAGGGATCGAAGTTGTTGTTGAAGCGCTTGACCGTGATCCCCACCTTGGTGCCATCGGACACCATCCGGTCGCCGACGGTCTTGAACAGCGGGCTGCTGTCGGTGACGTTCGCGTACGCGAACGTGTAGTGCTTGGTCGACGCAGTCGTCGAGCTCGTGGAAGCCGAGCTCGCGGCGGCCGACGAGCCGCCGCTGCTGCCGCTGCTGGTGCTGCTACTGCTGCTCCCGCAGCCCGCGACAAGGATGGCCACCGTTGCCAGCGCGCCGAGTGAGCGCCAAAGACGAGTCATTGCCGTTGCTCCTTTCAGCTTGTGCCGGCGAGGAAGGACCGCAGCCGGCCGAATCCGACGGCGATCAGCAGAACGCAGCCGGTGGCGATCTGCTGGTAGAAGGTCTGCACCTGCATCAGCGCCATCCCGTTGGCAATCGTGCCGAGCAGCAGGACGCCCACCAACGTGCCGGGGATCCCCCCGACGCCACCGGTGAGCGCAGCCCCGCCGAGGATGACCGCGGTGATCGATTGAAGGTTCGCGTTGAGCCCGACGGAAGCCGAGCCGGCCAAGAGCTGACTGGCCGTGACCACACCGGCGAACGCGGCGCACGCGCCGCACAGCACGTACACCGAGGCCGTCAGCGCGCCGGTCCGGATGCCGGCCAGGCGGCTCGCCTCGCTGTTACCCCCGAGCGCGTACAGCGACCGGCCGTAGACGGTGTACCTGAGCAACATCGCAGCCGCCAGCGCGAGCACGACAAGCGCGATCACGCCCCATTGGATCTGGCCGAACGCCGTGTTGCCCCACACGCCCGCCGAGGGGTCGTTGAACGGCTCCGTCACCCCGTTCGTGAATGTGTACGCGAGGCCGCCCGCGATCGACAGCGTGCCGAGCGTGGTGATGAGCGGGTTGATGCCGAGCCGGGCGACGATGAAGCCGTTGACGAGGCCTACCGCGGCGCCGATGAGGATCACGAGAACGGTCGCCAGGGGCCAGTTGATCCCGTGGTTGACGAATGACGCGAACGCCACCGCGCCGAGTGGAAGCGTCCCGCTCACCGACAGGTCGAAGCCTCCCGCGATGATCGCCAACGCCTGGCCGATCGACACGATCCCGAGTACCGCGACCGCGGCCAGGATCGCCGCGAAGTTCGAATACTCGAGGAAATGATCGGCCTCGATCGCGAAGAAGATGAAGACCAGGATGTAGAAGACGCCGATGCCGAAGGCTTGGATGCCGACGTCACGCAGCCGCTGGCGGCGCTGCTGCGCGAGTGTCCGGTCGACGACGAGCTCCTCCTCGACGATCGGATCCGTCTGACTCACCGTCACGCGGCCTCCCCCGCGGCGAGCGCGACCGCTCGCCCCTGTGTCTTACGGGCCCCGGCCAGCTCGTCGACGATCGCGCCGTCGCGCATCACCAGCAGCCGGTCGCACAGCGACACCGCCTCCTCCACGTCGGTCGTCACGACGAGCAGTCCGACGCCCTGAGCGGCGACGTCGCGGATGAAGCGATGGAGCTCGACCCGCGCGCCGATGTCGACTCCGCGGGTGGGCTCCTGCAGCGCAAACACCACCGGGTCGGTCGCGAGCCGGCTCGCGACCATCACCTTCTGCTGATTGCCGCCCGAAAGCTCGCCGGTCGGCTGGTTGAGGCTGCGCAGGCGGATGTTGAACGCGCTCGTCCACCGTTGTGCGGCGGTGCGCTCGAGCCGGCCCCGCAGGACGCCGAAGCGCGAGACCTTCTTGAGCGTCAGGAGGCCCAGGTTGGCCTGAACCGAGAGCGTGAGAACGAGCCCGTCACGCTTGCGCTCGGCGGGCACGTAGCCGATCGCCGCGCGGCGTGCGGCGAGCGGCGACGTCACCCGTCGCCGGCGCCCCGCGACCTCCAGGGCGCCACGGACGTCCTTGTGGAGGCCTCCGAGTGCTTCGGAAACCAATTCGGCGCCGCTGCCGCGCAGCCCGAACAACCCCACCACCTCGCCGCGCGCCACATCGAGACTCACGTCCTTGAGCCCGGGCTCCCCGGCCATCGTCCAGTCCTTGATCGAGAGCGCCGGCGGCTCGTCGGCGCGGGCCGCCGACTCGCTCGTGACCAGCCCGGTGGCCGCCTGCCCGAGCATCGCCTCGATCAGCGTGGCGGGCGTCGCCCGGCGCGTCGGGGCGGACGCCACGAGGTGGCCGTTGCGAAGGACGTCGACGCGGTCCGAGAACCGGAACACCTCGTCCATGCGGTGCGAGATGTAGACGATGCCGTGCCCCTGCGCGGCGAGCTTGCCGAGCAGCGAGAACAGGTTGCGGCTCTCGGCTGCGGTCAGCGCCGCGGTCGGCTCGTCCAGGATCAACGCGGAGGCGTCGCGGGACAGGACCTTCAAGATTTCCACCAGCTGGCGTTCGCCGAGCTTGAGCGCGCGCATCGGGCGGCCCAGGTCGAGCGGGATCCCGAAGCGCTCGGACAGCTCGAACGCTCGCTTCTGGAGCTCGCGTGGTGACACCACCCCGCGCTTCGACGGCCAGGTGCCGACCAGCACGTTCTCCCCGACCGAGAGGTCCGGCCAGTAAGCCAGCTCTTGCGGGATGAACCCGATCCCGGCCTGGAGCGCATCGCGCGGCGAGCTGAAGCTCAGCGGCCGCCCGTCGAACCGGAGCTCGCCCTCGTCGGGACGAGTCACGCCCGCCATCAGCTTTGCCAACGTGGACTTGCCCGCGCCGTTCTCGCCGATCACCGCCACCGTCTCGCCCCTGCCGACGCTGAGGGAGACGCTGTGCAGCACCTCGTGCGTGCCGTAACGCTTGACAACCGATCGCACGTCCATGAGAGGCGCAAGCGCGCTCTGTGTGTCGCTGGCCATCCTCTCTCTCTCGTCGCTCCGATCCTCCATCAGAATCCTGGATCGCCGGAGACGCACGATCCAGGCTCCTTGCAGAATATTGAAGATGCCCGATAATCTGCGCGAAGTCAAGCGACTGAGGAGTTGGGATGCGGATTGGGATTGACGTGGGAGGCACGAACACCGACGCGGTGTTGATGGACGGTGATCGCGTCGTGGCGCTGCACAAGACGTCCACGACCCCGGACGTCAGCTCTGGGATCATCGCCGCGCTCGAGCAGGTCCTGTCGGGCGGCCGGTGCGCGCCGGGCAACGTGACCGCGGTGATGATCGGCACGACGCACTTCACCAACGCGGTGATCGAGCGCCGCCGGCTGCTCGAGGTCGCGGCCGTCCGGATCGCGCTGCCCGCCACGCAGGCGCTACCGCCGATGGTCGACTGGCCCGACGACCTGCGCACGGCGCTCGGCAACCACGCCTTCTATGTCCACGGCGGCTATGAGTTCAACGGCGTCGAGATCTCCCCGATCGACGAAGCCGAGATCCGCGAGCTGGCCGGCCAGATCCGCGCGCGTGGGCTCCGCTCGGTCGCGCTCACGTCGGTCTTCTCGCCGGTCAACGGCGAGCAGGAGCAGCGCGCGGCGGAGATCCTGCGCGATGAGTTGCCGGGCGTGTACCTGTCGCTGTCGAGCGAGATCGGGCGGATCGGGCTGCTCGAGCGCGAGAACGCCACGATCCTCAACGCGTGCCTGGCCGAGCTGGCGATCGCGGTCGTCGATTCGTTCCGCACGGCGCTCAAGCAGATCGGTATCGAAGCGCCGTTCTTCATCAGCCAGAACGACGGGACGCTGATGTCGTCGGATTTCGCGGAGCGCTACCCGATCCTCACGTTCGCTTCGGGACCGACCAACAGCATGCGCGGCGGCGCCTTCCTGTCCGGGGCCGAGAACGCGGTGATCGTGGACATCGGCGGCACGACATCCGACATCGGCGTGCTGGTCAAGGGCTTCCCGCGCGAGGCGGCCACCGAGGTGGAGATCGCCGACGTCCGCACCAACTTCCGGATGCCGGACATCATCTCGATCGGCCTCGGCGGGGGCAGCCTCGTCGACGACGACAGCGTCGGCCCGCAGTCGGTGGGCTACGAGCTGACCACCAAGGCACTCGTATTCGGGGGCGAGACGCTGACCGCCACCGACGTGGCGGTGGCCGCCGGGCTGGCGTCGATCGGCGATCCCTCCCGCGTCGCGCATCTCGATCCCGACCTCGTCGACCGGGCGCGGAACGCGATCCGCGCGATGATCGAGCGCGGCATCGATCGCATCAAGACGTCCGCCGATCCGGTGCCGGTCGTGCTGGTCGGCGGCGGCACGGTGCTCCTGGGTCACGAACTGGCGGGGGCATCGCAGATCATCAAACCGCAGCACGCGTCGGTGGCGAACGCGATCGGCGCGGCGATCGCTCAGGCCGGCGGTGAGGTCGACCACGTGTACTCGCTCGACGGGACGAGCCGGGAGGCGGTGCTCGCCGAGGCGCGCGAGGACGCGATCGCCAAGGCCATCGCCGCCGGCGCCACCGCGGACACGGTCGAGATCGTGGAGGTCGACGAGCTCCCCCTCACGTACCTGCCCGGCAACGCGATCCGCTTCCGCGTGAAGGCCGTCGGCGAGCTGAGCCTCGGGGCGTTGCCGGTGGCGTCGTGAGGGAGCTGTCCGAGCAGGAGATCCACGACATCGCCTACGGCGCGACCGTCCTCGGCACCGGTGGCGGCGGCGATCCCTACCTCGGCACGCTCGCGGCCATCGCCGCCACCCGCCGCGACGGCGCGGTGCGACTCGTCGACGCCGACGAGCTGCCCGATGACGCGATCGTGGCCTTCCCGTTCCTGATCGGCTCCCCCGTGCCGTTCGTCGAGAAGCTGAGCGCAGGGACCGAACTGGTGCGAGTGCTCGCCGGTCTCGAGCGGGTGCTGGGCCGCTCCGTCGACGCGGTGATGTCCGCCGAGGTCGGCGGGGCGAACTCGACGATCCCGATGTCGCTGGCCGCGATCGCCAGGATCCCGGTGGTCGACGGCGACCTCATCGGGCGGGCGTTCCCCGAGCTCAACCTGTGCTCGCTGACGCTGCACGGCAAGTCGGCGAGCCCGCTGGTCGCGGGCGACGAGCACGGCAACGTGGTCGCGTTCAACACCGTCTCGAACCGCTGGGGCGAGCGACTGGGTCGGGCGGTGTCGATCTGCTTCGGGGCGACCTGCGTCGCGATCGCGTACCCGATCACCGGCGCGGAGTGCAAACGGCTGACGATCCGCGGCACGATCGGGTGGGCGGAGGAGATCGGAGTGGCGCTGCGCGAGGCGAAAGCGAGCAAGCGCAACGGGATCGAGGCAGTGCTCGAGGCCACTGAAGGAGAGATCCTGTTCCGCGGCAAGATCATCGACGTTCTGCGTCGCACGCAGCAGGGCTGGGCGGTCGGTGAGGCGCGGATCGCCGGTGCCGACGGGGACGCCGGCTCGGAGCTGCTGCTGCGCTTCCAGAACGAGAACCTGGTGGCGGTGCGCGACGGCGAGCTGATCGCCAGCGTTCCGGACCTGATCACGGTCCTCAACCTCGAGACCGGGAACGCGATCACCACCGAGGCGCTCCGCTACGGCGCGCGCGTCGCGGTTCTGGGCATCGCCTGTCACCCGATCTGGCGCACCGCTCCCGGGCTCGCGCTGGGCGGGCCGTCGCACTGGGGCTACGACCACGAGTACACGCCGCTGGCCGGCGAGTTCAAGACCGCCGCGCGCTTCCCATGGGTCAGCCCCGAGGCGGTCGCGGTATGAGCCCGCGTGAGGCAGCCGTCAGGGAGCTACTCGACGAGCACGGGCTCGATGCCCTCGTCGGCTGCTCCTACGAGGCGCTCAGCTATTTCGCCGGGACCGACATTCAGACGCAGCTGCACCTGCCGGAGCGGCTCGAGTTCTTTGTCGCGCCGCGCGACGCGGCGCCAACGCTGCTCGTATGCAACATCGAGGAGTCCCAGGTGCGCAGCCAGTCGCCCATCGGTGACGTGCGTAGCTATGTCGAGTTCGAGCACGATCCGGCGTCCGAGCTTGCATCGATGCTCGGCGACGCCGGGGTGGGCGGCCGGATCGGCATCGAGGCGCACCGGCTCCCCGCATCGGCGCTGCGCACGCTCGAGTCGCGATTGCCGAACGTGGAGTGGGTCGCGATCGATCGGGCACTTGAACGCCTGCAGATCAGCAAGACGCCCACGGAGGTCGAGCAGCTCGGCACGCTCGCCAACGACCTGCTCAGCGCGCTGGGCGACACGCTGGCGTCGCTGGGCTCCGGCGCCAGCGAGGCCGACTACGGCGGCGAGCTGGTGAGTCGCGTCGCTCGCACCGGGGCGATCCCGCTGTTCATGGTGTTCTCCTCGGGCCCTCGCACGACGCTCGGCCATCCCGAACCGGAAGTCAGACCGCTGGTCGAGGGCAGCGTATGGCGGACCGACTTCGGGGCGCGACGGGCGGGCATCGGCGGGGACGTTGCGCGCACCGGGGTCGTCGGAGCGCCGACCGAACAGCAGTGTGAGATCTTCCGGACGGTGCGCGCCGCGCAGGACGCCGCGGCGGCGCTGGCCGAGCCCGGCCGCCCGGCGAGCGAGCTGTTCTTCGCGGTCAAGCGCACGTTCGAGGACGGCCGCGTGCCGTTCTTGATGCCGCACGTCGGCCATGGCATCGGCTTCGGGCTCCACGAGGCGCCGCTGCTCGAGCCGCGTAACGAGCAACCGCTGACCGTGGGGACGGTGCTGAACATCGAGCCGTTCGCGATCCTCACCGATCGCGGCGAGGGCTACCACACGGAAGACATGGTCCTGGTCGGGGAGGCCGGGCCTGAGCGTCTAACCGCTCCCCAGGAGGAGCTGACGGTGATCGAGCCGTGAATGACGAAGCCATTTTCGAGCCGCTCTACGAGCGGTGGGCGCGCGCGGTCGCCGAGCGTGACCGGGCGGCGCTCGAGCAGCTGTTCGCCCCCGACTACCGCTACACATCGCCCGACGGGGAGCGAATGAGCCGCGAGGAGATCCTCGCCGTCGAGATGGACGTGCCGCCGCCGGGACTGCCCTTCACGGACTTCAGCGTCCAGCGCCTGGACGACGTGGCGATCGTGCGCGGCGGTCACTCGTTGCAGGGCGAGTTCCCCGGCGGCCATGTGCGGCCCGAACTGGCCGAGCGGATCGCCGCGGGGGTCCAGATCGCGTTCACGTCGGTGTGGCGGCACGGCAATGACGGCTGGCGGGTCGTCTCGAACGATGCTCACATCGTCGCCACCTGAGAGCATCACGGCGTTCGCCGCGGGCCTGCGGGCGGGCGATTTCACGGCGCTGGAGGCGACCGAGCACGCATTGGCGACCGCCGAGGCGACGCAGTCCTCGATCAACGCGTTCATCACGATCCTCTCCGAGCGGGCACGTGAGCAGGCGCGCGCGGTCGACGGGGCCTTGGCCGCGGGCCGGGACCCCGGGCCGCTCGCGGGCGTCCCCGTGGCCATCAAGGATCTGTTTGACGTCGCCGGCGTGGCGACCACCGCGGGCTCGCGCGCGCTCGCCGGCAACATCGCCGCCGATGACGCGGCCGCCGTCGCCCGCCTCACGGAAGCCGGTGCCGTGATCGTCGGCAAGGCCAACATGGACCAGTTCGCCTTCGGTCCCCACCAGGCCGACTACGGGCGGACGAACCTGCCGTGCGACACCGCCTACTACGCGGGCGGCTCGAGCGGCGGCTCGGCCGCCGCCGTGGCCGCGGGCATGGTGCTCGCCGCGCTCGGCAGCGACGCGGGTGGCTCGGCACGGTTCCCGGCATCCTGCTGCGGCGTCGTGTCGATCAAGCCGACGTTCGGGCGGGTGCCCGGGCGCGGGGCGGCGCCGACGTTCTGGTCGCTCGATCACGTCGCGCCGATCTCGCGGTCGGTCGGTGACGCGGCCGCGATGCTGTCGGTGCTGGCCGACGGCTGGTCGCCGCCGGCCCGGTCGCATGAAGCACCACATCTCGGCGTGCTCGCCGGCTGGGACGAGGGCTGCGACCGGACGGTCCGGGACGCGATCGCGGTCGCGCTCGACGTGGCCGAATCAGCCGGCGCCCGGCTGCGGCACGAGCGCGAAGTGGCGGGCCTCGACGGCTGGTCGCGAATGCTGATGGCGACCGTCGGTCCCGAGGCCGCGGTCGCGCTTGCGCCGTACCCGCGCGAAGCGATGCCGGCGCCGCTGCTCGAGATCCTCGACGCCGGCCGGGCGCAGCCGGCGACGGACTACGTGGTGGCTCAACGTGAGCGCGCCGCTTTACGCGAGGCGATCGACCGGGCGCTGAGCGATGTCGACGTGCTCGTGCTGCCGACGAGCCTCACGGTGGCGTGGCGGTGGGACGAAATCGACGACGCAGAGATGGGCGTCCGGAACATGGCGACGATGCGGCTCCCGGCTGCGAACCTGACCGGGCATCCCGCGATCTCGATTCCGGCTCCGAGCGACGGCCTGCCCGTGGGCTTGCAGCTGATCGGGCATACCGATTGCGACGAGGCGCTGCTCGAGGTAGCTGCCTGGTTCGAGTCGGAGCTCGCCGCCGCCGCGTAGGGAGCGCCCGGTCAGCCGAGCGGCGCGGCGAGGTTGCGTTCGGTCACCTCGTCGGCGACCTCACGGGTCAGGTCGCTCAGCCACTCGACGTAATCGGGATAGAGGTTCATCACCTTCATGATGTTCTCTTCCATCGACCGCTTCCAGTCGCGGAGCGTGTCGTCGACCTCGACGCCTTCCATCGCCTCCGCGGCCGCGATCAGTCGCACCGCCCCGACCAACAGCCGCGCCGAGCCGTGCCGAGGCGCCTCGTCGAGTGACAGGCGCGCAGCCGAGATCAGGTAGCTCACGATCTCGAACAGCGATTCCGGCTCCGACGACGACACCGTGTCGTGTTCCTTGGGCCCGTTGACACTCATGCTCCTGCCTCCGCTCCGAATCGCTCGCGGTGAACTGTCGGCGTGAATCTGCGGGCGGCCTTCGGTGGGTTCGTCACCGGATATCCGATCGCGATGAGGAGGTCCGGGCGGATGTGCGCAGGAAGATCGAGCACCCCCTGCACCGCCTCCGCCGGCCAACTGGTGACAAAGCAGATTCCGAGGCCGAGCGCCTGAGCCGCCAGCGACACGTAGGCGCCTGCCGCTCCCGAGTCGAGCGCGGTCCCTCGTTCGGCGGAGGCGCCCATGACCTCCTCGGCAGCCCGGGTATCCGTGCACACGGCCATCATCGCCGGCGCGTTGTTGAGCCATCCAGGACACACCTGACGGATCGAACGGATGAGCCTCGGATCCGTCGTGACGATCAGGTGCCGGATGGCCGCGCGTGGCGCCGGCCCGCGCCCGGCCGCGTAGACGAGCCGCTCGAGGAGTGCCTCATCGACCTGTTCGGGCAGAAACTCACGGTGCATGCGGCGCTTGCGCATCGCGAAGAACACGTCGTAGGGCTCGGGCGGCACGCCTTGCAGAATATTGAAAGCCACCCTAGGATTACAACCCCCGTCGAGGAGAGGTGCATGCGCATACATGTCGTCACCCCGGTCACAACCAAGGGCATCACCACGGCCTCGGACTTCGAGCCCGTGGCGCGCGCCGACACCGAGGTGGGTCACTCGGTGCTCGACTCCGGCCCGGCGTCGATCGAGTCGGCGTTCGACGAGGCGATCGCGCTGCCCGACACCCTCGCGAAGATCCTCGAGGCCGAGCGGGACGGCGCGGACGCGGTCGTGATCGACTGCATGGGCGATCCCGGAATGGGGGCCGGCCGTGAGGTGACTTCGATCCCGGTGCTCGGTCCCGCGCAGACGTCGATGCACGTGGCCGCGATGCTGGCGAACTCGTTCTCGATCGTCACCGTGCTCGACGCGGTGATCCCGTTGATGGATGACCTCGCCGCGAAGTACGGCCTCGCCGACAAGCTCGCCTCGATCCGTAGCGTGGACATCCCGGTGCTCGAGCTCGAGGACCACGACCGGTTGTTGGAAGAGCTCGAGGAGGAGTCGATCAAGGCGATCGAGCAGGACGGCGCCCACGCGATCGTCTTCGGCTGCACGGGGATGCGGGGCTGCGCTCCGGCTCTCAAGGAACGGCTTGCCGGACGCGGCTACGACGGCATCCCGGTCATCGACCCGGTCGTGACCGCCTTCAAGATCGCCGAGGCACTGGTCGACCTCGACCTCGCCCCGTCGACTCGGACTTACACGCGCCCGCGTGAGAAGGCGACGCCTGGATACGACCTGATGTTCGAGCGCGCGCCGGCGTAGAGCTCGCGCTTGACTGCTTCGCTCGTCATCGGCGGCGGTCGGGTGATCGACCCGCTGAGCGGCTTCGACGAGGTCGCCGATATCGCCGTGGGCTCAGGGCGGATCACCGGCATCGGCCCTGCACTGAAAGCCGACGAGAGACTCGATGCGACCGGCCTCGTCGTGGCGCCCGGCTTCATCGACGTGCACAGCCACGTGCACTCGATTTCCGGCCAGCGACTCCAGGCCCACGATGGCGTCACCACGGCCCTCGATCTCGAGGCGGGCTCCTCGCCGGTGTCGGCCGCCTACGCCGCGGCTGCCCGTGAGGGCAGGCCGCTCAACTACGGCTTCTCGGCGTCGTGGGCGGCGCTGCGGATGCAGACACTGGCCGGCGTGCCGGCGGACGCAAACGTCCACACCACGCTGCACAACATCGGCAACCCCAAATGGCAACGCGCCGCCACCACTGCCGAGCAGGAGCGGCTGATCGGCGCTCTGGAGGGCGAGCTGGCCGACGGAGCGCTGGGCGTCGGGATCCTCCTCGGCTATGCCCCCGGCACCGAGCCGGGCGAGTATCTCGCGGTGGCTGCCGCGGCCGCCCAGGCGGGCCGGCCGGTGTTCACCCACGCCCGCGAGCTCGTCGAATCGGATCCGCACGTGCCCGTCGACGGACCGACCGAGATCGTGCGGGCAGCGGCGGAGACCGGCGCCCACATGCACTATTGCCACATCAACAGCACCTCGCGGCGGCACATCGATCGCGTCCTGGCGCTCGTCGACAAGTGCCGGCATGAGGGAGGTCACGTCACGACCGAGGCATATCCATACGGGTCGGGCTCAACCGCGATCGGCGCCACCTTCCTCGACCCCGATCTGCTCCCGCGCTGGGACCTCACGCCCAGCTCGATCATCTACCTCGCGACCGGCGAGCGCGTCGCCGACGCCGCGCGGCTGCGGGAGCTGCGCGCGCTCGACCCGGGGGGACTGGCCATCGTCGAGCTGCTACGGGAGTCAGACCCGCGCGATCGCGCGCTGATGGCGGCGTCGATCCTGCACAGCGACACGATCATCGCAAGCGACGCGATGCCGGTCATGCATGCGGGCGGCCTCCTCGCCGACGACAGGACCTGGCCGCTACCCAGCGGGAGCGTGACCCACCCGCGCACCGCGGGCACGTTCGCGAGAACGCTTCGAACCTACGTCCGCGATCACACCACGATGGATGTCGTCGAGATGATCCGGCGCTCCGCGACGCTCCCCGCATTGCTGCTTGAGGGGATCAGCCGCGATATGCGGCACAAGGGGCGGCTGCAGACAGGCGCGGACGCCGACATCGTCGCCTTCGATCCGGACACGGTCAGCGACCAGGCGACCTACGAGGACAGCTGTCGCACCTCGGCCGGCTTCCGGCATGTGGTGGTCAACGGCGTGCCGGTCATCAAGAGCGGCCGCCTCGACCTCGACGCCATGCCCGGCCGACCGATCCGGGCGGGCTGAGTCGCGGAGGAGGCGAGCAGGCACACATGGAGCACCAGATAGACCCGAATCGAATCCACCACGGGTGGGACAACACGCTCGCGCCGACGCTGCGAGTGACCTCGGGCGACGTCGTGCACTACGACCTGCTGATGGCCGGCCACGGCCAGGTGCACGAAGGCGCGACATTCGAGGAGACGAGTTTCGACTTCGACACGCTCTACAACCTGCTCGGTCCGCTGTACGTCGAAGGCGCGAGGCCGGGAGACACATTGCGAGTCGAGGTCATCTCGGTGGAGCCCGGCGAGTGGGGCTGGTGCGTGATCCTGTCTGACCTCGGGACGCTCCCCGACCAGTTCCCGGACTCCTACCTCCGTACGTTCGACTTGCGCAGCGGAACGCACGTCCGGTTCGCGCCCGGCATCAGCATCCCGTTCGCGCCGTTCCTGGGAACGATGGGCAACCATCCGGACGAGCCGGCGACCGCGTCCGCGTTCCCGCCTCACAAGGGCGCCGGCAACATCGACACCCGTCACCTGACAGCCGGTTCCACATTGTGGCTACCGATCTGGTGTGAGGGTGCGTTGTTCTCGTGCGGCGACCCGCACGCGATGCAGGGTGACGGTGAGGTGTGCGTTGCGGCGATGGAATGCGACATGCGAGCCACGCTCCGCTTCACCGTCGAGCAGCGCACGATCCCGGTCCCTTACTTCCGGTCTCCCGGCGCGCTGACTCCCAAGGTCGGCGGCGCGCGTTATCACGGCGCGATGGGGATCGCGCCGGACTTGATGGAAGGCACGCGTAAGTCGGTGTCGGCGATGATCGATTGGATCGTGGCCGAGCACGGGCTCACCAGGGAGGACGCGTACATGCTCTGCAGCCTCGCCGGCGACTTGAAGATCCTCGAGGTCGTCGACGCGGGGATGTGGAATGTTGGATTCACCTTGCCGCTCTCCATATTCGGCGACCGGGGAGACACGGCTTGAAGTCGAGCCATACAGCCGAGGATTGGCCGCTGGTCCTCGACGGCGAGCTGATGCGCGCCGGCGAGGCGATGATCCCGGCCTCCGACGACGGGCTGATCCGGGGCGACGGCGCGTTCGACGCGTTCCCGATCAAGGATGGCCGGACGTTCGCGCGCGCGGCGCACCTGGACCGTCTGGAGCGCTCGTGCCTCGCGATGGCGCTCCCCTGCCCGCGAGCGGAGATCGAGCAGGACATCGATCTGCTGCTGAGCCGGGCTCCGGGCGGGTACGCGGTGGTACGCGTTGTGTTGACGCGCGGTGGTCACCGCATCTGCCGGTTGGAGTCTCGCGGCGATGTCAGGGAGCTGATCAAGCCGGTGCGGCTGCTCCCGGTCGTGTTCAACCCGTCGGTGCTGCTCAACGGTGTCAAGACGCTGTCATACGCGGCCAACATGCTGGCCTCGCGCCGTGCGACCGCGGCGGGATATGACGAGGCGCTTCTGGTGCGCTCCGACGGGGTGGTGCTCGAAGGGCCAACCTGCTCGATCTTCTGGGTGCGCGACGGGCACCTGCGAACGCCCGCCTTGGAGACCGGGATCCTGGCGTCGATTACCCGCAGGGTGATCCTGGAGAGCCTGCCGGCGGAGGAGGGCAGCTTCATGCTCGAGGACGCGATCGGCGCGGAGGAGGCGTTCCTGGCCTCGACCGCGCGCCTCGGACAGCCGATCGCGGCGATCGGCGAGGTGGTCCTGCCCTCCCCTCCGGGACCGCACACGCTGCGCGCGCAGGAGGCAATCGAGCGCGCGATGGACACGAACGCGATCGCGTAGCTCGCGGCTAGGACGATGTTTAGGCGGCGCGGCGGGGTCTTTAGACGTCGACGGCTCGGGCGGCGAAGACCACGAGCCCCCTCCAACTCTGACCGTTCGGCCAATAGTAACCACGGGTGGGTTCTGTTCGAATTGGGCGGTTCTCAATCTTCGACGATCAGGAGGAGGTGAACGGATCCAGGCCCGAGCAAACGGTAACAACCAGCCGTTTCGAGCTTCCGGGAGGCTCAAAGAGGAGGCGCTGTTAGCCAATCAAATCCCCGTTGCATCGGAGGCTTCCATGAGAACATCCCGCTTGGCGTATCGTTTGTCCGCTGCGAGCGCCGCTTTCGCCACGGCGGCGGCACTCGCGATCGCTATCGCACTGCCGACAACGGCGGCTGCGGCTCAATCGTCGACATCGACGGCTCCGTCGCTTACAACCGTCTCATCGGTGACAGCGAAGGCGGTGACCGCGACCTCAATGGTGGCGGCCACGAACTACGTGTACACGCCCTGTGTCACGTTCATCGGCGAGGAGTGCTACGTCTCATATATACAGGGACGTGGGACGTCTAACGTCACGTTCATATTCTATAACTCCGCTGGCGCCGTCTCCCAGATAACCCATAGCGCCACGTGCAGCAAATCGGCTTGCGTCGAGACCTGGTCGGGGTACCCGGGGTATGAGGGTGACGCGATCGGCTTCCTAGTTTCGGGACCCGATATCCGTAGCGTCGAGAGCTTCTAGTCCAGAGCATGCAGGCAGGAACCGGGCGCCCCGGCGCACCGGTTCCTGTCCGGCTCGACGGGTACGCCTCAACCGTCGTCGCTCTCTGCTCGTGTCAGCGACGCAGCGGCGCGGAACGTACGTGTCTGACTTCTGGAGCGCTCGGGCCCGTACCGCGGTCTGGAGCCGGCCAGGATCGCTGCTTGATCTCGAACCGGACGACGCCCGGATCCACGTCGAGCGCCCGCAGGACACGATAGGCGCCGCAGTCGCTCAAACGTGTGATCGCGAGCAAAATATGTTGGGTGTCGACCGGCTCGCCCATCGCGAGAGCTAACCGACTCGCGAGTCCGAACACCCTCCGCGCGTCGGGCGAGAACGGAATCGATCCGTCGGGAGAAGATCGGGGACCGGTTCCAAGCCGCTTTCGAACCAGATCGCGCGCCGGCTCGATCGTGATCCGCACGGCTGCGAACACACGGCCAGCGATCCCATCCTGGTCGCCGAACAGGCCGAGTAGTACATGTTCGGACTCGACCGCGGTGTGCCGCGCCGTCCGTGCCTCGTCCTCTGCCCGGACCACAACCTCGCGTGCCGATTCGGTGAACTCCTCGAACACACGGGAAGTATCGCAGCTCGGCGCCGCTTTCCGCCCGCGCGAGCTCGCGGGTAACCCAAGGCGCCGCTTTTGACACTAACGGGTGGCATGTCGAGTCACTCAAGCGACCGAGCGCTGGTCTCTCGCGCGCGCGACGGGGATCGTCGAGCGTTTGCGGTGCTCGTCGAGCGCCACTATTCGACGCTGCTCGGCAGCTGCCGACGTGCGCTGCGCGACGCCGAGCTGGCGCGGGACGCGGCCCAGCAGGCGGTGCTGGTGGCGATGCTGGGTCTCGCCCGGCTGCGCGACGCCGACCGGTTCGGCGCTTGGCTGATCGGGATCGGACTGAACGTGTGCCGGTCGCTGATCGCGCCCGGCCGGCGGGCAGTCGCTTCGTCCGAAGCCCTGATCGATCGCGGCGACGCTCTCGGGCCCGCGGCCCCGGAGCCCGACCTGCAGACGCAGCTTGAGTCGACGGAGGTCGCGACGCGGGTGCGCGCGGCGATCGACGAGCTGCCGGCGGGACAGCGCCAAGCCGTGACCCTCTTCTACCTCGGCGGACTCACTCACGCCGAGATCGCCGACGAGCTCGGCACCGTGCCGGGAGCGATCAAAACACGTCTTCACAAGGCGCGTCGTTCGTTGCGCGACCCGCTGCAACCTCTCTGGAAGGAGTACTTCGCGATGCCTACCCCTGCCGCTGACCTCATCCCCGTGCGGATCGCCGACCTGCGACGGACCACCGCGTCCGAACCAGCCTCGCAGCGCCACATCGTCTTCCTGCAGGAGATCGGCGGCGACCGGCGGATGCCGATCTGGATCGGTCCAGCCGAAGCGACCGGCCTCGCGATCGTGCTGGAGAACGTCGAGCTTCCGCGTCCCGGCGTCTATCACTTCGCCGCGGCACTGCTCGAGGCGACCGGAGGTGAGCTCGGGGAGGCGAGAATCGTCAAGCTGACCGACAGCACCTTCTTCGCCCAGGCGGTCTTGACCGACGGCACGGCCGTGGACGCCAGACCGAGCGACGCCCTGACCCTCGCGGCGCTGACGGGCCGGCCGATCTATGTCGCCGCCGACGTCCTCGACCGAGCCCACGAGAGCCGGCCGGAACTGAGCGACCTGCTCGAAGAGGCCCGCGGCGCGCAGGACGATGCGACCACGCTCGCGGACGAGGCCAGGGAACGCATCCAGGCGACCAGGTCACTTGCCCGAAAACACGCCTGATCGCGTGCCGCGAGGACGTCGCCGGGACATCGCATCACGGACGGAGCCGGTAGATCGCCATCGCAGCGGCCGTCGGTTCGGACGCGACGGTTCCCTCGCGCACGAGCTCGAACCCGTTCTTCTCGAGCACTCTCCGCGAGGCGCGATTGGTCGCCTCCGGATCCGCGACGAAGCCGGCGGCGGGGTGGCGTTCCCTGACGTGAGCGATCAGCGCGGCGATCAACGACGTGCCGACCCCCTTGCCGACACGTGCCGGATCGCCGATCGCGTAATCCACGCCGATATCTCCCGGTTCGGCGCCGACGCCGGCGGCGTGGTCGGGATAGTCAGAGCACACGTACCACTGACACCAGCCGACCGGCCGGCCTCGCTCGAGCACCACCAGCGCCTGCGTCGGCTGCGCGCCGGCGATGCACTGACGTAGCTCGTCCAGTTCCTGCTCGACCGTCGAGCCGGCCACGTACCACTTGGCCACGTGCGGGAGGCCCAGCCACATCTCGATCACCTCGAGGTCGGCCTCTCGCATCGCCCGGAATGTCAGCTCGCTCGTCATCGGCAACTCGGCGTGCATTTAACGATTGCGCGGTTCCCCCGGTCACCCCGGCCGTGATATGGTGATGCTGTGCATAGCACTAATGGAACGCTCGAGATCGATCTCTCCAGCCCTGCCCCGCTGCACGAGCAGGTCGCGGCCGCGATCCGGCGGGCGATCGCCGACGGCGAGGCGCTGCCGGGTGAGCGGCTTCCGCCGGCCCGGGATCTTGCGACCGTTCTCGGCGTGAACGCGAACACGGTGTTCCGCGCATTGCGCACGCTGCGGGATGAGGGGCTGGTCGAGTTCCGTCGCGGGCGCGGGGTGACAGTGAGCGGCACGGCTCCGGGCCGGAGCGTCGTGATCGGCAAGGCGCGTGAGCTCGTCGCGCTCGCGCGGCGTTACGGCTACGGGATCGAGGAACTCGATCAGATCATGCGGCAGGTCAGCTGAGGACGCCCGTGACGCTCGTCGGCGACCGCCCTTCGGACTCGACGCGGCCTGAGCCCGAGGCGCTCATCCCCGAAGCGCGAGAGCTGCACCGCCGGCGCCTGAGGCGGCGCGCGGTCGCCGCATTTTGCGCCATTCTGCTCATCGGCGCGGGCGGGATCGCGCTGTTCGGCGGCGGCGGTGGGTCGGCGGCCGAGGGCGTGGGCGGGCCGCTGCCGGCGGGGATCGCGGCGCGCGCCGCGGACCCGGCGGGCGGTCTGCCGTGGGGTATCCGGGTAGTGCACGCGAAGCGCTGGACATGCGTGCAACTCGGCCGGCTGCGAGGCAGCCAGCTCGGGCTGATCGCGCGAGACGGCCTCGCCGGCGACGACGGCCGCTTTCTCCCATTCGGTCCGAGCACGACCTACCAGGCCCGGTGCGCAGAGAACGATGCGAACGGTCACGCCTTCATGACCGTCGAGCTCGGGGCGCAGCCGACGAGCGGCGCCGGCGGCGGCTACACGGGAATGAGCCCGTGCCAGACCGCCGCTGACGTCGCCGGCTTCAGACGAGCCCTCGCCCGCGCCCGACCGATCGGAATCCGAGGTGCAGGACCGAAGCCGCCCCCGGTGTGTCCCTCAGGTGACCTGCGCTTCATCCAGTACGGGCTACTGGGACCCGGCGCGGCGAGCCTCACCTACACGCTCGGAGGCGCCGACGAGGTCGAACGGACGCACGGCTCGGACGGCGCCTACCTGGTCGTCGGCCCGAGCACGCCGACGTTCTGCGGTCACCTCCCGCCGGCAAGGGTCTGCGGGGAGCCCGGCGTGGCGCCCAACTCAATCGGCGGCGGGATGATCGTCGCGGTCGGCTACCGGAGCGCGCCAACCTGCCGGCTGACTCACACGGCGGGCCGCCTCCCGCTGTTTCTCGCCCATTGCCCGCTCGTGGGGTACGTCCCCCCCAAGCCGACGCTCAACCCGAGCCAAGTCGCCGCGCCGGTCAGCTTCCGGGTGATCAGAGCCAAGCGCTACTGCCTCAGGATTTCGGCCCCGATCTATGGATTCGGGGCCGCTGCGGCGATCGACCTCGGGCCCTATGTCCCATGCACCTCACAACTCGTGGCTCGCGACACCCGGCCCTGGGACGTGACGCACGGCACGCTGATCATCTTCTCCTGGACGGCCCGACAGCCGGTCACGTCAAACAACAGCCGCTATCAGTTCCTCGTGGCTCGTGGTGACCACGGCCAGTGTGGCGGCGAGGGTGGCAGCACGTACGGCCGAATCACCGTCGGCGAGCGGCTCACACGAGCCGTGATCCTCCCTACTGACGCCTGCGGCGGGACCGTCACCGGCACGATCGGCTACGACCCTGACCTCGGCCCCGGAGGCGACCAAGACGCAGGTCACAGCCCAGGCCGGGGCGGGTCGCTCCTGGTCGGCCGGTTCACGGCTTCAGTCGCGCGGGGCCACGTCGGCTGATCGCGCTTCATCACCGGCCTTAAGCTCCGGCTTGCGGCCGTCACCGGCGAATCCGACATCGTCCTCCCAATCGCCGACGATGAAGAACAGCGCCGGCTTCACCCGCCGCATCACCCGGCGTCGCACCCTCACGAGGGGCTCGAACCTGCTCCGTTCGGACGCGAGGCCAATCAACACCGCGCCCGTCAGACAGCCCACGCCCACGGCTCCGGCCAGACCATCCGATACGCCCAGGGCCAGTTCCAGTCCACCGGCAAACAGGACCAGCCACAACACCGGCGCCCCGACCCGGCGTCGAAGAGACGACCGCGGCGCCCGCAGCACCTGAAAAGCGGCGACCACGACGATCACCACGAAGAACACGGCGAGCCCCGCCATCTCGCATCACAACGTAGCGCGCCGCTCCGGCACCGGCAAGTGCCTCCACACACCGGATTGACTCCACTCGCGAGTGCATTTACTCGCGTGACACCTCGTCGCACGGGCATATGCTGTCCGTGATGAAGGCTCTGCCCACAACGGCTTTGCTGGCGATCGCGGTGGCGCTCGCCGGCTGCGGCGCGAGCCACAAGCAGCCTCCTCGGCCAACCCTGACGACTCAGACGACCATGCTTGGGGGCAATCGAGTCCCGGCGTCGAATTCCCCGGATCTCATCTCGATGCGGCGGATCGACGGCGCTACGTACGAGACGGTCGAGATCCACGCCGACGGCACCGGCAACGTCGGCCTGTTCATCGGCGAGTGGTCCGGCGTCGTCCACCGCGGGTTTGCGCTCGGGTCGCGCGAGATGGGGCAGATCAGGCACCTGGTCGCGATCGCCAACCGCGTGCGCCGGACGCCGAGTCTCGGCAGCATCTCCCCGTCGACCGAATACATCATCTTCACGGGCGGGCACGTGCTCGAGACCGCCAAGGGGCGCGTTCCCCCCGAGCTCGCGAGCCTGACCGGAATCCTCAGCGGCTTGGTCAACCGCTACTCGTGAGCCGGTCAGTCCGGCTCGCGCCGACGTGCTGGTCGAGCCACCGTGTCACCGGCTCCGTGTCACGCCACGTCGCGCTCACGAACTCGAGGCCTTCGGAGCGCCCGATGCC
>Ga0335072_10001424_pt1 | contig 38956 bp, 38 predicted proteins | sample Lox_Sample_21_FD_206725 | JGI IMG/M metagenome (GOLD analysis project Ga0335072, IMG submission 206725) | Soil microbial communities from Loxahatchee National Wildlife Refuge, Florida, United States - Lox_Sample_2.1 | ecosystem: Environmental > Terrestrial > Soil > Wetlands | place: USA... | reverse complement strand
TGCAGCAAGCAAGTTGGGCAACCGGGCGGGCGCTCGCAAGACGCGAAGACGAGAGAGATGACTCACGTCCCAGAGCTTCCTCTCAGCTCCTTTCTCAGTATCTTCCCAACATTGCTCTTCGGCAGCTCCTTGCGGAAGTAGACGTGCTTGGGGACTTTGTAGCCGGCGAGGGATTTGCGGCAGAACTCGATGATGTCTTGCTCGGTCACGTTCGAGTCCTTGGGGACTACGTAGAGGGCGACGACCTCGCCGGAGTGCTCGTCGGGTTGGGCTACGGCGGCGCATTCGATGACGCCGGGGCAGTGGGCGGCGACGTCTTCGACTTCGTTGGGGTAGACGTTGAAGCCTGAGACCAGGATCAGGTCCTTTTTGCGATCCTGAAGGTAGACGTAGCCGCGCTCGTTCATGTAGCCGACGTCACCGGTGCGCAGCCAGCCGCCGGGGAGCATGACTTTGGCGGTTTCGTCGGGGCGGTTCCAATAGCCGCGCATCACGTGGGGGCCGCGGACACAGATCTCGCCGGTCTGGCCGAGGGGCACGTCCTGACCCTGATCGTCCCGGATGGCGATCTCGCTGGAGGGAATGGGCAGGCCGATGGAGCCGTTGAATTCCTCGTTCGTGGGGTTGATGGTCGCGGCGGGCGAGGTCTCGGTGAGTCCCCAGGCCTGGGTGAGGATCTTGCCGGTGACCGCCTTCCAGCGCTTGGCCACCGCTTCCTGCACGGCCATGCCCCCGCCCAGCGTCACCTTCAGATGGCTGAAGTCGACGGCATCGAAGCCTGGAGTATTCAGCAGCGCGTTGAAGAGCGTGTTGACGCCGCTGAAGAAAGCGAACGGCTGTTTCCCCATCTCCTTCACCAGGGAGGGGAAATCGCGCGCATTGATGATGAGCACGTTCTTCCAGCCGCGGTGCGCGAAAAGCAGGCAGTTCGCGGTGAGCGCAAACACGTGGTAGAGCGGAATCGCCGTGATCAGGACCCCGGATCCCTGGGGCAGACAGCCGGCGATCCAGGCCTCCGCCTGCAGGATGTTGCTGCTCATGTTTCCGTGCGTAAGCATGGCGCCCTTGGCCACGCCGGTGGTACCGCCGGTGTACTGCAGGAAGGCGATGTCCTCGGGACCCACTTCCACCGGGTTGAGCGGAAGCTTGCGGCCGGCCCGCAGCGCGTCGCGAAAGTCCAGGGCGCCGGCGATCTGCCACGGCGGCACCTGCTTGCGCCGATGACGCACGACATAGTTGACGATCCAGGACTTCGGCAAGCCGAGGAAGTCCCCCGCCGCGGTCACCAGAACTTTCTTCAGGCGCGTGTGCGCGACCACCTCCTGGACCACGTGGGCGAAGTTCTCCAGCACCAGGATCGCGACCGCACCGGCGTCTTCCAGCTGATGCTGCAGCTCCCGGGCGGTATAGAGCGGGTTGGTGTTGACGACGATCAGTCCCGCCCGCAGCGCGCCGAAAAGCGCGATGGGGTACTGCAGGGTGTTGGGCAGCATGATGGCGATCCGGTCGCCTTTCACCATGCCGGCTGCCTGCAGCCATGCGCCGAAGTCGCGAGTGAGCTCATCGAGCTGCGCGTAGGTGATCGTACGGCCCATCTGCTCGAACGCCGGGTGATCCCGGTAGCTCGCGCAGGCCTGATGCAGCAGATCCACCAGCGAAGTCAGCCGCGCGGCGTCGATGTCCGCGGGCACGCCGGGCGGATAGGATTTCAGCCAGAATCGATTCATCGGTGACCCCCTCAACGGCTCTTCTTCAACATCGGCTTCAGATACGGCCATAGCGTATCCAGCACCAGCGGCTCGCCCTGCGCGTTCGGATGCAGGCCATCCTGCTGCATCAGGCGCGGGTCGAGCGCCACCCCCTTCAGGAGGAAGGGTACCAGGGCGGTGTGGAATTGCCGCGCGAGCGATGGATACAGGTCGGCGAACTGCCTGGTGTAGCGCGGACCGTAATTCGGCGGAATGAGGAGGCCGGCGAGGAGGACGTGCGCGCCCGCGGCCTCGGCCAGCCGGATCATCTGCGCCAGGCGCTGGCGCGCGAGAGTGAGCGGCAGGCCCTGCAGGGCATCATTGGCACCCAGCTCCAGGATCAGGATGCCGGGCTGGGTGAGGCGCAGCTCCCGCGGCAGGCGGGTGAGGCCGCCGGTGGTGGTCTCGCCGCTGACGCTGGCGTTGATCACTTCGTACCCGTAACCTTGGGCTTTCAGGCGCTCGATGAGCAGCGCCACCCAACCCTGCTCCGGCCTGAGGCCGTGCGCGGCGCTCAAGCTGTCGCCGAACACGAGAATGGTACGGTCGGACGCCACCGCGTTCTGGAGCGCGATGAACATCAATCCGAGTACCAGCGCCCAGGCGCAGGCGGTCCGCAGCAGCGTTCTCAAGGCCGAGCACCTCACGAAGCAGGTCCAGAGTCCCGAAGGCCTGTTGACTATTGTGCACGACGTCTCGCTCGACATCGCAGCGGGTGAGTCGGTCGCCGTGGTGGGGCCTTCGGGTGCCGGCAAGTCGACCCTGCTCGCGCTGCTCGCCGGGCTCGACCTGCCGAGCTCCGGTCGGGTGCTTCTGGAAGGCCGGGACCTCACCGGCCTCGACGAGGACGGCCGGGCCCTGGTGCGCGCGCAGCGGGTGGGATTCGTCTTCCAATCGTTCCACCTCATCCCCTCGCTCACCGCGCTCGAGAACGTCATGCTGCCATTGGAGCTTGCCGGCCACGCGCAGGCGCGCCAGGCGGCGCTCGAGACGCTGCGCCAGGTGGGCCTCAAGGAGCGTGCGCGCCACTACCCGCGCCAGCTCTCGGGCGGCGAGCAGCAGCGCGTCGCGCTTGCGCGGGCCTTCGTCACACAGCCGGCGGTGCTTTTTGCCGACGAGCCGACAGGCAATCTCGATGCGGCGACCGGCGCCAGGATCGGCCAGTTGCTGTTCGAGATGAACGCGCACTCACGGACCACCCTCGTGCTGGTGACTCACGACAGCGATCTCGCCAGCCGCTGCGAGCGGGTCGTGCACATGGACGCCGGCGGAGTGAGATAGCGGCATGCGGGCAGCCCTGCTCTCGATGCGCATGCTGTCGCGCGAGTGGCGCTCCGGGGAGCTCGGCGTGCTGCTTCTCGCGCTCACCGTCGCGGTGGCGGCGCTGACGGGCGTCGGCTTCCTGGTGAGCCGCATCAGCGCGGCGGTGGCCATGCAGGCCAGCCAGGTGCTGGCCGCCGACATCCGCCTGGAGTCGCCGAAGCCCATCGACGAAGCGGATCGGGCGGCGGCTCGCCAGGGCGGCCTCAGGTCCGCGAGCGCCACCAGTCTCGTCACCGTGGTGTTCGAGGGCGATCAGAGTCAGCTCACGGACATCGATGCGGTGACGGAGGGCTATCCGCTTCGCGGCACGGTGATGGTGGCGGATCAGCCCTTCGCCAAGGGGCAGGCCGCTCCGGGGATTCCCCCGCCGGGGGAGGTTTGGCCGGACTCGAGGCTGCTCGCGGCGCTCGGCGGTCACCTCGGCTCCGTGCTCAGCGTCGGCGCGGCCAATTTTCGGGTGGGCCGCGTGCTCATCTCCAGGCCGGATGAAGGCGGCACGTTCACCGGGCTCGTTCCCAATCTCCTCATGAATGGCTCCGACCTGGCCCGGACGCAGCTGATCCAGCCGGGCAGCCGGGCGACCTACGCCGCCCTCTTCGCCGGCACGACCGAACGCGTCGCGGCGTTCAAACACTGGCTGCAGACCCACAGGCGTCCCGGGGAACGTCTGCGCGACATTTCCAGTACCAGCCCGCAGATCAAGAGCGCCGTCGACCGCGCCGGACGATTCCTCAGCCTCGCGAGCCTCGTCGCGGTGCTCCTCTGCGCCACCGCGGTCGCGATGTCGGCGCGGCGCTACGTCCGCCGCCATCTCGACACCGTGGCGCTGCTGAAAACCCTGGGTGCGACGCGATGGTTCACGGTCTGTTTGACGACGTCGCAGCTGCTCGCGGTGGCACTGCTCGGCGCGGCGATCGGGTCCGCCATCGGTTATGTGGCTCAGGCCTGGTTGGTCTACGCGCTGCGCGGGCTTCTGGCGAGCACGGCGCTGCCTGATGCGAGCCTCGTGCCGGTCGGTATGGGGCTGCTGACAGCCATCGCGCTTCTGGCAGGCTTCGCGCTGCCGCCGTTGCTGCAGCTCTCGCGCGTGCCCGCGATCCGGGTCTTGCGACGCGACATCGGGCCGCCGAGGCCGCTGGCGCTGCTCGCCTTTGGGCCCGCGGTGGCGGTCGTCGGATTGCTCATTTATTGGGTCGTGCTCGACTGGAAGCTCTTTCTCGGCTTCACCGCGGGGCTCGCGGCCTTCATCGCGTTGCTCGTTCTGACCGGCACGCTGCTCGTCATGGCCGCGGGCCGCCTGCGGGCCGGCGCCGGCATCGCGTGGCGGTACGGCGTTGCCAGTCTCAGCAGGCGGCGGGCCGACAGCATCGTGCAGATCGTCGCCTTCGGCACCGGCATCATGGCGCTGCTCCTCCTCGGGATCATCCGCAACGATCTCGACGGTGACTGGCGCATGAGCCTGCCGGCCGACCTGCCGAACTACTTCTTCATCAACATCCCGCCCGAGAGCCGCGACGCCTTCATCACGTACCTGCAGGCACAGGGTGCGAAAACCTCCCGCGTGCTGCCGATGATCCGCGGCCGGCTGACGGCGATCGACGGGCGCCCGGTGCAGAGCAGGCGGTTCGCCGATCACCGCGGAGACGAGTTCGCCAATCGCGAGCAGAACCTCACCTGGTCGGCGGCGCTCGGCGCCGACAATCGCGTGGTCGCGGGCCGCTGGTGGACGCAGGCCGACAACGGTCAACCGCTCGTGTCCGTCTCGACCGAATTTCAGCAGTGGCTCGGCCTGCGCCTGGGGGAGCCGCTCACCTTCGATATCGCGGGCGAGTCATTCACCGTGCGCGTGGCGAGCATCCGCAAGGTCAAGTGGGACAGCTTCAGGCCCAACTTCTTCATCGTCTTCGCTCCGGGGCTGCTCGACAAAGTCGCCGGCACCTATCTCACGAGCGCCTACATCGCGCCGGGGGCCGCCCGGTCGCTCGCGGGACTGGCCCGCCGGTTCCCGAGCGTTTCGATCTTCGACATCGACGATCTGCTCGCCGACGTGCGCTCGGTGCTCGACAAGGCGGTGTTGGCGGTGCAGAGCGTGTTCGCGTTCACGCTGCTCGCGGGGCTGACGGTACTGCTCGCCGCCGTGCAGTCGAGCCGCGATGAGCGCCGGTACGAAAGCGCGATGCTGCGCACGCTGGGGGCGAGCCGCCGCACCGTGCTGAAAAGCGTGCTCGCCGAGTTCGCCGCGCTCGGCGTGCTCTCCGGTCTGATCGCGGCGGCCGGTGCTTCGGTCGCGGCCTACTTCCTCACGACGAGAGTCCTCGACCTGCGCTACGTCTTCAGTCCCTGGGCCTGCGTCGTCGGTCTGATGGGCGGGGCGCTCGTCGTGGTGGCGAGCGGCTGGCTTGCCACGCGCTCCGTAGTGCGGCAGCCGCCGTTGGCGACCCTGCGCGCCGACGTTTGAACGGACCAATGTGCGACAACGCACAGCGCCACGGGCCGATCCGCCGGTATGCTGCCCGGCGCATTCCACTCGAATGGAATAGGTCAAACGGGAGAGCTGGCGGAACAGCATGGGAAATTCAGCGCAAGAAGGCGACGACATCGACGAGCTGATGGCGGACGATCCGACGGTCGAGCTCGACATGCTGGAAGAAACGATGACCATCGAAGGCGCCAAGGAGCTGCGCCACGATACGCACGGGCTGTCCACCGCATCGATCCCGTCAAAGTGGATTCTGCAGGGCAATCCCGTCGCACGCGACAAGCGCCTGGCCGACAGCAGCGATCAGCTGGCCAGCGCTCACATGTGGGACTGCACGGCCGGCCGGTTCGAATGGTCCTACGACCACGACGAAGTCGTCCACGTGTTGGAAGGATCCGCCGTCATCGAGGATGCCGCCGGCGCGCAGCGGACGCTGGAGAGCGGTGATACGTTCCTCTTTGCCGCGGGCTCCCGGTATCAGTGGCATGTGCCCAATTATGTTCGCAAGGTCGTTTTTGTGTATTCGCCGCTGTCGCGCGAGGTGCAGTTCATCAAGCGGCTCCTGGAGCGCCTGACGGCTCCGTTCCGGCGCAAGCCGGCTGCCGCCGCCGCCGCTCGGCCCGGCTGATCTACCGCTCTCAGGCGCCTTGGGGCGCCGGGGCTATACCGCATCACGGCGGCGGGGTAGCCTCTTGCTGTGTCCCGCGCAGCGCTCTCCCCGGCAATCACTGCGGCACTCGCCGCGGCGCTGCTCTTTGGCGCCAGCACGCCGCTGGCCAAGCAACTTCTCCACGGCATCTCGCCGATGCTGCTCGCCGGCCTACTCTATCTGGGCAGCGGCATCGGGCTGAGCGTCGGCCGCCTGCTGCGTGACCGCGGATGGCGAGCGTCGGGGCTGCGACGCGCGGAATGGGCGTGGCTGCTCCTCGCCATCGGTTTCGGGGGAGTGCTGGGTCCCCTGCTGCTGATGTTGGGACTGGCGCGCACGCCGGCGGCATCAGCGTCGCTGCTGTTGAATCTGGAGGCGGTGCTGACGGCGCTTCTGGCGTGGATCGTCTTCCGCGAGAACACGGACCGGCGCGTGGTGCTCGGGATGGTGCTGATCGTGGCCGGTGCCGCGGTGCTGGCCGGGCCCGGGCCTTCCCGCGCGCCGGCGTCCGGGAGCGGCGCGTTGCTCATCGCGCTGGCCTGTCTCTGCTGGGCGCTCGATAACAATCTCACGCGCAAGGTATCGGCGTCGGATGCGGCATTCCTCGCGGGACTCAAAGGTCTCGCCGCGGGCGTGGTCAACACCGGCCTGGCTTTGTTTCTGGGCGCGCGACTGCCGGCCGCGGCGGGGATCGCCGAGGCGATGATCGTCGGATTCCTGGGCTACGGCGTCAGTCTGGTGTTGTTCGTGCTGGCGCTGCGGGGCCTGGGCGCGGCCCGCACCGGTGCGTACTTCTCCACCGCGCCTTTCATGGGCGCGGCGCTGGCGGTGCTGGCTTTTGGCGAGCACCCCTCGCCGGTGCTCTGGCTGGCGGCCGTCCTGATGGGAACCGGCGTGTGGCTACACCTGCAGGAGCGGCATGAGCATTTGCATACGCATGAGCCCCTCACGCATACCCATCGCCACGTCCATGACGAGCATCATGAGCACGCTCACGATTTCGATTGGGACGGCCGCGAGCCACACACGCACGAGCACACGCACGCGCTGCTGACGCACCGCCACCCGCACTATCCCGACATCCACCACCAGCACAGCCACGACAACGGATAGCCCGAGGGCCCCGGCGCGGCGACCGCTCAGGCCACATGCACGTGGATGTTGCGATATTTGTCGTCGTAGAAGGCCAGGCGGCCCTTCAGGGATTGGTGCTCATCGAAGGGCTCTTCGTAGCTCCAGACGGCGTCCTCGAGCCTGCCGCTGCCACCGCCGCCGCCCTGGGCCGCCAGGCTGAAGTAGCGCGCGGTCCCCTTGAAGGGGCACTGGCTCGTCGTGTCGCTGGCCTGGAGCTTGTCCATGCTCACGTCGCCGCGCGGGAAATAATATCGTGCCGGGCTGCCATCCTCATCGACGCGGATGACGCTGCCCGAGTCGGCGACGATCTGTCCGTCGAGCTCGACCGTGACCCGCTGGCCGACCGGAGTCTCGATCACCTTGTGCTCGGGCCATTTCTGGTGTCCGGGTGATTTGCTCATGCTGCTCTCCATCTCGGTGGGGTGGAAAACCCCAGGGACGAGCAGATAGCGTACCCGCGATCAGGCCGCGACGGCCAACAGTGCGCGCGACTGCTCGGCCCAGAAGAGGGCATCGACGTACGCGGCGCGGACCAGGTGCGGCGCCAGATCCGCATACACGGCTCGGCCCCAGACGCCGCGCTCGTAAGCGCGAGTACATTGCAGAGCGGCGCCGAGCGGCCCCTCGCCCGCGACGAGCGCCTTCACGACCTCGGGCGTCAGCGGCAGCTCTTCGACGATCTTGCGGGTCGGCAGACCCAACAGCGCGTTGAGGAGCGAGAAGAGCCCGGTGATGAAGAACGGGCCGGCGTCGCGCGCGCCCCCGAGCTTGCCGAGCTGCTCGCACATGCGGCCACGGGTGATGGCCTGCACGATGAGGCTGGGCGGCCGGTCCTCCAGGCCCTGCAGACAGAGGAGCCCGGAGAGCTGGCGCAGGGTGTCGAGGCCGAGGATGACGACGGCCTGGCGGATGGAATCGATCCTGCGCGGCAGGTTGTAGTAGCTGGAGTTGATGCAGCGCAGCACTCGATAGGAGAGCGACACGTCCTGGCTGAGGAGCTGCTCCACCTCATCGAGCGAGTAGTCCTCCTTCTGCAGCGCGGACGCCAGGCGCAGCGCGCCCATGCGGCTGGCCGGCACCCGGGGCGCGCGGAAGGTCTCGGGCTGCTGCAGGAAGTCGCCCTGAAAGCCCGCGAACCCCAACGCGACACAACGCTCGAAGTGCTCCCGGCTCTCGACGTTCTCCGCGATGAGCTGGAAGCCCGCGCCCTTGAGATCGCGCGCCAGGCGCGCCAGCTCATCAGCCGGCGGATGGGTGACTTCCAGCTTCACGATGTCCGCAACGTCGAGCAGACGGCGGTCGCTGCTTTGCGGCGAGTAGTCGTCCAGCGCTATGCGATGACCCCGCGCGCGTAGGGTGCGGATGCCCTCGAGGACTTCGGGATTGGCGTGCACGTCCTCCAGGATCTCGATGACGACCCGCCCCGCCTGCAGCGGCAGGTCGGGCAGTCTCACCAGGAGCTCCTCCGGGAAGTTGATGTGCACCGGCAGGCCGCCGGCGAGGCGATCGAGTCCGATCTCCAGCGCGGCTCCTGCGATGACGTCGACGGTGGCGCTGCCGGCATCGCCATGCGTGCCGCGGCCCCTGGGAGGTGCGCGATAGAGCAGTTCGTACGCTACGACTGCCATGGAGGAGTCGTAGATCGGCTGCCGGGCCACTAAGACCTCGGGGCGTGGGGCGCTCACTCTGTGCCCCGGAACCCTATGGTCACCCAGGAGTCGGGCAGCGGCTGTCCCTGCCAGTTCAGGCCCTCGATGGTGAGCTGATAGTCGCCCGGCCCGAGCGCCGTGCTGTTGAGCGCAATCCTGAGATTGCCGTCGGAGTCCTTGGCCAGATGATCGATCACGCCGACCCGCCCCTGATTGATGCGATCGATGGTGATGCGGAAGAGCCGGTAAGGCGAGCGCGACTCGTCGATCTTGAAGTCTGCCAGCTGTGCGTCGCTGCCGCCGCCGACGATGATGGCGGGAGAATCGGACGCGCCGTCGCGGCTGGGCAGGAGATGAATATCGCGGGTGCTGGTGGCAGGGTCGAGCGGCCGTTCGGCGGCTTCCCGCTGCAGAGCGGCGATGTGGCGGGTCTTCTGGCCGCTGCCGCTGGCGACGATCGCGAGCGCGATGCCGAGCGCGAGAGTGGCGCCCAGGAGGCCGAGGACGATTTCCAGCTTCTGCCAGAAGGGCTTGCGCGGCTCTGCCCAGGGCTCCGGCTTGCCGCTCGCCTCCAGCAGGCGCAGCGCGGCGTTGACCCGCTCCGGGATCCCGAGCTCATCGAGAAGTTCCGGGTGCTCGCGGCAGAAGGTCTCGAAATCGGTCGCGCCCTTGATGGGCAGCCGGCCGGAGAGATAGCGCTCGACGACCTGGTTGCGGGCGATGAAGTCCCGGTCCATGTGCTCGGGAGCTCGCGTCGCGGGCTGCGCGGTGTCGACCGACGCTGGAGATGCTGCGGATGCTGCCGCTGTTTGGGTTGCTGCGGCAGCCGGGGAAGCAGGGGCGGCCGGGGCGGCGGCAGCTGCGGAAGCTATGGGGGCGGCCGGCGCGGCGCGTGACGCGATGGCAGCTCCCGTCGCTGCCACAGGTGATGTCGCTGGGGACGGCGTTGCTGGCGGTCGTGCTCCAGCAGGTGGTGAGGCGACCTGTGGTGAGGCGACCTGTGGCGCCACGGCCGTTGGCGCGGCAGTGGGCGCGCTGACGCGGGACGCCTTGGCAGAAGGTGGTGCCACCTTTGGCGATGCGGCGACCGGTGAAGCAGCGGCTGGCAGCCCGGCGAAGGGTGCTGGCGCGTCCGGCACCGTGGCGAGGGAAAGCGGCGTGGTAGAGGGCGCTTCCACTGCTGATGCCGGAATCGGCGGCGCAACGAGTGGCAGTGCGGCGATCGGAGACGCCACTTTCGCCGAAGCAGCCGGAGGCGCAGGGGTGGGCGATGGGAGAGTCGGTGGCGCAAGGGTCAGCGGTTCGGCAACTGGCGATACGACGGACGGCGGCGTGATTTTCGGCGGCGCGACCGTTGACGATGCGGCACTTGATGCCGGTGCAGCGATCGGCGGCGCAATAGTTGAGGATGCGGCGATGGGTCGCGCGCCGATTGGCGATGCAGCAATCGGCGCCGCGGCGCTCGATGGTCCGAGGGTCGGTGGTGTAGTGACTGATGGCGCGCGAGCCGTCGGCGCAGCCGCGGGCTTTGACGCTTTGGGTTTCCCGGCGACGGGTCTCGCTGCGCTTGGTGGCGCAGTGGTGGGCGTCGTCGTCGGCGTCGTGGCGGCGGATGATGCGGTCCGCGCTGGCGCGGATGCTGTCCCCGACTTGGCCTCTGGTCGCGCCGGCTTTGTCGACGGTGATGTCTTGGCGCCCGAGCCCTCTCGATCACGGACCTCCGAGCCCGCACTTGCGGCGGCAGGCTTCGGGGCCTGAGGCGCAGGCGGCTCGCTCGCGAGGAGGAGCAGCTCTGGATCGATGAGGTCTTCGGTCGAGCTATCGACCGCCGCGGATGGCGCCGCTGATGCCGATGCGGATCCTGATGCTGCGGCACCTGACGGCGCTGGCGACGGCGCCGAAGAAGAAGAGGCGCCCGTACGACCGTCTGCGGGCGGCTCACTCAACGACAGAGCGTCGAGCGGCATCTCCACGGGCAGGTCGGGCAGCGGCTCGGCAAGCGGGCGAGATCTGGGGTCCATCATGATCCTGGGTGCGATCTCCGGCAGGCGTAATGGTGATCCTGCAACGCGCGCGCAGCTAAGCCAATCTGCCCGCTCACAGATCGGACTCCGTCCGTCCTCGAACCGTGACTCCGATCGCACTTCCCGCGCGAGCGAGAGCGATGCAGCACCGGTACTGCGTCACATTCCGTCCAGGCTGCGTAAGTTAAATTGCTCTTGCGATGCACCTCCCCGAGCCCCTCGCGCACGAGAGCTTTCCGGATTCCGCCTACGCACAGGAACTGCGCCGCGGCTTCCCGGATCTGCGTTTCGCGCCCGCACTCGAGCGGCTCTTCCAGGGATTTCACTTAAAGCGCGCGCGCACGCGCGTGCGCTTCTTCCAACTCGCGATCGGCCTGTTGGCAATAGCCTCGGCCGTCAAACTGACCGTGTTGGGTGGCGTGCCGTGGCGCGACGTGGCGCTCGGCTGGCTGGGACTGGTGGTGCCCGCCTGCCTGGCGCTGGCGTTCGCTTCCTGGAGCCGCCTCTACGAGCGGCTGTACCTGCCCGCGGCTCGATTCCTCCTGCCGCTCATCGCCACGGTGTCCGCTTTCGGCGTAGCGGATCGGCGCATTGCCGGACATCCCGAGCCTTTCTGTTTCCTCACGACATTCAGCATCGCAATCTTCTTCCTCGGCGGCCAGCTTTTCCGCGAGGCGCTGCTCGTCAACACTTTCATGGTCGCCGCGCTCGGCGTGGCACTGGCTCAGGCCGGCTGGCCTGCGGCCGATGTCGTCTATTACACGACCGAGTTGGTTATTACGAGCGCCGTCGGCGCGTTCGTCTACCAGGGCGTCGAACGGCAGCTGCGCACTTCGTTTCTGGAGCGCGGCCTGCTCGGCGAAATGGTGGCGCGTGACGGCCTCACGGGTCTGAAGAACCGCCGCGCGTTCGATGACGACTACGCGCGCATGTGGCAGCAGGCGATCCGTGACCGCCGCTCGCTGGCGCTGCTGCTCATCGACGTCGACCACTTCAAGGCCTACAACGACCGCTACGGCCATCAGGCCGGGGACGAGGCGCTGCGGCGTGTGGCGCGCGTGGTGCAGCAGTTCGCGCGCCGGCCGCTCGACATCGCCGCGCGCTACGGCGGCGAGGAATTCCTGCTGGCGCTCTACGATCTTGGCGCCGACCCCGTCCGCGAGATCGCTGAGGCGTTACGCGCGGGCGTGCAGGGGCTCGGAATCCAGCATGACGACTCGCCGTCCGGCGTCGTGACCGCGAGCATCGGCGTGTCCATCGTCAGCCCCCGACACGGCCGCAGCCCCGAAGGCGCAGTGCAGCTTGCCGACGAGGCGCTATACGCCGCCAAGCGCGGCGGCCGCAACGAAATCCGGCTGGTGGATTGCTACGGAGCCAACTACTCGACGGGCGCGTTCCGCCGCAGCGCGTGACGCTCGAGGAAGTGCTCGACCTTGTCGCGGTAGGTGCGTGAGAGCTTGAGCTCCTGACCGCCTTCCAGGGTGAGGAAGTACTCGCCGTTCATGTGCGCGCGCAGGCTCTTGACGAACCGCAGGTTGACGATCGTCGAGCGGTGCACGCGCTGGAAGAGCCGCGGGTCGAGGATCTCCTCCAGCTCCTTCATCGTGCCGCGGAGGATGTGAGTGTCGCCTTCGGCATGCACGCACATGTAATCGCCGGCGGCGTCGACCCATTGGATCGCCGGGATCGGCACCCGCACGGTCTTGCGGCCCTGGCGGATCGGCAGCACCTGCGGTTGGCGCACGCCGAGCGCCGCCGTGCCGTGCTCCAGCAGCTCATCGAGTCCGATCTCGCCCGAGCCGGTGATCTCCGCGACGATCTCCATCAGGCGATCACGCTGATCCGCGGCGTCACGGGCGAGAGCGCTCTGCCGCACCCGCTCCAGTGTGGTATCGAACCTGCGGTCATCGATGGGCTTCAGAAGATAATCGACCGCGTGAGCCTCGAATGCCCGCACCGCGTACTGATCATAGGCTGTTACGAAGACGACGAGCGGCAACACATCGCGCGGAAGGTGCGCCAGCACGTCGAAGCCGGAAAGCCCCGGCATCTGGATGTCGAGGAAGACGAGATCCGGCCGCTCCCGCTGCAGCGTGCCCACGGCCTCGCGGCCGTTGCTGCATTCCGCCACCACCTCGAATTCCGGCGCTTCGTGCAGCCGCAGCGCGATCCCCCGGCGCGAGAGCAACTCGTCGTCGACGATCGCCGTTCGGATCCTCACGCGTTCGCGCTCTGCGGCAGGCGCGCCGGGGGCGGGTAACGCGGCTCGGTAGGCTGCGGCGGGACGGCTTCCTCGCTGGTAGCTGCGTCGAAGGGCAGCGCCATCTCCACCCTGAGGCCCGGGCTGCTGTTGAGTACCGCGAAGCGGTAATTGTCGCCGTAGAGCACGGCCAGGCGCTCACGCGTGTTGCTGAGCCCCACGCCGCCGCGCCGCTCCGCGGGCCGGGAGCCATCGCCGAGCCCCGGGCCGTCGTCGATCACGCTGACTTCCAACATCATGCCGCGGGTGCGGCCCTCGATGCGCACCATGCCTCCCTGCTCGCGCGGCGATACGGCGTACTTCAATGCGTTCTCGACCAGCGGCTGCAGCAGCAAGCTCGGCACCAGCGCGTCCAGCGCCACGCCTTCGATCGCGTACTCCAGCCGCAAACGCTCGCCGAAGCGTAATCGCTCCGTGCCGAGATAGAGATCGAGCGCCTCGATCTCCTGGCGCAGCGTCACCCGCTTCATCGGGTCCTGGTCCAGCGTGTAGCGCAGGAACTCCGAGAGGCGCATGACGGCCCGATTCGCCGTGCGGTTCTGGTTGTCGAGGATGAGAGTGGAGATGGCGTTGAGCGTGTTGAAGAGGAAATGCGGGTTCAGCTGGTAACGCAGCATCTTCAGCTGGGCTTCCTGCGCCAGGGTCACCGCCTTCAGCACCGCCTCCTGCTGCTGCTGCTTGGACTCGTAGTACTTGATCCCGAAGTAGAGCGCGCTCCAGCAGAGCAGCAGGTACGTGGACATGAGGGCGCCCTGGAAAAGATCGAAGGGCGACGTAAAGGGCTTATGGTCCATGAAGTGCTGCACGTCGATGTTGATGACGACGCGCAGCGCGAGTGCCGTGACATACGACGTTACGAGCACCACCGGAATGACCCAGCGCTCGCCGCGGCCCCAGATGCTGTGGTAGATCGTCCGCATCGGCACGGACAGCACGAAGCCGCTGGCGGCTGCGACGGCGATGGCCGATCCGAGGCCGGCGGGCCGCTTATAGAAGAGAAAGCCGAAATAGACGGCCAAGCCGTAGGCCAGCCAGCCGGCGGAGTGCAGCAACCAGAAACGGACGTTGCGGCTGGACCGCAATTGCGAAAGCGTAAGCATAATTAGGGCCTTCCCCCGGGGACATCATACGCAGGATGAATTCCCAGGGAAAACCCGTCCCAGGCACAAGGGTGGGCGCCGCCGCCGCAGGGAGAGCCGGTGCCTTTCAGCGAGGACACGTAACGTGTCCTCGCTCCGGAGAGCGCCTGCGCACGGATGCGCGGGCCGGGTGGCCCGCCGCCATGGACGGTCAGTGGCACGGCCCCGGCAGGAGCCCGGGTCCCGCGCTTCGCATCAGCTCCCCAGGAGCGTGTCCAGCGGCTGCTGCCGCGCCAGCATCGGGCCCTGGGCGAAGTCGCACCCGACCGCGCTCAGCCACTGCAGCGAGGCCTGCGAGTCCACCTGCTGCGCCGCACAGTGCATGCCCAGCACCTTCACGGCCTGCACCACCGCCACGACGAGCGCCTGGGACAGCTTGTCGCGCAGGGCGCCGCCCGTCAGCCGGGCATCGATCTTCACCAGCCGCAGCGCCTTGGAGCGCAGCAGCGGCACCACCGCGGAATCGAAGGAGAAATCGTCGATGACCACGAAGCAGCCCAGCTTGTCGCACCCCGCCATGAAGCGCTCCACCTGGGCGCGGCGCTGGGTGCAGAGCGGCTCCGCGATCTCGAAGCCCACCGCATCGGGCGCGATGCCGTTGCTCTGCAGTCCGGCCGCCACCTGCTTGAGGAAGCCTTCATCCTCGAGGGTGGCGATGGAGAGATTGACCGTGAAACTCGCCGGCTCGACCGTCCAGGCGGCCCGGTGAGCGCCGAGCCATGCGAGCAGGCGCTGCAGGGTCAGGCAATCGAGCACTGCGGGGTCCCGCAGCTCGCGCGCCGTGCCGGACGGCAGCACCTCGAAGCGCCGCGTGCGTCCGCCGGAACGGAGCTTCACGAAGGGCAGCATCTCCAGCGTGACGAGGGCGGGGTCGAGCGTGAGCGCGCGCGCGGAACCGGTGATCGCGGGGCTGCTGAGCGTCCGGGAGGTTCTGGAGATCGATGTATCGGGTGCAGGTGCGGCCGGCTTGGGCAACCGCACGCTGGTCGTATCGGTGGGTGGGGAAAGAGTCGGGGCCCGCAGGCTGGCGCTATCGGCCGCCGCGGGAGGACTGAGCGTCCGCGAGGTGCCTGAATCGGCAGGGGACAACACCGGGGCCGCCACGCGCGCCGTGCTGTCCGTCCGCGAATGACCGTTGAGGGCCGGCTGAGCATGACCGTTCAGGGCCGGCTGCCCGTGCGAGGGCGCGCCGCGCTGTTCTTCCGCCGCCTGGCGCGCCGGCACGACGAGCGGTGTGTCGGTCAGCTCGAATTCCAGAATATCGTTGACCGCACGCGGCGTGAGCTCATCTTCCCGCGTGCGGGCGGCCGGACTCTTGGGCGCTGCATGTGGCTGCGGCGGTACCGGAGCTGTGGCGGCGACCAGCGCGGGCGTGGTGCCTGTGGCGGCGGGCAGGTCGGTCGCTGCAAGAGAGAGGACGAGCGCCGTAGGATCCGCATCGGGCCTGCGAGGACCCGCGGGCCGCAAGAGGACCGCGAGCTTCTGCACGATGGTGCGCGTGGACGCCGAGAGGATGCGCTCCACCAGACCTTCGCCGGTCGACTTGAGCTCGGCAAGGACCATCGCGAGTCCCACCAGATGGCCCTGCGGCGCGCGCACCGCGAGGAACGCAGCGATGCGCGCGTCCTCGAGTTTGTTCTCGCAGCAGGTCTTGCTGCTATCGGCGTTCAGCGTCTCCAGCGCCTCGAGGACCAGCGAATGCTCGTCGGGGCCGAGCGCGCCCTCGCTCAGCCAGAGGACGTTGGCCTGGCTGTCATAAATCGAGACCGAATGCAGCCGCATCGGCGGCAGAGCCGCGCGCAGCTGCCAGCCCAATGCCTCTGCGGTGGTCGGCTCCGTGCCCGACGCCGGTGCCCCGGCGGGTGAGCGCGCTGAGGGCGCATTATGTGGCTGTTGCTGCAAGACCTTCCCCATCGCTGACTTCGTTTCCATTGACGTCGGTGTGCGATTAGGGTGACAGCATACTCCCGGCACCGCCGTGAAGTGGGTCTTGTTCGCGCGCTGCGCGCATGCACACACGGGGCCCGCCGAGGCGAGCCCCGTACATAATTGCGGCGCGCGAAGAAAGCAGTCTCAGGCGCTTTGACTAAATCCGGGTCCGCTGCCGACGAGGTAGTCCGTCTTGCCGATCTCGACGCCGGCCTGGCGCAGAATGGCGTAAGCGGTCGTGACGTGGAAGAGCGCGTTGGGAATGACCCAGCGGATGAGATAGTCGAGGCCCTTGAACTCCAGCGTGCGATCGCGGGCCGGTACCTTGATGGTGCGGTCCTCCGAGCCTTCGAGCGAGCTGGCCGGCACGCCCTTGATGAAATCGATCGTGCGCGCAATGCGCGCGTACAGCTCATCGAACGTCTGCTCGTTGTCCTCGAACTTCGGAGCCTCGACGCCCGCGAGACGCGCGACGCCGAATTTGCTTCCGTCGGACGCAATCTGCACCTGGCGCGTCAGCGGCAGCATGTCGGGCGTGAGGCGCGCGGCGAGGAGCAGAGCGGGCTCGTACTTGCGGGCGACGGCGTGCGCGTGGCCTTTCTTCAGCACGTGGGAAAGATTCGCGAGGCTGTTGGAGAGCAGGTCGACGGAGACGGCGTGGACGGAGATCTTCATGGTTCCCCCGGTACGGTGGCGTGGATGCTGGGCCTGAGCTGCGCATCTTAATCGCCCGAAACGCTGGCGTGCGTGCCCCTCGGGTGAAACAATAGGCTCCCGCTTTAGAGGGATTGCACCCGGCGTGAGTCGGCTCTGGGCACCCGCACAGCTGGCCGTCCTGGCCAAAGTCGTGGATTTGAACGGCTTTTCTTCCGCGGCGCGCTCGCTCGGCGTGCCCAAGGCAGCGGTGAGCCGGGCGATCGCGGACCTCGAGCAGGCGCTCGGCACCCGGCTGCTGGAGCGCACCACCCGCCGCCTGTCGCTGACCGCGGCGGGACGGCTGCTTTATCCGCATGCCCGGCGGGTGAGCGAGGAGTGCGACGCGGCGCGCGCGGCGATCGCGAAGCTGCACACGCCTGCGACCGGGCCGCTGCGCATCGCTTCGGATCCGATCTATGGCCGCCTGCTGCTGACTCCGCTCGTGCCGCGCTTTCTCGAGAGTTTCCCCGACATTCCGCTGGAGGTGGCGCTCGATGATGTTGGCGCCGAAGGCGGCTGGGACGTCGCGATCTGCGCGCGGCCGTCGGACGATCCGGCGATCGCCCATCGCAGTCTCGGCACGCCGCCCGCCGTGCTCTGCGCGACGCCCGCCTACCTGGAGCGCCGCGGCATCCCCGCCAAACCCGAGGATTTGCGCGGCCATGACCTGCTGACACCGGAGCCCACCGAGCCGCCGGAATTTCGCCTCCTCCTCAGCCGCGGCACGCAGCGGGCCGAAGTCGCGGTATCGCCCAAGCTCGCGGTCGGCGACCCGGCGGTGCTGCACGCGGCCGCCGCCGCGGGACTGGGGATCGGGCTGCTGCCCGCGTTCCTCTGCCGCCAGGGGCTCGCCACCGGCCGGCTGAAGGCCGTGCTGCCGGAGTGGACCGCGCCGCCCGCCGCCGCGCTCCACGCTCTTTATCCCGCGGCCCTCGAGGCCGATGCCCGCGTGCGGCATTTCGTCGAGTTTCTGGCGGCGAGCGTCATACCGGCGCTGGCGGCGCCCTGAAATCCTACCCGCCGGCAGACAGGTTACCCGCCAGTAGGATTGCGCCGCCGCGGCGGCTAGACTAGCTTCCCTCGGGCCCGCCGAACGGCCCCATCGCCTCTTCGGAGATGACTCATGTATCGCGCGCCGCTCGAGGAACTGCGTTTCGTGCTCGAGGAGCTGCTCGGCATCGGACAGCTCGCCGCCTGTCCCGCCCTCGCCGACTACAGCGACGAGGTCGGCGCATCGATCCTGCAGGAAGCCGCCCGTTTCGCCGAGACCGTGCTCGAACCGCTCAACCGCCCCGGTGATCGCGAGGGCGCCCACTGGACGCCGGAGGGTGTGTCGACGCCGAAAGGCTTCAAGGAGGCGTACCAGCAGTTCGTCAGCGGCGGCTGGCAGCAGCTCGGCACCGATCCGCGCTTCGGCGGCCAGCGCGTGCCGCTGCCCCTGAGCAGCGCCGTGCAGGAGCTGTGGGGCGCCTCGAATCTCTCCTTCGAGCTCTGTCCGATGCTGACTCACGGCGCCGTGCACGCGCTCGAGCTCTGCGGCTCGGAAGCGCAGCAGCGCCTTTTCCTGCCGAAGATGGCGAGCGGCGAGTGGACCGGCACCATGGTGCTGACGGAGCCGCAGGCCGGCTCCGATCTCGGCCTGGTGCGCACCCGCGCCGTGCCGGAGGGTGATCATTACCGGCTCTTCGGGCAGAAGATCTTCATCACCTGGGGCGATCACGACTACACCGACAACATCATCCACATGGTGCTGGCGCGCATCGACGGCGCGCCCGCGGGCGTCCGGGGAATCTCGCTCTTCATCGTGCCCAAGGTGTTGGTCAACGCCGACGGCTCGCTCGGCGAGCGCAACGAAGTCCGCTGCGTGTCGATCGAGCACAAGCTCGGCATCCACGCCAGCCCGACCTGCGTCATGCAGTTCGGCCAGGAGCGCGGCGCGGCCGCTTACCTCGTCGGGCAGCCGAATCGCGGCCTGGAATACATGTTCATCATGATGAACACGGCCCGCCTCGGGGTGGGCGTGCAGAGCTACGCAGTCGGCGACCGGGCTTTCCAACAGGCGGCGGAGTACGCGCGCACGCGCCTGCAGGGCAAGCCGTCCCGCGCGGCTGACGCAGATCGGCTATCCATCATCCACCACCCGGACGTGCGGCGCATGCTGCTGACCATGAAGTCGTGCACCGAGGCGTCGCGAGCCGTCGCCTTCTATGCCGGCCAGCAGCTCGATCTCGCCGCTTACCATCCCGACGCCGCCGTGCGCACGGCCGCTCAGGCGCGCGGCGATCTGTTGATTCCGATCGTCAAGGGCTGGAGCACCGAGACCGCCAACGAAGTGGCCGCCATCGGCGTACAGGTTCACGGCGGCATGGGGTTCATCGAGGAGACGGGCGCTGCGCAATACGTGCGCGACGTGCGCATCACCACGATCTATGAGGGGACGACGGGCATCCAGGCCAACGACCTCATCGGCCGCAAGATCGGCCGCGATGGCGGCGCGGCGATGGATGTGCTCATCGCGGACATGCGGCGTGAGCTGCAGGCGCTGCAGCCGAGCGCGGATCCGGCACGGGAGACCCGCGATGCGGCGCTGCAGGGGGTCGCGCTCCTCGAGTCGGCGACCCGCTCCCTCGTCAGCAACATGGCCGCGGCGCCGGAGCGGGCGCTGGCGGTGGCGGTCCCATACCTCAAACTCTGCGGGCTGGTGCTCGGCGGTTGGCTGCTCGCGAGGTCGGCGGCGCTCGCCGCCGCCGGTCAGGGGGCGGCAGGGAAAGACTTCTATCGGTCGAAGATACAGAGCGCGCACTTCTATGCCCGCGTGGTGTTGCCGCAGGCGCTGGGCCTGGCGAAGGTCGTCGAAGAGGGCGCGGCGAGCGTACTGGAGGCAGAGCCAGAGCGAGTCTGATCGGTCCACCGTAAGGCCCGCGATCAGCACATTGTGATGCCGGGAGCCTCCGGAGCGACGCTCTCCAATTCGCGACGAGACAGCGCGGTGAATTTACGCAGCCGGGTCTGGAGAAAGGAGAAGCCAATGCCCATGAGCGTGAATGGGTAGAGAGGCGCGCAGGCCATGCCGCTGTTCACTGCGATGGCTCGAGCCATCAGGTAAACAGAACGGCGCCGGATGCTTTGTGCTTGCGGAATGTCGCAATCGTCGAGAATAGAAGCCCGCGCATCGACACGCTTCCTGAGTTCGGGGTCTTTGCGATAGCGCAGTTCTGCAGCGACGATTGCAGCAAGGTCGCAGCGGTGCAGTACCGCAATCATAGTATTGATGGAGTCCTGTAGGTAGGCGAAATGCTCTTCGTCAAAAAGATCGCCGAAATCTGCTTGCAACATCCGCACTTCGTCCCGGAGGGCGAAGAGCCTCAATCGCAGGCTCAGCCGCCAATCCGGCGCAAGAATGGACTCATAAATGAAGTGGGCCAGTGCCAAAAAGTACATCGTTGCCAGTAACGCGATCATTTCAATCTCCTGCCAGGATTGCTCCAGCCGTCCACGATCATCTGCTGCAGTTGGTTGCAGTGGTCGCGCAAGCGCTTGATCTCCGCCGTCGTTTCGCGCCGCCGCCGCCTGCTGTGAATGGCCCATATGAGAGTGATCATCAATGAGAGACCGTATCCTGCGTACTGATGTACTCCCGCGGCAGCGAAGAGGCTGAAATCAGCCGACTCAAATCCGCCGGCGACAACCGGCAGAGGGTAATGATCACGATCAGCCCTATGATCGCCGTAGGGAACTGACCTCTATTCAGGGATACGACGAGAACGTCTCGAAGCATCTGAGAAAAGGTCATCCCCTTTCTGTTGCTCGCCAACGCCATGTCCTCCGGCTTTCCTACCAGCGCTCTGTGATCGTTCCACCCTCAACCGGGTCGCCAAAAACAAAAGCCGCCGGGCAGGTGCGGGGCGAAGCCCACTGACATGGCACCTGCTAGGCGGCCGATTGAGCGCATCGCACTCTGCGCCTGGTCGCTGCAGTTTACAAGTCCGTGATTCTCGGAATTCAGCATGAAAATTCAAACGGCTTGGTGTTATGTGCTGCGTCGAGAAGCGTCCACGCCGGACGCTAACTTCGGACGCTTTTCTTTTTCTTCCCGCACGCTGTAGGCTGTGCCAATGCGCGCCAGCGACACAGCAGGTTTGTCGGGTGATGCCAAAGCTCTGCGACTTTCCGCGGGCGTGGTCGTCCTCAGGCGAAACGGGTCCGGATGGCTCTTCCTGATGCTGCGAGCGTATCGGAACTGGGATTTCCCCAAGGGGGCCGTGGAGCCGGGAGAAGAGCCGCTGGCGGCCGCGCGCCGTGAGGTACGCGAAGAGACGCTGATCGAGGACCTGGAGTTCGAATGGGGAGAGGGGTATGTGGAGACCGGTCCCTACGCCAACCGCAAGATCGCCAGGTATTACCTGGCGGTGACGCGCGTGGAGAAGATCACCCTGCCGGTGAGCCCGGAGTTGGGACGGCCGGAGCACGACGAGTGGCGTTGGGTCGACCGCGATGAGGCGTTCACCCTGGCCCCCGCCAGGCTGCAGCCGATCGTCCAATGGGCCGTGAAGACCGTGGGCATGGCATGACGCCCGCTCGGCTGTGTTGGTTTGCGATCTCATCAGCCCTGATTGCGCTGAGCTGCACGCTCGCCGCGGGAGCGGCGGCGCGCGTGACCGTGACCGATGACTTCGGGCACGAGGTCACGGTGAGCCATCGACCGCTTCGGATCGTAACCCTCGCTCCCGGGGCGACGGCGATGCTGGTGGCGGCCGGCGCAGGCAGCCAACTCGTGGGGACGATCGAGTACTCCGGCCAGCCGGCCGCCGAGAAAAAACTGCCGCTGATCGGCAGTCAGGACGCCATCGACATGGAGCGTCTGATCGCCTTGAAGCCGGACGTGGTGGTTGTGTGGCCCGACGGCAACAACCCGGCGCAGATTGCGGCCATCGAGCGCCTGGGGTTCCCGGTCTACGGCCAGGAGGCCACGAGCCTGGACGGCATCTCCGACTCCGTCCGCAGGTTGGGAAGACTGGCCGGGACGGCGGTCGTGGCGGATCGGGAGGCGCACGCGCTCGCGGCCAAGCTTGCGGCGTTGAGGAAAGAATACGCGAACGCCGGCAACCCGCCCTCGGTCCTCCTGGAGGTATGGGATCACCCTCTGTATACGGTCGGCGGCAAGGAGCTCATGAGCGATGCGCTGCGGGTCTGCGGCGCCCGTAATGTGTTCGCGGACCTTCCGCAGCGCGCCCCCGCCGTTGGCATCGAGGCGGTCCTGGCACGCAACCCGGACATGATCATCGCAACTGCCCCGCCGGAGCAGGCCGCCGCATGGCTGGCGGAGTGGCGGCGCTTCCCGTCCCTGAAGGCCGTAAGAACCGGCCGGCTGCTGGCGTTCGACGACCCGCGGCTGATAGGCCTGGGACCGGGTGTGATGGATGCGACGGGGGAAATGTGCAGGAAAATCGCGGCTCTGGCCGCACGGCTTCCGCCGAAGTAGCTTCCACGGGCTGGAACGGCGGCCTGGGCATGTCGGCTTCGTCCGGGCCCCCCTGGACTTTTGTAAGAAAAACTGACACAACGACTCGCGGCCCGGGCGCGCTCCGTCCATGAGGGAAAGCAGCCTTTCGGGGGCCGGTGTAGGGCGCCTGCGTGGGTGTTGATTGGTATCGCGGCGCCCAGGCCTCTGGTAGAGTGCGGCGGGCTGGAGAGCCACGAATACAATGACTTAGGGGCGGGATTAACCAGGGGCGGCATCAGTCGGAAGATGGTCAGGATCAGGTCCCTCGCTGCGCACGCACTGCTGTATTTTTCGTATACGGCGTCGCTCTCCCTGTTGGTCATGACGGATGCCCGCGCGGCCGATCCGGTGGCTCGCTTCAACGTTCCCGCCGAGCCGCTTCCCCAGGCGCTGATCGATTTCTATCACCAGTCGGGAGTCCAGCCGGGATTCGCCCCGACCCCGCAGATGGTGCAGGCGAAGAGCAATCCGGTTTCCGGAACGATGGCGAGCTCCGCGGCCCTCGACCTGATGTTGAAGGGCACCGGTTACACCTACAGACTGGATACCGACAACTCCGTCGACATCATACCGATCGAAGAGCCGACTGACGGGCAGAAATCGGCGGCGGCGCAATCGCGCCGAAACGCGCCCGCTCGAAGGTTCGGGGCCGACGAGTATGGGGGGCGGCTCGAACAGGTCGACGTCACCGGCAGTCTGATCCACGGCGTGCAGGACGCCGTCGCGCCGCTCATCTATCTGAAGCCGGAGCAGATGGCCATGGCGGCCTACTCGACGGTGGAGGATGCCCTCTACTCCCAGCCCATCATCTCGCTCAACGGACCTCGCGAGGACCTCGGCATAGACGCCAACTATCAGTACGGCGCCGGACTCGATCTGCGCGGCCTGGGCGTCGGCGCCACGCTGGTGCTGGTGAACGGAGAACGACAGCCGCTTTCGGGCCTCAACGGCGACTTCGTCGATGTCTCCACGATCCCGTTGAGCGCGGTGAAGCGCATCGAAGTGCTGCCGGACGGCGCTTCCGCGATCTACGGATCCGACGCCATCGCCGGCGTAGTCAACATCATCATGCGCAATGACTTCGAAGGCGCGGAGTCGCAGCTGAGGTATGGCACGGCGATCGACGGGCGGCGCGAAATGGTGGCGGCGCAGCTGCTCGGTACGCATTGGAGCGGCGGCCACGCGATGCTCGCATACCAGTACTCCGACGAGAGCTCGCTTGCGGCGTCAGCGCGCCCCTATGCCGCCAACGGCGACAAGACCCCTTACGGCGGAGCCAACTACGACAGCTACTACAGCTATCCCGGTACGATCCTCAATCCGCTGAGCCAGCAGCCCGCCTACAGTCTGGCGGCGGCGCAGAACGGGCAGGCGCCGACGCTCGCGGAGCTCTCGCCGAGCATCAATCTGCAGAATCAATTCGCACAGGCGGATCTGTTTCCGGAAGTGATTGCGCACGAGCTGTACACAACGGTCATGCAGGAGCTCAATGACCGGTTGCAGCTGTTCTTCGAAGGACGTTTCGCCGAGCGGGACGCGCTGGAGAGCGACCTGCCGGAAACGCAGCCGCCGCTGGTGGTTCCGGCATCCAACCCCTACTACGTGAATCCATTCGCCGGCGTGCCCTATACCCTGGTTGCATACAGCTTCCTGCATGACTACGGGCCCACGATGTTTTCCCCGAGCAGTCGGCTCTACATGGGTACGCTGGGAGCCACGCTGCAGATGAGCCGAACCTGGCGGGCGACGCTGAGCGAGTCGGACGGGCGCCAGTCCTTGCAGACGAACGAATACCACCAGGCTGACCAGCTCACCCTGGCTGAGTACCTGGCCGATCCCAACCCCGCCACGGCTTTCAATCCGTTCGGCGCGACCAATCCGCAGACCCTGGCGGCGATCGAGACCGATTTCCCGCTGCACGCACGGTCGACCGTCGAATATACCCGGTTGGTCGCCGATGGATCGGTGTTGAGCCTGCCGGCCGGTGATGCCAAGCTCGCCGTGGGCGTCGAGCGGCGGGAGGAGGGATTGCTGCATGATGTCCCCGATCCGCTGATCCTGGAGCAGACGATTCCGCAGAGTTACTCCCGTCATATCGAATCGCTCTTCTCACAGCTCGTGCTGCCGCTGGTGGGAGATGCGGCCAATCCGCGTGTCACCCCCCGGCTGGAGCTCAACATCGCGGGGCGATACGAGCATTACAGCGATTTCGGCGGCACGTTCAATCCGACTTACCGGATTCAGTGGATCCCGATCCAGCCGGTGAAACTGCGGGCGAGCTGGGGGCGGTCCTTCCGCGCCCCGACGCTGGACAATCTGTATGACACTTCGGCGAACGCGGCGGGCCTGGTCGTTCTTCGGGACCCGCAGTCGTCGACGGGCCTTTCCACTGTGTTGGTGCAGGAAGGCTCCAATCCCAACCTGAGGCAGGAGACGGCCAAGACGTGGACCGCGGGGCTGGATCTGGCGCCTCCGTTCCTGCCGGATGCCACGTTTTCGCTGACCTATTATTCCATCGACTATGTCGACCGCATCGAAGCGCCGGCAGGCGACGATCCGTTCGCGATCCTGATCGAAGGGGCGGAATGGGCGCCGGTGATCAATCGTAATCCGACACAGGCCCAGATCCGAGCCATCTGCGAGAGCCCTTACTACGAGGGGCCGCTCGGCTCATGCCTCAGCAGCTCGCCGGCTGCGATCATCGACGGCCAGCTGGCGAATCTGGCGTCGACCAAAACGACGGGTCTGGATGCGGAAGCTCACGATGCCCTGACCGGCGCGGCGGGGACCCTGAGCGTCGATCTGACCGGGAACTATGTGTTCAGGTTCGATCAGGCCGTCAGCACCGCGCCCGCGACGGATATCGTGAACACGGTCGCGAACCCGCTGGCATTGCGGCTGCGCGGGACGATCGGATGGAGCCGCCGGGGCCCGCAGCGGCCCGGGCCGGCAATCGACCTGGCGGTCAACTACACCGGATCCTACCGGAATCCCGGCAGCGCCCTGCTGCCGGACGTGACCGCGTGGACGACGGTAGACCTCCGCGCGGCCTATCGAACCCGGGATGCGGGCTGGCTCGGCGGGATGGAATTGTCACTGAATGCGACGAACGTCCTCAATCACGATCCGCCCTTCGTCGACGACGAAGCAGGCTATGACGCGTACAACGTCCAGGCCCTCGGACGTGTCGTAAGCGTCAACGTCAGCAAACGATGGTGAATGCCGCCGGCGCCGCTGCAGGGGCGCATAAGGAGCGCCCCTGCACGCGCGTCAGTAATTTTGAAAGCCCAGACCCGGCTCCGGTTTCGGGCCAATCCATCCGCCCTTGGTGTCCGTTACTTTTCCCAGCTCGAGAAGCGCATCCGACACCGGCTCCGCGTCCTGGCGGCCGGATTCGACCTTTTCTTGTTCTTGGCTCGACCGAGTTTCCGAAGAGGTGTTCATGACTAACTCCGAGCCAGCGCGATGAAGTGCTGAAGATTTATGGGCCATTGGTTGCGTTGGAATCTAACGACAGCGCCGGCCGAGGAATGCTACAACAAAACAGCCCCGCGCGCGATACACCCGGGCGGCCGGGGCTGGAGACGGCTTTTGCGGCGGCGGCTTCAGGCTACGCCGCCGCCTGGGCGTCCCTCATGGCCCCCCGGCCGACGTTATCCAGTACGCGCGCCACGGCATGCACCGTGGCCGCGATCCGGACAGCGCTCTGCACGGCCTCACGGGGGAGGCCGTGTTGGCGCAGCTGGCGCTCGTGCGAAGCCACACAGGTGCCGCAGCCGTTGATGGCGGAGACCGCCAGCGAGACGAGCTCGAAATCGGCCTTATCGATTCCCGGGTTGCCGATGACATTCATCCGTAAGCGCGCCGGCATGCGTCCGTACTCCGGATCTTCGACCAGATGCAGGAAGCGGTAATAGACGTTGTTCATGCCCATGATCGCGGCCGCCGCCCGGGCGCCGGTCTGGTACGCGCCATCGAGGTGCGCGGCCGAGAGCTCGCCGATCGCCGCCGCGAAAGCCGGGTTGCGGGAAGCTTCGGCGGCGCCCAGGGCCACCGCCCAGATCTGCCGCTCCGTCAGGCCCGGTGCTCCGGTTGGGGAGAGCACCGAGCCCAGGTTGAGCTTGAGGTCGCGCGCATAGTCCGGCAGCGCGTCGCGCAGGGTGTCCAGGGTCGTCATGATTGGTACCTTTGTGTGTCGTTACCGTTACGCCGCCTGCAGCGTTTCCTCGCCCTGCTTCCAGTTGCACGGGCAGAGCTCGTCCGTCTGCAGCGCATCGAGCACACGCAGCACTTCCTCGGGGTTGCGGCCGACGTTGAGATCGGTGACGTACACAAAGCGGATCACGCCCTGCGGATCAACGATGTACGTGGCACGCTGCGCGACGCCGGCCTCCGGGTCGAGGATGCCGAGGCGGCTGGAAAGCTCCCGCTTGATGTCGGAGAGCATGGGGAAGGGCAGATTCCTCAGCTCTTCCTTGTCCCGCCGCCAGGCGAGATGGACGTAGTCGCTGTCCGTGCTGACGCCGAGCACCTGGGCGTCGCGCGCCTGGAACTCTTTCTCCAGCCTGCCGAAAGCCGCGATCTCGGTCGGGCACACGAAGGTGAAGTCCTTCGGCCAGAAGAAGACCACCTGCCACTTGCCGGGAAAGCTGGTCCGGGTGAGGGGCTGGAAGGCCGCCTTGGGGTCGCTCGACACCACGCCGGTGAGGGAGAAATCCGGAAAACGCTGACCAATGCCTAACATGTCGTGAGCTCCTGGGTATTCGTCTGATCGTCGGGTCCCATGCGGGAATGCGGAGATCATGGGTGCCGGGAGCTGATTTATCCAATGGATTGACTTTATAATCTCGATAGACGCCATATATCGACCCGCATGTCCGACATCAAATTGAAAGACCTCCGCTACCTGGTTGCCGTGGCCGACAGCCGCCATTTCGGCCGTGCCGCCGAGCGCTGCTTCGTCAGCCAGCCGACGCTCTCGGCGCAGCTGAAGAAGCTGGAGCAGTACCTCGGGGTGCAGCTCATCGAGCGCCAGCCGAACAACGTCTCGCTGACCGATGCCGGGGAGCAGATCGTCGCGCGGGCGCGGCGGATCCTGGAGGCCAGCGACGAAGTGGTGACCCTGGCGCGTGCGCATCGGGAGCCGCTGGCCGGACGGCTGCGGGTCGCCCTGCTGCCGACGATCGGCCCGTATCTCCTGCCGCGGGTGGCGCAGGCGATTCGCCGGGCACTGCCGCGGCTCGAGCTGCACCTGTACGAATATCAGACCGCGCCCATGCTGGAGAAGCTCAAGGGCGGGGAGCTCGATCTCGGGATTCTGGCGCTGCCGGTGGAGCTCGAGGGCCTGGAGGCGCGGGAGCTCTTCCCGGAGCCTTTCACGGTCGCCCTCCCGGAGCGGCACCGTCTGGCGAAGCGCGAGCGCATCCAGATCGCCGACCTCGAGGGGGAGACGCTGCTCCTCCTGGAGGAAGGCCACTGCCTGCGCGACCAGGCGCTCGAGGTCTGCAGCCGGGTCGGCGCCGGTGAGAGCCAGGATTTCCGCGCCACCAGTCTGGAAACGCTGCGGCAGATGGTGGCGACCGGGGCCGGCGTCACGCTGTTGCCGGAGCTCGCCACCCAGGGAGCCTATGGCGATGCGCGCGGCGTGGTCGTGTTGCCGTTTGCGAAACCTGCACCTGTGCGGCGCATCGGCGCGGTGTGGCGCAAGACCACCGCGCGGCGGGCCGCGATCGACGCCGTCTGCACGCTGATCGCCGAGCGGGCGGGCTGAGAGCGCTGCTCTGGCATAATCGCCCGGAGTGAGCCGCCCGGGAACAACCGCACAGCACATCACCCCGTACGACCGGTTCGGCTGGAGCGCCGCCGAGATCGAGCGCATGTTGGTCTCCGGCGGGCAGCAGCAGGAGCTGGCGGCGTACTTCGGCAAGAGCGAATACCTCGACCTGGTGCGCCTCGCGCGCAAGGCGGAGCGCGTCGGCGTGAGCGACAGCCAGCCGCACGTGGTGGTGGTGCCGGGCATTCTCGGCTCGCAGCTCGGGATCGCCCGCGCCCGGCCGCTGCCCAACGATGTGCTGTGGCTCGATCCGATCGACATCCAGGTGGGCCGGCTGCGGCTCCTCGGACTGGACGCCGGCGCGCCGATCATCCCGCTCGGCGTGGTGCTCTACTCCCACCTGAAACTGCGGCTGCGTCTGCGGGCCGCGGGCTTCGGGGTCACGCTGTACGATTATGACTGGCGGCTCGGCATCGAGGACTCGGGCGCGACTCTCGCCGCGCGGCTCCGGGAGGTGGGCACCCGGCGTCTCGCGATCGTGGCGCACAGCATGGGCGGGCTCCTCAGCCGCATCGCGCTGACCTTGCCGGGAACCCAACACGTCGAGCGCGCGGTGCTCCTCGGCACGCCGAACCAGGGGTCGTTCGCTCCGGTTCAGGCATTGCGGGGATCGTATTCCGTCGTCAGAAAGATCGCGCGGCTGGACGGCGCGACGACTGCCGAGCGTCTGACCGAGGAGGTGTTCAACAGCTTCCCGAGCCTCTACCAGATGCTCCCCGTGGGGCGCAAAGGCGCGGCCGGCCTGCTCGATCCGGGTGCCTGGCCGGACTCCGGTCCCGCATTGCGGTTGCCGCTCCTCGAGCGCGCGCGCCGCTTCCGGGAAGGCCTGCCGCCCGCCGATGACCGTTTCGTCGCCGTCGCCGGCGTGGGGCAGGAAACGGTGACGGCCGCCTCCAAAGGACGGGACGGGTTCACGTACACCGTCACGCGGCATGGAGATGGAACCGTACCCGCCAACTGCGCCGCGTTGAATGGCGGCAACACCTATTTCGCGAAGGTCGCGCACAGCGATCTGACGCGCGATGCGCATGTTGCCTCGGCGATCGTCGATATCCTGCGCAAGGGCGCCACGAAGCGCCTGCCTACCCGGTGGAAAAGCAGCAGCCGCGCGCAGGCCCGTGTCAGCGACCGGCAGTTGCGACGCACGGACGTCGACAAGGTCGACTGGGCCAGCCTGACGCCGGCTCAGCGGGGCGACTTCCTGGAGAACCTCAACGAGCCGCTGAAGCTGCGGCTGCGCGTGCCGACGAGTCGGCGGCCCCTGTGACCAGGGATGCCCAGTTACCTACGATTACCCGCTATCCGGATCGTCAGCGATATCGGGTGCGCCGTCTGGGGTACGGCTCTGATCTCGGCTGCGAGCGGCCTCCCGCTTCTGCGAAGCGCTTCGAGCCGCATCTCTCTGCTTCTTTCGATACTCCAGCCAGTCCTGTATCGCCTGACGGCGCCTCTCCTCCATTCCCTCGGACTTGTCCCATAGAGAATCGTCTCCCTGCTGTTCGGCAGCTTCCTGCTCAGGGGCCTCCTTTGGGCTTGGCGCCGCTTCCCGAGAGTGCAATTCCAGCCCGAATGCATGTTCCACCGACTGGACGAAATTCTCGGCGCCTTTCAGTGTTTTTTCCGCCGTCGCCAAGTCGAGCTCTACTCCCGTATAGTCGGCGCGCAATCGCAGGCTCTCGGTCTTGCTGATTGTGCGTCCGAGGTCCGGATGCACTTTGCCGGACTTAACAGCATGTTCGCCGAACGCGGAAATCAGTCCGGAGTGCGTTCTGGGCAACCTGTCCTCTGGAACACCTGAGCTCAACAAAGCGGCTTGAGCTGAATTGACCATGGCGTAGTAGGAGCGATTGACCGCACCGTCAGTATCGCCGTCCTGTAGATCGAGTCGCGCGCTCCGCAGGGCACGTCGGCTCTTGCGCGTGAGTGCATCAATCAACGAGCTCACACCGCAATGCCCTCTCTAGCCACATTGCGGAGAAAGCCGGGGCGTGGAAATCGCTCGGGGTGTGTCCAGTCGAAGGTGGAAATCGGTACGGGCTGAACTAGTATTCCGGTGTCCATTAGGACGTCGAAGGATAAACCTCCCAGCAATTCGACGATTCGCCACTCGTTCCCACGCTCGAAAACGAGGGCAAGATCCGCATCACTGTCTGGCGCGTTGTCTCCGCGCGCACGAGAACCGAAGACGATTGCCTTCTCTACTTTCAGCTCGGGGGGAACGCGCGCCAGGAAAGCACGCACCGCCTTCTCAGTTTGTGGATCCAGACGTCTCATGGCTCATATTTTGCGCGCCGTCGACGAGTCCGGCAAGCGCCAGCGCACGCGCCCCCTGGCTCAAAACACTAACGGGATCAGCATCTTTGTGCGGCGCCGGTAGGCGGGATAGGTCTCGGGAAACTGCGCCAGCATCGTCTTCTCCTCGCTGCGGGCGCTGAAGAGGAAGTAGGCGAAATAGAGCGCGAAGAGCAGCATCCAGAGCGGGCTTTCGGTCACGGCGGAGCCGATCATCGCGAGCATGATGCCGGAGTAGATCGGGTGCCTGACGTAACGGTAGGGTCCGGACGTCACTAGCTCATGCCCCCGCCGCAGCGACATGGGCATGCCCCAATTGCGGCCCAGATACAGGCGCGCCCAGATCGCGAAGGCGATCCCGATCAGACATAACCCGACACCCACCCATTGTCCCGCGGCGCCCAGTTGGACCGGCAGGGAGCGGTTGATGGAGGCGATCAGGTCCGCCACCGCATGCCGGCGGAACGGCACGACGATGAGCACGCCGACGAGGATGGCCGCGCGCACGCCCCACCCCGCCCACGCCGGCGTGTTGCGGCTGGCTTTCTTGTTGAAGAGCGCGAGCACCAGCCAGCAGAGAACGAATACGGCCCACAAGAGGCTGATGAGCGAATGCGGACTCGACATCCCCGCTCCGGCTCAGTCGCGGAAATTGTTGAACTGCAGCGGCAGGTCGAGCTTCGAGCCGCGCAGCAGCTGAATGGCCGCCTGCAGGTCGTCGCGTTGCTTGCCGGTGATCCGGACTTTCTCGCCCTGGATGCCGGCCTGGACCTTGAGCTTCGAGTCCTTGATCAGGCGCGAGATCTTCCTGCCGGTGTCGGCGTCGATCCCCTGCTTGAGGAGCACCTGCTGGCGGGCGGCGGCGAGGTTGACCTCCGGCTCCTTGACGTCCAGGCAGGCGAGATCGATGCCGCGCTTGCCGAAGCGCAACTTCAGGATCTCGAGCATCTGCTTCAGCTGAAAATCCACCTGCGCGTGCAGGGTCACCGTGGACTCCTCGAGCTCGAAGCGGGCCCCGGTGTCCTTGAAATCGAAGCGCTGGGAGAGCTCGCGGTGCGCCTGGTCGACGGCGTTCGCCACCTCGTGGGAGTTGAGCTCGGACACTACGTCGAAAGACGGCACGGTTCGGTCCTTTGCGGCAGGCCGCTATTGTAGCCCAGTGCCCGGCGGTGATACTCTCCGAGGCATGTCACGGCAGTCGATCCGTCCCCAGTGGTGGTGGCGCACTTCACATCAGGAGTGGGCCCCTGGACGTGGACGCGGCTGCTAGTTTCTCGACACCCTACTAAACACGCAACGCCACCAGGACCCGCTCCGGAAAGCTCCGGCGCGGGTTTTTTGTTATGAACACCGTTTTCGACATACCTGGAGATCTCGACACGCCGGTCTCGGCGTTCATGAAGCTAGCGGCGTTCGCGCCGCGCTTCCTGCTCGAGAGCGTCGAGGGCGGCGAGCGCCTGGCGCGCTACTCCTTCATCGGCTTCGGCGAAGGCCTGGAAGTGCGGCTCGACCGCGACGGCTTTCACGCCGGCGGCCAACGGAGCCCCGTCCCCGGGACGACCGCGGAGCTGCTGGCCGCCCTGCGGGACGCGCTCGGGCGCGCGCCCAAGCCGAGTCCGCAGATTGCCGGGGTGCCGCTCGCCGGTGGGCTGGTGGGATACGCCGCCTACGACGTCGTGCGGTTCTTCGAGAAACTGCCTGTGCCCGGCGGACGCGACAGCGGCGTGCCGGCCCTTCATTACATGGCTCCCCGCTCGCTTCTGGTGTTCGATCACCTCACCCGCGGCATTGCGCTGCTCCACGACGGGTCTGACGAAGACCGCCGCACGCTGCGGAAAGAGGTGATCCGCGCACTGCGAGGGGGGTTGCCCAACGGAGTCCGCCCCGGCCGCTACGGGCGGCCGGAGGCGGCGTTCAGCCGAGATGATTACCTCGCAGGCGTCAGACGGACGCAGGAATACATTGCCGCGGGCGATGTCTATCAGCTTGTCCTCTCGACACGCTTTCACGGACGTCATCAACTGGACCCGTTCCAGGCATACCGGGCGCTGCGTCTGATAAACCCTTCTCCCTACATGTACTACTGCGCGCTCGGCGACGTAACGGTTGTTGGCTCATCGCCCGAAGCGCTGGTGCGGTTGAAGGACGGTCACGCGCAGTTGCGGCCCATCGCCGGTACGCGGCCGCGAGCGGCCGAACCCGTGGTCGACCTGGCGCGCGAAGCCGAGTTGCGCGCGGATCCCAAGGAAAACGCGGAGCACGTCATGCTGGTCGACCTGGCGCGCAACGACCTCGGGCGCGTGGCGCTGGCGGGCAGTGTCGGCGTCGAGCCCTATCGCGCGATCGAGCGCTACAGCCATGTCATGCACATGGTGAGCGGCGTCAACGGGCGGCTGGCGCCGGGACGCGACGCCTTCGATCTCTTCGCGGCGACCTTCCCGGCCGGCACCCTGGTCGGCGCGCCCAAGGTGCGCGCCATGCAGATCATCGACGAGCTGGAGCCGGTCAGCCGGGGACTCTACGGCGGCACGGTGGGCTATTTCGGCGCGCGCGGCGACATGGACCATGCGATCACCATCCGCACGCTGGTCTTCAGGGGTGACGAATACAGCTACCAGGCCGGCGCCGGAATCGTCGCCGACAGCGTGCCCGCGACGGAGCACGACGAGGTTCTCGCCAAGAGCGGCGCGATGGCGCGCGCGCTCGAGCTGGCGGAGGAGGGGCTTTGACCACATTGTCGGGAACCCGGCGGCTGCTCCTGATCGACAACTACGACTCATTCACCTACAACCTGGTGCAGGCGTTCCTGGTGTTGGGCGCCGAGGTGCTGGTGTACCGCAACGACGCGATCACGGTGCAGCAGGCCCGCGCCCTGGCCCCCACTCATCTTTGCATCTCCCCGGGTCCCGGCACGCCTTACGACGCCGGGATCTCCATGGAGATGATCCGCGCCTTCGCCGGGCGCGTCCCGGTGCTGGGCGTCTGCCTCGGGCACCAGTCGATCGTGGAAGTGTTCGGCGGCAAGGTGGTGCGGGCGGACCGCCTGATGCATGGCAAGACTTCGCTCGTCCATCACGATGCGCTCGGGCTTTTCGCGGACCTGCCGCAACCGTGCGAAGTCGGACGCTACCACTCACTCATTGCCGAACCGCAGACGTTGCCGCCGGAGCTGACTGTTACCGCCCGCACGCCCGAAGGCGAGATCATGGGAGTGCGACACCGGGATCTCGCGGTCGAGGGCGTGCAGTTCCATCCGGAAAGCATCCTCACGCCGCAGGGGCCGCGGCTGCTGGGGAATTTCCTGGCCTCTGGAGCCGGCGATGCCCGCGGCGCGTGACTTCCTCGACCGTCTGCTCGAGCGGCGCAACCTCACTCAGCCCGAGGCCGAGGAGCTGCTCGGGATTCTCGCTGATCCGGCGACCGCGCCCGCGTTCGCCGGTGCCGTACTCGCGGCGATGCGCTCCAAAGGCGTCGTCGCGGATGAAGTGCGCGGCTTCGCCCAGGCGATGCGGCGCCTCGCGCGGCGGCCGTCGATCCCGGCCGGGTTGCCTGCCGTCGATGTCGTCGGCACCGGCGGGGACAGCTCCGGCAGCCTCAACATCTCAACCGGCACCGCGCTTCTCACCGCCGCGTGCGGCGTGCCGGTGGTCAAGCACGGTAACCGATCCATCTCCAGCCGCGCAGGGAGCGCCGACGTGTTGGAAGCATTGGGTCTTACGTTGCCGCTCGACGAGGAGCGCGCAGGCAAACTCCTGGCTGCCAGCAACTTCACCTTCCTGTTCGCGCCCCGCTACCATCCGGCCACCAAAGCGGTCGCGGCGGTGCGGGCGGCCCTCGGTGTGCGCACCATATTCAACATCCTGGGGCCGCTCACCAACCCCGCGGAGCCGCCCTATCACGTGATCGGCGCCTTCAGCCTCGAGGTCGCCGAGCTGATCGCCCACACGCTGGCCGGCATGCCGATGGAGCGGGCTTTCGTCGTTCACGGCGCGCAGGGATGGGACGAGCCGACGCCGGTCGGCCCTTTCACCGTGTTCGATGTCCGGCCCGGGAGCACGCAGCGGCATACGCGCACGCCGGAAGACTATGGGCTGCGCCGCTGCGAGCCGGCGCGGCTCGCCGGCGGCGACGCCCAACATAACGCGCGCGCGCTGCGGGCCGTGCTCGAAGGCGAGGATCGCGGGCCGCATCGCGACTGCCTGCTGTTGGGAACGGCCCTGGCGCTGGAAGTGGCCGGGAAGACCTCGCGGCCGCCCGAGGCGATCGAGCTCGCCGCAGCCGGCATCGACAGCGGCGCTGCCGCGCGCGTGCTCGAGGCGCTGTCGGCGCCCCGGCTGGAGCCGGCATGACGAAATCGTCGGGAACGAATTCGGACGGTGACTTCCTCGCGCAGATGGCTGCCGCCAGCCGCGAGCGGGCCCGGACGGCGCGCGCCGCCTGTCCGCAGGCGGAGCTGTTGGCGCAGGCCCTGGCCGCTCCACCGCCGCCCCGGTTGCGTTTGCAGGCGGGCGGCTTCGATCTCATCGCGGAGCTGAAGCTGCGCTCGCCGGCGGGCGGGCGGCTCAAGGGGCCGGAGGAGGATGTCGCCGCGCGCGTGACGACCTACGCGGGGGCTGGCGCCGCCGCCGTATCGGTCCTGACGGAGCCCACGCGCTTCGACGGCAGCCTCGAGCATCTGCGCGTGGCAGCTCGGGCGTTGCGGCCGCTCGGCGTGCCGGCCATGCGCAAGGATTTCCTGGTGGATCCGTACCAGGTCATCGAGGCGCGCGCGGCCGGCGCCGGCGGCGTTCTCGCGATCGTCAGGATGCTGTCCCCGCCCGAGCTCGAGGCGTTGGTGAGGCAGGCGCGCGCGCTGGAGCTTTTCGTGCTGCTCGAAGCGTTCGACGAGCAGGACCTCGAGCGGCTGGAGGGCGTGCTTCGCCGCCTGGGGAGCGAGGGCCTGCTGGCGGGCGTCAACTCGCGCGACCTCAAGACCCTGCAGGTGGTTCCGAGCCGGCTGGAGCAACTCGCCCACCGCCTGCCGCGCGGCATCCCCAGGGTGGCGGAAAGCGGTGTCGGGTCGGCCGAGGATGCGCGCCGGGTGGCGGAAGCCGGCTATGATCTGGCTCTCGTCGGCAGCGCTCTCATGAGCGGCAGCGACCCGGCGGCGCTGACGGGCGCAATGTTGAGCGCCGCACGCGCTGCGCGCGCCGGCGCGGTGATGGAGTGAGCGATATCATGTGGATCAAGATCTGCGGCATGACGACTCCACAGGCCGTCGAGGCGGCTCTGGCGGCTCGCGTCGATGCGATCGGCTTCGTCTTCGCGGACTCGCCGCGGCAGTTGACTCTGGAGGACGCGGGGGCGCTGGCGGCGCCCGCCCGCGGCCGGATCCGCTGCGTTGCCGTCACGCGCCATCCCAGCCAACGCCATCTCGATGACATTCTCGAAGTGTTCCATCCCGATGTACTGCAGACCGACACGGAAGACCTGCGGGCATTGAGGCTGCCGAGACAGCTCGAGCTGCTTCCTGTCTTCCGCGGTTGGGAGGCGTCCCAGGGCAGGCTTCCCGCGCGCCTGCTGTTCGAGGGGCCGACCAGCGGCAGCGGCACGCCGTGCGACTGGACTGCCGCGCAGCGGGTGGCGCGGCGGGCGCAGCTCGTGCTCGCCGGCGGTCTCGATGCCGGGAACGTGGCGGCGGCGATCAGCGCGGTCAGACCTTACGGCGTCGATGTGTCCAGCGGAGTGGAGGAGCGGCCGGGCGTGAAGAGTCCGTCCGAGGTGGAACGGTTCGCCGCCGCCGCGCGCCGCGCCTTCGCGATGATCCAACAGGAGCAGGTGTCAGCGTGACCGTCCATGCCTCCAACGATCCGATCGCGGATCTCATCTCCGGCCGCTTCCCCGATGCGCGGGGGCGCTTCGGCCCGTACGGCGGGCGTTACGTACCCGAGACGCTGATCCCGGCGTTGGACCGCCTGGAGCAGGGTGTGCGGCAGCACCTGCAGAGCGCGGGCTTTCGCGAGGAGCTGACACAGGAGCTCACGACCTGGGCCGGCCGCCCCACCGCCCTGACCTTCGCCGGCCGGCTGTCCGCGCGCTGGGGCGCGCGCATCTGGCTGAAGCGCGAGGACCTGGCCCATACCGGAGCGCACAAAATCAACAATGCGATCGGCCAGGCGCTGCTCGCCAAGCGCCTCGGCGCGCGGCGCATCGTCGCCGAGACCGGCGCGGGCCAGCACGGCGTCGCGAGCGCGGCGGCGTGTGCCCGGCTGGGGCTGCCGTGCACGGTCTACATGGGTGCCCTCGACATGGAGCGGCAGGCGCCGAACGTCGACCGCATGCGCCTTCTCGGCACGACCGTGGTGGCCGTGACCAGCGGCGATCGCACGCTGCGCGCGGCGATCGACGAGGCGTTGCGCGACTGGGTGTCGGATCCGCTGGAGACCTACTATCTGCTCGGCTCCGCCCTCGGGCCGCATCCTTATCCCTACCTGGTGCGTGAGCTGCAGTCGGTCATCGGGCGCGAGGCGCGCGCGCAGATTCTGGAAAGAAACGGCGCGCTGCCCGATGCGGTGATCGCCTGCGTGGGCGGCGGCTCCAACTCCATCGGCGCGTTCCATCCCTTCGTGCCGGACCGCGCCGTCGAGCTGATCGGTATCGAGGCGGGCGGCCGCGGCGCGGGACTCGGCGAGAACTCGGCGACCATTTCCTTCGGCCGGCCGGGCGTGCTGCATGGCACTTACTCCATGCTGCTGCAGGATGAGAACGGCCAGGTCCAGGAGACTCACTCCGTCTCGGCGGGGCTCGATTATCCGGGCGTCGGCCCGGAGCACGCCCTGCTGGCGTCAACTTCCCGCGCCCGCTACGAATCTGCAAGCGATACGGAGGCGCTCGATGCAGTGCGCGCGCTGTGCGAGTGCGAGGGTATCCTGCCGGCGCTCGAGAGCGCGCATGCGCTCGCCGGCGCGCAGCGCTGGGCCGCGAGCCATCCCGGGCGCACCATCCTCGTCTGTCTCTCCGGCCGCGGCGACAAGGACATGCCGACGCTGCAACAGACGCTGTTGAAGAAATGAAGATGCCTCTCTCATCGGCACGCGGCACATGAAAAGTCACGAACGTATCAGTGCGGCGATCACGGCCGCGAAGGCGCGCGGGGAGCCTGCGCTCGTCGCGTATCTCACCGCAGGTTTCCCGAGCCGCGACAGCTTTCAGCAGCACGTGCAGGCGATCGCGGAAGCCGCGGACGTCGTCGAAATCGGTGTGCCCTTCACCGACCCCATGGCAGACGGCGTCACTATCCAGCGCGCCAGCCACGCTGCTCTCGCACAGGGTGTCAGCCTGCGCTGGATCCTGGAGCAGCTGACGGCAATGCCGCGCGGCAAGACGCCTCTGCTCCTCATGAGTTATCTCAACCCGCTGCTCGCGCTTGGGCCGGAAGCGCTCGCCGCGTCCGCCGCGCGGGCAGGCGTCGCGGGTTTCATCGTTCCGGATCTGCCCTTCGACGAGAGCGCGGAGCTGCGGGCGGCCCTGGCGGCGCAAGGCCTCGCGCTGGTCCAGATGGTCACTCCGGTGACCCGGCCGCAGCGCCTGGAGCAGATCTGCGCGAGCAGCCAGGGCTTCGTATATGCGGTGACGATGACGGGGACGACGGGCAAGAATGTCGCGGTGCCGCCGGAAGTCACACGCTATCTCGATGACGTGCGCGCCCTGTCGCCCGTCCCCGTCTGCGCGGGCTTCGGGATCCGCGGCCGCGAGCAGCTCGATCTGCTGCGGGACCACGTCGATGGCGTGGTCATCGGCTCCGCGATCGTCGAGGTGTTGGAGCGCGGCGAAGATCCGGCGCGGTGGCTGCGCGCTCTCAGGGGGAAGTGAGGCGGCCCGATGAGTCCCCTGGTCATCGCCCGCCGCTTCCGCGGCCCCGAAGGCTCCTCGAATGGCGGTTATTTCGCGGGCCTGGTCGCTGTCCGCGCCGGCCGCACGGTCACGGTGCGGCTGCTGCGGCCGCCCCCGCTCGACACGCCGCTGGATGCCGTTGAGGAGGCCGACGGCACGCTCGCGGTGACGGCGGGCACGGAGCGGATCGGCGAGGCCAAGACCGCCGCCTTGGAGTTGGTCCCGCGAAGCGCGCCGAACTATTTCGAAGCCGTGGAGGCCTCGCGCCGCTACGCCGGATTCAAGCACCATCGCTTCCCAACCTGCTTCGTCTGCGGCACCCGGCGGACGCGCGAGGACGGCATGCGGGTCTTCGCCGGCCCGATCGCGGACCGCGGCATCGTGGCGGCGCCCTGGGTCCCCGACGCGTCACTCGATCAGGGCGAC